>Ga0213878_10000633_pt1 | contig 12840 bp, 14 predicted proteins | sample VelepicoBEBS_R02_FD_161053 | JGI IMG/M metagenome (GOLD analysis project Ga0213878, IMG submission 161053) | Vellozia epidendroides bulk soil microbial communities from rupestrian grasslands, the National Park of Serra do Cipo, Brazil - BS_R02 | ecosystem: Environmental > Terrestrial > Soil >... | reverse complement strand
CTCAGATAGCGTGCCGAGGTGCTTCTGCAAAGGCGGAGCGCTTGCATCGAGCCACTGAACGGTGTCCAAGAAGTAACTCAGACCTTGGTTTGGGAAAACGTCCTCGATTCGGAAAGGGATGACGGCGAGCCCGGAGGAGAAAGCTTTCGCCACTTCCCGCTGAACATGATCGGAATCATTCGCGTGCTCTGAGAAGACCAGGATGAACATTCGGGAGGCCTCAAGACCTTGCATGATTCCTTGGGTCCAACTGGCTCCCGGTTCGATATCACGAGGAGCGATCCAACACTTGATCCCAGCGGACTCGAGATGGGCACAAATCGCGTCCGCGGTCGGCCGATCTTTACTCGAATGGCTGATGAAAACCATCGACGGCATGCTTCCTCCGCGGAATCAGCATTTTAGTCCATTCGGTCGCCAATAGCTTGCACAAAATCGCTCTTGGTCGCGGTGCCTCGAAAGGAACGGATAAATGGACTGACGTGATCGATGCCCTATATTTGGCTCGCTGGCCTCGATAGCCGCAGGCAGCTTTGGATTAGCTCAAGAATTGCGTCTGCAAAAGCGTATCCCTTGTCAGGACTGTTAATCCTGAGCTCCACTAGACGCTTAGAATCGAGAGGCGCATCAATTTCTGGATGCCCATCCTTTGATCTGCGTTTGTTTGCCATCCCTAGATCGGCGCCAAGTCTAAGCAAATCCTCCGGACCTCTCCAAACCGTGAAAAAAGAACTCGATCAACCGCCAAAAAATCTCGCTTGCCGACAGTGTTCATCTGAGTACATATCGGCATGAGCACATTCACCCCCTCCCCCGAGTTCGATTACTACTACAAAGCCTGCCGGAAAGGCGATCGTGAGGCGAAGGCGGTCGCGGTAAACCAGAGTCCGGTCGCGGCCCTGGCCGCCGCCAGTGAGATCACGGGTCTACCTCGCGATAATTTCGAGGTGCATGAGATTTCGAAGGCGGAGTTCGAGGGACTGCATTCCCGATAAACGACAAAATAGCCTCGCGCAGCGGTCGCGGAGGACGCAACGGAAGACTAGTTCTGTAATGGGTAAGAGAGGCTCTGAAGGGGCTCAAGATTCTCTGCGGCAAGCGAGACTTGTCCTATTTGTTTTCAGTGCGCGACTTGCTTCGACATCTAACAGTTAGCCAGGTGGCTGCTGGGCTAACCGCGACCCACAAACAGCATCGCGTTCATCGCAACATTAAGCCCCAGCAAAACTCTCTTCTCAAACGACAAGCCTGACCGCTTCTTCACGGTCATCAAGTTTTGGATGGATGAAACCTCGGGAGTTACACTTGCGATTAAGACTAGCCTTCCTTCCTTCCAATTCGAGGACGGCCTGCCACGCCGCAGGCTTGGCGGAGGCGGGAGGAAGGCCGAACGCACTTACTGATTCATCTACCAATTGAGGAAGATGGAAACCGTTGGTGTCTGTGGCGTCCCGATCACGCAGGCTTTGATTCGAGGTCGATTTTTGAGGGTGCGCTGGTCGAGGAATAGACCGGTACTCAGAAAAACGCTCTGAAATCCGATTAGAGCGCTTTTGAGAAGGTGCTCGCTTATCCTGTCACCCGGTAAAACTTCGATTTTTTAAGACAAACGCCTACCGCCCGGCAGTCAATCTTTCTGGTGTGCCGATTGCGGGCTCAGTTAAAACTATGTTTCTTGAGCGAGACCAACTCCCATCGGTTATTCCTTCTTTAAACACGAAAATGTATTTTATCGTGTTAGGAAAGGAGATTCCTTTTTTGAACCTTTCAAGGTTCGGTTCCGGCGAAATGGCATCCGAGCCTCAGCGCTGAGAGTCTCCTGAGCGAGGTGGCTTTTACCCACGCCTGGAGGCCTGGGTAAAACCCATCTCGCTACCGCTCTGGGCTACGCCGCTTGCCAGCACGGCTACAGAGTCCTTTTTGCTAACTCCATTGACGTCATCAATACTTTGAATGCCGCCCAATCTCAGGGCGCCCTCAAAAGCCAGCTGAAGCGTTATGCTCCTTTTCCCGTCAGCCCAACCCTCGTCTTATCCGATCTTCAAACCGGTGGTTTTACCGGATTTTGACACCGTTGTTCACAAGGGTTAACTCGTCCCTGCCGAAAGGGTCGCCCCGCGGCGGGCTACGAAGGGGGCCAGATGCCTTTTCGTGTCATGCAAGATCGCAGTCGAAAGATCAGGATCCGTCACGATCCGTGACAAGGTGACGGCCCCGACCATCGCCGACAGTGCAAACAAGGCATCCGACTTCGCTACCTGAGATTTGCGGCGTCTTATCTGCTTTGCGAGGAGTTCGACGAACTTCAGAAAACCGGCGGATGCCGCCGCTCGGATTTCATCGTCGGCGCGTGCCAATTCGCTTCCGAGGCTGGCGAGTGGACACCCGCCAGATCGATCGCCTTGGTGACTCATAGCAAGATAGCTCTCGATGATCGCCTCGAACCCGCCCTTGCCCTGGCTGTGACACGCTGCCTGAGCGTTCGCGACGACAAATTCCATTCCGACAGCACAAGCCTCAGCAACCAATTGGTCTTTGGAACCAAAGTGGCGATAAAAGCCTCCGTGCGTTAGGCCCGCCGCCGCCATCACATCGGCCAGGCCCGTGGCATGGATCCCTTTGCGGCGAAATTCGCGAGCAGCCGTCTCGACAATTCGACGCCGCGTTTGCGCGGCCTCCACTTTCGACTTCTTCATTTTACTTGCCCTCGATTGCGAACCGCGAAGGGTCATTTAGGTGATAGTGGACATCTGGTAAGATGTCAACCGACACCTTAAAATCGGGCTTGTTCGTCGAATCTCGTTGACTTTATAGATGTCATACATCATCTATGTTTTGCCGGATAGCGGATGTCTATCATCTAACTGGTGAGCCCGTGTGCACGTAGGACCCGCATACTGGCGCCAAGGTTTGGGTAAACACCGCCGCTGTAAACGGTCACCTATTCCTGGAATCGGAGAGCAATGATGAAGCCACCAACTATCCTCGTTACCGGCGCGACCGGTCGGACCGGCCATGTCGCGGTTAAAAATCTGACGAAGCAGGGCACCGCCGTGCGGGCTCTAGCCCATAGCGAAGGACCGAAGGTCGATAACCTCCGGGCGCTCGGAGCTGACGTTGTGATTGGCGACCTGTTTAACCTCGACGAAATCGTTCATGCGTTGGAGGGGATCCAGAGCGCTTATTTCTGCTACCCAGTTGCCCCGCGGCTGATCGAAGCGACCGGTTACTTTGCGGCTGCCGCGAAAGAGACGGGACTAAAATTCATCCTCAACATTTCACAAATTTCGGCGCGCCGTGTCGCGAAGAGCCATGCTGCGCTTAACCATTGGGTGGCAGAACGGATCTTTGACTGGTCCGGAATTCCGACGACCCATCTGCGGCCAACCTTCTTTGCGGAATGGCTGATTAGTCTGGTCGACCCCGCTGAGCTCTGGGCGACCGGCGCCCTCAAGCTTCCATTGGGCGAGGGGCGCCACGCTCCTATTGCCGCGGAGGACATTGGACGGCTGGTGGCCGCCATCTTGACGAGTCCGGAGCCGCATGCCGGCAAGATCTATACGGTTCACGGGCCGGTCGAGATGAACCATTATGAGATCGCGCAAGCGATGAGCAGAGCGCTAGGGCGCCAGGTGCACTACGAGCCCGTAACCATCGAAGAGTTCATCGAAGAAGGGCAGCTCAAGAGGTGGGGCGATTTTGTCCAGCAGCATGTGCGCGAGGTCGCGATCGACTACCAAAACGGAGTTTTCGCCGGTGAGGACGGCATTATCGGTCAGGTGACGGGACATGGCCCCTTGTCTGTCGAGACCTTCATCGAGAAGAACCGGTCGTTTTACGAGCGATGATCGAAGTTGCGCAATTGGAAGTTTCACACAGCGACGCATGCATCCGTGGAGATCAACATGAAGCTTGACGAAAAAGTGGTTCTCATCACCGGGGGCACCACCGGTATCGGGGCGGCGACCGCCCGCTTGTTCCAGGCGGAGGGTGCTACCGTGATCGTCACCGGCTCTAGCGCCAAGACAGTACAAGCCGCTAAGCCTACGCTGCCCGGCGTGGAGGTGTTGGTCGCCGATCAGGCCGATACGCAAGCGTCCAAGGGGCTTGTGGATCAAATCAAAGCTCGCTACTGCCGCATCGACGTGCTGTTTGTCAATGCCGGCGTGGGCAAATTTGCCACGCTGGATGCCGCGGACGAGGCTCACTTCGACTACATTTTCAACATCAACGCCCGCGGCCTCTACTTCCTGGTCAAGTACGCGGCTCCCGCCATTCCCGACGGCGGGGCGATCCTGTTCACGGGTTCCACCGCCGGATCGAAGGGCGGTCCGGGCATGAGTGTCTACTCGGCTAGCAAGGCGGCGGTGCGCTCGTTGGCGCGGACGTTCGCCGCCGAGCTCGCCCCCCGCAACATTCGTGTGAACGTTATCAGCCCCGGCCCCATCGAGACGCCTATCTTCGGCAAGGTCGGGTTGAGCCAAGAGCAGCTGGACGGCTGGTTGGAAAGCTCGAGGCAGCGGATCCCGCTGGGCCGCATCGGACAGCCGGAGGAGGTAGCCGCGATGGCGCTGTTCCTGGCCGCCGACGCAACCTTCACCACGGGGGCGGAGATCTTCGTCGGCGGGGGCATGGTAGACGTCTGATGCCGCAATCGAAGTCGTGTTATCCAGCCTCACCAGCGTCTTGGTGAATACCCCTTGGTGCGCAGCATCACGAAAGAAGCTGTCTTTTGCGGTTGGGTTAATTCGCATCCGTTACCATCGCAACTGTAGGTTCTAATAGGACTCGTTCTTCTTATGTTCAACTTAATACCCGAATTGTTAGTAGGAGCCTTAACTCAAGTTAAGCCGCTGAGCAAGCAGTCGAGGAAAGCTAATTTTATCCATCTTCATTTGGCGCTGTGTTTCATCGGTTCGTTTTTTGCTGAACCCGCTTGTCGAGTCCCCAAAACTTTCTGTGCGGCGGAATCTTTGTTAGATCATCGATTACGACAGCTGAGACAATAAAGCCGCTGATTTCTCCTCGCCGTGATCTATTGCTGTCTACACCTAACACATACAGCAGTTAGTACCTGCAACAACAAATAGCATAAAATGAAAATAGGTTTTATCTGTCCCAATTTGCCCGGTCACATTAATCCGATGAGTGCGCTCGCGAGGCAGCTTCAGGCGCGTGACTACGAAGTGGTGTTTCTCTATTCACCGAGTGCTAACGGTTTGCCATGTATTCAGGGAGAGAAGCGCGACGACATGAGCGCAAATCGGCCTGAAATCGCTAAGCTGGAGGGGATGAGCGCTCTAGAATTCTATTGCGGTATCGCGGCAAAAGAAACGGAGGCAATTTTCAGGTCTTTGCCAAGAATGCTTGAAAAGACAGGAGTCGAAGCGCTCGTTCTAGATCCGATTCAATTCTTCGTTGAACTAGCGGCGATGAAATCGCGCATACCGTACGTTACGGTTGCCACCGCGCTTTACCTCGACTTTTCCGGTTACACGCCGCACGGTATTTTTGATTGGCCGCACGAGACCACGCCGGAAGCGCTGGCCAGAAATTTAGAAGCTGCAACTAAAGCAGCCAAATTATATTACAACGAGGGGACAAAGGCCTATGCTCGAGAGCTCGGCTTCAAAACCGACTTGGATCATCCTTCCTGGGTATTTTCCGAGCTAGCTTATATCACGCAAATTCCAAAGGAGTTCGACTTCGAACACCCTCTATTACCGGCGCAATTTCATTACACCGGACCATTTCATGATGGCAAGGGCCGGCCCAATGTGAATTTTCCTTGGGACAGGCTCACCGGTGAACCGCTGGTCTATGCATCAATGGGCACCATACTCAATGGTCGGGCTGACGTATTCCGTACCATTGCCGCTGGCGTGGCGATGCACAAAGGCACGCAGCTGGTTCTTTCCATCGGGGACCAGCTTGATCTTAAAGAGATCGGACCGGTGCCGAGCAATACGATTATCGTTAACCGGGCACCGCAATTGGAATTGCTAAAGCGAGCCTCAGTTTGCATCACCCACGCCGGGTTAAACACTGTCCTCGAATCTTTGGCGCAGGGTGTGCCACAGGTAGCGATCCCGGTAACGTTTGAACAACCCGGAATCGCCGCGAGAATCGCCGCGAAAAAAACAGGCGTAACCATGTCATTTGCTGATCTGACATCGAAGCGCCTTGCAACGCTGCTGGAAGAGGTGCTGACTCAGCCGATCTACCGTGAAAACGCTCGCAAGTTTCAAGAGATAATTAATAAGAGGAATGGTCTCACCATGGCGGCGGATATTATTGAACGCGCCTTCGGAGTCAAAAAATATCCTCTATCATGCGTCGTCGAAGAGTTGTCATGACAAGCTACTTGCCCTGGCGCCGCTTTGCTGCAAACAGCTTTTCAATCCGCTTGCTGCAGCGCTCCTTTTAGCAATGACCGCAGTTGGCAGTGACTGCAGTTCGATCTAACTAACTTACTACACTCTGGAAAGTTAGTTAGTCTCCAAAGATAGTCTTACTACGTACCGCGAAGCGGTTTTGTCTAACCCCTTTTATGTATGATAATCTCCCGGCCGCTTTTTGACACAGCGGAACTGAACCCCGCATAGTCCCGATAACTGCGAGGGCCGGGTTCCACCCTCTGCGTGGTCTCAGAATCTAGTCCCTAAAGTGTCGAAGTTCTTGGCCTGAAAAAGGTGCACCGAGGATTCCTTCCAAAATGCTGCGTCAACCCGCATCGCGGCGCGGCAAGGTGAGCCCATCCTGGCTCGCCCCAGCGTTCGGATTTGCGGGAGTGTGAGTGTATGTTTAACGAGCTGGAAATAAGGCCGTTGATCAAGGGAGTATCGAACTTTCTTGGGAACAGAGCAATCGTTCCCAAACGCGAATTAGTGCTTATGATCATCACGTTGTTTGAAGGGGATCGCACGGAAACGTATAAGAGTCTCGCTGCAGCTGCGAATGCGGCTAAAACCTGGTATTCCGATCTAGAGGATGAAACGCCTCCATGGGACTACGAGGTCCAAAATTTCGAGGGCCTCTTAGAAGCCATTGAAGAACATAAGAAGAGAATTGCCGCCGCTCAGGAACCTCCTTATCAGTTTAGGCCCAGATTGGCCGCCGTTGGTATCGAGGAAGACTGATACTTCGACGAAAGCCCATCACTATGCTGAAACTGCGTTGATGACCCTTCGCGGGATCGCCACATCCGCTATCATCGGGATCGGCCAGTTGCTTCGGCAGTCCAAGAAGCGGGCAAGCACCATCCGGTTCTGACGCCTTCCTTCGCGCCTTGGCCACGATGAACACGGCTGCCCACTGGAGTGGAGTTAGAACCTTCAGCGATCGCTGAAGCCCTGAGATCAGGATCGGACTTCTTAGCTTAAATTCGCAAGCTGACGGAGGAATAGGTGCCGATTTCAACTCTGGCGGCAGCCGCATCTGCTTGCGAAGGCTTTTGTCGAACATCTCTGCGGGTACGAACCGGCGCAGCATGCTTATCTGCCGCGCTATCTTGCCGGCAAAGTCGAGCTTTCGGTAGAGTGACCTTTGCCAGGCCACGCAATGTGCCACAATGACTAGGCCAGAGCCAGATTGGCACAGAAAGTGTCGCATTGCCAGACGTGCCAGTTCCATAAATTCTACGCTTCCAGCGACTTGCACAATCATATCGGTTGGGTATGGCGTTAGCTAGGGGCAGGAGTTGTAACCCCAAAGACTATGGAAACAAATCGTTACCTACCTTATGCACAGTCAGAGTTATCTGCTGCTTTCGATCGTTTTGCGACGCTTCGCGAGGAGATGGATCGGCTGTTTGGATCGAGGTTCGGTTCGATGGCTCGTACGCCGGCTTCCTTCCAAACCTGGTCACCACCTCTCGACGTTTATGAAGACAAAGATAGCTTCACTGTCGTGATCGATCTTCCAGGCCTGAAAAAAGAGAACATCGAGATCTCCTTGCGCGAGCAAAATCTAACGGTATCAGGAAAGCGCACGGCAGAAGAGAATACAGGGGAGCAGGGATTCCGAGCCGAGCGGTTCTACGGAAGCTTTCAGCGCACGGTAAACTTCCCTGCCCAAGTCGATCCGAATGGTGTAAAAGCGTCCTATCAGGATGGCATTCTGAAGGTCGTGCTTCCAAAAGCGGAGGCTGCTAAACCGAAGCAAATTGCGGTTTCTGCGAACTGAAGAACCAAATACCAAAATTAAGAGGAGAGCCTTCTATGAATGAAAACGTTACAACTTCCGATCGGCAGCAGGAATTGGCCGCACGGCGAACTAATCAATTCTATATAACTCCCTTAGTAGATGTTCAATCGACTCCGGAGAGTATTGTCCTGCATGCAGAGATGGCGGGGGTAGACAAGACCGGCGTTGATATCACCATCGAGGACGGAAATCTGGTTTTGGTTGGTCATCGCCTGCCCTTGAACGTGCCCGGCGATCCAGTCTATGTGGAACGCAGAGCGCTGGATTATCGCAGAGTCTACGAACTGGATCCCTCAATTGAGACTGACAAAATCACGGCTCGCGTAGAAGATGGAATCCTGACCGTGACGCTGCCCAAGGCGGAGCGGGTTAAGCCGAGAAAAATTACGCTGGAATGATCTAGCGCTGATTAACTCCTGAGGGACAGCTTCGCGGCTGTCCCTTTGTTTTTGTGACTTGTGCAAGCGATCCTATCCCTAGTCACGGCAGGTTTTCGGGCATGAATCTGTAGGATTTTCGCAGGACTGAAAACGATTGGCGTCACTGGCACAGCACTTAGTTTAGGCCATTCACCACATCGAAACGGTCGGACGAAATAGAACAGTGAGATAAAAATTCTGAATGCCGAAATGACCAAGAGGTAGCCGCACGAGATAGTCCCCGTGCAATCCCGCAGGATAGCTTACCCTAACAGGATATTCGCCAGTCACTGCTCCATGCCCTTCGCAGCGCGAGCACTCGTAGCGTCCGATACTTCCATGGCCCTGGCACGCGGGGCAGACTAGTCGTGCCGGAACCATGATTCGAACCTCGCCCCCCGCGAACGCCTGTTCAGGCGACAAAGGGACTTCCACGTTTAGGCTTTCCAACCGTTCCGCTTTGGGTCGGGTAAGGAAACCAAAATTGCTCCACAAGCGTTCAAACACCTCATCTAAGGAGGGAGAAAACGTATCGAACGATCCAAAGAGAGATACATCGTCAAACTGACGCGCCGGTCTATCCGCCACGAGCGATTCGCCTCGATACTTGCGTGGAATGATGGTCTCCGGCGGGCGCATCGCGTCCATGCGGCGGATCGGAATATCTTCCGCCTCACGATCGTAAGTCTGGCGCCGGATCGGGTCACTAAGCACATCATAAGCCTCTTGTAGTTCGAGGAACTGATCACTGCCAAGGCCCGTCAGATCGGGATGAAGTTCAAGGGCACGCCGGCGATAAGCCGATCGAATCTGTTCCGATGTCGCACCGGGCGCCAAGTGAAGAATGAGGTAGTAATTTTTTCTCATATCTCAAATGCGATTTTCCCGTTCAGAAAGCCGCGGCGCCGCTCACGACGCCAAATCAATTTTTAGCCATCTTGGTAAGGAAATCAATCGGAGCCCTAAGTCCCGTTCTCTCCTTGCAAGAGCAAGCCGCAGAAGGTTTCGTAACAATGCAGGCTGGCAAAGAAGTCTTAACCGTTAGCTTCCGCCTTTTTTTTGCAAAGCATCAAGGAGAGCCGGTAGCCCATCAAGTACTCTTAGAAACGACGTTAGGACGGCGAACGCGGAGTGCGAGCGGTCAGCTTCAATGCATAGTCTTCGCTTCCATTGAGCTGGTCAGGCGTTGGTCTCGCCATCGACTGTCAGATTGGCACCCGTGACGTAGGAAGATTCGGGACCGGCACGCCGGCGTCTCAAACGCACCGACGCCGCAGACATGCTAAAGCGCCGGCTGAAACAGGCCGAATTGCCAGCTCATTATTCGCCCCACTCCTTCCGGGCAACCGGTATCACTAATTTTTTGGAAAATGACGGCACGCTCGAAGCCGCCCAACAGATGGCCGGGCACGCCGACAGCCGGACTACCAAACTTTATGATCGCCGTGGTCAGAAGGTCGTGCTCGAAGATATGGAGCGGATTCGGTAATAACCACGAACAATATGGGGTTCCGACAGCAAGTGGACAAAAAACAACGTTAAGCCAGTGCGGAATGCGGCCAATGCTGGTTTTTTAAGCTCAAACTCGGTAAAACCGAACGCTTCAATGGCCGCACACGCGTTTTGATTGACTCTACTTCGTCTCACCAGCCGGTGGTGGGGTTACGTTGAATATCAGCATCCGAATCTTCCAGGTTTCACCCTCACGAACATTAACCGCTCCCCAATAGCCCTTAAGTTGTATGGGACCACCGCTCTTGCCTTGAAGGGTAGAACTCCATTCCCCGGTTCTCCAGACCTCATTACCAGCTGTTCCTATCATGTGAGGGGAACCCTGATCGTCCTTGTTGAGATGGTTGCTGTAATGTCCTTGCTGGAACATTCCCGCAAAACGCTGCTGGATGGCCTCCCGACCCACAACAGGTCCTTGCGGAGTCACCCAAACCGCGTCCTGGGTGAAAAGCGTGGCCAAGGCAGCGGCATCACCGTTATTGAATGCTTCGTCAATCTTCTTAGTAACCTGCTCGTCTATCTGTGAATCGGCTGTTTCTTTCTGTTGGGCAAAGGTCGGCAAAGCAAAGATGATTGCCAAACCTACAAGGGTAAGTAGTAAGCGCATTTTAATTGTCTCCTGCTGGTGTTCTTGATTCCCTTGTCGCATAGCGACCTGCCGCGAGATTTCTTACGTCACCAGTGACATCCGTATCGCCGGGGGATCAGGAAAATCAACGCCTTTGGTCAAAGGTCTCTGGGCGACACCCCATTGGACGTCGCGGCCGATTCGATGTCAATAAGGAACAATTTTTTAAGCACGAAAGGCGCCGGAGTGAGCTAAGCGGCATCCAATCGATCGATGAAGGAACATGGCGACGACCCGGCTCGGGACGCGCGGCCTCCTCGCCCACCCTGCTTAACCTAAGGTAAGTCAATACGCGCAACGACGTATTGATAGCCACTCGTTTCCTGTCCCAACATCAGCCTGATGCGCCCGTCGCGTTCGGCGAAGCTTTACTTCCCGGCAGTCGACTAACCCTTTTCTCGGACGACAAGCCCGACCGCTTTTTCACCATCATCAAATTTTGGATGGATAAAACCTCAGGCGTTGCACTCGACCTTAAAACCGGCCTTCCTTCCTACCAGGTCCAAGATGGCCTGCCGCGCCGAAGCTTTGCCGAAGGCGGGAGGAAGGTAGAACGCATTTATTGATCCACCTGCCAATTGAGGAAGATGGAGATAACAACCGATGGTGCCTCTGGCGTCCCGATCATGTAGGCTTTGATTCAACGTCGATCTTTGAGGGTGCGCTCGTTAACGAAATAGACCGGCAGTCGGAAAATAATCTACGGGCGGATATTATCAGCGTTTGTCTTCAGATTCCGGCTTTCTGGTCATCGGGACAAAAGCGACCGGCAAAACGGCTTGCTGCTCGATCGTCGTCCCATGCTTCTGCAACAGATAAAGTTTTTGATCCCAAAGCGTACCGACCGGGATGATCATCCGGCCACCGTCTTGCAACTGGTCGATCAACGGCTGGGGCACTCGATCGGGAGCACAGGTCACAATGATGGAGTTGAACGGCGCATACTCCGGCCACCCCTTGTAACCATCGCCGGCGAGCACTTTTACGTTCAGATATCCGAGCCTCTTAAGATCTGTTTCGGCTCGCTTGGCTAGAGGCTCGACGATCTCAATCGTATAGACCTCGGCGACCAGTTGGGAAAGAACTGCAGCCTGGTATCCGGATCCGGTGCCGATTTCAAGAACTCGATCCGTCGCCTTAGGATCAAGCTGTTCGGTCATAAATGCCACCACGAATGGCTGGGAAATACTTTGACCATAACCGATCGGCAACGGCTCGTCACGATACGCAAACTTCCGCAGAGACTCCGGCACAAACTCATGGCGTGGCACGGTGTTCATGGCCTCCAGCACGAGGCGGTTCTTGATACCTCGACCCGGAGCGGCAAGTTGCTCCTCTACCATACGTTGACGAGCAGCAGAAAAATCTGTTGGCACCGCGGGTTGCGAAAGACCGGCGACCAGCCAAACCGCCTGCAGCAGCCAGAACAGAAAGATCGCGCGCCCAGCTCTGATCATGCGGAGCCCATTGGAGCTCGGTTCGCATTGCTTGAGATCCAGATCGCTCACGGCAACGGCTTCCTAAGCTAAGCTCATATTGTTAAACTATCCACAGCACTTGAAGACCGCTACTTATCGTTTGAGTGCCTCTAAATCTCCGCCCTCTGGAGTCAGTGCAGAGTCCAAAGCCGGAACTGATCCCCTGCGGTTAACACCGGCGTTCCTACCTATTAAGTCGAAGAAGAGGAAGGCAGAACCCATTTACTGATTCACTTGGCAATTGAGGAAGATGGAGATAACAACCGATGGTGTCTGTGGCGGCCGGATCAGGCAGGCTTTGATTCCAGGTCGATCTTTGAGGGTGCGCTGGTTGAGGAATAGAAGAGTATAACTGGCTGCCTGCCCGAGATTGCAGCAACTCCATCCGTGAGTCTCATCCTCGATTATTAGGAAATGTTCTACCCGAAAGCGATGCTTAAGTAGGGAGTGTTTCCACGAACTCCTCTGGTCGTAACCAACGGGATATCTCGGAAAGGTCTTCAACCCGATTGAAATCTTCGGCGGCTCCAAGCATCCATGGTGTTGTCAAAAAGGGATACGAACAGTCGTTGATAGCATGATGCGCCGAGCTAGTGCG
>Ga0213878_10000632_pt1 | contig 12857 bp, 15 predicted proteins | sample VelepicoBEBS_R02_FD_161053 | JGI IMG/M metagenome (GOLD analysis project Ga0213878, IMG submission 161053) | Vellozia epidendroides bulk soil microbial communities from rupestrian grasslands, the National Park of Serra do Cipo, Brazil - BS_R02 | ecosystem: Environmental > Terrestrial > Soil >... | reverse complement strand
TTCCTCAGCGTTTTAACATCGGGGCGAGGAGATGCTTACAGCATTGAAATAACCCGGCGCAACAGGCGGATTCGCGGTTCAATCGACGCGATATCCAGCCACTCTGTAGGGCTGTGGAAGCCTGCGCCGACCGGCCCCAGTCCGTCGAGCGTCGGGATCCCCAGCGCCGCCGTATGGTTGGCGTCGCTGCCGCCGCCCACGGCTTGCCACGTAACGGGAATGCCTTCCTCTTTTCCTGCCTGCTCCACCTGTTGCATCAGCGCCCGGGTGGCGTCGATGGCGGCCATCGCCGGTTTGTGATGGACCCTGGTCAAGGTCGTCGATACGCCATCGAGGAAACCTTTCTCGCAGAGCGCAACCAGCGCCTGGTGGACGCGATCGTGCTCTTCATTCTCCCAGAAACGTACGTCCAGTTCGGCGCGCGCTTTTTCCGGCACTACGTTCGCGGCGCTCCCTCCCTGGACCACGCCGACGTTCAGCGTCGTGCCGCGAGGGATATCGCTCAGCGCGTGAATCGCGAGGATGCTGTTGGCGAACGCGGTAATCGCGGAGCGGCCTTTTTCCGGTTCGTTTCCCGCGTGGGCGGCGACGCCGGTAAACTCCAGATGGTATCCCGCCATACCTTTACGCGCGTTCACCAGCGAGCCGTCCGCCCGGGCGGCTTCGCAGACCAGCACGCAGTTCGAGCGTTTCGCCAGTTCGCAAATCCACTGATGGGAGTGGACGCTGCCAGTCTCTTCGTCCGGGTTCATGGCCACCGCGATAGCCAGCCGCTGGCGATGTTCCGCAGGCAGTGTCCGCATCGCCCACAGGATATTCAGCAGACCGCTTTTCATGTCTGCGACGCCGGGGCCGTACAGACGGTTTTCGTCGCGGCTCATCGGGCGCTCGGCCACGGTTCCCGCCGGGAACACGGTATCAAGATGGCCGACCAGCAGGACGTCGAACCGCGTCGCCTGCGGCTGGTTGGTGACAAAGACGCCAGGGCCCACGGCGCTGCCTAAATCCACCTGTTTGGCATGCCAGCCTTCCTGCTGTCAGAGTGTTTGCATGATGGCCGCGACGTCGGCTACGCCATGAAGGGTTTGCGTGCCGCAGTCAACGTTGACCAGCGTTTGCAGTTCAGCAATGTATTTTTCCAGATTCATGGGATGTCCTTATCAGAGAATAATGCGCATCAGCAGCATGGCTAAAAAGGCGTTGATCACCGAAATGGCTATCATCAGCGGAATACGCTTGGCGCGGGTGCCGATCACCCCGAGAATGCGTCCGAGGTACTGCACCTGCGAGCCCATCAGGTAAATTGCCGGGGCGAGGATTGCCAGGTGTTCGCCGGTCAGGATACCTTTATCGAACAGGCCGATGGCGACGCCGATACCGCCGCCCATCGACATCCAGCCGCCAATCAGCACCGCAGCGGCTTCGCCCGGCAGGCCGAACAGGCCCATCAGCGGGGCGAACACCATGCCGAGCCCTTTTAGCGCGCCGGTTATCTCCAGCGCTTTAATGATAATAAAAGCCATGACCACGTTCGGCAGGGTGCTGGTGGTGGCGATATTCCAGCCCTTATGGGCGCCTTCGACAAAGATGTCGGTGATAACAGGGTTAGAGGTTGGGGCGCTCATCAGGCTTCTCCTTGTACAGGGGCAACGGATTTTTTGTCGCTGAAGGTGAGGATCAGGCGCATCAGGTTCGCACCGACTATCTTCATGATGAACATCACGGCGACGCAGGCGCCGATGGAGGTTGGTACCGCCGAGGTGCCGTCCAGTGCCACCAGGGTGAACAAAATAGCGCCGGAGGAGAAGAAGTTGGTGATCATCGCGCCCGCAGAGAACTGGAACATGGCGAAGATATCTTTCTCTTTCTCGGTGATTTGCCCCTCATCGGCGAGGTTGCGGGTCAGCGATGCCCCGACATCGGTGCTTTGCAGGCTGCCGATGAGCGCCAGCCCAGTGTTTCCTGGAATTCCCATCAATGGACGCAGCAGCGGCGTCAGAAGGCGGCGGGCCGCACGCAGGGCTCCGTAATGCTCCAGCACGTTAATCATGCCGAGGGCGAACATGACCGCCGCTGCCGCGAAAGGCGCTGGTGGCCGTAGTAATGGTGTCGCCATCCTGGCTGACTTTGGTAACCACTTTGCCGAAGGCGCCGTTGAGTGTGGTGAAGTCAAACACGCCGTACCACTCTTTCCCGCTGAGCAGGCCGGAAAAAAAGGCGGCGGCAAACGCCAGCGCGAAATAAGCGCCGGGTCCTACCCTGTTTTCCTGCGGTAGTGAACTCATATCCATTTCCTTGTAGAGGTGCAGAATTGCCTGACCATTCTGTCGTGGCTACCGTCAAAAAAGATGATACAAATCATTTCGTAACGGTGCATGGGATAGAAATAGTGAAAAGTGTGACGGGTAAGGTTAATACGAACTTAGGGCAAATTTTCGCCGGAAAGTGATCGGCTTAACACTGTGGTGTAAAACCGTTGTGTGACATCGGTTTTAATTGGTTGTCGGGTTGTTAAATTCACCGCTAATGTTATAGATACAAAATGTAACAACTTACCTCTATGCTGACGGAATAAAACCATGAATAACTCAGGGAAATATCTGTTGTGGGCTATTCTCTCGATTGTGGGAGCGTTCGCCCTTGGCTATATCGCGCTCAACCGCGGCGAGCAGATAAACGCGCTGTGGATAGTCGTCGCGGCGGTGTGTATCTATCTTATCGCCTACCGTTTTTACGGCCGCTACATCGCCAAAACGGTGCTGGCGGTTGACTCCACCCGTATGACGCCTGCTGTGCGCCATAACGACGGTCTGGACTACGTGCCGACCGACAAAAAAGTGCTGTTCGGCCACCACTTTGCCGCGATTGCCGGAGCAGGCCCGCTGGTAGGGCCGGTGCTGGCGGCGCAGATGGGCTACCTGCCGGGGATGATCTGGATCCTGGCGGGCGTGGTGCTGGCCGGGGCGGTACAGGACTTTATGGTGCTGTTCGTCTCCACCCGTCGTGACGGCCGCTCATTGGGTGAGTTGGTGAAAGAAGAGATGGGCGCGACCGCCGGGGTTATCGCGCTTATCGCCACCTTTATGATCATGGTGATTATCCTCGCGGTGCTGGCGATGATCGTGGTGAAAGCGCTGACCCACAGCCCGTGGGGAACTTATACCGTCGCCTTTACCATCCCGTTGGCGATTTTTATGGGCATCTACATTCGCTATCTGCGCCCCGGGCGCATCGGCGAGGTGTCGGTGATTGGCCTGGTGCTGCTGGTGTTCGCCATCATTTCCGGTGGCTGGGTGGCGGCAAGCCCAACCTGGGCGCCATTCTTTGACTTTACCGGCGTACAACTGACCTGGATGCTGGTGGGGTATGGCTTTGTGGCGGCAGTGCTGCCGGTTTGGCTGCTGCTGGCGCCGCGCGATTACCTCTCGACGTTCCTGAAAATCGGCACCATCGTCGGTCTGGCTATCGGTATTTTGATCATGCGCCCAACGCTGACCATGCCCGCGCTGACGAAGTTTATTGACGGCACTGGCCCGGTGTGGACCGGCAACCTGTTCCCGTTCCTGTTTATTACCATCGCCTGCGGCGCCGTATCCGGCTTCCACGCGCTGATCGCGTCCGGCACCACGCCGAAGATGCTGGCGAACGAAGGCCAGGCCTGCCTTATCGGCTACGGCGGGATGCTGATGGAATCCTTCGTGGCGATTATGGCGCTGGTGGCGGCGTGCATCATCGACCCGGGCGTCTATTTCGCCATGAACAGCCCACTGGCGGTGCTGGCGCCAGCGGGAACCGTTGACGTAGTGGCCTCTGCTGCGCAAGTGGTTAGCAGCTGGGGCTTTAGCATTACGCCGGATGCCCTGCATCAGATAGCCAATGAGGTTGGCGAGCAGTCAATTATCTCCCGTGCGGGCGGCGCGCCGACCCTGGCGGTCGGGATGGCTTATATTCTGCACGGTTCGCTCGGCGGGTTGATGGACGTGTCGTTCTGGTACCATTTTGCGATTTTGTTTGAGGCGCTGTTCATCCTCACCGCCGTTGACGCAGGCACCCGTGCGGCGCGCTTTATGCTGCAGGATCTGCTGGGGGTGATTAACCCGAACCTCAAACGTACCGATTCGCTGCCTGCTAACCTGCTGGCGACGGCGCTGTGCGTGCTGGCGTGGGGCTATTTCCTGCATCAGGGCGTGGTTGATCCGCTGGGCGGTATTAACACCCTGTGGCCGCTGTTCGGTATTGCCAACCAGATGCTGGCAGGCATGGCGCTGATGCTGTGCGCGGTGGCACTGTTTAAGATGAAGCGCCAGCGCTACGCCTGGGTCGCGCTGCTGCCGACCGCCTGGCTGCTGGTCTGTACCCTGACTGCGGGCTGGCAGAAAGCCTTCAGCAGCGATGCGAAAGTGGGCTTCCTCGCCATTGCCAATAAGTTCCAGGCGATGATCGACAGCGGGAATATTCCGGCGCAGTATACGCAGTCTCAGCTGACGCAGTTGGTGTTTAACAACCGTCTGGACGCCGGGCTGACTATCTTCTTTATGGTGGTCGTTGTGGTGCTGGCGGTTTATTCTGTGAAGACCGCGCTGGCGGCGCTGAAAGAAGACAAGCCGACGGCGAAAGAGACGCCGTACGAGCCGATGCCTGAAAATCTGGAAGAGATTGTGACCCAGGCGAAAGGGGCGCATTAACCTTTGTGCCGGGTGGCGCGAGCGCTTACCCGGCCTACAATCCTAACGAGAGTTTAGCTATGTTCGACACCCTATCCAAAGCCGGAAAATACTTAGGCCAGGCGGCGAAAATGATGATCGGCGTTCCTGATTACGATAACTACGTCGAGCATATGCGCCAGACGCATCCGGACCAGACGCCGATGAGCTATGAAGCGTTTTTCCGCGATCGCCAGGACGCCCGTTACGGCGGTAAAGGCGGCGCGAAGTGCTGTTGAAGCCTTCCGTCAGGCATTAAGACCCCCGTCAACATCCAGACCGGTACCGGAGATCTGTCCGGCCGCTGGACTCGCCAGAAACGTCACCGCCGCCGCAATATCTTCCGGCTGACCATAATGCCCCGTGGCAATAAGCTGACGCTGCGCGTCGGCCTGGGCGCCATCCGCCGGGTTCATATCGCTATCGGTAGGGCCTGGATGCACAAGGTTAACGGTAATACCGCGTGGACCGAGATCGCGCGCCAGCCCGCGGGTGAGAGAGTTCAGCGCCGATTTGGTCATGGCGTAAACAGCGATACCCGGCATCGCGACGCGGTTAGCGAGACAGCTGCCGATGTTGATAATGCGCCCACCATCGGGCAGATGGGGAAGCGCCGCCTGAATCGCCACCACCACACCGCGGATATTGACGTTAATCAGCGCATCGATGTCCTCCAGCGACAGGGATTCCAGCGGACCGCCGCGGGCGATCCCGGCATTATTGACCAGAATGTCCAGTCCGCCGAGCGTTTGCACCGTGCGGGCGACGGCGTGTTGAATGGCCTGGGCGTTAGTGCTGTCGGCCTGAATCGCTTCGCTGCGGCGGCCAAATGCCGCTATCTCTCGTGCCACCGCCTGAGCCTTGTCGGCGGATTTTTCATACGTAATAGCCACATCCGCACCTGCCTGCGCCAGCGACAATGCAATAGCGCGACCCAATCCACGACTGGCGCCGGTAACCAGCGCTTTTTTACCCGTTAAATCGATCTGCATGATGACCTCGTTATGAGTGATGAGATTCATCATTATGTATAGAGGGTGATTATCGACCGTCAATGACGCAAAGTGCTGCTAACCTTCTTTCGGTAAATAGAGGCTGATTTGTTCCTGAGTGCAGCCATAAATGGCAGCCAGCTTTTCACGCGTGCGTTTTTGCGGACGGGAATCTTTCGCCTCGAGCTGCGACACCGCTGACTGGCTGATGCCTAGCTTATCAGCAACATCCTGTTGCGATAAGCCGCACAGAATGCGCCAGGCCGCCTGGAGGCTGACGTTTTCACGACTCATGAGAGCACAGACTGCGTCAGGCAGAAGAACATCGTCGTATTCGTCGGATTCCCAGGGGATATCTTCCCATTCCTCCTCATTTTCATCATCGTATTCCGCCATTGTCAGACGCATACGGCAGTATTCGTTATAAGGGATCACCACGTACTGCGGGTTGCCTTCATTATCCTTAATTAATTGCACTGCCATAGGGGGTCGCCTCCTCGTGAAGGTAGGTTGTTGAGGTTCTGCGTTTTATCGCCACGACATAGCAGCTTTCGCAGGTATCCCCATCCAGCGTGAAGATGATGCGGTAATCACCCACGCGTAGCCGATAGTGGCCTTCAGGCATCGATAACTTCTTAATATCTGCCGCTGGCGCATTTTTATCATCCATTGCCCGCAGTTTGTCAGCAATTCGTTGCCGGTAGCGGGAATCGATTGTCGTAAGCTGCCTCTTTGCGCGCCTTGACCAAAAAACGATCATCTTGTCCTCCACTGTACGCCTGGCTTTTTTATAAGTAAATAATAAGATTATTAGATAAATAATTAACTGCTTATCTGTGGACAATGGCGCCGCTGGAGAGGGGACAAAAGAGGAAAAGGGGAGAGATGCGTGATAGCTCGAACACGCCTCCGTCGGGTGACAGAGGCAGACAAAAATCATGGAGTACGCGTCGAAATTCTCAACTGCCTGCTGGCCGCCGAACGACGGCGTCAGCTATCGCTATTTCACCGTCCATGCCTGAGAGAACTGACGGTCTGCAAACAGGTCGAGCAGGCCGCTCATCTGGCGCAGGCGCAGCACCTCGTCGGCATCCATACCCAGCTCAGCGCTGATTTTTTCATCGTTCCAGCCAAGCTGCGCCAGTTCGCGGACGATATCGGCCATGGCGTTGATTTGGTGGCGGCCACGGGCGCGGTTATGGCGGATGGTTGAGGCCATACGTCCGCTGGTTTCTGAGGATTGTGCTGACAGGCAGCTTACCGGAACATAGCCTTTAAGCTGGCGCTTAAGCGTCGCTTTGGATTTCGCCAGCGCGTGGCGATGAAAACCGTCGACGATTTCGTAATGATCTTTTTGCCGGAAGACCACCACCGGCTGGGTGAAACCGTCGGCCTCCAGCGACTTTTGCAGCAGCCTTTTCTCCGGCGGCGCCACGTTGTTTGGGTTATAACGGTTCGGGATGACCTCTTCGTGTCTGACCCACAACACGCAATCGACCGGGTTCTCTTTGAACGGGCTGTGCGCATGAACGGCCTGGCGAATTTGATTAATCGCCTCAATACGCTCGTCTTCGGGAAGCGACGCCAGAAGCTGGCCAATCTGTTCAATTATTGCGTGTTGCATAAGATTCCCCACTGTTGGCGCTTTTGATTCATACGTTCGCGGTAGCGCTGATAATTACCGGTCTTGGTCGGGCTGAAAGAGAGCATTCGACACCAGTAATCGTTATTTAATAAGACTTTGCAGACCCTGCGCCAGGAGGGAATATCCTTCGACCCTGTGTCGCCGTGCTGGCTGTCCGGAATATCATCCATGCCCTTTTTCTGGTACCAGTGCAGATAGACGGCAATTTTGTTGCGGTAATGCTCTGCGGTGGAGGGCGGCATGGTATCGAGCAGGAACATGGCATAGCTTTTCCAGCTGTGCTGTTCCGGTTTTTCAAGCTTTCGATGGCCATAAAACTGATTGTCATGCCCGGCATAGACGCCGCCGCAGTGCACGCCGCTGACCCTCTCGCACATCGCCGCCCAGCGTTCCGGCTCCAGCACATGGTAAAGCCACAGTCCCTGACGCTGTTCCGGGCCAAACGGTTCGCAGATGCGCATATAGCGCAGCGGTACGCCCGCCTGGTACATCAGATTGTAAAGCGGGTTGTAGCAGTGCTGCGTGCGGGCGAACCACGTCCAGATATCGGCTGTTTTCCAGTCATAAATGGGGTAAACGTACCAGGCATGGCCGCCGGGGGACATGCTGGTCCACGGTTTGTCGTCGGCAAAGCGCTGCTTGCGTTGTGAAGCCACAGCCAGAAAGCGGGTATAGGATTCATCGGCGCGAATACCCACCAGCACAACCGCCGGTCGTTTTTGCGAAAACCACTCGGCAAAGTCGCGCACGAAGGTTTCGAACGTCATGCCCGGGCGATAAAATGAGAAAAACGCCGGGTCGGTGATGGCGTCATCGGGCGGCTGGCGCACCCACTGTACGCCCGGCGCCCAGCACTGCCATTCCGGCGTAAATTGGGTCAGCGCATTGGGTGTGGTGAGCGGCAGGGCCACCCAGTAAAAAGTCTCGATAACATCCTGATACTGTTCGCGCATTCTCTGGCAATGCTGAATGGTGCTGCTGAATTGCGCTTCCCAGTCGATGAATAAAACGCTGAAGGTTTTACCAAGTTTTCTGGCGAGCTGTCCGGTTAAATGCAGCATTACGGTGGAGTCTTTTCCACCGGAAAAGGAGACACAGACGTTATCGAAATTGCTAAGCGCCCACGTAATACGCTCCTCGCCCGCGTCCTTTACGGAAACGTCGAGTGGGTATTTGAACACTGACATGGCAACAATCCCTGGTTGGCTAACATAATATATACGTTAAAAAAATATATAAAAAACATCAGCGAGTAAATGAATTTATTTATTCATCAACCATGCTAATGTTTCAGTGTAAAATCATGTAAAAAATGAATGTTCTTGTGAATAATCTTAGTTTTGTATATCAATAAAACTTATGCAGATATTCGTGAAATAAAATCCATAAAGCTAGAGTTATTGAGGGATGAACGGTTATAAATCATATATAAGGTCATTTCAGGAAGTTCCACCGGAGATGTCACGGACTTAAGTTGCAGGAAATCTTTGAAATAGTTATAAATCAGGTCGGGAACAAAACCAACTAGCTCACTACTGCTAACCATATTCATCAGTGCATAAACTGAATTGCTGCAAAAAGAGATTTTCCGCTCATGGAAGAGGCGCTGACTGTCCTGCTGTATTGATTTAATCATCGGATCTTCAGCAATATAAGACACCATGTTTTCTTGCAATAAGCTTTCAAGCGTTATTTCATCATGTAGCCGTGGATGGTGACGACTGCAGACCATCACAATTTTGAAGGATTGTAACGGCTGGCAAATGACCGAGCGGCTTGTTGCGGGAGCGGTGGTAATAACCAGATCGGCCTTGCGATAACTCAGCAATTCCTCAGCGCCCTGTTCGGACATGATCATGTCATAGTGTTCGATAATTAAATTCCGGTCCTGTTCCAGAGACAGGAAAAGTTGTTTTACTTGTTCAATGATAAGCAGCTGCGGCGCATAGACGATAAATTTCTTGGTCATATCGGTGCGGCTCATCATGTACAGGGTCTGTTCAATCTGGTTGAGATTGTTATCCAGATGATGATGAAGGTTGACCGCCACGGTGGTGGGGGTAATCCCTTTCCCGGCACGAATAAACAGCGGATCGTTAAGCTGCGTGCGCAGGCGTTGCAGCGACTGGCTGACGGCGGAGGGGGTGATAAACAGCGTTTCGGCGGCCTTGCTGATGCTCAGATGCTGATAAATGCATTCGAAGATGACCAGCAGATTGAGGTCGAACTTTTTAAGATCGTAGAGGTTTGCCATAGCATGTCCTTGTTAAATCGAACTATTGAATCTAAATATAGTTCATGTGTGAATCATTCACATCCGTGTTTCGCTGCTTAACTTAATAGACAATGAAACTAATCTAAATATATAGGTATAGAAATGTTTTATCCAGTAAATTTAAAACTCGGGCGAACCATTTTCTAGAGTAATTTTATCACCCGAGTTTATTGATTTATTTCTTGTTCATCATCGCTTGCAGGTCCCCGCTGTTTGGCAGGCCGACCACCTGCTGTAATTGTTTATTATCATTCATATAATAAATCGCTGGCGTTGCGCTCGCGCCCAAATCAATAAGAATTTTTTTATTGTCACTCAGGATTTTCTGCTTATCGGGCGCGATGGCGCTAAACACTTCCGGCGCGACTTTCCCTCCGGACTGTTCATAGTCCCGCCAGGTTTTGGCCGGATCAAGGGCTGAGAGGATGGCCGCTGCCATTGCCTGACTATCCGGCTTAATCACGCCGACCAACAGCGTTCTGATTTGCACTTTCCCGGCGTCCACCGCGGGGCGTGCTTCTTGCCAGAACTGTCGACAGTAGGGACAAAATGGATCGGTAAATAAATAGATAATCCTCGGGGCGTCTTTTTTGCCATCAAGCAACCAGTGCGCCTGCCCCAGTCGCTGCCACATCGCTTGTTCTGCAGGGCTGTAGTCTGCTTTCTGCACAACGGGTTGGTGAGACGTGATGTCCGTAGACGGTGTTTGCGCACCGGCCAGTAGGGGAAGTAGGGTGAGAAAAAGTGCGAGATTACGCATGGGAACACCTTGTGAACCAGGTAAATAACAGTGTGAATGGCAAAACCTATCACAACCATAGATAAGACCCAGGGGTGCTGCAATTGCGCTTCGCAAGGGGGGATGTTGTAATCCCCCATGCTGTGACAGCCTTACCCGTAAGGTCATGCAGAGCGCAACACATCGCCAGCTCACGCTGGCACTGAAAGCCCTTAGGGCTTCAGGTAACAGGGCCATCTGCAAAGATGGCCTTTTTACTTTAGCTGACATTACGCGCGCGCGTCGGGTTTGTGGGGTAAGCGCATATAAAGCTTCACAAAGTAATTTTGCGCGTGTTGTTAGCTAACGCTTATTGATTTGATAACGCAAACGTATTAGCCGAATGGGGGGAAGTTGTTTACCTTAGCCCCCAACGAAAACATGGAGACAGTACAGATGTCCTTAATTAATACCAAAATCAAACCTTTCAAAAACCAGGCGTTCAAAAACGGTGAATTCATCGAGGTTACCGAGAAAGATACCGAAGGTCGCTGGAGCGTCTTCTTCTTCTACCCGGCTGACTTCACTTTCGTTTGCCCGACCGAACTGGGTGACGTCGCGGACCACTACGACGAACTGCAGAAACTGGGCGTAGACGTGTACTCCGTCTCAACCGACACCCACTTTACGCACAAAGCCTGGCACAGCAGCTCTGACACCATCGCCAAAATCAAATACGCGATGATCGGCGACCCGACCGGCGCGCTGACGCGTAACTTCGAAAACATGCGCGAAGACGAAGGTCTGGCTGACCGCGGCACCTTCATCGTTGACCCGCAGGGCATCATCCAGGCTATCGAAGTGACTGCTGAAGGTATCGGCCGCGATGCGTCTGACCTGCTGCGTAAAATCAAAGCAGCGCAGTATGTTGCTTCCCACCCAGGCGAAGTGTGCCCGGCGAAATGGAAAGAAGGCGAAGCGACCCTGGCGCCGTCTTTAGACCTGGTGGGTAAAATCTAAGTTTTGCCCACCCGGCAATCAATGGGCGCGTCCGCGCCCATTTCATTCCAACACCATGATGCAAGTTGCATTCAGGCTGCCCCCATAAGGCCGCTTGCATGATGATGTTTTTAGAGAGGGAAGAATAATGCTCGACACGAATATGAAAACCCAGCTCAAGGCCTACCTTGAGAAACTGACGAAACCTGTTGAGTTGATTGCCACGCTGGACGACAGCGCTAAATCGGCGGAAATCAAGGAACTGCTGACTGAAATTGCTGAACTGTCAGCGAAAGTCACCTTTAAAGAAGATAACAGTCTGGCGGCGCGTAAACCGTCTTTCCTGATCACCAACCCGGGGTCTGACCAGGGACCGCGTTTTGCCGGTTCTCCGCTGGGGCACGAATTTACTTCTCTGGTGCTGGCGCTGCTGTGGACCGGCGGTCATCCGTCAAAAGAAGCGCAGGCGCTGCTGGAGCAGATCCGCGATATCGACGGCGATTTCGAGTTTGAAACTTACTACTCGCTCTCTTGCCACAACTGCCCGGATGTGGTGCAGGCGTTGAACCTGATGTCGGTGCTGAACCCACGCATCAAACACACGGCAATTGATGGTGGCACCTTCCAGAACGAAATCACCGATCGCAACGTGATGGGCGTTCCGGCGGTCTTTATGAACGGTAACGCGTTCGGTCAGGGCCGTATGACGCTGGCGGAAATTGTCGCCAAAGTGGATACCGGCGCAGAAAAACGCGCGGCGGAGGCGCTGAATAAGCGCGAGGCCTACGACGTGCTGATCGTTGGCTCTGGCCCGGCGGGTGCGGCGGCGGCGGTGTACTCCGCACGTAAAGGCATTCGTACCGGACTGATGGGCGAACGCTTTGGCGGCCAGGTGCTGGATACCGTGGATATCGAGAACTATATCTCCGTACCGAAAACCGAAGGCCAGAAGCTGGCAGGCGCGCTCAAACAGCACGTGTCCGATTATGATGTCGACGTCATTGACGCCCAGAGCGCGAGCAAGCTGACGCCAGCCGCCGTCGAAGGCGGTTTACACCAGCTCGAAACCGCGTCCGGCGCGGTGCTTAAGGCGCGCAGCATCATCATTGCCACCGGGGCGAAATGGCGCAACATGAACGTGCCGGGCGAAGATCAGTACCGTACGAAGGGCGTCACCTACTGCCCGCACTGCGACGGCCCGCTGTTCAAAGGCAAGCGTGTGGCGGTCATCGGCGGTGGTAACTCCGGCGTTGAAGCGGCGATCGACCTGGCCGGTCTTGTCGAACACGTGACCCTGCTGGAGTTTGCGCCGGAAATGAAGGCTGACCAGGTACTGCAGAATAAAGTCCGCAGCCTGAAAAACGTCGATATCATCCTTAATGCGCAGACCACCGAAGTCAAGGGCGACGGCAGCAAAGTGACCGGTCTGGATTACCGTGACCGCGTCAGCGGCGACGCACATCACGTCGCGCTGTCAGGCATTTTTGTTCAGATTGGCCTGTTGCCGAACACGACCTGGCTGGAA
>Ga0213878_10000631_pt1 | contig 12859 bp, 13 predicted proteins | sample VelepicoBEBS_R02_FD_161053 | JGI IMG/M metagenome (GOLD analysis project Ga0213878, IMG submission 161053) | Vellozia epidendroides bulk soil microbial communities from rupestrian grasslands, the National Park of Serra do Cipo, Brazil - BS_R02 | ecosystem: Environmental > Terrestrial > Soil >... | reverse complement strand
TGGATCATCGACCCAAAGCATCTGAAGCGTTTCCATTCGAGGCTCAAAAAAGACAACCGCTCCCTGTTGTTTCGAGACCCGCAACGCTTCGCGGAACACGTCGCCTCGGAGATGTTCATTGACATGATGGAGAACGCCGAAGAAAAAAACCGCATCAAAGGCTTCTGACTCAAACGGCAGGTCGCTCGCATCGAAAGCCTCAAAGCGAATCTGGTCCAGGACCCCTGCTTTCTTCGCGTTGAGGGCCCAGTCTCTCCCGGCGTAATGTGACCGGTCCGTACTCGGCTCACCCGTTAGCACCTGAAAGCCCTGCGAAGCGAGATAGATCGCGAAATTTCCGTTACCCGTTCCGACATCCAGGATCGCCGCGTCGGGTGCTAATCCTAGTTCGTTCAGTGCGCGGACGCCGTCTCCTGCGACGGCGTCAAACCTCGGCCCGAGAAGCTTGCCTATTGCTTTGATATCCATTTTTGAGGGTTGATAGATTGGTATTTCATTGGGGCACTCCCAATATCGTTGAAGCCGACGCTCAGTCGTCCAAATTCTAAAAATCCCTTCCAGTGAGCGGTGTTTATTATGAGCGCGTACGGCGAACGCCAGCAACTCGCAGTGCCGCGATGTCTGGAAATCCATCGACCGCCATCAGCAGATCCGCCTCAGCCAGGATGGACCGCACGACGTGGACGACACCAGCAGCGCCCCCCAGTGCCAGCCCGTAAGCATAGGGCCTCCCGACGCCGACAATGCTGGCACCCATGGCGAGGGCTTTGACCACATCGGTCCCCGAGCGGATGCCGGAATCGAACCAGATTGGCGTTTTTCCACACTCGGCAACCAGCGCGGGAAGGAGGTCGATTGAGGCGATTCCGCCATTGGCCTGGCGGCCGCCGTGATTGGAGCAGTAAATGGCGTCGACGCCGACGTCAATCGCCCGCTTCGCATCGTCTGGATGCTGGATGCCTTTGACGATCAACGGCAGCTTGGTCAGCGAACGCAGCCGGGCCAGCTCGTCCCAGGTCATAGTCATCCCGAAGACAGACGCCCAATGTCGCACGGCCGCCGCGGGATCCTCTTCCGGCGGAACCGCAAGCTTGGCGCGAAACTGCGGGTCCGAGAAATAGTTGGCTAGAGCGACACCGCGCAGTTGAGGGAAGTTACTATCGTTGAGATCCCTCGGACGCCAGCCTGTGATCCAGGTGTCCAGGGTAACGACAATGCCTTTGTAGCCAGCCGCTTCGGCCCGGCGGACGAAGCTTGCTGCAAGATCACGATCGTTGGGCGTGTAGAGCTGAAAAAAGGCATCACCGTCACCCAAAGCTTCTGCGACGGTTTCGAGCGGGTCATTCATCAACGTGGACGCGATCATCGGCACACCGGCCGCCGCTGCCGCCTTCGCCGTGGCGATATCGCCGTGGCCGTCCTGCGCACAAACTCCGATCACTCCGATCGGAGACAACATCAGGGGCGATTTGTACCGCTTTCCGAAGACATCAACAGACAGGTCACGGACACGCGTATCCACCAGCATTCGGGGCACAATCCCCCAGTCCGCGAAGGCTTCGACATTGCGACGCTGGGTGGCTTCGTCGCCGCAGCCACCTTGCACATAGGCCAAGACTGACTGCGACAAAACCGCACTGGCCCGCTCTTCAAGCCGTTTGAAATCGACAGGAAGATTGGGTCTGATGCCCCGCAGGCCGTTGAAGTAGATTTCGTTCTGATAGTCACCGAAATGAGCCATACTTTATCTCCATAGCTCGAAGACCATTCGATGCAAGGATGGTCACTCCATCCCTGAATCGGCTTTGGCACATCTGTCCCCGCTAGGCTGAGAGCACATCAAACTAACTGGCGATTATGTTTGGCACGTTAACAAACGTGTCGCCCAGAAATTGTCGGGCCGGAGGCATTTATGGACAGACTTGTCGGCGCCGTTCTGTTATCCAGGTCCGGATTCATTATGAAATCCTCGTCGCTGCCTTCGGTCGTATTTGCTATCTGGGTGCTGCTGTTCGGCCCAAATACCAGAGCCGCTTCGACGGTGACCGCCTTCGATGGAACCTGGTCGGTGACGATCAATGCTCAAGACTACAAAAACGCGGATGGCACCGTAGCGCTCGCTTGGGTCAGATATTTCCCCGCGAAGGTTAAGAATGGGATCCTGCACGGGGAGGCCGGAGCCAGAGGCGAGGCTAACTGGTATGAGCTCGACGGCAAAATAGAGGCCAACGGGTCGGCCGTGCTACACACAAGGGGTACAACTGGAAAGCCGGCGTACACCGTGGCGCATGTACATCCTAATACATCCTATGAGTATCAGGTGATCGCCCACTTCGATAACCAGCACGGAACTGGTAATTCGGTGAACGACCCTCCTCGCAGACCTCGTGTCCGCCTCTTTACCTTCGTTAGAGACACGGTCAATGACGTCTATAGACAGGTAGTTGACTTGCTAGTCTCGCAAGGGAAATCCGCCGAAAGCGAACAGGTTCTGCGATTGTTAAAGCGAAAAGAAATCCAGGATTTTCTCCCAGGTGAAACTGAGGACGCCAAGTTGGGCGGCGTGCCAAAAACCGCTTACGATCAGCACTGGCAAGAACGATTCAACACGATTCACGACCAGTTGGCCACGATTGGCCGCGACTACAGCACCCTGGCCAAAAAGGAGTCGAGAACTGATGAGGAGAACCAACGTCTGGCCGCTCTGGAAAGTGACCTCGCTGTTGCCCAGCAAGCTCTGCAACAGCTGTATCAGGATATTTCTGTAGCGGCCAATCCGAAGCTGGTCAGAGATCTGCAGGACTCAGGTGAGACCCTCATGCAGAACCTGCCGAGCATCGAACCCGGCGCAGTCGTGATCGAGACCATCGTTTTGCCGGACAAATATCGGGTAATCCTGACCACCCCGGATGTGCAAATCCCTGCTGAGTACACGATCAGCAGAGACGCTCTGCGAAAAAAGGTCTTCGCGTTTCGGGACGCGATCAACAGCCGCCGGCCGGAGGCGGAAATCAAAGCTCTGGCCAACGAGCTCTACCAAATCCTCTTCGGACCTATTGCGAAAAATATCGAATCCTATCAGCCGAAGACGCTGGTTTGGTCTTTGGACGATGTCCTGCGTTACGTGCCGATGGCCGCACTCTATGATGGCAGCCATTACCTTGCGGAGAGGTACGCAAACGTGGTCATCACTTTGGCTAGCCTGATCAACTTGAAAGACAAGCCCAGCTCCGAGTGGACGGCCTTAGGTCTGGGCGTTTCCAAAGCGCATCAGAACTGGCCGGAGCTGCGCTACGTTCCGGTCGAACTCAAAGGCATCATCCGGGACCAAGACGCCGGGGGGACCACTGGAATATTGCAAGGCCGAATTATGTTGGACGAAGCTTTCACTGAGGCAAACCTCAGAGACGCACTAATCCGCAAATTGTATCGGGTGGTCCATATTGCCAGTCACTTCAAGTTCGACGCCGACGGCAACAGTAATGACTCCTTCCTATTGCTGGGTAACGGCAAGTTCACCAAGCTGACGATTGCGCAAATCGCGGCGATTCCTAATTTTTTTGCCGGCGTCGAACTGCTCACCCTCTCCGCCTGCGAGACCGCGGTCGGTGACCAGGCCAGCAGGCAGGCGAACAATCAGGGTGTTGAAGTGGAAGGCTTAGGGGTTCTCGCCCAGCGCAAAGGAGCTGCCGCCGTGATCGCCAGTCTGTGGGAAGTGGCCGACGTTAGTACCAGTAAGCTGATGCAAAACTTTTACCAGGGCCGCGCCTCGGCCAATGCTACCACCAAGGCAGAAGCGCTGCGCCAGGCACAATTGGAGTTGCTCTTACAAACCAATGGCGAATATTCTCACCCATTTTATTGGGCTCCTTTTGTAATCATTGGCAACTGGCAATAGTACGCTCGTGAAAGTTTGCATACTTACCTTCTTAACGCTCGTCATTGGCCTGTCCGACTACACAGCTCTGGGAAAACGTCTCCCTGTCCAAGCCGCCGCCGTTGGTTCTTCGACTGCCGACAACAATCTTGAAAACGTCCCGGCACAGAAAGTGTGTGACCCTTTTGAGAAGTTCAACCGGTCAATCTTCGGCTTCAATGACAAGCTCCACACCCATGCCTTACGCCCTTTGGCACACGGATACGCGGCGATTGTTCCCCGGCCAGTCCGCACTTCTATCGCAAACTTCTTCGATAATCTTCACTATCCAGTCAGCTTTATTAATTCTGTACTCCAGGGTAAAATCGCGCGTTCCGCGCAGCAGACCGGCCAGTTCCTCGTCAACAGCACAGCGGGCATCGGAGGCTTGTTCCGGGTTTCCGACCATATCTCCAGCCTCGCTGATGTTCCCCAATCAGACTTTGGACAAACTCTCGGCATCTGGGGTTTTTCTTCCGGTGCCTATGTCGTAGTACCGTTGCTTGGGCCCTCAGATTTTCGCGATCTGGTCGGCTACGGCGGCGACTTCGCGATGAATCCTCTAAATTGGCATACCCTGGGAATTATTCAGTACGAGTTCATTAGTCGCACTCTCGCTTTTGCGCTAATAGCCATACATTCCGTTAACGGACTTCCGAAAACCGTTCAAGCGTACGATGACTTGAAAGCAGCAGCTGTCGACCCTTACATCGCCACGCGCAACGCTTACCTCAGCTACCGCGCTGCTCAATTGAAAAAGTGAACGCGTTCCTGCAGGCATCGGGAACATTATTTGCCAATAATTCCTTTTATTACGGGATAGAAACTAAAGACACCATCAGGGCTTCGGTCAGCGTTTTCGATACTGCAGATGGAGCGCGAGAGTCTGACGAGTTAGCCAGTAGCTTCATCCAAGAAAAAAGCTGGGTAGAAGTGCTGAGTGCGCCGGAAATCACCGCTGGTGACGTGGTCGCACAATAGCGTTTCTCGTGGTACGAATCTGGCATGAGAGAAGCGGTTCGACTCTCGCAACTGCGCAAATCAGGCGAAGTCTCACCTAACCCTGGGGACCGTCGTCCGATCCGGTTGAGAAGTGCTCGGTGGGCCCAAGCCGCTGCTTCTTACCTGGCAAGACTTGGCGTGACGCCCAATCAGATTTCCGTCGCAAGCATGTTCGCGGCTGGAGCGGGAGCGGTTAGCCTGATCTTCTTTCCGCGACCTTGGAATACGCTCGGTTGTCTCTGTGGTGCTCAGCTTCGTTTACTCTGCAATCTGCTTGACGGAATGGTCGCAATCGAAAACGGGAAACAGACTCGGCTCGGCGTTGTGTACAACGAAATGCCGGACCGTATTTCCGATTCGCTGCTGCTCATCGCCCTGGGCTACGCTGCTGAAATACCCTGGCTTGGTTGGCTTGCCGCACTGTTGGCGGCGCTCACGGCTTACATCCGGGTCTTCGGAGGAGCGCTCGGATTTCCCCAGAACTTTCAGGGGCCGATGGCCAAGCAGCACCGCATGGCTCTGTTAACCGCCGGTTGTCTCATCTCGATCATCGAACATTTGACTGTTCAAACCAATTGCAGTCTGCCGATCACCTGTGGACTGATCGCTGCGGGATCCCTGATCACCTGCTGGACACGCACCCGGACACTAGTGCACCAAGTCCGCGGCTCGTATAGCAGCGCTGCTGCGGATTTTGGCCGGGTGCGCGACGCGAGGAAGGAGAATACCCGCAGTGGTCTTTGACCGACGAGCAACAAAGCACCCGGCCAAAAGCCGCACAGCCCTCCGGGTTGAGGCGACGCCGGCGCCTCGCCGCGTTGCTGGCTCGTTAAATAGGAGCTCAGCTATTCGCCTCGCCAGCGCCTTGCGAGTCATCCGGCGGCGCTCCCAACGCTGCTATACGAGCCGCGGACTTGGTGCACTGATGCGCAGCCTACCGGGGCGCGACTGAAATGTGGCGTTCCTTGGCTTTGCTCCTGCGCATCGTTCGCATGCGCCCTAGTTTGCACGCGCCCGAATTAGCGTCCGCCGGTCGGGAACGAACTCATCCGCTTACCATTGCGGGCACATGAGCACAAACGACAAATTTACTCTCGTGCTATCCGGTGTTTTCGCTCTATTGGTGCTATCCTCTATAGTCACCTGGATTCTGCATAGCCGGTTGGCCACCGGACAGCCAGATCAGAAAAGCATCGCAACGATCGAGAATCTGACTGCCCGCGTGAAAGCTTGGTGGGTCATCGCGGTCGTATTGGCTGGCTCACTATTGCTAGGGACAACCGCCACGCTGCTGGTTTTCGCGGTCGGATCCTTCATGGCGTTACGCGAGTTTCTCCGCCTTACGCACACCCAGCCTGAAGACCACGCAGCTCTTGCCGTGGCTTTCTTTATAGTGCTGCCATTTCAATATCTGCTTATCGAGATTCAATGGTACGGGCTGTTTGCTATTATGATCCCGGTGTACACCTTTCTGATTTTACCCATTTTTCCGGTTATTCGGCACGAAACGACTGATTTCCTCGAACGCACCGCTCGCCTTCAATGGGGTCTAATGTTGACGGTGTATAGCGTAAGCCATGCTCCCGCCTTGCTGCTGCTGACGATTCCGAATTACGCCCATCAGAACGCCTTGCTGCTTTTTTATCTGGTCTTTGTGACGCAGCTCAGCGACGTCCTGCAATATGTTTTCGGCAAGTGGCTCGGGAAGACCTCGATTTCGCCGACCGTCAGTCCTTCCAAAACCGTCGAAGGTCTGATCGGCGGTGGCGCTAGCGCGATTTTCTGCGGAACATTGCTGTGGTGGATAACACCGTTCACGCCGACACAAGCCTTTTGTTTCGCCGCGCTGATTGTCGTCTTTGGTTTCGTCGGCGGACTGGTACTCTCAGCGGTCAAACGCAGCCTGGCCGTCAAGGACTGGGGCAACTCGATCGCCGGCCACGGCGGCGCCTTAGATCGCTTGGATTCGCTCTCATTTTCGGCGCCGATCTTTTTTCATCTGGTCCGGTACTTTTTCTCTGTCTAACGGCTAGGACACCGGTAGGGCCAAGTTTCACCTTGGCCTTGTGGCGCCAACGACGGCAGAGGACATCGCATTGCGCGTTGGCGACGTCACGCGCCACGGAGAGGACGCGACGAAGCGCGTCCCTACCGGACGATCGGGACGGGACAAAGCAGACCCCCTCCGAATCACGCGCCTCACCTTTTGGTCGCGGCCCCACCGCTTCGTGAGCCATGCAGGCTACCAGGAGCCACGCCTATAGCGTAGGTTACGACGCCGCTGCCCGCTCCGAACCTGTCCGAGATCGCCCGCTGGAATCAATCGAGCGAACGGCATTGAGCAGCGCGAAGCATCCGATAATGTTGAACGGGCGATTATCCCGTTTTTGAGTTCGTCTCTTTCGGACGAGTCTGGCGGGTTTCCGGCCAGTGGAACCAACCGCTTTCCTGGCCTTCTTTTCGGTAGACATAACTAACATTGCAAAATTTCCTTTCCTGTTCCTTCTCGAGTCTTGGACTAGCCGATAAATCGGGACAAAATGAGAGAGAAACTGTTCCAGACCGTCGGATCGTTTTGGACGTAAACAGCGCCGCAAGCCAGTAACATTAAGGCGCCGGTGAAAAGTTCTCTCATGAGCCTAGATGAAAGCACGTCTTGCGCCAAGATTGCGACAAAACTCATAAGATGCTCTATATAAGGCTGTTACGTTTTTAAGGCTCGATCGTTTAGCCGGCGACCTCGCCTTTTGTTTCCCCTCTTTGGGACGATCTCGTCCCATATTCGAACGAAATTTCGAACTTGGATGTATGCGCTTAGCGCATCTGGTAGCCGGTCGCGCTTACGTTGCTGCCGCCAGGCCAAGGTGAACAGCTCGACTGAGCTCGCCGAAGTCCTTGGCCCTACCGGACCGTCCGGTAGGGACGCGCTTCGTCGCGTCCTAGCTCGAATGTGATTAAGGGCGTCAGCCCCGCAAGCGCAAACCAAGGGATGAGGCCAAACCGCGCCGGTCACGCGGAGCGTGACACTAGCAGCTTCGGCGTACGGCCACGCCAGATGCGCGGGCGCGCGCCTTACTGACACTGACACTGGCACTGACACTTTGCAAATGCAGCCGATTTTAAAACGTCGAGTTGAAAATATGGTCTAACTACCAAGGGAAAGACGCTCCCGCAAAACATGGCTCGCCAAAAGTTAATCCGAATCCTGAACTATTTCTGGCTACTCGTGGTATTCCCAGTCGTAGTTTCCGTCCTCGTAGGCACACTCACGCACAGCGTCAGCCTCGGGTTTAAAACGTTTCTCCTGATCGAATGCGCAATGGCCGTTTTGATCCCGCTATTGAATGCCGTCATAGGCAATGGGGATCACTCACATCGCCAACGCAAATAAAAAGGGCGATTATTGTGACACGGGCGTCTCGCCCGTGGATGGGCGAAGATCACGGGCGGGACGCCCGTATCACGAATACAGGCTAGGCGCGCTCCTACTAAAGCCAGATTCCGAAGTTGGGAGAATCGTGCTCGTGCTCGTCGTCGTGCTCGTGCTCGATCTGTGGGACTTCGGCGCCGAAAAGAGAGCCCCATCCCTCGGCAATTCTTCTGTTCCATCACTCTGACTGCGAGATATGCAGCATTCTTGAGGACGAGCACGAGCAGGAGCACGAGCACGACTTCTCAGCTTCGGCATTCAGACTAGAACTCAAGCGACTCACCGGGTTGCAACACGTGAACCTCAGCTCCTTTCCCTTTCGCCAGTCTGGCGAATTCCTGAGGATCACCAACCAGCGGGGGAAAGGTGCCGTAGTGAATAGGAACAACCCGCTTGGCACCCAAGAACTCTACAGCTCTGGCTGCGTCTTTCGGCCCCATGGTAAAGTGTTCGCCGATGGGTAGCAGCGCTAGGTCGATCGGCGCCTCTTCCCCAATCAACCGCATATCCGAGAATAGGGCCGTGTCGCCCGCATGATATATGGTCTTTCCCTCCGTCTCGAGCACGACCCCCGCGGCTTCGCCCAGGTATAACGGTCGACCGCCATCTTCCAACGCAGACGAACTGTGGAAAGCGATGGTGAACCGGACCCGGCCAAACGAAAATTTACACCACCCTCCGTGATTCATCGCCACAGTCTTAGCACCCTGCGCCTCCAGCCAATTTGCCAGCTCAAACGTGGTGATGACCGGTGCACCGGTTCTCTTCGAGATGGCGACCGAATCGCCAACATGGTCACCGTGGCCATGGGTCAACAGAATATAGGTCGGACTCAGTTGCGCGGCTTGAACCGAAGCCTTCGGATTGCCCGTTAGAAATGGATCGAATATGAACTTATCCGAGCCGGTCTCAAGATACCCCGCCGCATGGCCAAAGAAGGTGAATTTCATAAGCGTACTGGTTCTATTTGGTAACAAACCTCGAATTTCATCTGCAAGCGATATCAAAACGAGAATTCACCCGAGTAGAAGCTCGTTGATCTCGGACATCGACAATCCGGTCATTAACGGTTCTTCACTCTCGACCGTTGCTTCAATCAGCGCTCGCTTCTTCTGCTGGAGATTCACAATCTTTTCTTCCACAGTCGCGCGGGCGATCAGCTTGTAGGAAGTCACCACTCGAGTCTGTCCGATTCGGTGAGCGCGGTCCGTGGCCTGCGCTTCGACGGCGGGATTCCACCACGGATCAAAATGGATCACCGTGTCCGCCGCCGAAAGGTTCAGTCCTGCGCCCCCTGCTTTGAGGCTGATCAAAAATAGGGGTAAATCGTCTGACTGCTGGAAGCCGTCGACGGCGGCCGCTCGGTCTTTTGTCTCGCCGTCGAGATAACCATACCGAATACCAGCTTGGTCGAACCGAGCGCGAATCAGCCGCAACATTGCAACAAACTGGGAGAAAACCAGGACGCGGTGTCCCCCATCAATCGCTTCTTCCAACAGTTCTTCCAACAACTCGATTTTCCCAGAGGGCCGTTCTGCCTCCTGACCCACGAGACGCAAATCGCAGCAGACCTGACGCAACCGTAACAGCGCCGTCAGCATCGCGATTCGGGCCCGGCCCTGATTCTTCTCAGCCGAGAGTTCCTCAACCTTGCGGCGACTTTCCTGGCGCAGCTTCTGATAAAGCTCTTCCTGTTCCGGCGTGAGGTCGCAATAGGCTGTCTGTTCGATTTTTTCTGGCAGCTCTGTAACCACCTGTTTTTTCAGGCGACGCAGCATGACCGGCCTGAGCCGCTTTGCCAGGCGAGCTTGCTCAGGCTCGGAACCACGGCTGATCGGTAATTCGTAGCGTTCCCGAAAGTCTTCTCGGGGCCCTAGGTAGCCCGGAACCACGAACTGGAGGATCGACCACAGGTCCCGCACCGAGTTCTCCACTGGTGTTCCGGTGAGGACGAAACGGTGTCGCCCGCGGAGCGCCATAGCGGCCTGCGCGTTTTGGGTATCCGGATTTTTGATGTGAGTGGCCTCGTCCAGGATGATCGCTGAAAACTCGAAGCGTCGATACTCATGCACGTCCCGGCGCAAGAGCGGATAGCTGGTCAGTACAAGATCGGTTCCGGTAATTTTGGAGAACAGTTTGCTGCGATCCGGACCTTCTATGCACAGCACTTTTAATTCAGGCACAAATTTTTGCGCTTCGCGGGCCCAGTTGAAGAGGAGACAGGAGGGGCAGACCACTAAGGACGGCCCGTCCAGAATTCGCAGGAACGCGAGCGCCTGCAGGGTCTTACCCAAGCCCATTTCGTCTGCCAGAACACCACCTAGGCCGTTCCGGCTAAGAAAACGCAACCAGTAAACACCCTCCTTTTGATATGGACGGAGTATTTCTTCTAATCGACCTAACGGCTCAGGCTCCAACGGCCGGAGTTGTCTCTGTGCTTGAGTCCAGTTCCGCCATTCGTCAGTGTGCTGGATTGAAGCTCCCGCTAACTCCTCAAAGGCTGAGTCCAGGTATCCAGCCTGGTTACGTTGGATTCGGTAGGTTCCCGGCCTCGACTGGGTCGGATCACAATCTCTCAGAATGGTTTGAAATTCTTCCAAGCCGGCCGCGTCGAGAACCGCTACGCGTCCGTCTCTCAGCTTCGTGAAGTTTTGCCCCATCTGGAGCAGGCGTTGCACTTCCGCAGCCGAAAAGCGTTCCCCGGTGGCAGTCTCAAGAGAGAACGAAAAATCAAACCAATCTTCGCCTGACGCAATGATCTTCAAGTTCGGCGTCACCCTTTCGACGCTGCGAGTAACACTTTGAAAGCGACTCCCGATCGAGACCTTCCAATCCTTCTGCAACTGCGGAAGATCGCGCGCGAAAAAATTCAGGACAGCATTTTGACCTCGCAACACGTACTCGCCGACAGTGGATGGGCCGGTGAACCCAACCTCCTGCAGCCGGCGCAAGCAGTCCCGTTCAAATGAGAGATTGCGCGCGCGCATAGCGCCGTGCTCTTGGTAAACAAACGCTTCTTCTGGAGGTGTAACGCCAATGGTCACCATTCGCCGATCGTACAGACACTGAAGCTTTGCGTTTAACTGATTCAAAGAACCCTCAAACGTCGAGAAAACTTCCGGCACGCCAAGCTCGACCGCGTTGCCGTGGCTCACCTGTGAATCGACCTGGAAAAAGCCGCTTAGCCCAGGCAGCTCGCGTTGGACAAAGCTTAGACCTTGCTCAGCAGAGAGCAGAATCGGCTCGCGCAGCACTGGAAGATACGCCGTGGATAGTCCGGGCGAAATGGGGGCAAGACTCGGTTCAGACCACAACCATGCGCACTCGGATCCCACCAGGCAACGGCCATTAAGTCCTGCAGTATCCACGCTGATCTTCCAACGGCCGTCTGCCAATCTTTCTGTAACCAGTTTCGGCAAAACTCGCTCACCCGAAACGGCGACCGCAGTCCGGCGAGCGAGCGTGACCCGCGGATGACCGATCAGTGCACCAAGCAGTTTGAGAAACTGGTCTCGGCTGAGAATCGTCGTCCCGGGCAGTTTTCCGCTGACGAATTCGCGCGCGAGCTCCAGAGTTTCCCGATCGATCTTGGAACAGTGGTAGGTCTGATTCGGATCGAGCGCGCTCGCCAAAATGCGGTTACCTTTTCGCACGACCTCAAATCCGACCAGAATCTGGTCTTTGTCCCAACCCGCTTCGAAATTTGGCGCCAGAACAACATGCACCTCGATCCGTTGCGAATCGGGCGCTTTACCTGGCAAAGTATCGTTGACATGGGGATCTTGGGCACCGGGACCCGCATCCCCATCAGCAACCAAGGCGGGAAGGCGAGGCACAACGGGCGCTAGGGCCGGCTTCGCCGGCACCGGTTTCGGTTGAATCAACGCCAGACCCAGAGCCAGCGAGTGAGCACAAATTGCTCCCCATTCCCGAGACTCGCGGCATGAACACAAATTCTCGACATCGGTATAACCTCGAATCTTCAGGCCGGCGCGATATTCAGTTTCACCTTCCCGCACCAAGCCACGCAGAACGGGCGGCGAATAGGCGAAGCTCACGACTCGCCCCATTTGTACCAACGCTTTGGCGTGTCTCATCGCCTGCCATCCGCCGGTGTCCATCAGGAATCGTTCAGTGATTTGGATGGCGGACATTAGGAGTCAGGAGTTGCAGGAGTTGCAGGAGTTGCAGGAGTTGCAGGAGTTGCAGGAGTTCAGGAGTTCAGGAGTTACAGAATGAAATCGCTCGTTTCGCTTTTGTCACGTCCTGTCAGCGTTAAAACGCTTTTTATTTTTGGGTTGGTTTAGGAGCGAACCGCGAAGCGGTTTAACAGAACAGCCCAGGCCTTCAGGCCTGGGAAAGCTCCATCTAAATCCGCCCTGAAGCTGAAGGGGCGGCCGACGGGAATGGGTGAAAATGCATACCTTGCGATCCATGTCGAAAGACCATCGCATTCGGGCGCCCTTTCAGGGCGAATTTCGTTGACCGGATGACCCAGGGCTGAAGCCCTG
>Ga0213878_10000630_pt1 | contig 12880 bp, 6 predicted proteins | sample VelepicoBEBS_R02_FD_161053 | JGI IMG/M metagenome (GOLD analysis project Ga0213878, IMG submission 161053) | Vellozia epidendroides bulk soil microbial communities from rupestrian grasslands, the National Park of Serra do Cipo, Brazil - BS_R02 | ecosystem: Environmental > Terrestrial > Soil >... | reverse complement strand
ACATCTCCTCTGCCAGCACCGGTAGTTGTGCTTCAGTTGCCTGCAAACGGCTTCCTAAACCCCGCGTCCAGGCCGCCTGTGCAGATGCCTGGGTATAACGCATGGCGTCAACCCGCTCCAGTTGCAAAGCGCGCTCATCGTTCAACGTTTGTAAACGTGTGCCATTGATCGCCACATCGCGAACCGCATCAAGCACAGACTGATTGTAGCGTTCAATCATCATGTTGCTGGTCGCGCGGGCCCCCTGTAAGTTGGCGTTCAGCCTTCCGCCATCAAACAGCGGCAGCCGCAGTCCGGGTATGAAGTTAATCTGCTTACTGGTGCTTTTAAACAGTTGATCAAGGTGGATCGAATCCAGACCGAAGAACGCTTTGATATCAAAGCTCGGATAGAAAAGCGCGCGAGCCGCATCCACCTGGCTGAGAGATGCTTGCACATACCAGCGCATAGCTTGTAAATCCGGACGTCTGGCGAGTAATTCATAAGACAGCGTCGCCGGGAGACCTGTTTGTATTTGCGGCAGAGAAACCGGTTTAATCTCCGGCATATTACGCTCTCCGGCACCGATTAACGCCCGTAACGATTCTCGCGTCTCTTTGATTTGCCCTTCTACTGCCACTCTCTGTTTATCAACAGCCAGCCTCTGCGCCCTGACAGCATGATAAGGCACTTTTGCCTCCAGCCCATGAGAGACCTTGCTCAAATGCGCTTTCACTGCAAAATCGATAACCTCGCGGGTTTGCTGTAGCAAATCAAGCATCTGGTAGCTCGCCTGCATGCTGTAATAAAGCTGCGCAACGCCGGTACTGAGAGAGAGTTCCACAGCAGCGGTCTCGGCCAATGCAGCATTTTGCGCGCCAATAGCCGCCGCCACAGCCGAACGATGCACTCCCCAAAGATCCAGATCCAACCCCGCAAACAACCCTATTGTCGCTTCAGTATAGTAAGGGCCGTCCATGCCGAGCTTCGGCGCATCCAGAGCATATGGGCTTAAAAAACCATTCGCTGAGACACGCTGGCGGTTGAGCATACCCAGCGCCGCCATCTGGAGTTGCGATCCCGCCTCCAGCATATCGGCCTGCGACTGCGCCTTCTCTTCCCGCAGTTTCGCTTCGGCAAGCGTATGTGAGCCTGAAAGCGCCTGACTGATAAGATTGGTCAACTGCGGATCGTTAAGCTGTCGCCACCACTGCGCCTGCGGCCATCCCTGACTTGCCAGATGAATATCATCAGCTAACTTGATCTGCTCGGGTTTGATCTGTTGGTGTGCAGCAGAATCTTTGCGTATCAACGCACAGCCAGAGAGCGCCGCAGTACTGCTGAGAATGCCGCAAAGTAATAATCGGGGAAGGTGACTGTTCATCATTGAGTGGCTCCTTGCTCCTGTTGATCGGCGGATAACTGCGCCTGGCGGCGCCAGTCTGGTAAACAGGACAACTGCTGCATGAGGCGTTGTTCCAGCGTGTCTAACTCCGGTATGCGTTGCTGAGTGCCTGATGAGAGCGCGAACGTCACGGGCGATCCGCTGCCGGTTGCCAGACTGCCCGCATATTTTTCGAGCGCATCGGCAAAGCGTGCCGCGCGTGCGTTGTGCTCTTCACCTTCCAGGACTCCGGACAGATTCCAACTGGCATCCCAGGTATCAAGGATCTCTCGTCCCTGGCGAATAACCTGCCGACCACGGCTTATCAGCCTGACACGCTCATCCACAGGAAGATGGCGCTCCAGCGCCACACGACCGCACATCTCTTCACAGCTATGGATTGCCGCCATAAAACCGATACGTAGCTGCAAATAACTGCGCTGCGTTGTTGCATCTTGCTGGCGTGGTACCCGGAGAAGTTGGGCAAGCGCCTTGAATGTCCCAGCCAGTTTTTGCGGCAATCCCCCCGCTTCGCTTTCCGGCCAGATAAAGGTGAAGATCACCGCCGAAACGACCGTGCCGATCAGGATACCCATAGCGCGATCGCGAATTTCAACCAGGTCATAGACCGGACCAAACACATTCTCCAGGGTTGCAAGACCAAAGGTGACAATCATCTGGGTGCCAATATAGGAAGATCGTTCCGAGCCGGTCGCAATCCATGCGGCCAGAAGAAAGACAGGTGCCAGCACGCACAGCAATTCAACAATGTTATCCAGCCAGGGGATCACAAATACGGTCAGCAGCAACGCTAAAATGGCGCCACACAACGCACCGCCAAAACGTAACGCCATCTTTTGATAGGAGGAGCCAATGCTGGGATTCGCGACGATAATGCAGGTCAGCATACAGGTATGAATGCCTTCCCAGTCAGCGCCGGAATAGAAAACATAACAAACCATGCATGCCAGCAATGTTTTCAGGGCATAACGCACATAATTAGGGTTAGTAAACGCGTCTACAGCCATTGACGGCGGTTTCGTCACTGGGGCTGGCGGTGTATCGGGGTCCATCTGGCCAAGCGCTAACAGCGCCGCACAAAGATGGTGTAAGCCAGCTTCACGAGCAACGACAATGTCCTCAGCGTTCAGGGACCAGTCACTTTGCCACGGGGTTCCACAAGCAATCGCCTCCTGTAATGCGCTGATTTCATTTCGTAATTTTTGTAAAAAACCATCAATCCGCTGATCGCCGGGTAACGAAGCGACATCGAAGCGGTTCAGCGCGGAATACAGATATGTCACCGTCGCGACACAGGTCTGCCACCAGGCGCTTCTTTCCCGCCACTGCGCGTCATCAGCCATACAAAAGAGGTTGAGCTTTTGCAGCGCCAGCACTTCCTTTTCGATTTTGTTTTCAGGCAACGGCTTCGAAGAGAAAGTCAGGCGGCAGACGACATCACCCAGACATGCGCATAATGCATGGCGCATCTGATGCGCCGCCCGGCTGGGAAACCACACAACCCCGGTCAGCACCATCAGCAAGGTGGGGTAAAGCCCAACAACGATGCACCATAGCGTTAAGCGCAGAGCCACATCCGGATAGTCGAGCATTCCTGGAAACGATTGGCCATAAACCGCAATAATCGCAACGGCGAAAAAGACCAATCCTAGCCGATGCGTACGCATCAAAAACATACTGGCCAAAACAACGATGCTGGCAATAATCATGCGCATCAAAGGATAGCTATATGTCCATTTGTAAATCAGGAACATACTGCCCACTTCAAGCACCGTAGCGCCGACAAACAGAATCGCCACAAATTTGGTATAAAACGCGTTAGACTGGATACCATAAAACAATACTGCTAATGATATTGCCAGAAACGGGATCTCGAACGTCATTGAAATCAACACAACTATCAGGCAATTAGCCCACAGCAGAACCGTCTGGTGCACTCTGCCAGGACGCCTTTCGCTTAGTTCCTCATGAAAAAACGCCAGCAGCCTGACCATCGATAAAGGCAGGAGGTTGTGAATACTCATTGTTGTGGCTCGAGGGTGGCAACGGCCGAAGCACCGATGCGAAACATGTCTGCATCTGGTTTATCCACCGCAATTTTCACAGGAAAACGCTGCGCGACACGAACCCAGTTGATTGAACGAGAAACGTGCGGTAATCCTCCGAGGACAATACCGCCATCATCAGGCAGTACCCCATATCCGATCGAATCCACTTTCCCCTGAAACGTTTTACTGGTATCGCTCATCAGGTGAATTGTTGCAGAAGTTCCCGGGTGAATATTCTTCAAATCCGTTTCGCGGAAATTGGCGATGACATACCAGTGGCGAGTGTCGATCAGCGTGAAAACAGGCTTCATCGCGGAAGCAAACTGACCAACAGAGGTTTTCAACGACACAACGCGGCCATCAAAAGGCGCGCGAACGGTAGCCATGTCCAGATACAGTTTGGTCAGGGCGATATCCGATTGTATGACCACACGCTGGGCAACAAGCGCATCTACCCCACTGACGGCGCTGGCGGCCTGCTGCGCCTGCAATAAAACGGCGTTAAGATCGGCTGCGGCAGCGCGTTGCGCCGTTCTGGCGCGATCGACATCTTCAGCAGAAACAAAACCTTCAGACAATAAAGGCTCAGTGCGACGGAGCGTATCCATTGCCTGTTTCGCAGCGGCTCGTGCTTTTTCCACTGCCGCCTGGACGGAGTCAGCGCCAAATTTCTGCGCATCGACGCTGCGCTGCGTCAGCATAATCTGTTTATCAAGCGCCGCGAGCGCGGCTTCCGCTTTTGCCAGGTTAGCCTCATACTGGCGGGGATCGATGCGAAAGAGCAGATCGCCCTGCCTGACCAGTTGATTATCTTTTACCGCCAACTCGACAATGCGGCCATTAACCTCGGGGACGACGTCAATGGTATCAGCAGCAACATAAGCATCATCAGTCGATGGGGAGTGATGAACTCGCCAGATAACGAAAGCCAGAACCATCAACGTCAGCACAATCAGAATCAGAGCGGGTATCTTTTTAGCGTTTTTTTTCTTCAGAGAACTTTCCATGGGCGCATCTCAACATGAATTAAAAAAAGACCAGCCAACACAGCATGGAGAAGAGGGCAAATAGGCTGGTATAGACAAGCGCGGGAAAACCCGGCTGCACATGTCTTTTTAAAATGAATCGCCGGGCGATCAAGGTCACGATGACACCCGCAATGATGCAAAATAACCAATCGGGATAATAAGCACCGATGACGGATATCGACGGTGACAGCGAACAGCCTGTTAATAGCAAGACAGGCGTATACCAGCAAAATTTTTCTAGTCGTGTCACAACATACGATTTAAATGCTTGCATAATGAAATCTACCCAGACTATTGCTAACAATATCTCTGATGAATAACACAATATAAAGAGGATGGAATTATGGCGACTTTCCCATGAGAGAGAAATATATTTATCGTTCAATCGCACGCATAACTTATTCGATGAATTTATTTTTCAATAAAACTCATAATCACCTTGAATATAATCAGAATTGCAACCTGACATCCGAAGTGTCAATATATAACATCTCTTTTTATTACGATTCGCCGTAATTATACCAGCGCTAATACCGACATTATCTTATTCATATGAATCCCATGAATGAGATAAAATTTTTATGGATAAATACTGTATGTCTCAAAACACCGTAACCCGCGCATTTCATGCCATGGCGAAACCCAGCGGCCCCGACTGTAACCTGAATTGCGCCTACTGTTTCTATCTCGAAAAGCATGCTTTGTATGAATCGAGTACACAACCACGCATGAGCGAGGCCATCCTGGAACGGTATGTACGCGATTACATCGCCTCAGTCGAACCGGAGTCTGAGGTCGCCTTTACCTGGCAAGGCGGGGAGCCGACGCTGTTGGGGCTAAATTTTTATCGTCATGCCGTCGCCTTACAGGCCAAATACGGTGCAGGCCGCAAGATCACTAACAGTTTTCAAACCAATGGCATTTTGCTGGACGATGAGTGGTGTGCGTTTTTTGTCCGCCATCATTTTTTGATTGGACTGTCGCTTGATGGACCCGAAGAGATTCATAACGAGTACCGTCTGACGAAAAAAGGCCGTCCAACGCATAAACTGGTTATGCGCGCCTTAGCCCGGCTTCAGCGACATGGGGTGCAGTATAACGTGCTGGCATGCGTGAACCGCCGCAGTGCCCAATCCCCCGAAAAAGTATACGATTTTCTCGTCGCCAGCGGAGTTCAATTTATCCAGTTTCTCCCTGTTGTTGAACGGTGCCACACCAGCAATACAGTGACGGACTGGTCAGTTCCCCCTAAAGACTATGGTGCGTTTCTCTGTAAAATTTTCGACCGCTGGATTGCACGCGACGTAGGTCGCGTTTTCGTGATGAACATTGAATGGGCGTTCGCTAACTTCGTTGGCGCGCCGGGCGCTGTTTGTCATCATCAACCGACCTGCGGGCGTTCTGTTATTGTCGAGCATAACGGCGATGTCTACGCCTGCGATCACTATGTCTATCCGCAATACCATTTAGGGAATATCTGCGACCATACTTTCGCCGCTATGCTGGATTCCCACCAGCAAGTGACCTTTGGAGAGGAAAAACTCACAACATTGCCCGAGCAGTGCCAAAAATGCCCGGTACTCAGAGCATGCTGGGGCGGCTGCCCGAAGCATCGTTTCGCGTTAACAAAAGAAGGGAAACCAGGCGTGAATTATCTCTGCGAGGGCTTTCGGCTCTACTTTCAACATTTACCGCCCTATCTGAAGGCCATGGCTGACTTGATAGCTATCGGTCGTCCCGCAAGCGATATCATGCAGGCACATTTACATCACACTAAAACCCGGATGTAAAACGCCAGCCTTCTGAAGAAGGCTGGCTTTCATTCCCGGCATTTTACATTTTAATCTGTACCTTAGGCGGGTATTTCTTCAAAATTTCCATGTAGTTATGAGCTTCTGCTTGCAATGGAACGCCCATCGGTATGTGTCGAATACCAACACTGTCGTCTTCCTGCGGATTGGTATACAGGTTAAATATCATCGTTCCAGCAGTCCTCATCACCGCGCCGGTGAACCCGCCCTGATAACCCGTCTGCGTGAAAGCGAAAGGTTGCTGAATAAGCAGGTGATATTTGAATTCATCAATACGAACGGCGGATAACTCACCATTGAGGAAATAGTGCTCAGCCTTACGGTTGGACTGCCCGTTTGCACCAATGAAGAACGATGATTGATCAACGCCATCAATAAACGTTTTCGCAGGGATCAGTTTATCCAGTTTTGCGCCAGGAAATCCTGCTAACGCGAGACTGGTGGGGAATAAATCCGCCAAATCCACAATACCGTCAGATTTACGCGGCTGAACCATTCCTTTACAGTAAACAAAGGTGGGTACACGAACACCTCCTTCCCAGGTTGAGCCTTTCGCACCACGGAACGGCGTACGCCCATGCGGGGGTATCTCTGCTTCCGGCCCATTGTCGGAGGTCAAGACAATCAGCGTATTGTCCAACTGTCCACTGGTCTCCAGCGCCTTATACAGATTGGCGAAGACATCGTTCATCTCCACGATACAATCACTGTAAGAAGTCCGTGCTGGAGAACGTCCTGCATAATAAGCATTGGGATAGTTGTCAAAATGGCAACCACGCGTTCCATAATAGAGGAAGAAAGGTTTGTCTTTATTCGCCATCTTATTAATAAATTCAACACCATACTTCATCCAACGCTGATCGAGATCTTCCATATACTTCGGTGTGATTTCGGCAACCGCTTCCTCCTTACCGCCACGTACCGCATGAACATCGTTTTTATCAAATGGCAGATTTTTAATATATTGAGTACGAGAAGGGCTTAGCGCCACCTCCGGGTTGACATGCGGGTCGCGCCATTCTGTGTACATATCCGACACTGAATTAAAGCCACGGAAGTCGTCAAAGCCAACATTTTGCGGCTGCGACCCTGTGTTCTCACCCATATGCCATTTGCCGATCGCCTGGGTGACGTAACCCTGATCGTGCAGCAGCTGTGGCAGCGTCGTCAGACCTTCCAGCCCACCAGGCATACCATACATTGGCGGCATAAGAATGCCATGATGAACAGAATATTGGCCTGTCATTATGGTTGCGCGTGTCGGAGAAGAGCTCGGTTGCGAATACGCGGATGTCAGGATCAACCCCTGGCTGGCCACCGCATCAATATCAGGTGTGGGATTACCAACCGCCTCTCCCCCACCGTTGAACCCCATATCCATCCAGCCCACATCATCAAGGATAAACACCACAATATTGGGTTTCTTACCGGTTTTTTTCTCTAACTCAGCCAACTTTTGTTGCGTCTCTTTATCCTGTGAGGGATGAGATATAACCGGCATCATATTGTCAGCGATTTTTGTCGTTGGCGTAGTAATGTATTGGTTAGGGTGATCGTACCCGTTAAACCCGTGCCGCGCCGTCGCTGTTGCTGGCGATTCCGCTGCGTTAACAGCCAGAGGAATCGCGGCAGCTACGGCTATTGCCAGCAGCCTGCGAGAAAATATAAAGTCCATAATTATAGCTCCATTTAATTTCACCCTCCCGACAAGGGAGTATGATGATAAGTGAGCAAAAGCCATGACCTTAACAATCAGAGTCTGCAACGCAATGGTTAACACTACACAAACACGTAATATGAGACGCTCACTTGTGAATGGTCATAGATTCACCCATCCCCGCACAATATAACCCCCTCTCTCATTTTGTAAATATTACAATGCCGTCAACATTAACAACCCACCATTTTAAAATGTAAATTTTATTAATTAAGCCACCTCGCAAAACCAATAAACCAATTATCATGAATATATTTGCAAACAAATATTCATGATAATTATTAACTCACATTCACCTTGAGAATATAAAAATAAAATGGCGCGGGAGAAACCCGCGCCGGAATGAATTAAAAATAAATTACAGCGGCTGCGTCTGTGCCTCGACCACCGCCAGCGCCACCATATTGACGATACGGCGAACGGAGGCGATCGGCGTCAACACGTGCACCGGTTTCGCTACCCCCATCAGCACCGGTCCGACGGTTACCCCTTCAGAACTGGAAACGCGCAGCAGGTTATAGCTGATGCGCGCGGCTTCCATATTCGGCATCACCAGAATATTGGCGGCGCCTTTCAGCGGGCTGTCCGGCATCCGGTCGAGACGAATGCTCTCCACCAGCGCGGCATCGCCGTGCATTTCGCCGTCAATCATCAGCTCAGGGTCACGCTCGCGCACCAGCGCCAGGGTGGTGCGCATTTTGGTCGCCGCCGGACAGTTGGAGGAGCCAAAGTTGGAGTGTGACAGCAGCGCCACGCGCGGTTCAATACCGAAACGACGCACGGTTTCCGCCGCCATCAGGGTAATATCCGCCAGCTGTTCCGCCGTCGGATCGTCGTTGACGTAGGTGTCGGCGATAAAGGTGTTGCCGCTTGGCAGCAGCAACGCGTTCATGGCGCCTGCGGTCTGTACGCCGTCACGGTAGCCAAACAGCGGCTGGATAACGTTAAAGTGCTCGTGATAATCGCCCACGGTGCCGCAAATCATCGCGTCCGCTTCGCCACGCTGCACCATGATGGCACCGATCACCGTAGTGTTGCTGATCACATGACGCTGCGCCTGCTCCTGGGTGATGCCGCGGCGCTTCATAATGTGGTAGTACTCGCTCCAGTACTCTTTAAAACGCGGGTCCGACTCGTTGTTTACGATTTCAAAATCCACGCCCGGTTTGATCTGCAGACCCAGCTTCTGGATACGCATTTCAATCACGTTCGGACGGCCAATCAGAATCGGTTTCGCCAGCCCCAGCGTAATCATCTCCTGGGTGGCGTGCAGAACGCGGGTATCTTCCCCTTCCGCCAGCACCACGCGTTTGGGCTCTTTACGCGCCTGGGAGAAAATCGGCTTCATGAACAGGTTGGTTTTATATACAAACTCGCTCAGCTTGTCTTCGTAAGCGCTAAAGTCTTCGATAGGACGCGTCGCCACACCGGACACCATCGCCGCTTTGGCGACCGCTGGCGCAATCTTCACGATAAGACGCGGGTCGAACGGTTTTGGAATGATGTATTCCGGACCAAAGCTCAGATCCTGATCGCCATAGGCCGATGCCACAACTTCGCTCTGCTCGGCGTGCGCCAGTTCAGCAATCGCCTGCACGGCGGCAAGTTTCATCTCTTCGTTGATGGCCGTCGCGCCAACATCCAGCGCCCCGCGGAAAATGAACGGGAAGCACAGTACGTTGTTCACCTGGTTAGGATAGTCGGAACGACCGGTACAGATAATCGCGTCCGGGCGAACCGCTTTCGCCAGCGGCGGCAGAATTTCCGGCTCCGGGTTCGCCAGCGCCAGAATCATCGGCGCGCGCGCCATTTTCTTCACCATCTCAGGGGTCAGCACCTTCGGTCCGGAACAACCGAGGAAAATATCGGCGCCGTCAATCACATCGTCCAGCGTGCGCTTGCCGTCATCCACCACCGCGTAGGCCGCTTTCGTCTCTACCATATTGGGCTCGCGGCCCTGGTAGATAACGCCTTTCGAGTCACAGACCACGATGTTGTGTTTCTGCATCCCCAGCGCCACCAGCAGGTTCATACAGGCAATCGCCGCCGCCCCTGCCCCGGAAACCACCATACGGACGTCGGAAAGATTCTTCTCCACCACGCGCAGACCGTTGAGGATAGCGGCGGTACTGATGATCGCCGTCCCGTGCTGGTCGTCGTGGAAAACCGGAATATTCATGCGCTCGCGCAGCTTCTGCTCAATGTAGAAACATTCAGGCGCCTTAATGTCTTCAAGGTTGATGCCGCCAAACGTCGGCTCAAGGGCGGCGACCACGTCGATAAGCTTATCCGGATCGTGCTCATCAACCTCGATATCGAACACGTCGATACCGGCGAATTTCTTAAACAGCACCCCTTTACCTTCCATCACCGGCTTACCGGCCAGCGCGCCGATATTGCCAAGGCCCAGCACCGCCGTACCGTTGGACACCACCGCCACCAGGTTGCCGCGCGCGGTGTATTTGTACGCTGCCAGGGGATCTTTTTCGATTTCGAGACACGGTGCGGCAACGCCTGGCGAATAGGCCAGCGCCAGATCGCGCTGCGTCGCCAGAGGCTTCGTTGGAGAGACCTGGATTTTCCCCGGGATCGGGAATTCATGGAAGTCGAGAGCACTTTGTTTTAACTGGTCATCCATTTAATGTTCCTTTCACGTAGCGTTCTGTAGGTAGGAATGCGTTTCAGCGTCTCCTGGTGCTAACCATTAAGTATCGCCGTTGAGCGCGTCATAAACTTTGAAGGCCGCCATATTCCCGGCATCGCAGCAGTTTTTTTGTTATCAATTTTTAACACCCATGTTACCGGGTATCAAAAGCAACACCATCCCCGTCTGCTATGCTTTTTTGTTATGCACGTCATGACTTTTCCAGAAACACGAGCGTAAAAGCTCCGCTTTTAAGGAGACTTTTTCATGAATCAGCTAGACGGCATTAAACAATACACCACCGTCGTCGCCGACAGCGGCGATATCGAGTCAATTCGGCATTATCAGCCGGAAGATGCCACCACCAACCCCTCCCTGCTGCTAAAAGCCGTCGGGCTGGCGCAGTACGCCCCGCTCATTGATGACGCCGTGGCCTGGGCTAAACAGCAGAGCAGCCACCGCGAGCAGCGCGTGATTGACGCCTGCGATAAGCTGGCGATTAACGTCGGCGTCGAGATCCTCAAAAGCATCCCCGGACGCGTTTCGACGGAAGTGGACGCCCACCTCTCTTTCGATAAAGAAAAAAGCATCAATAAAGCCCAACGGCTGATCGCGCTGTACGCCGCCCAGGGAATTGATAAATCACGGGTACTGATAAAGCTGGCGTCCACCTGGGAGGGGATCCGCGCCGCCGAGGTGCTGGAAAAAGAGGGCATTCACTGCAACCTGACGCTGCTGTTCTCCTTTGCCCAGGCGCGCGCCTGCGCCGAAGCGGGCGTTTTTCTGATATCACCGTTTGTCGGGCGCATCTACGACTGGTATCAGCAGCGCGAACCGATGGACCCGTACGTGGCGGAGAATGACCCCGGCGTCAGATCGGTACGCAATATTTACGATTATTTCAAACAGCACCGCTATGACACCATCGTCATGGGCGCCAGCTTCCGCCGCACCGAGCAGATCCTCGCGCTGGTCGGCTGTGACCGCCTGACCATCGCCCCTGCCCTGCTGAAATCGCTGCAGGAGAGCGATGCGCCGGTCATCCGCAAGCTGGTTCCGCCTTCGCTGTATTTCCAACATCCGGTCGCGATGAGCGAAACCGAATTCCGCTGGGAGCATAACCAGGACGCCATGGCGGTGGATAAGCTGGCGGAAGGTATCCGCCTGTTCGCCGTCGATCAGCGCAAACTGGAAGATCTACTGGCGGCCAAACTGTAACTTTTGCCACGGAGTTAACTATGTCCCGAAGAGAGCTTGCTAACGCGATTCGCGCCCTGAGTATGGATGCCGTGCAAAAAGCCAATTCCGGCCATCCCGGCGCGCCGATGGGAATGGCGGATATCGCCGAAGTGCTGTGGAACGATTTTCTCAAACACAACCCAAACGATCCCCACTGGTACGATCGCGACCGCTTTATTTTATCCAACGGTCACGCCTCCATGTTGCTCTACAGCCTGTTGCACCTGAGCGGCTATGACCTGCCGATATCTGAGTTGAAAAACTTCCGTCAGTTGCACTCCAAAACGCCAGGCCACCCGGAGCTCGGCTATACGCCTGGCGTAGAAACCACCACCGGACCGCTGGGCCAGGGGCTGGCGAATGCCGTCGGTATGGCGATTGCCGAACGGACGCTGGCCGCGCAGTTCAATCAGCCGGGTCATGAGATAGTTGATCACTACACCTGGGTGTTTATGGGCGACGGCTGCCTGATGGAGGGAGTCTCTCACGAGGCCTGTTCGCTGGCGGGAACACTGGGACTCGGCAAGCTGATTGGCTTTTACGATCACAACGGCATCTCGATTGACGGAGAAACCAAAGGCTGGTTTACCGACGATACCGCCAGACGCTTCGAAGCCTATCACTGGCACGTCATTCATGATATCGACGGTCATGACCCGCAGGCGGTAAAGCGCGCCATCGAAGAGGCCCAGCGCGTGAAAGATAAGCCATCGCTTATCATGTGCCGGACCATTATCGGCTTCGGCTCGCCGAACAAAGCGGGTAAAGAGGAGGCTCACGGCGCGGCGCTGGGCGAAGAAGAAGTCGCACTGGCGCGCCTGCAACTCGGCTGGAAGTACCCGGCGTTTGAAATCCCTCGCGAAATCTACAGCGCCTGGGATGCCCGGGACAAAGGTGAAAAAGCGCAGCACGGCTGGAACGAGAAGTTCGCGGCCTACGAGAAAGCGCATCCGCATCTGGCGGCGGAGCTCGGACGCCGTATGCGCGGCGAACTGCCTGACAACTGGCA
>Ga0213878_10000629_pt1 | contig 12884 bp, 9 predicted proteins | sample VelepicoBEBS_R02_FD_161053 | JGI IMG/M metagenome (GOLD analysis project Ga0213878, IMG submission 161053) | Vellozia epidendroides bulk soil microbial communities from rupestrian grasslands, the National Park of Serra do Cipo, Brazil - BS_R02 | ecosystem: Environmental > Terrestrial > Soil >... | reverse complement strand
GGGCTGCCAGATTTGCCCTGAACTGCTGAAAATTGGCTGCGCCAAATACCGGGAGTTTAACCACGCTGAAGGTTACCGGGTTTTGTATTCCGTAGACGGAACCTTAGTGACCGCGCATGCGATCCTGGCGCATCGGCAGGACCTCCAGCAGCTGTTGTTTAAGCGTCTGATCATGGCCTGATAACCCTAAATGCGTGTTGTACGGCAATAATATGAATCTAAAGGGCGTGTTTATAAATCATCATAACAACATGATTCATATCACAAATTTTATTATTTTGACGGTATTTATTACGGTATCGTCTGAAAATGGTTGTCGTAAAATTCTGTGATAACAAGATGTTGGATGGTTTCTAAACCATTGAGTGGAGATCCCACATCCGACCTTCTGTTGATAAAACACTTCCGAGCCCGCGTAATTGCGGGCTTTTTCATGTCTGGTTTTTAAGTGACTGCACGTTACTAAAAAATAAAATCATATTGTGTACTGACTGATTAAATATAATTATTGACTGATTGGTAAAGAACTGTTTTACTGTCTTCAAATTCTATGGGGATATCATATCTATATGAGCGGTAGGCCAAAAGAATACGATGACCAGAAAGTCATTGAGTCTGCAATGAATGTTTTCTGGAACAACGGATATGAAGCGAGCGGTACACAGGCACTCTGTGACGAAACGGGTCTTGGTAGAGGCAGCTTGTATCATGCGTTCGGTAACAAACAAGGTCTGTTCCGAAAGGCGCTTCGTCATTACCATGAGATTGGTATTCAATGCCAGAAAGAGATACTTTCTGGTGAGAACTCCGCCAGGGACCGCTTATTGAAAATGCTTCAGTGGGGTATTTCCATTGACCTCGACACTGAAAACCCCCGAGGGTGCCTTGCGCTTCATTCTGTGCTTGAGCGTAATTTTAAAGATCCAGAAATCCAATCTATAAACCGTCATTACCTTCTTCGCCTGGAGGCATTGATTGAAAGTGTGATTGCTGAAGGTATCGATAAAGGTGAGTTCCCATCGTTGACTGATATATCCACCAGCGGTAAGGCGTTCCTGTCTGGATACTATGGGTTACGAATTATGGGGATATCAATAACTGATCCAGAATTTCTAAATCAAGCCGCTGAAGGAATTGTGTCAAAAATTTGATAATAATAGTCAGTAACTTACTTTTGACTTATTGTGTACTGATTGGTAAAAAATTATTTCATGTGTAAGTGTCCCATGAGCGAAATATTCCTTTAGCCTTATTTTTGTGCCGAGAGGGATGATGCGCGTCTTCAATACCAAGAGGTGAATACTTGAAGCGTAATTTATACATATTGATGGCCACCATTTTAGTGGTCACGATGAGTGAACTGCAAACAGCAGGCATGTTGCCTGATATCGCAGACGATCTTAATGTTACCACTGGCCGAGTTGGCTTGTTGGTTTCTGTATATGCTTTAGGCATGGCTATTGGCGGGCCAATTATTGCTTACGTTTTAAGACGTAAATCACTACGTATTGTACTTACCTGGATAATTGCTGCTTATGCCATTATCGAAATTCTTGCTCCTGTTGTTCCGTCGTATTGGTGGCTCGCTTTCGCTCGTGTATTAACGGGATGTTTATCTGGTGCAACATTCGGCCTTGCTTTAACCTTTGCAGCAAGACTAGCGCCGTCACCAGAACAGATAGGGCGTTCGGTATCTCTTGTGCTCAGTGGACTGATGGTTGGTACTGTAATTGGTTTACCTTTAAGCCATTTCATTGCCAGCCAATGGGATTGGCAACGTTGTTTCTATCTGTTGGGCGTGGTTGCTTTACTTGTCAGCGTCATAGCCAGAATAGGATTGCCTGACCTGGCAAAAGTAACCGAAGATGAGTCCGTCGAGGATCTGCAGAATTTAAAGTCGCCTAAATTGTGGTCTCGTTACCTTGTGAGTTTTTTGACTATCGGCGCAGCTTACGGCTCATTTTCCTTCTTTACCCCCTTATTGCAGGACAATGCCGGGTTCAGTGCTGATGCCACTACTATTATCTTGCTCGGGTACGGTATCTGTACGGTTATTGGAAATCTCATTGTTGGTCGCTTCGCAGATGCTCATCCCGTGGGGGTTTTACGGGTGGGGCATAGCGCATTGCTCATTGCGTTAGTCGCGCTGTCATTATTCAGCGAAGTTAAAGCGGTCACGCTTGTCATGGTGCTATTGGTGGGGCTTATTGGCATATCAATGAATCCAGCGTTGATCACAAGAGTGACGCAAGTCGGTGGAACTGGGCACCTTGTCACAACAGTACACACTGCTGTGATTACAATGGGGGTGACTCTTGGAACAATGTTTAGCGCATTCTCAATGAATATTTTTGGTCAAAATCCAGTTGTTGCAACCTGGACCGGGGCTACCCTAACTATTTTGGCCGTGATCGCTGTGGCATGTGGATATCGTTACAGTAGGGTGGACGCGCCTCATTATCCCTGCGGGTAAAAGCTGGGATAGCTGGTTTATTTGCTAAATTCGTTATCCCTTGTAATCACTAAGCAAAACCCTCTGCTGTTGCAGAGGGTTTTGCTTTAAATACCCGCATTTCGGTCGAGAAGTGCGCTGTGGGTGTCACGCTCATATCCCTGAGCCTGGGGCTGATTCATGACGCCTGACTTTTCGAATTCCCCAACTGATACGCCAGCGCCACCACCAGCGACTGCACCAGGCACAGCGTGGCGGACTGGGAACGGAACGCATCCACCTGCGCCTCTTTCACCACAAAGCAGAGATCGCTAAAGGTGGCGAGCGGGCTTATCTGGCTGTCGGTAATGACAATCTGCCGCGCGCCCACGCTGGCGGCGGTTTCGCTGACCATCACTGTCTCTTCCGCATAGGGGGAGAAGCTAATCGACACCACGATATCGCGCGCTTTGATGCGGTTTATCTGCTCGCGCAGCATCCCGCCCATGCCGTCGAGCAGTACGGGGCGACAGTCGAGATGGCTCAGCGCGTAAGTTAAATAGGCGGCCACGCTGAACGAGCGGCGCAAACCGGCGATGTAAATGGTGTCGGCCTCCGCCAGCAGTTCCACCGCGCGCTGCAGCATCTCCGGTTCGGCACGGGCGGCAAGCTGCTGCAACGCCTGGGCGTTGGAGCGGGCAAACTCCTGCAGGATATCCAGCGGTGTTTCCGGCACGGCCTCGCTCTCCATTTCGCGGAACATCCGCGCGCGGTCGCTGTAGCTGGCGGTCTCCTCCACCAGATTCATACGAAACAGCTGTTTCATTTCGTTAAAACCGGTGAAGTCAAAGGCGTTGGCAAAACGGATAAGTGTCGATGGCGGCACCCCTGCGCGTTCGGCGATAACGGCAACCGTATCGAAGGCCACGCTGTTGGTATTGTCCAGCACGTAGCGGGATACCTGTTGCAGCCTTTTGCTCAGGCTGTCGTAGCGGCCGCGGATTTGTTGCTGTAGCTCATTCAGGCTGGATGCTGTCGTCATTTTACCCCCATTGCATAGTTCTCTGATTCTAAACGCTACACCGCGTTTTTTAAATGTCAGTCATTCAGACTGCGTCAAAATGAAACAACAGCTTCAGTCAGGGTTCGCCTGAAATCCCTTAATGGCGCAGGTGGTGACGGTGATGCAGGTCGTTAACATAAAAACCCACGCGTGATCACAATAATTAATTTTCGTTTTATTTCAACTTAAAATGGAATATTTATTTCATGTACAGTGTACAGGTCACAGTCACATATCAACAGCGAGAGGTTCAGGATGGAGACGGTAGCGAATTTTATTCACGGCGAATGTGTCACCGGTTCAGGCCAGCGCGTGCAGGCAATCTTCAACCCGGCCACCGGCGAACAAATCCGCCAGGTGGCGATGAGCACGGCGCAGGAAACGGAACAGGCCATTGCCGCCGCCGCGCGGGCGTTTCCCGCCTGGGCCGGCCAGTCGCCGCTCAAACGCGCGCGGATAATGTTCCGCTTTAAAGCGCTGCTTGAACAGCATATGAGCGCGCTGGCCCGGCTTATCAGCGAGGAACACGGCAAAGTGTACTCTGATGCGGTGGGCGAGCTGACCCGTGGTCTCGAAGTGGTGGAATTTGCCTGCGGGATCCCGCATCTGCAAAAAGGGGAGCACTCCGCCAACGTGGGCACCGGCGTCGACAGTCACTCGCTGATGCAGCCGCTGGGCGTATGCGCGGGGATCACGCCGTTTAATTTCCCGGCGATGGTCCCGATGTGGATGTTCCCGATTGCGCTGGCGACCGGCAATACCTTCGTGCTTAAACCGTCAGAGAAAGACCCTTCGCTGGCGCTGGCGCTGGCGAAACTGCTGAAAGAAGCCGGGCTGCCGGACGGCGTGTTCAACGTTGTGCAGGGCGATAAGACATCCGTCGACGTCCTGCTGACCGACCCGCGCGTTCAGGCCGTGAGCTTTGTCGGCTCGACGCCGATTGCAGAATACATTTATCAGACCGCCTCCGCGCACGGTAAACGCTGTCAGGCGCTGGGCGGGGCGAAAAACCACTGCATCCTGATGCCGGATGCGGATATGGAGATGGCGACCAACGCCATTATGGGCGCTGCGTACGGCGCGGCGGGCGAACGCTGCATGGCGCTCTCCGTGGTGCTGGCGGTGGGGGATAAGACGGCCGATGACCTGTGCGCGCGGCTGGAAGAGCAGATTGCCGCGCTGCGGGTCGGGCCAGGTCTCGACCAGACGCCGGAAAATGAGATGGGGCCGCTTATCTCCGCCGCCCATCGCAGCAAGGTGCTGGGTTATATCGACAGCGGCGAGGTGCAGGGCGCGACGCTGCGCCTCGATGGTCGCCGCTTTCATGTCAAAGGCCATGAGCAGGGCTTTTTCGTCGGCCCGACGCTGTTCGATAACGTGACCGCCGACATGACTATCTACAAAGAAGAGATTTTTGGTCCGGTGCTTTCTGTGGTGCGCGTTGCAGATTACGACAGCGCAGTAGAACTGATTAACCGCCATGAATATGGTAATGGCACGGCGATTTTCACCCGTGACGGCGGCTGCGCGCGTCGCTTCTGCGAAGAGGTGCAGGCGGGGATGGTCGGCGTTAACGTCCCGATTCCGGTCCCGATGGCGTTTCACAGCTTCGGCGGCTGGAAGCGTTCTATTTTCGGCCCGCTCAACGTGCACGGCAACGACGGCGTACGCTTCTACACCCGGATGAAAACCGTTACCGCCCGCTGGCCTGAGATGCAACAGGATACGGGCGCCGCATTCTCTATGCCAACGCTGGGCTGACAGGAGGGGTTATGAACACCGAACGTATGACCATGGCGCAGGCGCTGGTCAAATTCCTTAATCAACAGTATGTCTGCGTCGACGGGCAGGAGACGCCCTTTGTGGAAGGCGTGGCGACCATTTTCGGCCACGGCAACGTGCTCGGTATCGGGCAGGCGCTGGAGCAGGAGGCCGGTCATCTGAAGGTCATGCAGGGCTGCAACGAGCAGGGAATGGCGCACATGGCGACCGGGTTCGCGAAACAGCACCGCCGCCTGCGCATTTTTGCCGTCACCTCGTCGGTCGGCCCGGGGGCGGCCAACATGGTGACGGCGGCGGCGACCGCCACGGCGAACCGCATTCCGTTGCTGCTGCTGCCGGGGGATATTTACGCCAGCCGCCAGCCGGACCCGGTGCTACAGCAAATCGAGCAGTACCACGACCTTAGCATCAGCACCAACGACTGCTTTCGTCCGGTGTCCCGCTACTGGGACCGCATCAACCGCCCGGAACAACTGATGAGCGCGATGCTGAACGCCATGCGCACGCTCACCGACCCGGCGGCCACCGGCGCAGTGACGATTTGCCTGCCGCAGGACGTACAGGGCGAAGCCTGGGATTACCCGCAAAGCTTCTTCGCCCGTCGCGTGCATTACATTGAACGCCGCCCGCCAGACGCGCAGCGTCTAGCGATGGCGCGGGCGCTGATTGCCCGCAAGCGCAGGCCGCTGGTGGTGTGCGGCGGCGGGGTTCGTTACTCGGGCGCTCACGACGCGTTTCGCGAATTCGTCGAAACGCTGGCGTTGCCGTTTGCTGAAACCCAGGCCGGAAAAGGGGCGCTGGCAAGCGATCACCCGCTGAACCTTGGCGGTATTGGCGTTACCGGCGGGCTGGCGGCGAACCAGCTGGCGCCGCAGGCGGATCTGGTGATTGGCGTCGGCACGCGGCTGACCGATTTCACCACCGGTTCGAAAGCACTGTTCTCCCACCCGGACGTCGACTTCCTGCTGCTCAACGTGGCGGAGTTCGACGCCTTAAAATTCGACGCTACGGCGCTGGTGGCTGATGCCCGCACCGGGCTTTCGGCGCTGACGGCGGCGCTTGCCGATTATCGCAGCGCATGGGGGGATGAAGCGGCCCGGGCGATGGCGGCCTGGCGCGACGAGTGCCGCCGCCTGTGGACGCGGGCGTGGGCTCCCGACGAGGCGCCGGAAATCGGCGGGCATCTTGACGCGCAGTTGCGTGAATATGGCGAGACGCTCAACACCCGTCTGACCCAGACGCGGGTACTGGGGCTTATCAACCAGCATATTGAAGATAACGCCATCGTGGTCGGCGCGGCGGGGTCGCTACCGGGGGATTTACAGCGCCTCTGGCAGGTGAAAACGCCCGACAGCTACCATCTGGAGTACGGCTACTCCTGCATGGGCTACGAGATTGCCGCCGCCATTGGCGCGAAGCTCGCCATGCCGCAGCAACCGGTCTATGCCATGGTGGGCGACGGCTCGTACATGATGTTGCACTCCGAGCTGCAAACGGCGGTGCAGGAGGGCATTAAGATCACCGTTCTGCTGTTTGATAACGCCGGGTTCGGCTGCATCAACAATCTGCAAATGGGGCATGGGATGGGCAGTTTCGGCACCGAAAACCGTCATCGCAACCCGCGAACCGGGCAGCTTGACGGCCCGCTGGTGAAGGTTGATTTCGCGCAAAACGCCGAGAGCTACGGTTGCCGCGCGTGGCGGGTGCACGACGAGCAAAGCCTGACGGCGGCGCTGGCGGAGTCCCGGGCTCATCCGGGGCCGACGCTTATCGATATCAAGGTGCTGCCAAAGACCATGACCCACGACTACGCCGCCTGGTGGCGAACCGGTGACGCGCAGGTGGCGACATCGGCCGCGGTACGGGACGCGGCGCAGCAGACTCAGGCGCAGGTGAAAAACGCGCGTCAGTACTGAGTGTTTCACAACTGCGAAATTTTCATTTCATTTTTCTCCTTGGCACTTCATCCCGCCTTCTCCCCATTGGGGAGAGGGTCAGGATGAGGTTCTCCCCAACACAATGCCCAATAATGTTGTGATATTGATAACAAAATTTATCTTGCTCATCACAAAAGTGTTAACCCGTGCTCAAAAACATAATTTTCACTATTTATAAAAATGAAATAAATGTTTTATTTATAGGGTCGTTAGTTCACCGCATTCACCAACACCGGGAGCCGTTATGTTTAACATTGCTTTACTGGGCGCTGGCCGTATCGGCCAGGTACATGCAGCTAACATCGCCACTCACAAAGAGACGACGCTGTGGTCCGTCGTCGACCCTAACCACGAATTCGCCACGCGTCTTGCCACGCAGTATCAGGCCCGCCTGCAGAGCCTCGATGAGGCGATGACTGACCCTAACGTTCACGCGGTGCTGATTGCCTCAGCGACTGACACCCATGCCGATCTGATTGAACTGGCCGCCCGTCACGGCAAGGCCATTTTCTGCGAGAAACCGGTTCATCTGGACCTGGCGCGCGTTCGCGATTGCCTGAAGGTGGTCAAAGAGTATGACGTGCCGCTGTTTATCGGCTTTAACCGTCGTTTCGATCCGCAGTTCCGCCGCGTAAAAACCGACGCTCAGGCCGGACGCATCGGCACGCCGGAATCGCTGGTGATTATCTCCCGCGACCCATCGCCGCCGCCGGCGGAGTATGTGCGCGTATCTGGCGGCATGTTCCGCGACATGACCATCCACGATTTTGATATGGCGCGCTTTATCATGGGTGAAGAACCGGTGTCGGTGTATGCCCAGGGCAGCAACCTGGTTGACCCGGCCATCGGCGCTGCGGGCGATATTGATACCGCCTTTATCGTGCTCAAATACGCCTCCGGCGCGATGGCGACCATCGTCAACAGCCGCCGCTCCGCCTACGGCTACGATCAGCGCCTTGAGCTGCACGGCTCCGAAGGGCTGCTCTGCGCGGGCAATATTCTGGAAAACCAGGTGCAGCACTACGGTCAGAACGGCTGCACCAGCGCGTTGCCGGAACACTTTTTCCTGCAACGTTACCAATCCGCCTACGCCGCGGAATGGGAACACTTTGTCGCCGTCCTGCGCGGCGAGGCGGTTCCTGAATGCAGCGGCGACGATGGTGAACGGGCGCTGTATCTGGCAGATAAAGCGCTGGAGTCGCTGCACAGCCGGCGAGAAGTCTCCCTCTAATAAGACAAATAACTTCCCCTACACAGAGAGACATAACAATGAAAAAGCTGATCTTAGCCGCCCTCATCGCCGTGACATCCGGGGCGGCCATCGCCGATAACGAGCAGATTGTTTTTAGTACGCCGAACCTGGCGATGCCGTTTGAAGTTCACATGCAGCGCACGGCGGTAAAAGCCGCCAAAGAGATGGGCGTCAACCTACAGGTGCTGGACGGGCAGGGCAGTTCGCCTAAGCAGGTCGCTGACCTTGAAAACGCCATCACCCGCGGCGCGCAGGGGTTTATCGTTTCGCCCAATGACGTCAATGCCGTTTCCAGTGCGGTCGATGAGATTCAGGATGCAAAGCTGCCGGTGGTGACCCTCGACCGTTCCGTCGACAGCCAGAAGAAGGTGCCGCATTTTGGCGCTAATAACTACAAAGGCGGCCAGGCCATCGGCGACTTTGTGAAGACCAAATTCCCCAACGGCGCGGACATTATTCTGCTGACCGGGCAGCCAGGCTCGTCGTCCAACATCGAGCGTACCAAAGGTATTCGCGACAGCCTGAAGGCGGGCGGTGATAAGTACAAAATCGTCGCCGATCAGACCGGCAACTGGATGCGTTCTGAAGGGATGCGCATTGTCGAGAGCGTGCTGCCATCGCTGCCGAAGCGCCCGCAGGTGATCCTCTCCGCCAACGACGATATGGCGCTGGGCGCGATTGAAGCGTTGCAGGGCCAGGGCCTGAAGCCGGGCGACGTGCTGGTGACGGGCTTTGACGCGGTGCCGGAAGCGCTGGCGCGCGTGCGCGACGGTTGGATGGCGGTGACGGCGGATCAGCGTCCGGGTTTTGCGGTGCAGACCGCGATGAGCCAACTGGTCGCCAATGTGCGTGAGAAGAAGGCGATCACCGGCGCAGACTACCCGCCGACGCTTATCACCAAAGAAAACCTGCAGCAGGCCGAGCGCATCAACGAGGCCGGTAACTGATTTGTCCTGGGTCGTCGCCACGGCGGCGGCCCACCATGAAGAAGGAGCAGGTCGATGTCGCAACCTTTACTCAACGTCAGCCAACTGGCGAAAAGTTTTTCCGGCGTCTGGGCGCTTTGCAACGCGCAACTGACCGTCGGCACAGGCGAAATTCACGCGCTGTTGGGGGAAAACGGCGCGGGAAAATCCACGCTGCTGAAGGCGCTGGCCGGGGCGCAGCCGCAGACGAGCGGCGAAATCTGGTTTAACGGCGAAACGCTGTCGGTGGAAGACTCGCCGGTGGACCGGCAGAACAAGGGCATTATTACTATTTATCAGGAATTTAACCTGCTGCCCAATATGACCGTCGCGGAAAACATGTTCCTCGGGCGCGAGCCGCGTAAACGTAACCTGATCGTCGATGAAAAGGCGGTCAACCAGGAAGCGCAGGTGATCCTCAACTACCTGCAACTGAACGTCGCGCCGACGACCGCAGTGGCGCGCCTGAGCGTGGCGCAGCAGCAGATGGTGGAGATCGCCCGCGCGCTGACGCTGAACGCCAAACTGATCATCATGGATGAACCATCCGCGGCGCTGAGCGACAGCGAAGTGGACAGCCTGCACCGGGTGGTGCGCGAACTGAAAGGCCGAGGGGTGAGCATCATTTACGTGACCCACCGCCTGCACGAAGTCTTCCAGCTCTGCGATAAATTCACCGTCTTTCAGGATGGCCGTTTTACCGGCACCGGCGCGGTGGCGGATACCACCGTAGAGCAACTGATTCGCCTGATGGTCGGGCGCGACGTGGCGTTCAACCGCCGTCCGGCGAGCGAAACTCACCATGAGGACAAACCCGTACGCCTGGCGGTGAAAGGGCTGTGTCGCGAAAAACCGCCGCTGGATCCGCACGGCATTGCGCTGCATGACATCAGTTTCCACGTTCACACCGGCGAGGTGCTGGGCATCGCCGGGCTGGTGGGCGCCGGGCGTACCGAGGTGGCGCGCTGTCTGTTCGGCGCCGATGGCTTTAGCAGCGGAAGCATAGAGCTTGATGGCGTGCCCTACCAGCCGCGCGATCCGATGCACGCCCTCGATCAGGGCATTGCGCTGGTGCCGGAAGACCGCAAAAAAGAGGGGGCGGTGCTGGGGTTGTCAATTCGCGACAACCTGTCGCTCTCCAGCCTCTCTTCGCTGCTGCGCTGGCGTTATTTCGTGAACACCCGCAAAGAGGATGACCTGATCGAGTCCTACCGCCAGGCGCTGCAGATCAAAATGGTGAACAGCGATCAGGAGGTGCGCAAGCTCTCCGGCGGCAACCAGCAAAAAGTGATCCTCGCGCGCTGTATGGCGCTTAACCCGCGCGTGCTGATCGTGGATGAGCCTACCCGCGGTATTGATGTCGGCACCAAATCAGAAGTGCACCAGGTGCTGTTTGATATGGCGAAGCAGGGCGTGGCGGTGATCGTGATTTCGTCCGACCTGCCGGAGGTGATGGCGGTATCCGATCGCATCATTACCCTCAGCGAAGGCCGGGTGACTGGCGAAATTCACGGCGACGACGCCAGCGAAGAGCGCCTCATGATGATGATGGCCATCAACCACAACGCCCTGAACGCGGCATAACGGAGTTTTCCATGACGCAGATGATGTCCAAAACGCAAACGCCGGTAAAGCGCACCGGACGTATCGATCCGATCGCCTTCTTTGAGCGCTTCGGGGTACTGATCTTTATGATCCTGCTGCTGATTTTCTTTCAGCTGCAGAACAGCAATTTCCTGTCCGAACGTAATATTTTCAACATCCTGACCGAGGTGTCCATCTACGGGATCATGGCGGTAGGGATGACCTTCGTGATTCTGACCGCCGGGATAGACCTCTCTGTCGGCTCCATTCTGGCGGTGTGCGCCATGACCGCGGCCTGGGTCATCAAAGGCGATAACTTTACCACCGTCGACCCCAACGCCTGGGGCGGTCTGAGCTGGCTGATTGGCCTCGGTATCTGTCTGGCGATGGGCACGGTGATTGGTTTCCTGCATGGTCTCGGCGTCACCCGCCTGCGCCTGCCGCCGTTTATCGTCACTCTCGGCGGGATGACCATCTGGCGCGGCCTGACGCTGGTGATTAACGATGGCGCGCCGATTGCCGGCTTTGACGCCGGTTATCGCTGGTGGGGGCGCGGGGAGCTGCTGGGCATCTCCATTCCAATCTGGATCTTTGCGCTGGTGGCGGTCGGCGGTTATCTGGCGCTGCATAAAACCCGCTGGGGGCGCTTTGTGTACGCCATCGGCGGCAACCCGGAGGCGGCGCGGTTGGCGGGGGTGAACGTCAAACGCGTGCTGGTAAGCGTGTATGTGCTGATTGGCTGCCTGGCCGGGCTGGCGGGCTTTATTCTCAGCGCGCGTCTGGGGAGCGCGGAAGCGGTCGCCGGGATCTCGTTTGAGCTGCGTGTGATTGCCTCGGTGGTGATCGGCGGGACGTCGCTGATGGGCGGCTATGGCCGCATTGGCGGCACCATCATCGGTTCGATCATTATGGGCATTCTGATTAACGGGCTGGTGCTGATGAACGTGTCGGCCTACTACCAACAAATTATTACCGGGTTAATTATTGTGCTGGCTGTCGCCTTTGACACCTATGCCAAGAGCCGCCGCGGCGCACTGTGAGGGAACGGATGATGAAAGACGTACGCATTGGGTTAATCGGTACCGGCTATATCGGCAGAGCGCACGCCATTGCCTACGCGCAGGCGCCGACGGTGTTCAACCTGCAAGGCCGACTAGTGCGCGAAATAGTCGCGGAGGTCACGCCGGAGCTGGCGGCGCAGCGGGCGCAGGCCTTTGGTTTTAACCGCGCGACCGGCGACTGGCGCGCGCTGGTCGCCGACCCGAATGTCGATGTGGTGGACATCTGCTCGCCGAACCATCTGCATAAGGAGATGGCGCTGGAGGCGATTCGTCACGGCAAACACGTTTACTCGGAAAAGCCGCTGGCGCTGAGCGCCCACGATGCCCGTGAAATGGTCGAGGCGGCGAAGCGGGCCGGGGTGAAAACGCTGGTCGGTTTCAACTACATGAAGAACCCGACGGCAAAACTGGCGAAAGAGATTATCGCTCGCGGCGAAATCGGCGAGGTTATCCACTTTTACGGCACCCACAACGAAGACTATATGGCCGACCCGCTCGCGCCCATTCACTGGCACTGCTTTAAGGAAACCGCCGGGCTCGGCGCGCTGGGGGACTTAGCCGCGCACATCGTCAACATGGCGCACTACCTGGTCGGCGACATCGAACAGGTCTGCGGCGATTTAAAAATCGTCGTCCCGGAGCGCCCCGCGCACGCCGGTTCATCGCAGAGGGTCGCGGTGGAAAATGAGGACCAGGCGCATGCGATGGTGCGCTTCGCCAGCGGCGCGCAGGGCGTCATTGAAACCTCCCGCGTCGCCTGCGGACGCAAGATGGGGCTGTCGTATGTCATTACCGGCACCAAAGGCGCC
>Ga0213878_10000628_pt1 | contig 12905 bp, 11 predicted proteins | sample VelepicoBEBS_R02_FD_161053 | JGI IMG/M metagenome (GOLD analysis project Ga0213878, IMG submission 161053) | Vellozia epidendroides bulk soil microbial communities from rupestrian grasslands, the National Park of Serra do Cipo, Brazil - BS_R02 | ecosystem: Environmental > Terrestrial > Soil >... | reverse complement strand
GCGTTTGTAAAATGGGAAGTTTGGGCGGTAGGGCGAGGACTTCGGACGGAGCGGCTCGACTGAGCTCGCCGAAGTCCTCGCCCTACCGCCCAAACTCTAGAAATCCAGATGATTCCAGTAGGTGACCTTGTCCTGATGGTTCGCGACGAATTTGACCGCACCATCCTGGGAGACCACGACCGCAAGACATTCGGAATATTCGCGGCAGAGCCGATAGGCCGTACGATGTCGCGTTCCGGCCGTCTCCATGGACTCAAGCACGCAATCTTGCGCCTCGATATCAAGAGCGCGATAAACCATTTCATCTTCAAAGCTGGGGACCTGAATCTCAACGCCAAATCCCATAACAGTGAATTCGTGATCGAGCAGAAGACAACCGTCGACCGCTGTGAGGTCAGACAGCCAGAGAGCGAGCTCGATAAACCGCTGACTGAACGTAAACGGGAACTCGTCAAACCATTCCAGATATTCGTGCCACCCTACCGACGCTTTTCCCTTCGCCACCGCAAATTGGACCAGCCGACGCCGCACTTCCGCAAGAATGACCGCGAAGGGAGAAGCGGTACAGGTCTCTTCGATCCGATACTTCGCGCGTAAGGGACCGCCCGGCTTCAGAAGCTTTCTCGTCAGGATTCGCGGCACAAACACCATCGTGCCGCCGTGCCGCGAATTGCGAATCTCGCGAATGACTCTCCTCATGAACCCAAAGCCGATTTTCTCGACGAGATCTTCCCGCACGATCACCGAGTCGGGCGAGGAAGCCGAATTATCGTCCGCAAAACCCGCGCCGATATTTCGATAGCGCTCATGTAACCAGGTGGATGCGAACAGATCGAATCCATGACCTTCGACTCGACCATTTAAGAGGGTAACCAGACGTTCGGAGCCCCTGTTAATGACCAAATTGCCCGGACCACGGACATGGATGATCAGCCACTCGGGAATTGGGTGGTTGACGGAATCGACCGCCGCGGCGAGATCTCTGGACAAAGCACCGGTGTGGATCATCCCGGAAATTTCGAAACCGCGCCGCAGAGACCATTCAACCAGGATCATCGAGCGATAAAATCCGGTGGCTGGTCCCAAGCGCCGGATCTCCTGCTCCGCGAATGTTCGGCATTTCGCTAAGCGCACGAGATGAAATCCAATCCGGGCGAGGCTTGCGGAATCAAGATCCCTCGGAGCTGACAGCGCGATCCGGCATTCCACGGGGCGGCCCTCTTCACGAAGGAGGCTTGCCTGGTAAGCTACGCTCAGGAAGGAGTGTAAAGTCTCGATGGAATCCAGGACCGTCTGCGCATTGTCCGCTCTATCCCAGAGTGACCAGATCTGTTCCGCAAGCTCGCGCGGATAGGAATGCGCATTTAATTCGATAAGTGACACTTCTTAAACTGTTGGTCAAACAGCCGCCGTTTGCATCCGATTTCCTTGGCCCTTGAAAAGCAGCCAACTGACCCGCGGCGACGTCATCATTATATTCCAGACGATGCACGAGAATCCTTGAAAGGCAAAACGTGTTGCAGGCAAGCCAAGTTTTATTCCGCCGTGTACGCGTTAGCCTCGCGATGGTTTTGCCTTTCAAGGATTCTAGCGAGGCCGCTGAAGCCCGCTGCGCCACGTTCAACTGCTATCAAACTGCCGAATACCCCTCGCTGGTCTGAGGTGCGGCCTCGCTAGCGAGTAACTCTCGCAACTGCGTAATCCTCCTTTGAAAGAGGTCCATTGCTTTCTCGATCGGATCGGGGGATCGCATATCGACGCCGGCGTCCCGGAGCGTTTCGATCGGGAACTTGGCTCCCCCAGATTTGAGAAATCCCAGGTAGGCTCGAACTTCGGCGGGACCCCCGTTCAGCACTCGGTCCGCGAGCGAAATCGATGCGGAGATGCCGGTCGCGTATTTATAGACGTAAAACGCTGAATAAAAATGCGGGATCCTCAGGCACTCGATGCTGAGTTCGTCGTCTACGGAGAATCGCGGTCCGAAGTAGGCTTCGAGAAGGTCGCGATACACGTTTCGGAACACGTCAAGCGTCAGGGGTCCACCGTTTTCCTCTATTTCGTGCACAAGTTTCTCGAACTCGGCGAACATCGTCTGACGAAAGAGAACTTGCCGGATGTCCTCGATCTGGCGATCGATCAGGTAGGCCCGCATCCGAGGCTCCTGAGCACGTTCCAGAAGATGATGGGTAAGCAGTTCCTCATTTAATGTCGAAGCCACCTCAGCAAGAAAAATTGGATAGCCGTAGTTCTGGAAAAGCTGTAATTGCTGCGCGAACCAGGTATGCATGGAGTGTCCGGACTCGTGCGCCAGGGTGAACACGTCGGAAAACACGTCGGGTTTGTAGTTCATCAAAATGAAGGGCGGATTGCCGTAACTTGAGGAGGAGAAGGCTCCGCTTCTTTTTCCTTTGGTTTCGTAGCGGTCGACCCAACGAGAGTGGAGTCCGTTTCTGAGGGTCTCGACATATTCGGTGCCGAGAGGACTTAGCGCCTGGACGACGGTCTCGATTGCTTCATCAAAGCCGACGTTGGTTTGGATCTTTGGGACCAGCGGCACAAATGTGTCATACTGGTGGATATCAGACAGCTTGAGGACCTCGCGACGGAGGTCGTAGTACTCGTGGAGTACCGGGAGATTTTTCCGAACGGTCGCGATTAAGTTATCGTATACGGCCACCGGGATGTTGTCCTCAAAGAGTGACGCTTCGCGGGCGGACGGGTACCTGCGGATCTTTGCGGAAAACACATCGGCTCGGACCGAGGAAGCTAGCGCAGAGGCCAGGCTATACTTGTGATCATCAAATTCCTGATAGAATTGGTGAAACGCTCGACGGCGCAAATCCCGATCCTGTCTATGCAGAAAAGAGAGATAAGTGCTCTGAGAGAGCGCGACTTCATGTCCCTCTTCGTTGACTAGAGCGCCAAACTTCATGTCGACGTTCGTGAGCTGTGAAAATGTTTCCGAATGACCCCGTAGAACTGGCGCACCGAGCGTTAAAAGCCGCTCTTCGGGTTCGGAAAGGGTGTGCGGCTTGAACCGGCGAAGCTTGCGGAGAAAGATGCGCCAGTCGGTCAGAGCCTGATCATCCAGGAGGCTTTGGAACTTGTCGTCATTGATCGCCTGGATCTCCGGATTGATAAACGAAGCCGCCTCGTTGACCTTGGTGAGCAGGTTCGTCAATTCCGCGCGCCGAGAAAGATTTTCATTATTCGAACTATCTTCAGAGTGTTTGAGCGACGAGTAGTGTCCCAGCCGTTCCGCGATTTGATCGAGCCAGTTTTCGAACTCCAGACAATTCAACAACGTCTCCGGCGATTCTCCTACCCGCCCTTTGAACTCTGTAATCTTGAGGTAGCCATTCTTCAGGTCAGAGAATGCCTTTCGGTACTCCTCTTCGGTTTTGAAGATGCGGGTGAGGTCCCAGGTGTCAGCTTCAGGGATCTCCGAGCGGGCCGGGATCTGGCGGCTAGGCGTCATATCAGAGAACGTCAGCTAAGCTCGGCGAACGTCAACAGCCTGCAGCGCGCACGAATCTTTAGAGATTTGTGAGCGATGCAGGCTTCACGCACGCGGATGCGCTTTGTCGTAGGCCTTTTTCAAGCGCTCCGTAGTCACATGGGTATAGATCTGCGTCGTCGAAAGATTCGCGTGACCGAGCAGCGTCTGTACGCTGCGCAAATCGGCCCCGTTGTCCAGGAGGTGCGTGGCAAAACTATGGCGAAGCTTGTGCGGACTGACGCGAAGCTGAATTGAAGTCTCAGAAAGGTGCTTCTTTAGCATGAGCCAAATCGATCGGGAGGACAGGCGCTTCCTTAACTTGCTGATAAACAGTGGACCGGATTGGACGCCGGCTTCGAATCGGTATTGCTGGATGGCCTTCAACGCCAGTTCTCCCACCGGCACCATCCGTTCCTTTCGCCCTTTGCCAATGACGCGGACGGTTTCGCTGAACGTATCAACGTCGGCGACATTTAAAGCGGCTAACTCACTCAAACGGAGACCGCTGCTGTAGAACAACTCCATCATCGCCACATCGCGCGCTGCGGCCCAGGCAGGAGCTTGATTCTGCCGCTCGGTCTTCTTGGGCACAGTCAATAGCTCGTCTACCTGCACGACCGAAAGCACCACCGGAAGTTTTTTTTCCATTTTTGGCAGTTGCACTTCTCTTAGCGGGTTGTCCCGAAATCCTTCTCGTTCGACCAGGTATTTGTAGAAACTGCGCAGCGCGGCAAAAGTGAGTCGGACATAAGACCTGGCCATACCCGATTTCATGCACTCCAGCAAAAAGGCCCGGAATTGTTGAGCCGTACAGGCATTCCACGCCAGCTGGTCACCGGCGAAGTGCTGGAATTTTTCCAAGGCGTGCCGATAGGCGGCGACCGTCCGGGGAGAAGCATTCCGTTCGACCTCAAGATACCGAATGTAGCGTTCGAAAAGCCGATCCTTTTTTTTCGGATAAGACATTCAGGGTAGGGGTCAGGAGTTCAGGAGTTCAGGAGTTCAGGAAATCAGGAGTTCAGGAGTTCAGGAGCGTTATTGCGAGGCAGACTGCCGGATACTTCGAGGCGAATCAAACTCTTTGCAGCGTGGGACGGGAAAAAAACGACGCGGATTTTTATTCTGTAACTCCTGAACTCCTGACTCCTGAACTCCTTATTCTTCGCAACGCAGGAGGGGAAAAAAGCGACGATCACGGACTTCTATTCTGTAACTCCTGAACTCCTGAACTCCTGACTCCTGACTCGAGCCCGAAAGCCTAAGAACAATCGATGATGTTCCTGTTCCTCGGATAATATGTCGATCACCAGGTCCTGTGTCACATAATCGAGACCGTCTGTCAGGCTGATGATCTTTTGGTACTGGGTGATCGCGACTTCCTCGGTTCTGATGACGCCCTGTACCACCGCCATCACATCTTCACTATCCGACGGGGGTTGCAACAGCTCCTGATCCCGCGGCAGTTCGAGGGAGCCCGGGATACGACCGCCCAAAACCTTGATTCGTCTGGCCAGACGACGCGCGTGCTTCAGCTTACGGGTGATCTGTTCTTCGAGCGATTTCTTTACTTCTTCAGCGTTGATGCCGTTCAGATCGATCGAGTTTGCGAGATAATTCTGTATCGTTTCCAGCTCTATCGCGTAGGACTTTTTCAGCTCGGTCACTATCTCTTTCGTCTTAGACACACGAAAGGGCCCGAGATGCAGTTAGCTGTTGCACTAGTCAGGAACCCGAGGTTAATGCACCGCTCCCATGGGAACGCTCAAATGCTCCGGCTGCGCGGTAGCGCCAACGTCTCCGTACCGAGCTGTGTCCCGCCGCAAGACCAGGGTCGCTGATCTGGTCTCGACGCCGTCCGGGGAAACAGCGACAATGGGGATTTCGAACTCGTTGTCCGGGAATTTGAAATGGTATCGGAAAGTGCCGTCCGGTTGGAGCTGAACGGGTCTACCGGCAATGGTGACTTTTGCCTGCGGATCTGTGCCGCCATAGAAGATCACCTCAGCATTCACGTGCATGAAGAAGTTACGCTCTGGTTGGCTGAAGGGCTGCCCACTCCAGCTACCTCCGATTCCGCTGAAGAGACTGCTTTCCGAAACCAACTGGTTCCAGCTTGAAAGGCCGAACTCCAAGCCGCTCCAGCTGGATAATTGCTCAGAGCCGAATGAGAACGAACTAACCGCGAGTGAACCGAAAGCGGATTCCCAGCTGGAAGTAATTGCGCCCAAGCCCGCTTGCCAACTTGCGAATGTTTCACTGCTCAAGCTGTATGAGCTCAAGGCGGTTTCCCAACTTGAGGTGATCTCGCTGAGACCAGCCTGCCAACTCGCCAGCACTTCGCTGCCGAGGCTATACGAACTCAATGCGGATTCCCACTTCGCGAAAATCTCACTGACGCCTACCTGCCAGCTGGCTAACGTTTCGCTGCTAAGTCCGTATGAGCTGACCACTTGTGCAAAGCTGCCGGTGACTTCGCTGAGGCCGGCTTGCCAACTCGCCAGTACTTCGCTGCTTAAACCAAGCGAACTGATGGCTTGTGCAAAGCTGCCGGTGATCTCGCCGAGACCGGCCTGCCAACTCGCCAGCACTTCGCTGCTTAGACCAAGCGAACTGACTGCCCGTTCCCACTTCGAAACGATCTCTCGGACGCCGGCCTGCCAGCTCGCCAGGGTCTCGCTGCCCCCCGCCAGAACTTCAGAGGAGACGCCTCCAACTTCAGAAGATAAGCCACCCAGCTGTGAAGAAACACCACCGACTGCCACGCCGGCAAAGCTGCTCACCCCTCCACTCGAAAGTTCCTGCCGGATAAATTCCTGGATCGAGCCGCTGAACAAGCTCGATTCTCCCGGCGCCAATAACGAGGCCAAACGACCTTTAGCAAGAAGTTCGCTCGCAGATTCGGAGTCCAGCTTACCGCTGAGTTCGCCATGCAGAAATTCGAGTACTTCGTGCGAGCTCATCGAGAAGAGTCGATCGAGAAAATCCTTCCCCAGGAGCGCTTCTAATGTCTTTACCTGTTCAGCGCCCCAACTCGATCCAGTTCCCTGACCGCTCAGCGCCCGCTGCTGCAAGCGCGCCAAGGCTTCCGTCAAGGGCTGGCCTTCGGCTTGTGCGGCGGAGATCACGTCCAGAAGAAAATTGAAGCTCAAATGGAACGGTACAGTTGCGAACTGCGTATCCCAATTGACGCTGACCGATTCAGGAGGCGTGCTGGTCGGTCCCGCCTTGCCTACGCTTGTCCAGGTACCATTCGCGTCCCGGTGGCCAAAAACAACGCTGTAAGCCGTGCCGGCAGAATGAACCGGGATATACCAGTTACGCGCAATCTCGTTAATCTCGATTGTCGATTCGAGCTCGTCGTTTCGATAAACTTCAAGAAACAGTTTGCGCGGCGTGGGAAATTTTGCGTAATCGAAATCCCAATAGGTGAAAAGCCAATGCGGATCTCGCGCGATGACAAACATCTCGCCATACCCGGAAGGTAACGCGCCCAAATCCTCGAACTTCAGCTTATCGGTTGGTCCGCTCAGAGCCTGACCTTCGGATCCTTGCTCCTTGTTTTCTTCGGACAAGCTTGGATTGGACGTTATTCGAAAACCGTTCTTTTTTTCGGCCGATTCTTTGCTCATTTTCAAACCCTCAGACGTTCCGGGGGCCTCGCACCCGCCTATGGTGGGCGAATTCTGACGAAATGCAAATTGAATTTCAGAGGACAGGAGTTCAGGAGTTCAGGAGTTCAGGAGTTCAGGAGTCAGGAGTCAGGAGTCAGGAGTCAGGAGTCAGGAGTCAGGAGTCAGGAGTCAGGAGCTTGGTCGCGAGGAAGGCCGTTGGATACTTCGAACCGAATCAAACTCTTTGCAGGGACTGAAGAATAGCGATCATCACGTGACGAGAAGGCTTTCATTCTGCAACTCCTGAACTCCTGACTCCTGAACTCCTTTCTCTTACCGTTCCGTTCCCGACTCGCCCAGCGCTTCGCTCGCCGACGACTCTTTTGCGAGCAAACTAGAAAGATAGCCATTTCGAGAGGGGAGCGAGGTGGAACGCTCTATGTTTTGAGGCGTCTCGAGACGCGAGAAAATTGCAAAGGCAATGCGGGACCGGGGTACGCTCTTTTCGCCGTAGCCGAGAGGTTTGTTGCTTGACCAGAATCGGATCATTTCGACGCCATTTTGCTGGTCTCTGCCGAGATAGATCACGGAGTGCCCGTGCTCTCGCCTACCGACTGCACTGGTCCAAAAGATCTTCATAAAATCTCCCGGTCTGGCTGCTTCGAAGGAGGTGAAATTACGGCCCAGTCCCAACTCGTTAAAAAGACAGGCCGTGCCGGGTCCATTCGCATTCCAGCGGCCCCAAATGCCGACACCGTCCGGTTGCCCTTTGATGGCCAGTGATTCGGCTAACCCGCCGGCGAGCGTCGATTCAGGGACCATCTCCTGAATTGCCCGAATGAAGACGAGATAGGTCGCCCCCGAGCAATAGGTAGTTCGGGCGGCGGATGGGTTCACTTGAAGCCTTCCGCCTCTAACCTGAACGGCAGACTGAAGATCGCGCGTGGCAGCATTGGTGGCGAGGTAACCGCCCCCGATTGGCATCGAATTGAGAAGCGAGAGAACAACATAATTCGGATCGCCACTGTGGAGGGCTGCATTCTGCGCGCAAGCTGGCGAAAAGAGTAGCAGCAGGAGGCCGAGAGTAGAGACACGGATCATAAAAACAGGTCCAGACACTTACGGGCGCGTTCGATTGGGTCCGAGACTTCAGTGAAAACAGCAAAGTCACCTCGAAGCGCCTTGAGGGAATATGTTTCGGCCTGGATCTCTCTCCGTGATCGGTAGCCGCGCTTTCGTAGAATGTCTGTCAATCCGTTCCGGCCTTGTTGTGAATACTGGAGCTGCAACGCCGTCACAGCAAGGGCGAGGATCAACCAAGATCTGCTCCTGCGTCTAAAGAGGAGAATTAAGAGGCTAATCATCGTTAAAACCGCCCCGCCTCGATAGACAAACGTTTCCAGTGGTATTTCCTGCTCAAGCTCCTGAATCCTTCCGTTAAGGAGTTCTACCGGCTGAGTCGAATAGAATCGGATGCTCCGGGCCGTGTGACGATCGACTTCTTTTCGGGGCTTTGGTTCGAGCGCCATACCTCTGCTATGTTGGATCAGGAAACGCTACTGGCAACAATCATCTGATGCGCGCACTCATTATAGAAGACGAGATAAAGACTGGGACCTACCTGCGCAACGGTCTCCGGGAGAACGGCTGGGATTCTGACGTGGCGCTAGACGGAGAGCAGGGACTGCGGCTGGCCTTAGCCCGGGAATACGATTTGGTGATTCTCGATGTCATGTTGCCTTTGCGGGACGGCTGGTCGGTCATCAGGGAAATGCGCAAGGAATCCCGATTAACGCCGGTGCTGTTTCTGACCGCTCGAGACGCTGTCGGAGAAAGGGTCAAAGGGCTTGACCTGGGAGCGGACGATTACCTGGTAAAGCCATTCGCATTTTCCGAATTATTGGCTCGCGTACGGTCAATGATGCGCCGTGGACCCGAGCGCCAGCCGGCCAGTCTGCGGATTGCCGATCTGGAGATTGATCTGATCAACCATCGCGCCACCCGGGCTGGAGTGCGTCTGGATTTAACGTCGAAGGAATTTGCGTTGCTGGTCGTGTTCGCTCGAAGCTCCGGAGAGGTGCTCAGCCGAAAACTTATCGCTGAGCGCGTATGGGGAATGAGCCTCGATGCCGACACAAACTTAATAGACGTTGCCGTCCGACGGTTGCGTTGCAAGGTAGAGGGTCCATTTTCAAAGCCGCTCATTTACTCGGTGTATGGGATTGGCTATGTCCTCGAAGAGCGCTGACGTGGATCCGAGACGTCCGACGCGGTCTTGGTCCATCGTAGCTCGTTTGACGATTCTTTATACGGCTTCAGCCGCCGCTATACTCTGCGCGGCCAGCGCGTTTCTGTACTGGGTATTGAGGGAAAATCTCCGAGCGGAAGACAGAGATACGGTCGCCGATAAAATCGCTGTCCTCAGGAACATCCTGGAAGAACGTTCGGATAATCTAGACGCGTTGAAAGAAGAGGTCCAATGGGAGAGCACCGCGCGTAAGCACTCGGTTTATTATGCGAGACTCCTTAATGAGGCTGGAGAAGTAATTCTGGAATCGCCCGGAATGAAAGAGGCTCTGTCGTCGGCGGCCCCTTTTCCGTCGCCATCGCAGCCTCGAGACACGCTAGGCAAGACCGTCGAATATCACTCGCCGTCCGACCGGACATTTCTCCTGGCCTCGGCGTGGTCAAAAACCGAGGCGCCGCCGCCGCGGCGGTTCCTGCACGAAGTCGCTTTGGATGTCTCGAAGGAAAAAGCGATTCTGGTCGACTACCGTGAAAAGCTCGCCGCCGCGCTCCTGCTCGGCGTGTTGGCGTCGGCGGGAGCCGGAATTTGGATTGCTCGAAGAGCGATGGACCCGGTCCGGGAAATTACGCTTGCTGCCCAGCGGATCACAGCGAACGCGTTGAAAGACCGGGTGAGCGTACGACGTTGGCCGCGGGAGCTTGCCGCCTTGGCGGGCGAATTCGACGGGATGTTGCAACGATTGGAAGATTCGTTTAGCCGGCTGTCACAATTCTCGGCCGATATCGCCCACGAACTGCGAACGCCGATCAACAATCTGATGGGAGAAGCTGAGGTTGCGCTATCGCGCGGCCGGTCTTCGGAAGACTACCGGCGTGTTTTGGAATCAAGCCTGGAAGAATACCAGCGCATTGCGAGAATGATCGATAGCCTGCTCTTCATGGCGCGAGCCGACAGTGCCCATCTCCATATAGAACGCAAACTGTTCGATGCACGAGAGGTCGTTGAATCGTTATGCGAGTTTTATGAACCATTGGCGAGTGAATCGCGGGTAACGCTCATGATTACGGGTAGGGGATCGATATACGCTGACGTCATTCTCTTTCAACGTGCGGTCAGTAACTTGATCGCGAATGCGCTTCAGCATACATCTGCGGGTGGTCGGGTCACGGTGGTGATCGAACGAAACAGCGCTCAAGTCGAGATCGGCGTCACGGACACAGGGTGCGGGATCAGTCAGGAGCACTTGGCTAAGGTCTTTGACCGATTTTATCGGGTGGATGCGGCGCGTGCCAGCCATCCGCATGGAACCGGGCTGGGGCTGGCTATTGTGAAGACTATCATGGGTCTGCACCAGGGGAGCGTTACCGTCCAGAGTCGGCTTGGCGAAGGTACTCGGGCTTCGCTGAGATTCCCTGAGCCTGCGTCGCTCGCAAATCTTTGAAGATTTGCGAGCGACGCAGGCTAGCTATTTTTGTTGCAGTTTTCAGCGTTCCGAGTAGTGTTCGGTTGAACATCTATGGCTGAACTTACCGTGCGCCAGCAGGAAGTGCTCGAATTCATTCGCCAACAACAACGAAAAACAGGGTTTTCTCCGTCCAGTCGTGAAATTCAGGCTCACTTCGGTTTTCAGAGTCAAACGGCCGCGATGAATCATCTGAGAGCCTTGGAAAAAAAGGGTGTCATCAAACGCACACCAGGGAAGGCTCGTTCGACAGTCGATCCTAATTTCAGGTTTTTGACAGGTCTTCGCTCGATTCCGATTCTTGGCCAGATTCCGGCAGGTCTGCCAATCGATACCTCCGAGCTGTCGGACGCCACCCTGGCGGTCGATTTGGCGGCGTTTGGGGTACAGGATCAAGCGGAAGTCTTCGCCGTCAAGGTCCGCGGAGATTCGATGATTGGCGCTCAAATCGCCGACGGCGACACGGTTATTCTGCAGAAGCGGTTGCCAAAAAATGGTGATATCGTAGCGGCCCTGATCGATGGGGAATCAACCCTGAAACGCTATCTGCTCGATCACAGGGAGCCTTTTCTTCGAGCTGAGAATCCAGCCTATCCGGATCTTCTTCCGGCTGCCGAGCTTACGATCCAGGGCGTCATGATCGGGCTGCTCCGGAGAGTGGGTTAGGGGAGTGTCAGTGCTAGTGCTAGTGCTAGCAAGCTTCAACCAGGATGCAAACCTGAAGACCAGGCCGTTTCTAATCGATTGCTTCCTCATTTCACCTTAGATCCTGACACTGACACCGGCACTGGCACTGAAATGGGCACTGGCACTGGCACCGGCCCTGACACTGACACTTGGCGAAGAGGCAGGATATCTAGTGCGTCGGAATAGACCACGATCACTCGATGCGGGTCGTTTGGCTCGAAGTAGATAGGGATGCGAATCCGCCACATTTTCTGTCCGTATATCTGTAGATATTTCTGCAGATCGGAGAGTAAACGGGCCGTGAGAACTGTCGGCTTTGCGATTTTCAGGTCCAGGGTTCTATCGCCCGAGAAATCGCACCAAAAATAGAACTCATCGGGGAAGTTTTCGTAGCGAGCACGAAACTGCTCCTGAATGCGCGCCACGAAGGTCACCCACTCTTCGGCATCAACCTCGGGATCGCTGGGACAAGCTTTCCACAAGCTGCCCCAGCACTCGAAGTCGGTCTGGCCGATAGAGTATCGTTTGGTCATGTTCCCTTGATATTCCTGTATGCCGTAGTACAATGTGTCACAACGACCAATATAATGGCGAAGGCCGCTTTCGGCATTAGACCTTTGGTTCTATTAGGAGCATCACAAAAAGAGCTAAACCTGCGAAGATGACATGGATAACCTTGGTGACATCATAGGGCGCTCACTCCTGATTACCAGGAAGCCAGTACCTTTGCGAAACGAGGTGGTTGAACGATTGCGCTCAGCTATCTCCAAGCAATTGCTCCCGCAGGGAGCACGACTCATCGAACGCCAGCTCTGCGAGATGTTGGGCGTCAGCCGTACCTTGGTCCGTGAAGCGCTGCGGCAACTTGAGGCTGAAGGCTTGGTCACCATCATTCCGAATCGGGGACCTTCGGTGGCGGTGCTCGACCGCGAGACGGCCAAGGGGATTTACGAGGTGCGTGCGGTACTCGAGGCACTCGCCGGCGAGTTGTTCGTCAAACGTGCGACAGAGGAAGACCGTCAGCGGTTACGGACCGCTTTTGCAGCCGGTAAGCGCTCCCTTGAGAGAGGCGACAACGCAGGTGCGCTCGATGAGTGGACGCGGTTTTACGACGCGCTGCATGCGGGTGCCCGGAACGAGAGTATCTCCGCGGCGCTTTGTCCGCTGATAGAGCGCACCCATATTTTGCGGCTACGAAGTTGGTCGATGCCTGGGCGGCGCCAAGAATCAATGAAAGAGTTAGGGGTAATGTTGGACGCTCTTCTAGGCGACGATCCGGCGCGCGCCTGGGAAAGCTGCAGGACGCACGTACTCAATGCGGCCGTCTCGGCTTTAAAGAGCTTCGATCAGGAGACGCCGCAGCCAGCGAAGCCAACTTCTCGAAGAACCAGGAGAACA
>Ga0213878_10000626_pt1 | contig 12985 bp, 13 predicted proteins | sample VelepicoBEBS_R02_FD_161053 | JGI IMG/M metagenome (GOLD analysis project Ga0213878, IMG submission 161053) | Vellozia epidendroides bulk soil microbial communities from rupestrian grasslands, the National Park of Serra do Cipo, Brazil - BS_R02 | ecosystem: Environmental > Terrestrial > Soil >... | reverse complement strand
TCGCAGAGCAAGCAGCAGCAGTCCGCCACGCCGATCTCCGACCGCCAAGTCGACATGGCGCGCATCTCGTACGGCTTCTGGTTGGTGATTTGCGGGCTGCTCCTGACGCTCGCCGTCGTCATCGTGACGATGTATCACTTCCGCGGGACGAGCGACAACTCTCAGATCGTCGCGATCGTCACCGCGGTGACCGGCGTCATCGGCACGCTGACCGCCGCGTTCTTCGGGATCCAAGCGGCGAGCGCCGGACAGACTCAGACGCTACAAGCGCTGACGAAGTTGCAGGCCGGAGCAAACGCCGCGGGCTATACGATGAACCCCTCGTACGGGCCGCACGAGGGGAACACCACCGTCACGATCGGCGGGAACAATCTCACCAGCGCGCAAGCCGTGAACTTCGGGTTGAAGGAAGGGTTGAACTTCCGCGTCGGCAACGACGGCTTGATCTACGTGAACACGCCGCCCGTCCAGCTGGACGAAAACGCCACGACGCAGAGCGGGAAGAGCGACGTCGACGTGACGGTCGTCTTCCCGAGCGGCACGCCGAACGTCAAGATCGGGACGTTCTACTACTATACGGTGAAGCTCGACGACAAAACGCCGCAGAACCTGGTGATCTACGGCTCCGGACTCGGCAGCGTGTCCAAGGTGAAATTCGGACCGCACGACCCGGTGCCGGCGCACGGGTCGGCCGCGGGGATCACCGTCCCGGTGGACGTCGTGAAGAGCCTCGGCATCTGGAAGCAGGACGTTGAGATCGCACTGATCTACGCCGCGGATTCGGCGGCGAAGACGGTCATCATCGGAAACTTCCGCATCCCGCCCGAGCCGAGCGCGTAGAACGCTACAGCGCCTTCACGCCGGCGACGACGCCGTCGATCGACTTCTTCGCGTCGCCGAAGAGCATCACGGTCTTCGGGTCGTCGTAGAGCGGGTTGTCGATCCCGGCGAAGCCGGAGGCCATCGAGCGCTTGAGGACGACGACGTTGTTCGCCTTGTCAACGTTGAGGATCGGCATCCCGTAGATCGGGCTGTTCTTGTCCTCGCGCGCGGCGGGATTCGTCACGTCGTTCGCGCCGACGACCAGCGCCACGTCGGCGCGCTCGAACTCGGGGTTGATGTCGTCCATGTCGTAGAGCGAGTCGTACGGGACGTTCGCCTCCGCGAGCAGCACGTTCATGTGGCCGGGCATGCGGCCCGCCACCGGGTGGATCGCGTACTTGACCTCGACGCCTTTCTTCTCGAGCTGGTCGGCGAGCTCGCGGATCGAGTGCTGCGCCTGCGCGACCGCCATCCCGTAGCCGGGGACGACGATCACCTCGTTCGCGTACGCCAGCATCGCCGCGACGTCGTCGGCGCTCACCGAGCGTACGTTGTGGCCGCCGGTCGCGCCGGCCGCGGCGCCACCCGGCTTCACCGCGCCGAACGCGCCGAAGAGCACGTTGGTGATCGAACGGTTCATCGCTTTGCCCATCAGCACGGTGAGCAGCGTGCCGGACGCGCCGACGAGCGCGCCGCTGATGATCAGCACGTTGTTCCCGAGCACGAACCCGGTCGACGCCGCCGCCAGCCCGGTGAACGAGTTCAGCAGCGAGATCACCACCGGCATGTCGGCGCCGCCGATCGGCAGCACGAACAGCACGCCGAGCACGAGCGCGCAGCCCAGCGCGATCCAGAACCATTCCAGCACCGGCTGCACGCCTGCGACGACCAGTCCCCACGAGACGAGGATCACCAGCAGGATCAGCCCGTTCACGACCTGCTGGCCGGGATACGTGATCGGCCGCCCCGTCATCAGCTCTTGCAGCTTGAGGAACGCGACGATCGAGCCCGCGAATGAGAGCGCGCCGATCACCGCGGAGAGCACGCTGGTGAACGCGACGTCGTAGGTGATCGCGGTCCCGGAATTGACGTACTTCAGCAGCTCGCCGGCCGCGACCAGCGCCGCGGCGCCGCCGCCGGCGCCGTTGAACGCGGCGACCATCTGCGGCATCGCGGTCATCTTCACTTGCCGCGCCGAGACGATCCCGATGACCGCGCCGACGATCAGCGCCGCCGCGATCACGATCCAGTTCACGATCCCTTGCGTGAGCGTCGCGACGACCGCGATCAGCATCCCGATCGCGCTGAGCCGGTTCCCGAGCACCGCGGTTTTCGGCGAGCTCAGATACCGCAGGCCGAGGATGAACAGCACGCCGGTGACGAGATACGCGATGTCGACCGGGTTCGCGAGCGCGGTGTCGACCGTGCTCATCGGCCGCCCTCCGCCGGCAGCTTCGGCGCCGGCTTCTTCGGCCGGAACATCTCCAGCATCCGTTCCGTCACGGTGTAGCCGCCGAAGACGTTCAGCGAGGCCAGGAGGACGAGAAAGAAGCCGACGACCGAGCCGCCGATCCCGGCGTACGGCGTGTCGGCGGTTCCGGCGACGAGGATCGCGCCGACGAGCACGATGCCGTGGATCGCGTTCGTCGCCGACATCAGCGGCGTGTGCAGCGTCGTCGGCACCTTCGAGATGACCTCGAAGCCGACGAACACCGCCAGGATGAAGACGGTCAGCTCGGCGAGCAGATGGGCGGAGATCACGCGGCTCCTCCGGTGAGCGCGGCGCGCGTCGGCCCGTGCACGATCTCGCCGTCGCGCGTGATCGTCGTCCCGGCGACGATCTCGTCCGCGGGATCGAGCGCCAGCGCGCCGTCCTTGGTGACGTAGTCCAGAAGCGATTGCACGTTGCGCGCGTACAGGCGGCTCGCGTCGTACGGGAGCGTCGAGGGCAGGTTGAGGAAACCGACGATCGTCACGCCGTTCTCGCTCGTGACGACTTCACCGGGCTTCGTGCCCTCGACGTTTCCGCCCGTCTCGGCGGCGAGGTCGACGATCACGCTGCCGGGCGCCATCGCGGCAACGGCTTCCGCGGTGACGAGGATCGGCGCGCGCTTCCCGGGGATCGCCGCTGTCGTGATCACCACGTCGCTGACGCCGATCGCCTTCACCATCGCCGCGCGCTGCTTGGCGAGCGCTTCGGCGGAGAGCTCTTTCGCATAGCCGCCCTGTCCTTCGCCGCTCTCGCCGACGTCGATGTCGAGGAACTTCGCGCCGAGCGACTTCACCTGTTCGGCGACGACCGCACGCGTGTCGTACGCCGTCACGACCGCGCCGAGCCGGCGCGCCGTCGCGATCGCCTGCAAGCCCGCCACGCCGGCGCCGATGATCAGCGCCTTCGCCGGCTTGACCGTCCCCGCCGCGGTGGTGAGCATCGGGAAGAACTTCGGAAGATAGCTCGCCGCGAGCAGGACCGCTTTGTAGCCGCCGATGTTCGCTTGCGAGCTGAGCGCGTCCATCGCCTGCGCCTTGGTGGTCCGCGGTATCGCGTCCATCGAGAGCGCGGTGATGCCACGCTGCGCATAGCGCTCGACCGAGCGCGGATCGCCGAGCGGCGCGAGGAAGCCGACGAGCGCGGTTCCGCGCGCGATCCCTTCCAGCTCTTCGTCGGACGGTTTGCCGACGCGCACGACCACGTCGGCACCCTCGTACGCGGTCCGCGCGTCGGGCGCGATCGTCGCACCCGCGGCTAAGTACGCCGCGTCGGTGTAGCCGGCGCTCGTTCCGGCGCCGTGCTCGATCACGACGGCGTGTCCGCCCTTGACGAAGCTCGCGACCACCTCGGGAACGAGCGCAACGCGTCGTTCACCGGGCGCGCGTTCCTTCGGGACCGCGATTCTCATGCGAGCAAGTATCGGGCGCGAAGGCGGCGGTCCCTCCCGGGGCGCTACGTCTCGGCGAGCGTCTCCGGGGCGATGGGCACCGCGGTCGGGCGCGTCTCGCGGCGGCGTTTCCCGAGGCGGAGGATCGGCTGCTCGAAGCCGTAGGTCACGATCGCGGCGACCGCGAGCGCGAGCGGGAGCGCGGCGAACTGGAAGGCGAGCATCCAGCCCGGGTCGTTGTGCGGATCGGCGGTCGCATACGGTGGAATGTGGTGCTTCCGCAGCTCGAGCACGATCGGCAGGTGCCAGAGGTAGAGATTGTACGAGATCGCGGCGAGGAAGATCAGCAGCGGGTTCGCGAGCGCGCGCTGGAGCGGGCGCGCCGCGAACAGCGCGCCGATCCCCATCGCGAAGAACGCGATCGCGAGCAGCGTGCGGTGCTGGACGTTCCACGGTTGCGCCCACTCGGGATCGTAGCGGTGCGCGTAGCAGTCGCTCAGCAGCAGCCAGAAGCCGAGGAATCCGGCGAGCATCAGCAGCGAGAACCACGCCTTGCGCTCGCCGAGCGCGGGGCGCTTCACCGCGATCCAAGCGTAGACGAACGCACACAGCATCCCGGCCGCGAAGAAGTCCAAGTGCGCGGGGAGCTGCGCGAGCCGCTGCTCGAAGAAGTAGTGGTTCGAGAGCAGGCACCAGATCCGCCAGCCGTTCGCGATCGCGACCATCGCGAGCGTCGTCACCAGCGGCATCCGCAAGAACGCGATCGCGAGCAGCGGGAAGAGCAGGTAGAACTGGATCTCGACGCCGAGCGACCAGAGCGGGACGGTGATGCTCTCGTACGTCGCCGCGAACCAGTTGTGGATGAAGAGTAGGTGGAACGCCACGTCGCGCAGCGCCGCGCCGAGGTTCGGATACGTCTGGAACCCGACGGCGATCAGCACGGCGATCACCAGCAGGTACGACGGCACGATCTTCAGCCCGCGCCGCAGATAGAAGTGCTTCCACGTCGGGGGCGTGCGGCCGGCGAGCCGCGCGTGCGCGAACGGGAGCAGCAGCACGAACCCCGAGATGAAGAAGAACAGCGGGACGCCGATGAAGCCCGCTTCAGGGATCGGCTGCAGCGAGAAGTTGATCCCGGGGATCACGACCGACTGCCACGAGATGCCCCAGACGTGCAGCCAGACGACCATCACGATCGCGATCCCGCGCAGGCCGTCGATCACTGCGATGCGGCCGTCCTTCATCAGCTCCACGTCACACCTGCTCGGGTGCCGCGGGCTGCGAGCGGATGCGCCGCGGTAGCCGGGGCGCGCGCAGCCGCAGCAGCGGGCGCTCGAACCCGTAGGTGATCGCCGACGCGACGATCAGCATCGCGGGGATCGCAACGAGCCAGTAGACCAGCTGCCAGGTGCGGTCGTCGTGCGGATCCGCGGTCGCGTGCGGCGGAATTCCTGCGACCAGAAGCCCGTGCGCGACGCCGGGGTGGAACAGATACAGATTGTACGAGATGACGGCGAGGAAGAGCAGCACCGGGTTGGCCAGCGCGAGCTGCAGGCGGCGCGCCGCGAAGACCGCGCCGACGGCGGCCGCGAGGCACACGAGCGCGAGCGCCGAGCGCCACTGCACGACCCACAGCTGCGGCCACTCGGGATCGTAGCGGTGGTCGTAACAGTCTTTCGCGAGCAGCCAAAACCCCACGAAGCCCGCGATCATGAGCAGCGAGAACCAGAGACGCTTCTCAGCGAAGTGCGGCCGGTGCACCGCGATCGTCGCGCAGATCCACGCGCCGAGCATCCCGGCGGCGAAGAAGTCGACGTAGGCCGGCAGCTGCGCCAGCTTCATCTCGTAGTACGTGTGGGACGAGAGCATGCACCACACGCGCCACGCGTTCGCGATCGCGAACAGTGCGATCGCCGTGAGCAGCGGGCGCCGCACGAACACGATCGCGATCAGCGGGAAGAGCGCGTAGAACTGCACCTCGACCGCGAGCGACCACAGCGCGGCGTTGATCGAGCCGTACGTCGCGGCGAACCACGTGTGCACGAAGAGGAGATGGATCCCGACGTCCTTCACCGCGCTCGCGAGATCGGGGTACGTCTGGTAGCCGAACGCGATCATCGCGACGATACACAGCACGTAGGACGGGACGATCTTCACGAAGCGCCGCCAGTAGAAGTGTCCCCACGTGTGCGGCGGCGTCCCGGCGATCCGTGCCTGCGCGTACGGGAGCATCAGGACGAACCCGGAGATGAAGAAGAACAGCGCGACGCCGAGGAACCCCGTCTCGGCTAGCGGCTGCAGCGAGAGATTGATCCCGGGGATCACCACGCTCTGCCAGGTGATCTGCCAGACGTGGAACCAGACCACCAGCAAGATCGCGATCCCGCGCAGCCCGTCGATCGTCGCGATGCGGCCGTCCCGCATGAGCGCCATCCCGCCCGATTCGGCGGGCCGCGAGGCGTCTACTCGTCGCGGTGCGCGATCGTCAGCCCGAGCAAGGCGACCGCCAGGAACCCGCCCAGATGGAGCGCGTGCTGCCAGCGCGGCCCGCGCGTCGCCGCGAGCAGAACCGCGTCGACGAGCCCGATCGCGGCTGCCCACAAGACCACGCGCTTCAGCGCCTCCGGCTCGTCGGGCGTCGTGAGCACGATCCCGCCGATGATCGCATCGCGCAAGCACGCGGCGCGCGAGTACGCGAGCGCGGTCGGATCATCGGTCGGCATCCCGAACACCGCCGCCATCGTCCTCGGCGCGACGAGCGCCGCCACGCCGACCCCGATCAACCCACCGGCCGCGGCCAATTTCACGACATGCATCAGAAGCGCGCGACCAGGCGCACTTCGTTGAGGGGCGGGGAGTACGTCAGGATGCGGTCGGCGAGGAACTCGCGCTGCATGTCTTCGAGCGTGCCCTGGTCGATGCGCAGGTCGGCCTTGAAGTCGTAGCGCGGCGCGGCCTTGATCTGGTCGACCGGCTGGCGCGTATACTTCGCGTACGCGTCGAGATTCGCCGGCGCGTAGAAGCCGTTCCCCGCGATCTCGGAGGCCGCTTTGCGGAAGGCGCTCATGACTGCGCTCGCCGCGCCGTGGTCGTGCAGCAGCGCCGGGCCGAAAAAGATCCCCGACCCGGCGATCCCGGCTGGCGGCGACGCGACGATCGTGCCGAGGCGCTTCTGCTGGAACTCGTCGCTGAACGGCGCCGAGGTGAAGAGCGCGTCGATCGCTTTGTGCTCGAGCGCGGTCTGCTGCTCGGGATTCGGCACGTTGAGCGACTCGATGTCGGTCAGCCGCAGGTTGACGCCGCGCAGGATGCGCGCGACGTAGTACGCCGACGCCGCGCCGGCGTTGCCGATCCAGCCGAATTTCTTCCCCTTGAGACCCGCGAGCCGCAGGCCGCCTTCGTACAAGTCCTGGCGGATCAGCAGCGCCGAAGGGCGTCCGTGCCGCGGCTGGTAGCCGGTTGCGGCGACGAACTTCACCTCGAGCCCGCGGTTCACCGCGTTGTAGAACGCCGCCGAGAGCGCCGCCGCGGCAACGTCGATCTGTCCCTGCGCGACCAGGCTCATCGAGTCGGCGCCCGCCGTGATCGGCGACATCGTCGTCTCGAAGCCCGCCTCGCGAAGATAGCCTTTCTCCACGGCGACGAACACCGGCGCGAACAGCGTCGAAGGCACGTACCCGATCGTGAGCCGGCGGTTCTCCGCGAAGACCGCGGGCGGAAGCATCGCCGCCGCGGCACCGGCCGCGGCGACACCAAGGAATCGAGACCGGGAGATCATCTACGCCGTGGCGCCCACCGGGGCCGCGATCGCGACCGCGTTGCGAAGCACGCCGACGCCGGTGATGTCGACCTCCATCACGTCGCCGTCCTTGAGGAACTCGGGCGGCGTGCGCGCGAAGCCGACGCCCTCCGGCGTTCCCGTCGCGATGACGTCGCCGGGCTCGAGCGTGCAGCCCTTCGACAACTCCGCGATGATGCGCGCGACCGGAAAGATCATCACCGAGGTGCTCGCGTGCTGTTTCGTCTCGCCGTTCAGCCGCAGCGAGACGTCCAGCGTCTGCGGATCGGAGATCTCGTCGGCGGTGACGATCCACGGCCCCAGCGGGCAGGTGTCGTCGAGCGTCTTGCCCTTGAACCACTGCGTCGTCGCGTTCTGCACGTCGCGCGCGCTCACGTCGTTCACGCACGTGTAGCCGAAGATCACCTTGAGCGCGTCCTTTTCGTCGACGTTCTTGCAGCGCGTCCCGATCACCACGCCGAGCTCGGCCTCCCAGTCGTACTTCTGCGAGACCGCGCCGTCCAGGTGCAGCGTCGCGCCGGGGTCGGCGATCGCCGTCGGCGCTTTCGAGAAGAACGTCGGGACCGACGGCAGCTTCAGCTCCTCGCCGCGCACGCGCGCGCCTTCCTCGGCGTGCGCGAGATAATTGCGCCCGACGCAGAAGACGTTCTTGTGCGGGTGCAGCGGCGCGTGCAGCCGCGCGTCGGCGAGCGGCACCGGGTCGCCGACATCCGCCAGCGCCGCCGTGCGGGTCGCGGGATCGAGGCCGATCAGCGCGTCGATCGAAGCGATCGCGCGCAGCGGGCGAATCGTCTCGCCGTCCACGACTCCGGGGTGCGGGCCGGCCGACGTCGGGGTGCTGAAGAGGACGAAGCGCACGGGGACCTCCGGATTGCGGGAATGCTGGGTGCGGATGCTTCCCGCCCGGGCGGGATCACCCCGCTGCCCGCACGGCGAAAGGGACCGCCATGATCGAGACGACGGACTCGCTCGCCCGCCTGTTCTCGGACGCCGCCGTCCACGACGCGCAGCCGCTGTGGACGATGATGGAGGCGATGGTCCCGCCGCGGCCGCAGCCCAAAGCGGTCCCGCACGTCTGGCGGTATGCGACGATGCGCCCGCTTCTGGAACGCTCGGGCAACCTCGTCGGAGCGGACGAAGCGGAGCGCCGCGTCTTCATGCTCGTGAACCCGGCGCTCCGGCCGCCGCACACGACGGACACGCTCTACGCCGGCTTGCAACTGATCCTCCCGGGCGAGGTCGCGCGCGCGCACCGGCACGTCGCCTTCGCGCTGCGGTTCATCGTCGAAGGCGACGCGGCGTACACCGCGGTCGGCGGCGAGAAGGTCACGATGCGGCGCGGCGACCTCGTGCTGACGCCGTCGTGGGAGTATCACGACCACGGGCACGAAGGCGAGGGGCCGATGGTCTGGCTCGACGGTCTCGATCTGCCGGTGTACCAGTTCTTCCCGGCGAGCTTCGCGCAGCCGTACGCGGAGGAGCGGTTTCCGTCGGAGCCGGCGCCGGCCGACTCGCATCTGCGCTATCCGTGGGACGACATGCAGGCGCGGCTCGACGCGGAGGACGGACCGTACTCGTATGCCGAGTACGCGCACAAGCAGACCGGCGCAGCGATCTCGCGCGTGATCGGCGCGGCCGCCGAGCGGATCGCGAAGGGTAGCTCGTCGCCGACGCGGCGCGAGACCGCCGGGATCGTCTACCACGTCTACCGCGGCCGCGGATCTACGGTGGTCGGAACCGCGCGGCTCGACTGGGAGAAGGGCGACACGTTCTGCATTCCGTCGTGGATGCCGTACCGCCACGAGGCGGCGAAGGACTCGTATCTCTTTCGCTACGACGACCGCCCGGTGCTCGAGGCGATCGGCGCGTACCGCCGCGAGGCGTCCGCGTCGTGACGCTGCCGTATCCCGACGCCGATCTCCGCGCTCATCCGCCGCGCAGCCCGCGCGTGATGCTCGGCGGATTGTATTTCCTGGCCCGCACGATCGACAAGACGCGCGCGAAGCTGCAAGGCACGCTCGGCCCGTACAAGATCGGTCCGGGCCTCTCGGCGTATCTCCTCGAATGGCTCGGCGTCACCGAGGACGCGTTCACCGAAGCCGTCCGCACCGCGAGCACCGACGACGACGTCGTCGCGTGGCTGCACGCGCGCTGTGACCGCGGCACCTTCCCGACGATCAACCAGCGCCTCGCCGAGCGCGGCATCCGCGACGACGAGCACTTCCGCGAAGTCCTCCCGCGCTATCCGGTGCTCAACGACTACCCGAACCTGCGCAACTGGTTCGAGATCCTCGAAGTCGACGACCACTGGATCTTCGACCCGGTCAATCGTCAGTCGTGACGTTGAAGCGGATCGTCCAAGACATTAGCACCTTGAAAGAAAAGTTGCTGCGAATCTGGAGGTTCCGGTGCCTATCAGCTACACGGTTTCCGGACCATTTGTCTTGCCAACTGTGAAGAATCAAAATGGCACTAAGAGGATCGGTGATAATGTTAAGCAGGCCTTCGCTGAGACGGACTACGCACATAGAAAGGGCTGCTATATCTTTGCCGTAAGCCGCGGACATGGCGCAATCGTGCCGCACTATATCGGGCAGACGAAGAAGTCGTTTTTTAGTGAATGTTTCACCGATCATAAATTGCGAAAGTATGACGTTGCTCTTCACTCAGATTCGTATGGCAAGCCGATGTTGTTCTTTGTCGAAGCGCCAGCTGCTAAGGGTCCTGTAAACTCAAAGGCTTTAACCGCCTTGGAAGATTATTTGATCGGACTCGGACTACAGCGTAATGCAAAATTAAAGAACATCAGAGGTACGAGAAATGCCGAGCCGCCGTTCGCAATCAAAGATGTCCATACGAAACGGAGAGGTAAACCAAGAGCCGAAGTTACGGCGTTTCGCCGAATGCTCGGAATTAACGCGAAGAAGTGACGCAAGTAAGGGAATCCTATACAATTATTTCTACGCGGACGCGAATTCAATGTTGCACTCAGCCCGAGGCGAAGCCTCGGAGTTCGCGCGTGCCGGAACTTTCGCCCTCACGTCATCGAGGTCTAAGGCTCTGTTCCGAGCGTGATCGGCCGCCAATCGATGGCGGCGGCTGTTTGGTTCTGATTGACCATTTTTTGGAACACGCTGCGTAAGCGGTCCTCGACGGCGTCCTTAAACTGGATAAACGACATCGGTACTCCGTTCATCTCCATATCAGCCGCTTTCGGTTCTTCGCCATGCACGGTCGCGCTTCGGACACGATATGCATTGCGGAAGAGTTCAAAGACCAAACGTCGTTCGGGTTGGCTCGCACCGCCAAGATAGTAAGCCGCGTTGAGTGCGAGGGTCTTCGACTTCTGCCGCGAGTGCGGCTCGATAAGCAGCGCTTCGGCTGCAATCATGTCGTCGAGAAAATTGTCCTCGACAAACCCGCGAAGTTGTGCGGTATTAAAGCGACGGGCAGCAAGCTTAAATGCCTTGGATCCGATCCGAAGCGCTTCCCAAATTGTGCGAAGCGACTGCTCAGCCCCTGCCGGAACATGCATGTCACGATCGCCTCTGGGGTCATCCGGAATTGAAGTGGGCTGCAAAATACTATGGATGCCGTAAGGCCAGCCGAGAGGGGATGACAAAAAGGTAGGTCCGACTATGATCCTTCCCCTTGCAAGGATGGTAAGGCTTTGCGCCACTTCCTCGCCGTCTCCGGAGTACTGGCCGTGCTCGTTACCTCCAATGTCGACCGGATATTGGTGAAGAACTACGCGCGGAAGTGAGTATCGACGCTTAAGGGCATGCGTGACGCCCGGCTTCGGTTCGAATTGGCGGTATTGATTCAAATCTGTCGGGAGCACGCCCCATGTGAGGGCCTCAATGATATCTTCATCGGACATGCGCTCGATCGACAATCCGGGCGCGATGGTGATTTGCCCATTGGCGTAATAGCCAATAAGTGGCCGCATTTGTATGAACGGTATCGTTACTGAGTCGCGGAATTGAAGAAGAAGGTTGAACGTCTCGATAAATTGCTGCTCGTCGAAGCTCAATGTTTCCCGCGGATCCGCAGGATTAGTATCCGTTGAAAGCAGCATGCTGAGTAACTGACGGTCATGCATCACAGTGCCCATTCCGCTCGCTGGGCCAACGTAGCGGTGGAGCATTGGGCCCAATATAGTGTCTGCTCGTAGGGCAGCGAAAAATGCGCGCACCTCTGGCAGCCGTTGCACTCCTGCCACGATCTCCGGTCTGTATACTAGCCGATTCCACGTTCGACGGACGAACGACGCGCCATTGCGGACCCAAGTGTCAGTTTCCGCTCGGGTCACACCGCCTCGGTGAATGATATCGCTCGATGCAGCAATGCTCGCTTCACGAGCCAATAGGCGAAGCTCTTCCATTTTAGCAGTGACGGTATTTCCTGCCGATGCTAATTCGGCCGGCGGGTGAGGTGCCAGAAGCCGCAGTAGCGGCATTCGTACGAAAAGAGCACGTCGCCCATCCCATTCATCAGCGCGTGCGCGTGCGCATCCGCGTCATCCGCGTACTGCTGCTTCGACGTGCACGAGCGCTCGACGTCCGCGTCGATCCGCGGATCGGGGCGCATCCGTTCCTTCACGAACCACTCCATAAGCGATTCGTTGTCGGACGCCGGTTTTGGTACTTGCTTTCGGCGTGCCACGTCGTGCCTATGCCGCGCTATAGCAACTTGCGAAGTTCGTCGGGTGTGATTCCGGCTTGGCGGAGCGTGCTGGCCAACGTCCCCATCGGGATGTCTCCCGGATGCATTGCGACGATGACCGTACGCCCGGCTCCATCGCGCAGGACGGTGTGCGATCCTGATCCCTGGCGGATGATCGCAAAACCCGCGCGCTGGAGCGCACGCACGAGCCGCGTCGCCGTGACCTGCGGAAGACGCGGCAAGCGTTACGCTGCGGGTAGTGTGACCGCGACGCGCTCAAGTCGCGCACCGTTCTCATCGGCGTCGCCCGGCGGGATCGGATCGCCGTATTCGTGGCGGACGTCGAGCGCGAGTGCGATCGCTTCTCGCGCCATCTCCAGCGCGTGTTCCGGGGTCTCGCCCCACGTATTGATCTCGGGCAACGCCGGCACGATCACACGCCAAGCAGCCCCGTCGGGCTCGAGAACGACCGCGTAGAACGTCTCCACGCCCGTCTCTTTCGCAGATCGCGCTAGCGCTGCCTGGGCCGCTCCGTCAGTGGGACGGCGTTGGGGACTTCATCACCTGCGGCAGGTCGGGCATCCGCCTGACGCTCGGGACCGGGCCGGGGGAACCGTAAAGGCCGGGCGGCGGGGTGCGGTGCTGGTTGCGGCGCGCGATCTCCATCATCGAATCGGCGGCACCTTTCGCGTTTGGGTTCACCCCGCCGGCCTTGACCAGCGCGACGTCGCGGCGGACGCGCAGCGTCTTCGGGTCGTAGTCGTAGATCAGGCGGAAGGTACCCGCGACCGCGTGGCCGTCGGGCGTTCGGATGAACGCC
>Ga0213878_10000625_pt1 | contig 12999 bp, 12 predicted proteins | sample VelepicoBEBS_R02_FD_161053 | JGI IMG/M metagenome (GOLD analysis project Ga0213878, IMG submission 161053) | Vellozia epidendroides bulk soil microbial communities from rupestrian grasslands, the National Park of Serra do Cipo, Brazil - BS_R02 | ecosystem: Environmental > Terrestrial > Soil >... | reverse complement strand
TGCTGTGGGCCTCGGCGCAGCGCGCGCTCGACGAGCGCGGGCGCGTGCGCTTCGATCCGGCGCGCACGCCGGGCGAGTGGCGCCGCGCGGTGCGCGACCCGAGCTTCGACGCGCTCGCGCGCGACGCCGTGATCGCGCTGTTCGGCGACCGCGGCGCGGACGCCGCGCTCGTGACGCGGATGCGCGAAGCCTACGACCGCGTCGTCGCGCCGGCATGAGACGCGATCTGGTCATCGCCGCGCTGGCGCTGATCGCGCTGGTCGCCGTCTCGCTGCTCGGCCGGCAGACGGAGCCCCCGGTCGGGGCGACGCGCGCGAGCGATGACTACGGCTTCGGCGGGTACCGCGCATGGTACGATCTGCTCGCGCGCGAGGGGATCCGCGTCGAAACCTGGCGCCGCCATCACGACGCGCTCCGCGACAGCGGGATCGACACGCTGGTCGTCTCCTTTCCCGCGGACGGCGTCGGCTACGACTGGAACGCCGGCGAGCGCGACGCGCTCCGCGCCTGGGTGCGCGGCGGGGGCCGCATGGTCGACGTCGGGCTCACGCCGTACAGCGGCAAGGACGACGACAGCGGCGAGAAGGTCTATCTCGACGACACCAAGGGCGACAAGGGCGCGCTGCGCGGCTCCTGGGCGTCGAACGTCGCGGCGCTGCCGAACCGCGGCACCGACCGGCTGTTCCCGGAGAAGAAGGCGAACGTCGAGACGCTGCTGCGCGACCGTGCCGGGATCCTCGCGGTGCGCTACCGCTACGGGCGCGGTGAGGTGATCGGCGTCGCGAACGGCGCGCTGTTCGAGAACCGCGCGATCGCGCGCGGCGACGCGGCGCGGCTCGCGTATCTCGCCGCGCGGCCGGGCCGCCCCGGCGGTGCCGTTGCGTTCGACGAGGCTATCCGCGGCGACGTCGTCGACAAGCCGTGGTACCGCGCGCTGACTGCGCCCGAGCTGGTCGCGCTCGCGCTCGCCGCGCTCGCCGGCCTGCTGTGGCTCGCGTACGGAATCGTCCCGCTCGGCCCGCCGGTGCGGCTGTTCGCGCCGCGCGAGCCGACCTCGGCCGAGTTCGTCGGCGCGATCGCCGCGCTGTACGAGCGCGTGCACGCGCGCGACCACGCCGCCGACGCGCTGCTGCGCGACGCGCGCCGCTCGCTCGAGCGCGCGGCGCGGACACCGGAGACCGTAGCGCTGCAGAAACAGGTGCGGTTCCTCGAGATGGAGTCGCTCTCCGACGACGCCGCGCTGATCGCCGTCGCCCAGCTTTCCCGAACCGCCCGAGAGGAGATCGTCCGTGCAACCAGCCCCGACCGACGTTTCGCACCGCCTGCGGGAGGGATTGGCGCGCGTCGTCGTCGGCGGTGACCGCGCCGGCTTCGCGCTCACCGTCGCGCTGCTCGCCGGCGGCCACGCGCTGATCGAAGGCGTCCCCGGGACGGCGAAGACGCTCACCGTGCGCGTGCTCGCGCGGCTGCTCGGCGTGACGTTCGGGCGGATCCAGTTCACACCGGACCTCATGCCCTCCGACGTCGTCGGGACGACCGTGTTCGACCAGCGCAGCGCGACCTTCTCGCTGCGGCGCGGCCCGGTCTTCTCGAACATGCTGCTCGCGGACGAGGTCAACCGGACGCCGCCGAAGACGCAGGCCGCGCTGCTCGAGGCGATGGAGGAGCGCCGCGTCACGATCGACGGGACGACCTACGATCTGCCGGTGCCCTTCCTGGTCTGCGCGACGCAGAACCCGATCGAGTTCGAGGGGACGTACCCGCTCCCCGAGGCGCAGCTCGACCGCTTCTTGGTGCGCGTGCGCACCGGGTATCCAGAGCCCGATCAGGAGCGCGCGCTGATCGCGCGCGCCGTCGCCGGCTTCGACTCGCGCGATCTCGATGCGCTCGGCGTCGCCGCGGTCGTCGCGCCCGAGGAGCTCGTCGGCGCGCAGCGCGCGGTTCGCGCGATCCACCTCTCCGACTCGCTGCAAGGCTACGTCTACGATATCGTCGCGGCGACGCGCAGCTCGCCGGACGTCGCGCTCGGCGCGAGCCCGCGCGCGGCGCTCGCGCTCGTCGTCGCCGCGCAGGGGTCGGCGTACCTCGACGGCCGCGCGTTCGCGACGCCGGACGACGTCAAGGACGTCGCGCCGCTCGTCCTCGCGCACCGTCTGATCGTGCGGCCCGAGGCCGAGCTCGACGGGACGACCGGCGACGACGTCGTGAAACGGATCCTGGCGAGCGTGCGCGCGCCGGAAGAGTAGACAGTGAGATCGTTTCGTATCCGGATGGCGGACCGCAGCGAAGCAAGGACCGCGACGGCTTCCCGCATAGCGGGAAGCCACTGACGAGCTGATGCCGCGGATCGCGCCGCGCGGGATCGCGGCGCTGCTGGTGATCGCGCTTTTCGCCTTCGCGCTCGCGCAGCTGATCGCGTGGCAGGCCGCGCTCGCGATCGCGCTGATCGCGTTCGCCGCGCTGGTCGCGTACGACGCGCTGCTGCTGCGCGGCCGCGTCGAGATCACCCGCGCGGTCCCGCGCGCGCTCTCGCTGGCGAATCCCGGAGTCTTCACCTACGAGATCGCCAACCGCACCGGCGGCGAGCGGCGCGTCGCGATCGTCGAGGCGCCGGCGGAGCGGCTCGCGATCGACCTCGGCGAGGCGCGCGCGGTCGTCCCGCCACGCTCGGGCGCGCAGGTGACGCTGCGCTTCGTCCCGCGCGAGCGCGGGCGCACCGCGCTGCGCTCGTACCACGCGCGCATCCTCTCGCAGCTCGGGATCGTCGAGCTGCGGCGCAGCTTCCGCGAGCCGCTCCCGCTGCGCATCATGCCGGATCTCTCGGCGCTCGACCGCAGCGGCGATCCGGTCGCGCGGACGAAGCTGATCGAGGCGGGCTTGCGGCGGCTGCGCCGGCGCGGCGCAGGCGGCGAGTTCGCGAGCCTGCGCGAGTACACGCCGGACGATCCCTTCCGCGCGATCGACTGGAAGGCGTCGGCGCGCCGCGGGAGGCCGATGGTCGCGCAGTACGAGGTCGAGCGCGCGCAGCAGATCGTCGTCGCGGTCGACGCGGGGCGCTTGATGACGCCGCGGCTCGGCGACCGGCGCAAGCTCGACTACGCGGTCAGCGCGGCGCTTGCGATCGCCGCGATCGCGCGGCTCTCCGCCGACCGCGTCGGCGTCGTCGCGTTCGCCGCGGACGTGCTGGCGCGCGTCGCGCCCGGCAACGGGACGCAGCACGCCGCCGAGGTGACGGACGTGCTCTCCGATCTCGAGCCGCGCTTGGAGGAGGCCGACTACGAGCGCGCGTTCCTCGACCTCAAGACGACGCTGCGCCGGCGCAGCATGGTGGTGATCTTCACCGACCTCTTCGACCCGGCGGCGTCCAGCGCGGTCCTCGCCGCGGTCGGGCTGCTGACGATGCGGCATCTCGTCATGGTCGTGCTGATGAATGACGCCGCGATCGTCGAGGCGCTGCGGCGCACGCCGCGCGACGCCGAGGACGCGTACCGCGCGGCGGTCGCGGCGACGCTCTCCGACGAGCGTGCGCGCGCGATCGCGACGCTACGCGACCGCGGGGTGCTGGTCGTCGACGTCCCGGCCGCCGAGCTGACCATCGCGCTGCTCGACGCGTACGTCGACGTCAAGACCCGCGGCCTCCTTTAACCGATCGCGCGAAGCGCGACGGGTGCCGGCTCTGCCGGCACCCAGGAGATATGCGAGCAGCGCGACGGCGGTGATCGCGCCGATCGTGCCGCGTACCGGGATCGAGATGCGCTGCGGCGAGATGAAGCCTTCGATGGTTCCGGCGACGCAAAGCAGCAGCGCGACGCCGAGGACGAGCGTCCCGGCGCGGCGCGCCGCGAGGACGAGCGCATCGCGCCGCCGCGCGCGGCCCGGGCGCAGGTACCCGCCGGCGAGGACGAGCCCGGCGCCGCCGGCGATCTGGATCGAGGTGAGCTCGATGACGCCGTGCGGCGCGATCGTCGCCCAAAAATCCGGGCCGAAGCCGGCCTTCGCGTAGAGCGCGCCGAGCGCGCCGACCATCAGCCCGTTGGTGAGGATGATCCAGCCGGTCAGCAGACCGCCGGTCATCCCGCCGGCGAACGCGATCGCCGCGACGCGCACGTTGTTGGTGATGATCTCGGTCGCGACCGCCGGCGAGTACGCGCGGTCGAAGCCGAAGTTCGAGTCGTGCAGCGCCTTCGTCACCGGCGGGAGCGGCATCCCGGGGAGCAGTGCGTGCGCGTTCGCCGGATCGCTCGAGACCGAGCCGTACGCGATCAGCGCCGAGACGATGGTGACGAGCGAGCAGAACGCGATCGGCGCCCACGAGCGGCGCACCTCGCGCGGGAAGCCGCGCACGATGAAATCGACGAAGCGGTGCCAGCCGCTGTGCGCGGTCGCGACGTAGACGACCGAGTGCGCCCGCGCCGTGAGCCGGTTGAGGTGTTGCAGGACCGCGGGGTCCTCGCCGCGCGTGCGCGCGATCGCGAGGTCGCTCGTCGCGGCGCGGTAGCTGAGCGCGAGCTCGTCGATCTCCTCCGGGCTGAGCGAACGGATCCCGCGCTTCGACGCACGGTCGGCCAGCGCCGCGAGCTTGTCCCACCGCTCCCGCCGCGCCGCCACGAACCGCCGTTCCCGCATCGCGGTGGTGTTCGACGCGCGCAGCGCGAACTCTGCGCGCGATGGAGCGGAGCGTCGACGTGCGGACCGGGGAAGCGGTCGAGATCCGATACGAGCTGGCGGGGCTGGGGAGCCGGTTCCTCGCGGTCTCGCTCGACATGCTGGCGCAGATCGCGATCGTCATGCTGCTGTTTCTGGCGGTCGGCCTCGCGGCGCCGGCGCTCGGCCGAGCGAGCTCGGCGCTCGGGAAGTACGCCGACGCCTGGGCGATCGCGCTGCTGATCCTCGTGCTGTTCCTGGTCTTCTTCGGCTGGTTCATCATCTTCGAGGCGTGGTGGTCGGGGCGCACGCCCGGGAAGCGCGCGCTCGGCCTGCGCGTCGTCCGCGACGGCGGCTTCCCGCTCGACCCGGGTGCCGCGGTGATCCGCAACCTCGTTCGGATCGCCGAGCTCGGTCTGGGGTTCTACACGCTCTCCGCGATCAGCGCGCTGATCTCGAAGGAGAACAAGCGCCTCGGCGATCTCGCGGCGGGGACGATCGTCGTCCGCGACCGCGCCGACCCGATCCCGGACCTCGATGCCTACCTCGCGCGCCCCGTCTCGGCCGACACGGGTCTCTCCGACGCCGACCGGGTCCTGATCGAACGTTTCCTCGCGCGCCGCCCGACGCTCGACCGCATCGCGCGCATCGGCCTCGGCGCGCAGATCGCCGCGCGCGTCCGCCCGAAGCTGCGCGCGGACTACTCGCACCTCAGCGACGAGGCGCTGCTCGAGTTCCTGGTGCGCTGACGCGCACCGCTACGAGGGCGGGTTGGTGCCGCCGCCGTTGCGGCGGATGCGCGTGAGCAGCTCGCGCGCGAAGGTCATCGCCGAGGCTTTCGCGTCGTCGTAGATCCGCGCGGCGTCCTCGCCGTTCATCTGCCGGCCGTTGCGGTAGAAGAACGCGACGCCTTCGCCGACGACGGTCGTCCCCGCGTACGCGATCGCGGCTTTGATGAACACCCCGCCGACCGGGATGAAGCCCGAGAGCTCGCGCGCGAGCGCGCGCCAGCCGAAGCCGCCGCCGACGACGGGAAGCAGCTCCCACATCTGCGACAGATCCGGATCGCGCCCGTACGCCGCGCCGATGTTGAGCATCAGCGACATCTGGATCCCGGTGATCGCGAACATGTCGGCGCCGGAGACGAACGCGCCGAGCACGATCCCGAGGACGGGGACGTGGTCGACGACCGCGCTCGCGCCCGCGACCTTCAGCGCGGCCATCGAGGCGTCGCGGGTGAGCTTCACCGCGACGGTGTCGCGCAGCGCGGGGAGCTGGCGCCCGACCGCGACCTCGATCCCCTTGCAGCACTCGATCAAGTGCGGCAGGAAGCGCCCGCGCAGCGTGTCGATCGCGATCGTGTTGACGACGTACTCGTCGGCGCCGCCGGCCGGCGGCGGCTGCGAGGGCCCGGTCGAGCCCGGCGCCTCGCGGTCGACGATCAGCACGAACACCGGCAGCCGCAGCGCGATCAGCCGCTGCAGCTCGAGCGAGCCGCGATCGGTGGGGCGCGCGACGCAGATCACCGCGCGCGCGTCGGTCGTGTCGACGCCGCGCTGAACGTCGAGCGTCTCGAGCGCCGCCGCGGCCTCGATCGGGATCGTCGCGCCGTCGTGGCCGGCGAGCATCACCGCGCGCAGATCCGAGAGCAGCGCCGGATCGCCGCACACGAAGAACTTGAACGGGCGCCGGGCGCCCGCGTGGACCGCGGCGGGATTGAGCGAGCCGCGCAGGCGCTGGAACATCGCGGCAGCGGCGGCGGCGGAGGCGTTCATGCCAACGCTCCTACCCCGCCGGGCCGACCGAGGTTACGTGCGGCCGCGCGCTTCCTTGTCCGGGTCATCCGTGTAGTCGAGGTAGATCAGCCCGAGGAAGATCTCCAGCGACTGCGCGTACATCCCGCGCGCGTTGGCCAAGTCGACGACGCTCTTCCCGCTCGACTTCGCCTCGGCGAGGATCGCGGGCGCGGCGGCGTTCGTGTCGGCGCCGACGATCACCGCGGCGGCGACCTGTCCCGGCGTGAGATCCTCGCGTGCGAGGTCGGCGTAGTCGACGCCCTTGGTGTGGAACCGCACGTCCAGCGCGTGCTGGAAGGTCGCGTAGCGGTCCGGCGACTCTTGCAGCCCGAGCATGTCGATTCGCGTCTCGAGCTGGCGGGCGCGCGCCATGTTGAAGAGCTGCGAGGCCTGCGTCGCGCCGACCGCGGCTTTGTTGAGCGAGTCGACGGCCTTCGTCATCACCGGCTCGATGCGGCGGTAGTCCGAGAGCGAGATGTCGCCGCTCGGGTCGAAGCTGACGTTGCGGCGCAGCTCGTTGACGAAGGCGTCGAGATCGCCGAGGGAGACGTCGAGGACCGCCAGCGAGGCGCGCGCCGCGTCGACGCCGCGCACCATGTCGGCGTCGGCCGCGCCGATCGACGCGAGCATCCGCGGGTAGCTCGGGAACGTTGAGAGCGCCTGCGGCGGCGGGTTCGCGAGCTTCAGCGGCGCGTTCAGCTCGGTGAGCATGTCGGCGTTCTCCTTGAGCAGACCGCCTTCTTTGTTGCGCTCGAGCGTGCCGACGCCCGCGATCGTCTCCGACGCCTTGTTGGTCGCGGTGTCGAGCGATTTCGACATCGTGTTGAGGTTGTGCATCAGGGTGTCGAGCCGCGAGTCCTTGCGCGGCTGCACGCGCGAGAGATCCGGCATCCCGTAGAGGATGTTCTGGACGCGCGCGTGGAGCGCTTTGATCTGGTCGAGCCCCTGCTGGCGGCGCGTCCCGATCGCGGTGGACGCCAGCGTCTCGTTCGACTGCGCGGTCGTGAGCTCGGCGCGCAGCGGCGTGAGATCGGGGTGGAGCAAGTTCAGGCGGCGCTCCGCGTCGCGCAGCGCTTTGATCCGCACGTCGGCGAGCGCCTTCGCCTGCGGCGAGACCTTCTCGGCCGCCGCGGCGATGTTCTGCTCGCCCTTCGAGACTTGGCCGAGCGCGAGCTGCGCCTGGCCGAGCTGGAACCGCGCGGTCGCGTCGTCGGGGCGGCGCTTCAGCACGTCGGCGAACTTCATCGCCGCGACGTTGTAGCGCGCGGTGTCGTAGTCGTGGATCGCCTGCGCGATGCGCTGGTCGTCGGTGCGCAGGTTCGGGTTGAGCTCGGGATCGCCGTTGAGGTTCGCGAGGCGCTTCGAGGTGCCGGGGTGGTCGGCGAGATACTTCGAGATGAGGTCGTGATCGGCTTGCTCGGTCGCGCCGAGATGCGCCATGAACGACTTCATCGCGTCGGGGTCGTAGCCGGCGCGCGACATCAGCATCAGGCCGTACTTGTCGGCTTCGTTCTCGTCGTCGCGCGAGATGCGCGCGAGCGCGCCGGCCTGCAGGATCTGGCCGAAGCGGTAGAGCAGCGGCGAGAACAGCGAGCCGATCCCGAACAGCACGTTGAGGATCGAGGCTTTGTTCTGCGCGGTCACCGCGTGGCGGCGCTCGATGTGGCCGGTCTCGTGACCGATGATCCCGGCGAGCTCGTCGTCGCTCTGGACGAAGTCCAGCGTCCCCTCGTTGATGTAGATGTACCCGCCCATCGTCGAGAACGCGTTGATGTCGCCGACGTCGAGGATCTTGATGTTGTACGGGACGTCCTTGCGCGCGGTCTGCGCCCAGAGCTTGTTCGAGATCTCGTTCACCCACTGGTTGAGCAGCGGATCGGTCACGACGACGGTCGAGTCGGTGATCGACTTGTCGTACTCTTTACCGATCTGGACCTCGGTGGAGGTCGGCAGGGCCAAGACGGGTGACGGGATGCTGGCACACAGCATCGCGATACTGAGCGCGATGACGATGATGCGGCGGAACGGCATGGCGGGTCCTCGAGGCGGGCGATTCCGGACGGCGCCGGGGTCTAGCGATTCGCCAGACCTCCGGAACTCTCCACTAGTAACGCTCAAAGCTGAGGAATGTATGTGGAGAACCGAAAGTTCTCGTGCATTCCGTGTGGAACGCGCAGGGCCGGTCTCGGAGCCGTCGGAACCGCGGGCGATCAGACTCGGGGAGGGAAGCCGATGAGCACCGTCCGCGGCCGTGGCCGCAGCCTGGAGATCGCCGTCGACCGCGCTTTAGCAGCCGCGGTCGAAGAGCTGCGCGCGCAGTTCGCCGCCCGTCCGGACTTCTACCGCGGGAGCCGGGCGGTCGCCAACTTGGGGATCCTCGAACCTCCCGCCGGAGAGATCGCGGCGTTCCGCGACGCCCTTGCCGAGTACGGGATCACGCTCGACGGCGTGAGCGGCGTCGAGGCCATCGCGGCGGTCGTCGCCGAGCTGGAGCTCGCGTACCTCGGCTCGGCGGCTCCCGCCGAGGTCGCCGCGCTGCCGCGCAGGCCGGCCCGCGAGGTGCGGCTCTCCGACGAGGCGCGCTCGCTGGTCGCCGACTTCGCCGGCGCGCGCGCGGACATGGTGCGACGCCGCAAGGACGGGCCGCCTGCCGCCGCAGGCGCGGTGGCGACGGCCGGGGTCGCGCTGCCGCAGCCGGCGCGGCCGCTCGCGGTCGGGGTCTCTACGCTCTACCACCGGGGGACGCTGCGCGGCGGGCAGGCGCTGCACAACCTCGGCAACCTGGTCGTGATCGGCGACGTGAACCCGGGGGCGGAGCTGGTCGCCTCCGGCGACATCGTCGTCTTCGGCGCGCTGCGCGGCGTCGCGCACGCCGGCGCGCAGGGTGGCCGCTCCGCGCGCGTGATCGCGCTCGAGCTCGCGCCGACGCAGCTGCGCATCGCGACGCTGATCGCCACCAGCGACGCGGGCGCGAAGCCGCGCGGCCCCGAGCACGCCTCGATCGCCGACGAGCGGATCGTCGTCGTCCCATTCGCCGAAGCCGACCTTCGCAAGGAGACCGCCGCCGTATGAGCGCTCGTCGTATCGTTCTGACTTCAGGGAAGGGCGGCGTCGGGAAGACCACGACGACCGCGAATCTCGGCGCCGTGCTCGCGAAGCGCGGCCATCGCGTCGTGCTCGTCGATGCCGACATCGGATTGCGCAATCTCGATCTCGTGCTCGGCGTCGAGAAGCGGATCGTCTTCGATCTCGTCGAGGTGGTCGAAGGGCGCTGCCAGCTGCGGCAGGCGCTGATCAAGGACAAGCGGCTGGAGAACCTTTCGATCCTCCCCGCGGCGCAGACGCGCGACAAGACGGCGATCAGCGAGCTGCAGTTCGCGCAGGTCGTGCAGCAGCTCGGCGAGCTGTGCGACTACGTCCTGATCGACTGCCCGGCCGGGATCGAGCACGGCTTCCGCAACGCGATCGCCGGCGCGAGCGAGGCGATCGTCGTCACGACGCCGGAGGTCAGCGCGATCCGCGACGCCGACCGCGTGATCGGCAAGCTGCAGGAACGCGGACTGCCGTTGCGCCTGATCGTCAACCGCTTGCGCCCGGAGATGGTGCGCAGCGGCGACATGCTCTCCGTCGACGACGTCACCGACATCCTCTCCGCCGAGTTGCTCGGGATCGTCCCCGACGACGAAGAGGTGATCGACACGACGAACCGCGGCGAGCCGATCGTGCTGCAGCCCGACTCGCGCCTCGCGCAGGTCTACGACAAGATCGCGCGCCGGCTCGAAGGCGAGCTCGTCCCGTTCACCACCTTCAGCGCGCCGGGCTTCTTCGCGCGCATCTTCGGAAAGGCGTCGTGATGCAAGAGACGGTTCGAGCGGAGGCGCCGGCGGCGATCGCGATCCCGCGCAAGCGCGGGCGCGCGATCGTGATCACGAGCGGCAAAGGCGGCGTCGGGAAGACGACGACGACCGCGAACCTCGGCGCGGCGCTCGCCGCGACCGGCGCGTCGGTCGTGCTCGTCGATGCCGACGTCGGCTTGCGGAACCTCGACATCGTGCTCGGGCTGGAGGCGCGCGTGCGCCATCACGTGCTCGACGTGCTCGACGGCCAGGTGACGCTCGACGAGGCGCTGGTGAGCGACAAGCGCGTGCCGGCGATGAAGCTGCTCGCGGCCGCGCAGACGCGCGAGAAGGACGACGTCGACACCGCCGCGTTCCGCGATCTGATCGGTTCGCTGCGCGAGCGCTTCGACTACGTGCTGATCGATTGCCCGGCCGGGATCGAGAAGGGCTTCGCCAACGCGATCGTCGCGGCCGACGAAGCGATCGTCGTCTGCACGCCCGAGGTCTCGGCGGTCCGCGACGCCGACCGCGTCGTCGGCCTGCTCGGCGACGAGCGCACGGTGAAGCTGATCGTGAACCGGCTGCGGCCGGGGCTCGTGCGCAAGGGCAAGATGCTCTCGGTCGAGGACGTCAACTCGATCCTGCGCCTGCCGCTCCTCGGCGTGATCGCCGAAGCGCCCGACGTGATCGTCTCGACGAACCGCGGCGAGCCGGTCGCGCTCGACCCCGCCTCGCCGGTCGGCGAGGCGTACCGCCAGACCGCGCAGCGCATCACCGGGACGCTCACCGCGCCGCCGGAGATCCCGCGCGAGCGGTCGTTCTTGGACAAGCTCTTCGGGGGCCGCTAGTCGTGATCGAGTTCATCCAGCGCCTGTTCGGCAAGCCCGCCTCGAGCGCGACCGCGAAGGAGCGTTTGCGCCTCGTCCTCCTCTCCGACCATCTGTCGCTCGCGCCCGACGTGGTCGAGGCGCTCAAGCACGACTTGGTCGAGGTCATCTCGCGCTACGTCGAGGTCGACGAAGAGAACTGCGACGTGACCTTCGAGCAGCGCGAGAAGCAGATCGCGATGCTCGCGAACATCCCGATCCTCGGGATGCGCAGCCGCCCGAAGCCGCCCGCCCCGCCGCCCCCGGCCGCTCCGCCGCCGTCACCCCCGCCGGCGCGCGAGCCGGAGATCGCGCCGTCGCTCGACCTCGGCGGCGCGACCGCGTCGGTCGCGCTCGAGCCTGAAGCACAGCCCCTCGCCTCGGACATCGAGCCGGGGACCGCGGCCGCGGAACCGATGCCGTCCGTCGCGGCCGACGCGAATACGAACGGCAAGAGCGTGAACGGCAAGAGCGCCCGCGGCGAGAGCCCCGGCGGCAACGCCGCGAACGGTCATAGCGCGAACGGCAACACGACCGCCCGCAAGAGGCGGCGGAAACGCCCGACGGGGACCGCCGTCCCGAGCCCGGGCTGACGGGCGGATAGGCCCCGCGTGTACCAGCCGAAGCTCTCGCTCGAGTCCGATGAGGGTTCGGCGCGGGTGGTCGTCGCGAAGCACGGGCTGGTCACGTACGAGCCGGCGTTCCTCTCCGCGAGCGAGGCGGCCGCGCTGATGCGCGAGCTGCTCGGCGAGGTCCGGTGGCGCCAGGAGCACCTGCGGATCGCGGGCCGCGAGATCCCGTTCCCGCGGCTCACCGCATGGTACGGCGACCCGCGCGCGGTCTACACCTACTCCGGGATCGAGAACCGGCCGCTCCTGTGGACGCCGTCCCTCGCGTGGTTGCGCGACCGGCTCCGCGCGACCGTCGGCGCCGGCTTCAACAGCGTGCTGCTGAACTTGTACCGGACGGGCAGCGACTCGATGGGCTGGCACGCCGACGACGAGCCCGAGCTCGGGCCGCGGCCGGTGATCGCGTCGGTCAGCCTCGGCGCGCCGCGCCGGTTCGAGCTGCGCTCGCGGGATACCGGCGAGACGCGCCGCGCCGTGCTTGAGCACGCCAGCCTGCTGGTGATGAGCGGTGCGACGCAAGACCGCTGGAAGCACCAGGTCCCGAAAGAACCGACCGTGCGCGCGCCGCGCGTGAACCTGACGTTCCGGACGGTCGCGCTCCCGGGCGCGTAGAATCAGCGGGCAGTGGAACGCCCCTGGTACACCCGGTTCAACTGGCCGCTCGCGATCGCACCCGTCCTGGTCACGCTGCTCGGGATCGTCTTCATCCGTTCCGCGACGCTGCACAATCACTACGCCGGCGACGAGTGGCGCAAGCAGCTGATCTACGGCGCGGTCGGGATCGCGATGATGGTCGGTGCCGCGTTCCTCGACTACCGCGTCTGGCGGAGGTGGGCGCTGCCGCTGTACCTCGCGACGCTCGCGCTGCTGGTGTTCATCGCGTTCAAGGGCCATTCGGCGCTCGGCGCGGCGCGCTGGATCGCGATCGGCCCGTTCCAGTTCCAGCCTTCGGAGCCGGCGAAGGTCGTGCTCGCGATCGCGATCGCCGCGCTGCTCTGCCGCGGGACGTACCGCAAGATCCAAGAGCTGCTGCTCCCGCTCGTCGCGGTCGCGATCCCCGCCGTGCTGATCCTCAAGCAGCCCGATCTCGGCACGACGCTGGTCATCGGCGCGATCCTGACCGCCGAGCTGTACTTCGGGTTGCCGAACCTGTTCGACTTCGGCTTGTACGCGGGCGGCGTCGCCGCCGCGGCGGCGTACGTGCTCACCAGCGACCACATGCTCA
>Ga0213878_10000624_pt1 | contig 12999 bp, 12 predicted proteins | sample VelepicoBEBS_R02_FD_161053 | JGI IMG/M metagenome (GOLD analysis project Ga0213878, IMG submission 161053) | Vellozia epidendroides bulk soil microbial communities from rupestrian grasslands, the National Park of Serra do Cipo, Brazil - BS_R02 | ecosystem: Environmental > Terrestrial > Soil >... | reverse complement strand
AAACGGGAATCAATTTCTGAAACTGCTCATCTGCTGCAGACATTGGACAGAGATTCGCTCGCTGGGCTGGCACCCACCTTTCTCACGAAAGCTGACACCCTGATTGCCGAACCCTGGGCTATGTCGGCAATCCCAGACTTGATCTATCCGGACACAACTGGCGAACGTCCACCGGATTTACATGATCGCCTCAATTTCCAGCGCGCATTGGGTCGATTGGCCGTCCTGGACGCGGAAATCTATGAATTGCTAGTAGAGATCAGGCACGTTCTCAAACCACTTTCCCTATTAGATGATCCTTCGATCGTAAGGAGGGTGGAAGAAGAAATGGCGACTGCGACACCGTGTGACGAGGCGTTAGCTCCGGTGTATTCTGCGTAAACAGGGCCGAGGCCTCGAACTCATTGCGGGCTAGCCCCGCAAGCTGTCGGGGCCACCGGCCAGTCCGGCTCGGACCGCCTTGAAAAACAGCCAACTAACCTTGAGCGACGTCACCATCATATGCGAGCCAGCGCACTAGCCGACCCGCCGGGGCTTCCTGGAATGGACAGTCTTTTTAACGACATTTGTGTATTTGTAACCGCGGCATTTGTCCTCACGTTAGTGCGCGGCTTAAGACAGGAGAGCTCTCTATTGTCGATGCGGGATCGAGGAACAGCCTTGCTGGTGTTCCTGATTCTTGGGTTGGTTGAGGATGCGAGCGTTTCGCACAGCGGCTGGGCGAACGAGCGGCTAGTGTCAGTGTGCGCGGCAGGATTGGTGGCAGGACCTTGGGTAGGGCTGGCTGTGAGCGTGTTTGTGACTTGGCTGGCGGTGAGGTTCGACGGCATGCCATTGGCGTCCATCGGCATTTCGATGTTGTGCGGCGGACTCACCGGTGGATTGCTAAATCAGTGGCGTCCCAAGCTAGCACAACACCCGTTGACAGGATTCTTTCTAACCCTGGGGGTATCGTTGCTGCGCAACGGCATTTTCTACTACTCTCCTAACGCGCGAGCGCCGCTGCATACCCTTGAGCAAATTGGGACGGCTGCGGTGCTGCAAGGTCTGGGTACGGCGCTCATCCTGGCCGTCATCGCGCACGTACGCGACCATGATGAACAGACCCGAGCCGCGGTGTTGGCTGAGGTACGTGCGTTGCAGGCGCGCATGAATCCGCACTTCCTCTTCAACGCTCTTAATGCACTCGCGGCGCTCGCCACGTTTGCACCGCGCGAAATCCCACGAGCAGCGGGGCGGTTGCGCGATTTTCTGCGCGCCAGCTTCGACCAACATGAACGACCGTTGGTTCCGTTGAAGGAAGAGTTGACTGTGGTCCGCGCTTATCTGGCTATCGAGTCGCTCCGGCTCGGCAACCGATTGAAGATCGAAGAGTCTATCGATGTGGGGTTATTGGCAGTTCTAACACCGCCTTTCTCACTTCAGCCGCTGGTAGAGAATGCTGTGCAACACGGACTGCAATCCTCGGCAAATGCCGGGCGGCTGCGCCTGTCGATCCGTGCGGCGGGAGAATGGCTGAACATGAGCGTGAGTGATGATGGGCACGGGGTGGCGTCGAGGGAAGTCGAACGTGTTTTTTTCGCGAAACACCCGGGTCTCCGCGCGTTGTCATTGCTACGCCGGCGGCTACAAACGTTGTTCGGCGCCTCGTTTCGGCTGGAGGTGCGCAGCGAAGTTGGAGAAGGCACGACAGTCACTTTGTGCATTCCTCTACAACCACCATTCCAGATTGTGGGAACATCGTTGAAAGCATCGCACCGAACCCCCACCGATTGGCCCCGGCAGAAATTCGTCGCAGCGACAAATGGAGCACGCTCCCTGCTATATTTTCGCCCGGCGTTTGGTAGGGACCCTTTCGCCGCGCCCTGGCCACCGAGGCCAAGGTGAACAGCTCGACTGAGCTCGCCGAAGTCCTTGGCCCTACCGGATGTTGGCCCACCGTTCGGTAGGGACGCGCTTCGCCACGTCCTGGCCGCCGCGGCCAAGGTGAAACTTGGCCCTACCGGCTGTTCGCCTGGCGTTCGGGAGAGCAAGGGACCAATTGGCTTTGGAGCAAAGCCCGACTTGCCTCCTCACAAAGCCATTGTTCGGCGCGCTCGTATGACCACCCGTTGTCGTTGTGGAGAGTAAGGAAGCCGGAATAGCCAAAGTAGAACCAGAACACATCGACCGCCTGCTTCACGTCCAGCCTATCACGTAGCGCACCTAAGTCCGCAAGGCGCTGGGCGATCGGCACGAACGCTTGACGCGTTCGGGTTGTCGCAGCAGCCAAGGTCTCGGACACGGCCTCGTCGTGTGGCGCAATAGCGCGCATTACGCGCATGATATCGCCAAACTCCTCCTCCATGCGCCGACACGTCGCGGCAACGAGGCGGAGAACGGTCCGCGGATCGTCCATTTCCTCGATACGCCCGATGGTCGCTTCAATGATTGGAGCGGTGGTAAAAACGTCAATTAAAGTGTTTAGCAGCCCCTGCTTGCCACCCAATACCGCATAGACGGTGGCAGGCGCCACCCTGGCCAGGGCGGCAATGTCGTCCACTTTAGTGTTGAAATAGCCTCGCTCGCTAAATAACCGACGCGCCGCGTCAATGATCGCCTGTCGCGTAGCCCGCGCATACTCCTCACGCCTAGTGAGACCCTGTCTCGAACCACTGCCAAGCATGGAATTGTTACTATTCAAAATACAGCTCCCTTGACACGTCAGCTCGTATGACTAGAGTCTGACTCTAGTGAATATATCTTCGCTATGCGTAATGTATTCAGACTACATTTATCATACCATAACTTGTCCAATGTAAAAGCTGTTAGGCCAATGAAATGCTTAAAATAAGCTTAAAGCTTTCTCCACCTTCTGGGGTTCACCAGTTCCGGCGCTCCAGGCGTCGCTTCTAAAAGTTGTTTGGGGATCTTCTTGATGGATATCGTTTTTAATGACGTTTGCGTATCAGTCACAGCAGCATTCGCGCTCACACTCGTACCGGGGTTTAGAAAGCCCGAGCGTTCTCTGCTATCGGGGCGCGATCAAGGAGCCACGCTGCTGGTTTTCCTGATTCTAGGATTGGTCGAAGATGTGGCCGTCAGACAAACCGGATCGCTCAACGAACGCATTGTGGCCGTATGCACGGCCGGTCTCGTGGCAGGTCCTTGGGTCGGCTTGGCCGTCAGTTTGTTTGTCACTTGGCTGGCCGCCGCGCGCGACGGCTTGCCATTAGGCTCCGTGGCTATTGCCATGTTGTGCGGTGGTTTGGTCGGGGGATCGCTGTACCGATGGCGCCCGAAACTGGCGCAATATCCACTCACGGGATTCTGTCTGACTTTGGGGGTATCCTGGTTGCGGAGTAGCCTGCTGTTCTACTTCGATCCTCATTCGGCCGCGGCACAACAGAGGCTCGCGGACATGGGAACGGCTCCTGTGTTGCAAGGTTTGGGCACGGCGTTGATTCTGGCTCTTGTCGCGCAGGTGCGTGATCGTGACGCGAAAAGCCGCGCAGCGGCTTCGGCTGAGGCGCGCGCCCTGCAAGCGCGGATGAATCCTCATTTTTTGTGCAATGCTTTGAACGCTTTGGCTGCGCTTTCGACGGTCGCTCCACTGCAAGTGCCTCGGGCGGCAGGACGACTGCACCAATTTCTACGGGCCACTTTCGATCAACACGAGCGACTGCTTGTACCTCTCGAGGAAGAGCTGGCGGTGGTGCATGCTTATTTAGACATCGAATCGCTGCGGCTCGGTGACCGATTGAAAGTGGAGCAGACGATCGATCCAGGTTTGTCGAAGGTTCTCATACCACCTTTCTCTCTGCAGCCGCTGGTAGAGAACTCGATCCAACACGGACTCCATTCTTCGCCGCGGGCGGGACGGCTCCAGATCGTGGTCAGTGCGAGAGGGCCGTGGCTGGAGTTGAGCGTGAGCGATGACGGGCAAGGTGTGCCTTCGAAGGAAGTCGCACAACTTTTCTTCGGGGAGCGTCCGCGAGTCCACGCGTTGGGGCTTTTGCAGCGGCGGCTGCAAGGATTGTTCGGACCCTCGTTTGGGCTGGAGGCGCGTAGCGAAATCGGAGAAGGCACCACGGTGACTATGCGCATTCCGTTGCGAAAGACATTCGCGGTTGGCTTAGTATCGTCGGGAGTTATGGCCCCGGATCTCCACCAATTGGCGTCCAACTAGCCCGCAAAAATCGCGCGCTGGTAGAATCGACGAGCTCATTGCGGGCTAGAAAGCTCTTAAACAGACGCTACGCGTCTGTTTAAGAGCCTGTTTGCCAATTAAGGATTCGAAACAACCTGTTTTTAAACTCTTCCATTCAAAGAGCAGCAGAATGGTCCGGCGTAGCCGGAGGATTCTGCTGCCTGAGCCTGCATCGCTCACAAATCTCTGAAGATTTGTGAGCGATGCAGGCTACTGCGGCAGTCTGGGCGACCATTGCGGCAGTTGGAATAAAAACAGGCTAGTCCCTTAAATCCTCGCTTCTATTAAGGCAGGCTCCGCTCCCGATGCGGGCATCAGCTCGCTTCTCACTTCGACAATGAGCTTTAAGGCAGAATCATTCGATAAACGATGGAACTTCCAGAGCAAGAATCGCAAGCCACCGCTCCGTGCGCGCCATGCAATGAAGCGACGAGGTTCTCAACGGCGCTCCGTGCCCAACGTGAAGGCGAGCCAATTTGGACGCCGGAATATCATGTGGCGCCTCCTGTGGCCATTCTACAGCTGGTGACAGGTCGCTGGGTTTCACAGATCGTTGGCGTAGCTGCAGAGTTGGGGCTGGCTGACGAAATTCAAACTGGACCTAAAGGGGCGGAAGAACTTGCGGCAGCAAAAGGACTCCACGCCACCACCCTTTATCGGCTGCTGCGCGCGCTCGCAAGTTTTGGTATCTTTGCCGAGCAGGACGACGGGCGATTCAGACAGACTCCGATGTCAGACGTACTCCGCAGTGACGTTGCCTACTCGATGCGGAGCATAGCGCGTGTAAGTAATCACTACTGGATGATGCATGGCTGGATGGGACTCGAGCAGAGCGTGCGGACAGGCACTTCGGCATTCGAACACGTGCACGGGTTGCCTAGCTTCGAATATGCCAGCCGGCGTCCTGAGGTGATGGAGATCTTCGCAGATGCACTGGCTAGCTTTGCCGTACTGGTCGGTTCCGCAGTGGTAGAGGCTTACCACTTTTCGAGTCCAGGGACGCTTGCGGAGATCGGTGGAAGTCACGGCGTGGTACTGGCCATGGTGTTGGCGAAGTATAGTCAACTGCGGGGAATCCTGTTCGACATGCCGTCATTTGTCGAATGGGCCTCCAATTTTTTCAGGAGCCAAGGCGTAGAGGACCGGGTCGAAGTTAGAAGCGGCAACTTCCTGGAGGACGCACCCGAGGGAGCCGATGCGTACTTTCTCCAGAACAGTCTCCACCGTCGGAACGACGACGACTGTATGCGCATTTTGAACGCTGTCCGGACCGCTGCCAAACCGGGGGCCAAGCTCGTGGTGGTGGAGGCGATCGTGGAGACTACGAATGAGCCTCAGTTTGCGAAAACTTGGGACATCACGATGCTGGTAGCGACTCGTGGCGGAAGAGAGCGTACTCGCACCGAATGGCTAGAACTTTTGGGCGCAGCAGGATTCCGAGTGACGCGCATCGTCCCCACCGCCTCATTCGCCTCCGTGATTGAAGCGATCCGCGAATGAGCGCTAGCCCGCAAAAACCACCCGCTGAGCCTGCATCGCTCAAAAATCTCTAAAGATTTATGGGCGGTGCAGCCTATGAAAATCCCTGGCAAGTTCGAGACAGATTGAAATGAAAGATTTCAGAAGTGGAGATGAGGGATTCTTGCGATAAACAAGATAGCAATCGAGCATCGGGGTTGGCCGGATAAGGCGATGAAATGTCGTACCGCCGATGCAGAGGTGCGCCATCGTTTGCACCAAAGTGGCGACGCCGATGCCACATGCAACCTGTGAAACAACTCTGGGCCGTTGCGTCATTTCAGCGATTACGTTCGGCGTGAATCCGGCCCTATGGCAACAGCTAATCAGCCCATCATAGAGAACCGGATTAGCCTCGCGTGGAGGCATTATCCAGCGTTCATTTTTCAGTCGTGCCAGACGAACTTCTGCCTGATCTGCCAGCCGATGACCCGGCGGCAGAACCAGTCCGATTTCTAATTTACATAGCCCGTGACTCGCCAGATCGATGCTCTTCGGCTCCAGCGCCGGAAAAGCACAGTCGATCCTATTCTCGAGCAGATCATGGAAAAACCCTTCCGACGTATTTTGAACCATGGTAAAACGCAAGTTCGGCCAACGCTTCCGCAACCGTCTTAAGCCCGGGGCGATAACCTCCGTCGTCAGCACGCCCGCGTCCCCGATCCGAAGCAGGCCAGTGCCTCCGCTGCTCGCCCCTTTGACCGTTTCTGTCAGATGATCAATCTGCGAAAAGAGAGCCGGCAATCGGTCGGCCAATTCTCTTCCTTCGATCGTAAGGTACAGGCGACGAGGGGTCCGATCGAACAGATCAATCCCCAATGCCGCTTCCAATTGTTTTATCTGTCGGCTCAACGCGGGCTGGGCAATATGAAGCGTTTTCGCGGCTTGCCGGAAACTTCCCGTTCGGGCGATTTCTGCAAACGACACTAATTGTCGCAGGTCGAAGGAGTGATAGCAAAAAGGTTTCATCGGATCGCGCCATTGTATTCGAATTGTTCATGCTTCGCCTGCAACTGTGGTCATGCAACAAACAAAATCTCCCGTCCCTTACTCAACCTCAGCTTGGAAGGGCAACGGGTAGTCATTATTGGTGGTACTTCCGGATTTGGGATGGCGACAGCAAAAGCCGCTTCGGCTGAAGGGGCTTCCGTCATTGTCGCGTCAAGCAAAAAGACCAATGTCGATCGAGCTTTAGCAGAACTTCCAGCCGGCGCGGAAGCCATGTCCTCGACATTACACAGGAATCCGCGGTGACTGATTTCTTTTTGACCGTTGGCGAATTTGATCATCTCGCGGTCACAGCCGGTGAATCATTGGATCTGGGTGAGTTTGCCGCTCTCGATTTGGAAAAAGCCCGCCGATTTTTCGAAAGTCCGTTTCTGGGGCGCGGTCACGGCAGCAAAGTACGAGCTACGGCGCGCCCGCAAAGCTGCAAAGGCCGCGCCATAGCGAAGCGACGGCGGGATTCTGCTGCCTGAGCCTGCAGCGCTCGCAAATCTCTGAAGATTTGCGAGCGCTGCAGGCTAATCTTGCCAAACCGGCTTGCGCGCTTCCTTTATGGCCTGTTCCCGAGTAATGCCGACGTCGTTGAGCTGGTGATCGTCCATCTCCATTAGCTGTCTCCGCTGCCGGCAGCGCTCACGGCCCAGTCTGTAGGCTGTTCCGACGTAGTCGAGGATCTTCAGAAGAGAAATTGGCGCCTCGGCTCGAGCTTTGGGATACTGGTTAAGCGAAAACATCAATGCCGAAAGTATCTCTGTCGTTTGTGGAAGTGCGGATGAGTCGATCGACACTTAGTTCGTACTGGCGTCGCCAGCCCGCGGACCGCACAATATCGGTATCAACTATCAGCACCGCCGCTATAATAAGCGGTACTCCAATCGCAGGAACGATGAATAGCCAGAGCGGCAGCCCGAGAGCTACTATAAACCAAATTAGGCGGCTGGCCGCGTGCAGCAAACGTGGCTGGCGACTCCAGAACCAATTGGCACGCGCGAGCTCATGATCGTCTCTTAGATGCCCATGAAGCTCCAATTTTTCAAGCAATTGAACAGGGGATAGCTGTTCATACTTCCAATGCGGTTCATCCTGGAGGTCCCGCCAGAGTTGGCCTAGGCGGTTACCCAAACTATCCTTCCTCAATAAGGGATCGCCACCAGTGCATCGGTGATTTTTAAAAGACTCGTTCATTTCTACTTCAACGAAAGCTGGGCGCTTAAATTGGCGCTGGTCGAACAACTTCTTTCGGCCAGTCAGCGAGGTTAGCCTGCTTCGTAAACACAAACTACTAGACAACAGCAGGAGAACGACCGTCCGCCCTCTGGCCAAACTGCCGTATTTGTTGTCCCTCCCAACATGAGTCGCGGGGCCGGGCCCTGGAGGGCTACGCTCCGTCGTCGCAGCCACCGCGCAACCGGCCTGCTTAGGCCAAGGTGAAACTTGGCCCTACCGTATGTTGGCCCAGCGTTCGGTAGGGACGCGCTTCGTCGCGTCCTGGGGCTCAGGTTAACGAAAGCATCGTCTCCACCGGTCAATTAAACCCAAATATCGTTCGCGGCCGTGCGCTCGCCGCCTTCGTCGCCGGTGTTGAGGACACCACGCGGCTCGATGAGTAACACTTTGACCTCTTTCTCCGCGTAGGGCTTATGCTCAACGCCTTTCGGCACCACGAATATTTCTCCGGCTGAAACGCGCACGGCACCATCTCGAAAATCAATGCGCAAATCGCCCTCTAGTACAACGAACGTCTCATCTGTGTCCTTATGATCGTGCCAAATGAAGTCTCCCTCTAATCTCACAATCTTGAACTGATAATCGTTCATTTCGGCGATGACCCTGGGGGTCCACTGCTCTGGCAAAAGAGTAAATTTTTGCTCGAAATTTACGGCCTGGTATTTCATTCGGGCGCTCCAATTAGTTTTTAGCAAACGTTCTTCCCCGGACTCCTTCTTTCACGCTAACCCGTGCGGAAAAACTTCCAAATTGTTTGACGGAAATTATTCTACGGTAGGGCGGCCGTAGCCCGTCGATAACCCCGATCATCCTCCGATCCGCAACGCAGCGCGTCGCTTTAGGCTCCCGGCCAAAGGTTCGGGCAGCGATTACGGCAACCCGAGCAAGAAATAGATCTCCTCTCGAATCCGGCTGTCTATTGGCTCGCACTGAGGAAAGCCAGCGGACACGCCGGAGGGTTTCACCTCGGCGACTCAGAGAACTCCGACGTGCAGAAAATTTGAATCTGCCGACATACCGCTAATCCCTACATTTTTGAGTCAAGTAATGAAAACAATGCTTCTGTTCAACTCCTGCTCATTGCTCTCTGTCCGCAGCATAGTTCAAAAGTTCCTCGCGTTCTTCCGATTCACCGAAGCGGATGCGGCGGTATTGCTGTCTGCCTATGGGCTTCATGGGCTCGAGTTAGATCGCCAGCGGAATAATCACCCAAATGAACCAAAGGAAGCGAGCGGAGGCATGGAGGCACTAAGCCATTGCAAGCGGGCCACCGAGCCCCCCGCGCCTATTCCCATCGGTGTCCATCCAATTTCATTCGGGCGAACTGAGCTTTTCCCGATGTGGAAACGATCTGTCAAACCCGGCCATCGTCGGGGAACGACAAACCTGATGACGCCGCGGCGGCGCCCTGCCACTGCCACCTCGCACGGCCGCTACCTGGACAACAGTTCCGGCAGCCGGAACAAAAAGCGGCGCGCATGCAAAATACTGAGTTTTAATAGCCTCAACTAAACAGATGCAGACGGACCATCCGGTTGCTACAGCTTGAAATTACAACGGAAATAGTATCTATGAAATTCGGTTTTATCTGTCCTAACGTACCAGGCCATCTTAATCCAATGACCGCGCTGGCGCGTCAGCTTCAGGCACGCAACCATGAGGTCGTGTTTCTCTACTCGTCCGGTGCGGCGGATCTACCGTCTATTCCTGGTCCCGAGGAGGATCCGTTAAAGGAAAACCTGCCAGAAGTGAGCAAGCTACAGGGACCCGACGCGGTGAAATTTTCTCTCCGCATGCTGATGACTCAGACAGAGACCATCTTAAAGTCATTACCAGCAATGGTGGAATCTAACGGGATAGATGCGCTGGTGCTTGATACCGTTCAATTCTATGCGGAATTGGGTGCGATCCGGTTGGGGATGCCGTACATCCAGGTGGCAGCCGCCGTACATCTCGACTTCTCTGGTTACACTCCCCTCTGCCTTTATGGTTGGCCTCATCAAACGACACCTGTTGCTGTAGCGAGAAATCGAGAAGGCGTCACTAACTTTGTTACACTGCTGGAGAGTGTTAATGAGGGAGTGAAAGCCCACGCAGAGAGCGCCGGACTCAAAATCGACTGGGAAGACCCGAGTTGTACGCTTTCTCCATTAGCATCAATCAGCCAGCTTCCCAAAGCCTTCGACTTCGAAAGCTCTCATTGGCCTTCACAGTTCCATCACACCGGTCCGTTCCATGATGGCAAAGGTCGACGGCATATCGATTTCCCATGGGAACGAATAACCGGAGAACCGCTGATATACGCTTCCATGGGAACGATTTTGAATGGCCAGATCGATGTCTTCCGAACCATTGTAGCTGCCCTGGCAAAGCATAAAAATTTGCAACTTGTGCTTTCCGTGGGCGACCAGGTCGAGCCCGCGCGGATCGGACCGGTTCCGAATAATGCCATCATAGTAAAGAAGGCGCCACAACTGGAATTGCTGAAACAGGCCTCAGTCTGTATCACCCATGCAGGATTGAACACGGTTCTCGAGTCTCTGGCTCAAGGTGTGCCGCAAGTAGCCATTCCGGTAGCCTATGATCAACCCGGTGTCGCTGCGAGAATCGCGCACAAGCAAACCGGTGTAGTCACTTCGTTAGATAAGTTAACCGCTGACCACCTCTCAACACTTCTGAGTGAGGTGCTAAGCAACGCCATCTATCGAGATAATGCACGTAAATTGCAGAAGGCGATTGTTGAGGCCAACGGGCTCTCCGTGGCCGCCGATCTGATAGAAGAGTCCCTGGGAGTGACTGAGACGGCCGCCAAAAAGGTCCACGGCGACGCCTCGCTGGTCTGCGATTCGTAAGGTACATAAATTACGCTTTCTTCCGAATCAGGCATTAGGACGCGACGAAGCGCGTCCCTACCAAACGATCTGGCAGGGCCAAGGACTTCGGCAAGCTCAGTCGAGCAACTTCGACAAGCTCAGTCGAGCTGTTCACCTTGGCTCTGCGGCGGCAACGGGGGTGCGACAAATCAGGCGGGCACAGTGGACGCGGTCGTCGCCAGAGCCTCAACAAAGTCAACTTATTGCGAGAGTAAATATGGAAACGGCATCTGAAGAAGTAACAGGTATGATTTTCATGAGTAAGTGGAGTAGTCAGACCCTCTGCGCCGGGGCCGAACTCGGTGTGTTCGATTTCCTGAGCCGCGATCGCGTGCGCACTGCCAGTGAGGTTGCAGCGGAAACCGGCCTTGATCCGGCGCTGCTCTACAGGTTGCTGCGGGCGCTCGCATCAATCGGTCTTTTGAACGAGATGCCCGGACGCCAGTTCAACTTGACTGAGCGTGGCGCCGTTTTGCGTACCGATGCGCCCGGTTCGTTGCGATATATGGCGATGCTCGAAGGCGGCCCGGAGCATTGGGCGATCTGGAAGCATGTGCCCGCGATGGCGGGCGACATGTTTAAAGAGGTTCCCAGCCATGCCGATGTCTACAGCCTCAAGATGATCCTCCACGACTGGAACGACAGCGAATGCACGCAGATCCTGCAAACGATCCGTCACCGCGCGAAACCGGACGGGCGCATCTTCATCGTCGAGCACATCGTGCCCGGCCCGTCTGAGTCGCATTTTTCGAAGCTCTTCGACATTCATATGATGTGCTGGGGCACCGGTCAGGAACGCACTGAAGAAGAATACGCTTCTCTTCTGGAAGCTTCTGGCTGGCGCTTCGTCACTTGCCACTATCCGCCGCACGCCAGCATGGGCGTAGTCGAGGGCGCGGTGAGGTGAGGTAGGGCGAGGCGAGGGCAGGGCGAGGACTTCGGCGAGCTCAGTCGAGCCGCTCCGTCCGAGCCGTGGCGCGACGGGTCGTCCTGCCCCTTATAGATCGTAGATCGTCACGCGCCACGGCTCGCACAGGGCCTAGCCCCTCCCTCGCCTCGTCCTGCCAGTTAGTGCACCATTATATACGAAGTGATACACTAGTCGCAGATAGCTCGTTTCGGATCGAGTTGGCAAATTGATAAAACACGTTAGCCAGGCCTCCTAGTTCGCCGCTGGGAAGTGCCCAAGAAAACATCCGCCGAATCCGGAAACCAGGAATATCAACGGGTCGCATCAGCCCCAGCGCAATTTCGTGCTGGATTTCCCAACAGGAGAAGAAGCCTACGCCGAGACCGGCAATGACGATTGCTTTAAGAGCTTCAGGGCTTCCTAGTGAAAACCTTTGATCCAAATTCTTCCGGTTCACTCCGCTCTCGGCTAGTGCGTTTTCGACGACCCTTCGCGTACCAGCTCCTGGTTCGCGCCAAATCAGCGGCAGAGCCTCAAGATCGCGAGCGGATTTCACCCCCTCAATCGCCCGGCGAAGCCTTAGATCGGGGATCCGAGTCGCGCAGACCGGCACGATTTCATCGGGTAGGAACTCCTCGATGCGCACACCCGGACTGTGTTGAAGACCTTCCACCAAGCCGAGACCCACCCGGTGTTCTCGAAGATGATCCAGCACTTGTTCGGTGTTTCCCATGATTAGATTGAGAGCGGCTGCCGGATGATATTGATGGAAGCGAAGGAAAATCCTGGGCACAAAATACCTCGCCAAAGTTGTGCTGGCTGCCAGCGTTACAATTCCCGTTACTTCGCGACTCAGATCCAGTTCGCCCAAGACCCGCTCGAGCTCAGCAAATACATGGTGAAGTTGCTCGCGCAGACGGGCGCCGAGCGGAGTCAACGTCACGCCTCGGGCTGAGCGGATGAACAGGGTTGTCTCCAAATTCGCTTCCAACCTGCGGATGTGACCGGTTACCGCCGGTTGCGATAAATGAAGGCGCCGGGCGGCTTCGGAAATTTGGCCAACCTCAGCGACCACGAAAAAGGTTTGTAACAAGATCGGCGGTACGCGGTTGAGATCCACAGATATCAATTGTAGCTGAGATTACCGAAAGTGTCAGTGAAAGTGAGAGTGTCAGTGCCAGTGGCGATGGTGTACCGACCCTCAACATGGAGGAGCGATACACACTCCCAAAGACCTTCAACAGGTGGCGTAAACCAAATTGCGGATGGGAAGCCGG
>Ga0213878_10000623_pt1 | contig 13003 bp, 8 predicted proteins | sample VelepicoBEBS_R02_FD_161053 | JGI IMG/M metagenome (GOLD analysis project Ga0213878, IMG submission 161053) | Vellozia epidendroides bulk soil microbial communities from rupestrian grasslands, the National Park of Serra do Cipo, Brazil - BS_R02 | ecosystem: Environmental > Terrestrial > Soil >... | reverse complement strand
TCGATGAATCCTCTGCGCAGTCCCATGACACCTTCACCGGCCTTCGCTTCCCCTGATCCAGTGTCGCAGGCTGAGAGCGTTACTAACCAGGTGCCTTTCAGATCAAGCGTACTCACATCTTCGGCGGTAAGAATGCCGTCGTTTTCGGTCGGCGGAACTCCGCCCTGTCTCCACGCGCTAATCGTAGCTTGGGCTCCCGCCAAGGCTAATCCGCTGCGGTGCATCGGATTCTCAAAGAATTTTGATCCCAGCACATTCGAGTTACCGCTTATCGATTGCGACTGTTGAAACTCCCCGGGCGCCGAGTCTGCCGGCTCAAAAAATCCATGAGTAGCCAGGTGGAGGATGTAGGGGGAATGCAGGTGCGCAAGCGCTGCCTTGGTGGCTTCCGCGCCGCTCAAGTCGGTCGTTTCCCAATGCCACGACTGAAACATCTTGCTCAGCGTATCACTTTCCTGCTGCGTGCCATTCAACGGATCGAAGCTTAATTCCTCCATCCCGCGCTTCTCCGTGCCGCGGAGCCGCTCCTCACTTTCAAGCGGGGACGGATCATCTCGCTGAACCAGCGTTCCCGTGCGCATGAAGTTAAAGTCCGGGTTGGCGAATAAAACGACATCTTTGTTAGGAGAGAGTCTGGTTTCTTGCAACAGATCGCGTCCGGCCGCTACGTACTGCACTGCTAGTTTCTCGGCCAGGAATTGATTTTTTGAGTCGAGCAAGATCGCAAAGGAAACAAAGTTCAATTGCGCGTCCGGGCTGATAATGACTCTCCTGGTCGCATCTGGGAGAATCTTTTGGATTGGAGCCCACAATTTTTGATAAAGAGCCTGCAAATTCGCAGAGAGTTCATCATCGTCGGGAGAACCGCGAACCAAGGTCTGGTACCTCCTGACAAGACCCTCGATCTTGGCCGCGTCGCCGAGAGGAATCCACGACACTGAACCTCTTGATTGCAATACAATGGCTCCGTAACGGCTCTCGGATTTCCCTTTGCCCAGATAATGAGGATAGCGCAGATACTCGACCAGCGCGCTGTCGTTTGGTATCACCGCCTGCAGTTCCTTAAGGGTCACTCCCAAAGCGCGCCGGGTCTGGCCCAGCCCAGTCAAATGCTGAGCGAGTTGGCCCTCGACCGTCTCTACCTCCTGTTCAAGTTCCTCTATTCGCTGACTCGTCTCACTGGAGAGTTTTGGTCGTAAAAGCAGCTGACCAAGCTGTCTCTCGTCTACCTTGAGTTGTTCGAGCCGGCCCTGGTCGTTACTACCTCTGGCCCCTTCCGCCAGTAGGCGATCTTCGATAATCGAATCCAGAACCACGCCCTTGTACCGGAGGACAGCGGTCGCTAATTGAGCTTCGCTGCCTTTCAGCAGAGCAAAAAGACTATAGGGATTAAAGATAGCTGAGTACGCCAACCGCTGCTCTTCCGAGGTGAACGAAAACATCTTGGAAAGAATGTTCAATTGGGCTGCAGATTCCTGGTCTGCAAGGCTCTTGGCCTCGTCGATCTGCCCAAGGTCGAATTTCAACAGGGCCAGGTTCAAAAGGCCGATAGCCGTCGTGGGATGTTCATTGCCGAGATTTTGCCGATAAAGCTGGAGGGCCTCTTTAAGCAGCGGTTCGGCCCGTGCATAGTCGCCGGTCGCCCGGTAAAGTTCGGCCAGGTTATTCAGACTTGTAGCGGTGTCCGAATGTTCACTACCGAGCGTCTTTTGGGTGATCTCAAGGGCTTGCTGGAGGAGCGGCTCCGCTTTGACATAGTCGCCTGTCGCCAGATACAGCCCGCCTAGATTATTCAGGCTGGTCGCAGTGTTAGGGTTAGCATCACCCAGGTTCTTCTGTCTTATCCGGAGCGCTTCCAACAGCAGGGGTTCGGCTTTGGTGTACTCGCGTCTTTTCTGGTAAAGTTCGGCCAGGTTATCCAGGCTGATGGCTGTTTCCGGATGCTCGTTCCCGAGAACTTTCTGAGTGATTTCGAGCGCTTGCTGCAGAAGCGGCTCGGCTTTGGTGTAGTCGCCCAGATCCAGGTAGAGCAGAGCGAGGTTATTGAGCGTGGTTGCGGTTTTGCGGTTTTCTATGCCGAGCGCTTTTTTCGTGATCTGGACCGCTTGTTGAAAGAGCGATTCGGCCTTCGCGTAGTCGCCCAGATCCTGGTAGAGCAGGGCAAGGCTGGTGACGCTGCTGCCTGTCACCGGATCTTGTTGACCCAGGACCTTTTGTCTGATCCGGAACGCTTGCAACAGGAGTGGTTCGGCTTTGGCATAGTCGCCGATATCCCGGTAGAGTTCACCCAGGTTGTTGATCCTGCTCGCTGTATCCGGATGTTCTGGACCGAGAATTTTTTGGGTGATCTGGAGCGCTTGTTGAAGCAGCGGCTCGGCTTTGACGTAGTCGCCCATCGCTAGATAAAGTTCTGCCAGGTTGTTGAGGGTTGTAATCGTGTCCGGGTGTTCTTTACCGAGGACCTTTTGGTTAATCTGGAGCGCCTGTTCAAGTAGCGGTTCAGCTTTGGTGTACTCGCCCATTGCCTCGTACAGTTTACCCAGGTCATTAAGGCTTCCGGCCGTATGCGGATGCTCAGGGCCGAGGACTTTCTGTCTGATTTCGAGCGCTTGCTGATAAAGGGGCTCGGCTTTGGCGTAGTCGCCCATGATCTGGTAGAGCTGAGCCAAATTGTGAAGGCTGGAAGCCGTGTCGGGATGTTCCTCACCCAGCACCTTCCTTCTGATTTGGAGTGCTTCTTGATAAAGTGGCTCCGCCTTGGCGCATTCCCCGATGGACTGATAGAGCTGAGCCAGATTGTTAAGACTGCCGGCCGTGTCAGGATGCTCGTTACCAAGGACTTTTTGCCTGATCCGGAGCGCTTCTACGAGGAGCGGCTCGGCCTTAGTGTACTGTTCCATATACAGATAAAGCGCAGCCAGATTATTCAGGGCGGTAGCTGTATCGGGATGTTCCTTACCGAAAACCTTTTGCATGATCTGGAGCGCTTTCACCAGGAACGGTTCGGCCGTGGCAAACTCGCCCATGGCTTGGTACAGGGTGCCCAGGTTGTTGAGCGTGGCGGCGGTGTCGGGATGGTCTTTCCCGAGCACTTTCTGCCGGATCTTGAGCGCCTGCTCAAACAGCGGTTTGGCCTTCGCGTATTCGCCCATGGTCAGGTAAAGCGCTCCCAGGTCATTGAGGCTGGTGGCGGTGTCGGGATGTTGTTTTCCGAGCACTTTCTGCCGGATCTCGAGCGCTCGCTTCAGGAGGGGTTCAGCTTTTGGGTATTCACCGACGGCCTGATAGAGAAGGGCCAGATTGTCGAGTAGGGTAGCCGTGTCGCGGTGCTCCGGACCGCGTTCGCGTATGACAATTTGGACCGCTCTCTCTGCCAGGGCGATGGCCTCAGGATACTTTCCGGCGGCAAACAGTTTAGTGATCTCTTGATTCAACGTCTCGAGGTCATTTTCATCCGCCGGTGACGCCGGACATGTGAAACTCCAGAGGACGAGAGCCAGTAGCGCGAGCGTTGTTCTAATGATCCCAGTTAGACAGGTGGGATCGTGACTCGTTCAAGGGTTCGGAAGGGCTACTAAGTAGGCGAACCGTCTCGGTTTGCTCCGCTCCGAAAAGAGCAAAGCGGGACGCTTCGCCTACTTCGATCAGACTCCGGGCTGGCGTTTATTTCTTCGGGAAGTAAACAAAATGCAGCCGGCTATGAATGTTGCGATGATGAGTGACGAGCTGATGCGGCTGATATTGAATCCGCCTTTCGCCATGGGCTTGGTCAGAAGATCTCCCAGTGCAGCGCCAAGGGGCCGCGTGAGAATGAAGGCCGCCCAGAACAAAATCGTTTGGGAGATTTTTGTGTAGAAGTACGCGGCTGCGACAAGGGCCAATACGCCTCCAAAAACCAGGGCGGCACCCTCGTATCCGAGTCCGGAATCGTCAGCGAAAAAGTCGCCCAGAGCGGTGCCAAGGGTGTTCGAAAAGAGAATTGTCACCCAGTAAAATATTTCTACTTTGCGGGAGACGATGTGGTCGAACGACACCGAGCCCAACGAGAGCCGCCAGATGCCGAGGACCAGCATCAGCAACGTGAAGAGTATAATCGAGCCCCCTACGTAGCCGATGCCAAGCGAGCGATCCGCAAAATCCGCCATCGTTGTTCCGGCCGTGGTGGTTGCGACGATAACGGCCCAATACAGGAAAGGTTGAAAGGATTTCGAAGTGACTTGAGCCGCAACCGTGAATATGAAAATGGCGAAAAAAATCACGGTGCTGATGGCGTAACCCAGATTCATCGTCATGGAGAGCGCGTCGCCGCCCGTCTCCCCCAACGTGGTTGCACCGATCTTGATAATCCAGAAAGCCAATGTGACTTCGGGGACCTTGCTCAATCGGATTTCAGAACTCCCACTCATTTTAGCTGACTCGTAATGCATTCTTTCTGCGTTTCCTGGAAGCGCTCGCGATCTTTACGCCAATCCGAGGCTTCTCGCAATTCAAGCGGCTGTTTATGAATAGAACATGAAAAGGAGATTACGATTTTGATTCAGTAGGATTGGTCACAGTGGTCTTCCCACGGTCTGAATCTTGCCTTACAATGCGCGGATATTCTGCGATACAGCGCACCGCGCGTGAGGACACAAGAAGATCCAGATCTAGACTTAGTTCAGGCGCTCCAAGCCGGTGATGATTGGGCACTGAACGAATTGATGGATCGGCATCGGGAAGGAGTATTTCGTTTCGTGTTCCGCCAGTTACACAACGAATCAGACGCGCTCGAACTGACCATGGAAACCTTCGTTCGGGCTTACTTCAACATCGGCAGGTTTCGGCCGACGGCCAAGTTCGCAACATGGCTATATCATATTGCATTAAATCTTTGCCGCGATCACACCAGAAGCAAAGCTTACCAAATTTCCCTCCAGACGATATCCTTTGACGCGCCCACGGGGGAGAGTCACGACCCAGGGCTGCTTCCGGCTTCAGAGCGCAGGCCGGATCAAAACACGGACCGTCGCGAGGAATTAATTGCTCTGGAAAAGGCGATCAGCGAACTACCCGAAGACCTCAGAAACGTATTCATCTTAACAGCTTTGGAAGGCCGTCAGCAGGGTGAAACCGCTGAACTGCTCGGCATCTCGTCCAAAGCGGTCGAGACGAGGGTTTATCGGGCTCGCAAACTGCTCCTAGAGAAAATGAGTAGGATGGGCTTTTAAGTCTGAGGGAGCATCCGGATTTTCCCGCCAGCTCGCCTGTTTGCGGACGAGCTGGGCGTTCTCAATGACATTGACACCCTCTTTGCTCACGATTGTACCGCTCACAGTAACGGTCTGTGCGGCGTAAGGAGCCAACTGGGCGTTGAGCGACTCATGTTTCGCGGCCGGTTCGTTACTTGGGGGCATTTGGACGCCAATAAGCACGTAAACCTGTCCGTTCTTGGTCTTTAGTCCGACCGGAAGCCCACTAGCGATGCACATCCTGGCGCAAGCGGCATGGTCCGGCCCGCTGGCGCCGTCGTCAAAGTAACAGGCCAGGTCGATCACTTCCCCAGTGACTAATGCAGCCAGTCTGGTCTCATGTGCATTCCCCGCCGGACTCGTTGTGATTCGTCCCAGGCTCCAACCAATCAGAAGTGCCAGAACCAGTGCGACAGCTGCCCACTGTGGTGTTGCCAACGGGGAGAATAACGTCTGAAGCCAGTTCCGCGGCTTCCCACGAAAGGTTGTCTCTTGGCTTTGGATCTTTGACCAAACCGCAGCATTAAAGTCCGTCGGCAGCTGCGGCTGCGGGCGTTCACCAATCGCTTTAAGATCCTCATCTAAGCGTGACTCATTCATTTTGTTTTTTAGAACCCCGGCGTCCTGACTGGAGTTCATACCTCTTCACCCGCTTAAACGAGAGAAAAGACTTAATCCCTCAGAGTTTGGGCCACTTTTTCCACAAACAGCGCCACAAACGCTGAAAAGCCACCCTTTTGGGTAAGGCTCCGGGTAGGGCGAGGCTCCGGGGACCGCCGAGGCCTCTCAAGAGCTGCAATTTTGGAATTCTCGAATTTCTGACACTTCGGCTGCTGCGATCCGTGAGTAACTAGGTGAAGATGCGCGTGGTCGGAATCTGGAGAACGAGAACGGTCCCAACCCGCGGCCCTTTCAAATCAATCAGTATGGACATGGCAATTCCCGATGAAGTTCCCGGCGATCTGGAGCTGGTGGATGACATCGACCGAATTGAATCGGTTCCTTCGCGAATGCGCTAACACTTACGCTATATTTATCCTATGGACACCGCTACTTACGCAGCCGCCGCAGCACTCCCCCGGTGTTTTATTCAACGGTTAGAATACCCTCTTGTCCCCGAAGCCGATTTCCTGGCTTTTAATTTTTCGGAACTGGCAAGATTCTGGTATCGGCGATTTCGCGCGACGGGTCCCTGCAATGACATCTGACGCCCCAGGCCTCGCGGGCCCGGCATTGCGGTTTCCGAAGCTCGGTCTTCATCATCAACCCTTAGACAACATTGCAAATAGTCGGCCAGTTTTTCCTCGCCGATGCGCTCGTTGTAGGCTCGCAAATGCTTTCTGTAATCCTTAAATTCCAGAACTGGGACCCCGAAGCCGCACGAGTCTGATATTCGGTCTAAATGAATCAGAATAAACGACCGAATCCCTACTTCTGAACCAAACAAGGTTTTGAGGTGTTCGAACTGAGAATTGTCCTTTTCGATGACCTCTCCGCGTCCATGAAATCGCATGATCTTCGGCGCTCCTTCGAAAGCGCACATCATCACGATAATTCGGCCGTTTTCTCGCACATGCGCGATGGTTTCGACGCCGCTACCGATTAAGTCAAGGTAGACAAGAGTCTTGCGGTCAAGGACTCGAATTGAATACCCATCTTTAGGCGAACAATTGATGTGGCCATCTCCCGAGAGCGGCCCCGTTGCGACAAAGAAGACTTTTGGGCGACAATCCACTCTTGTAACCGCTCATCTATTACTTCGTAAACTTTTCCCATATCCGTTTTCGTCAGCAATAAAGTTAACGATTGTTTTGATTGCTGCCTGGTAGAAGAGCTTTCTTTTTGCGCTTCGTCCATAATCCGCACCGCTTGCAGCTCCACAAGGCCAAGGTGAAACTTGGCCCTACCGAATCGTTCGGTAGGGACGCGCTTCGTCGCGTCCTAGCTCGAAGCGAACCCATAGTTATACAAATCTCTGAAGATTTGTGAGCGATGCAGGCTGAGCTACTTTTGAGCAATGGAGTGGCTGAGCCAATCCTCGAAGCGCGTCGGACCGAGGCGCGGGTTTTGGCCAGGGGTGAGGCTCTGATCGTTGACCGCTGTGCCATAGTAGAGCCCATGCACGTCCGTAATCACCTTGCGTGGGTCGTGGTTTGCGCTCAAGAAAAGCCGGACCAACTCGTCCATTCTGATCGGTTCGGGGCCGGCTATCTCGACCGTATCGTTTAATGGTTCAGCGATGGCGACATCCGCCACGGCCGCAGCCACGTCATCCGCCGCGATGGGCTGCATAAGAGCGGATGGTAACCGAACCGTTGCACCCTCGGTGGAGAATTGGGCGATGCCGCCCACAAACTCGAAGAACTGCGTAGCGCGGACGATCGTGTACGGAGTCTTTGAAGCCTTGATCAGATTTTCCTGGGCCATTTTTGCACGGAAATAACCACTCGCCAACAGGCGATCGGTGCCAACAACTGACAGGGCAACATGGTGCCCCACGCCAGCGGCACCTTCCGCAGCAAGAAGGTTTCGGCCTGATGTCTCGAAGAAGTCCAATACTGCCTTGTCCTCCCACGAAGGCGAGTTCGCTACGTCAACGACAACTTGAGCGCCGACCAGCGCTTCAGCCAATCCTTCACCAGTGACGGCGTTGATGCCGGTAGAACGCGAGGCCGCCACCACCTCATGACCATTTTGCCGAAGATTTTTCACGAGCTTTGTGCCGATGAGTCCGTTGCCACCAATTACGACGATCTTCATATGCTTATTAGTGTTGCTGGATTTGACTTTTATGACGGTAGCATCACCAGGCATTTCGCCATTTTCGTCTAGCTATGCGGTGTACATTTCACACGCCAAAGAAGTAGCACCTCTCATCGAAAAGGTTCGCTTTTCTTATCCACCACTCCTGGAGCAGCGCCATCGCGCGGAGGGTAACTGCTGCGTTCCAGGGCCCGTCAACGCCAAAATTGATCCTGCTAACGCCGGCCGCGATCCAGACACTGATTGTCTTGTCAGAACGCAATGATCAGGTTCGCCTGTAGAACCATGTCCTGGCGATCCCGTGCGATCGGATATTGCTGGTTCCCGGGAAATTGTGTGTGAGTGGCGGGATTTATCACGTTGCCGGTCGCGTAGCCGCCATAAAGATTGGGATGCAGCGCGTGGGAGTAATAAAAGGTGAGAAACGCCGTTAAGAAATCGGTGAAGTTATAGGCCAGATTGAACGCCCAGCCCTGGGTATTCAGGTTGCTTAAGCCAAAGTCCGAGTTGTTCGTGTTCGGATCCAGGGAGCTGATACCCTGCTGCCTGTAGTCAGCCGATACGGAAAAATCGCCGGCTTTCTTGTTTTCACCGAATTTCAGACCCACCAACCAGGCCGCATTATCAGAAAAACTGGGGCTCGCGAGACCGCTGAAGGTCGGCGTCGACGATCTGCCAACAAAACGATAATGCGTAAATAACGGGCCGTAAACTTTGTTGAAACGATCGTCCCCCGAGAAGTTGTAGGCAAAATCCCAGTAAAGGACCAGCGGCTTGCCAAAAATCTTATAGGTGATATCGCCCGGAGCCAGAATGATGTTCAAGTCACGCTGGGTGACCGGAAAGGGTCCAGAGGGGGCGAGAGTATCGCCGAACGCAGTCGAGGTACCGAACCCAGTTGTGGTACCGGTTTGGTCGAACGTTTGACCCTGCACCGTAACGGGTGGTGTGATGGATCCGTGCGGGCCAGGCGAGCCGCCGGAGGAGGCGCTGTTATAGGCCAGGAACCCTGGAGCCTCCGTAATGGTGAGCTTGTCCCCGATATGGAGCTTGGCGAGGAGCTGTTCCTGGAAGGCGTACGCGTCCCATTTCAATTGTGTGCTGCCCGAATTCGCGTTGTTATTGTTGAAAATGAACTGACCGGCAACCAAGCCCAGCTCCAGCGAATTGGATGGCGCTGGCGGTGGGGGCGGGGCTTTCCCTTCTTTACCCTCAACGGCGACTGGTTCCCCGAAGGTCAGGTTAAAGAACTTGTCGAACTCGACGCGTTCCACAAGACCTTGAGGCTCAATGTCGGGGTCGTAGACCAGGTTTGTCGTGTAGAACGGATTTGCCTGTTTACCTGCGATAAACGTGAGACCGGGTATCGGATCCCAGCCCATGAACGCCCGAGCAATGTAGATGCTGTAAAGATCGTATCCGCCTGTGTACGTCGCATTCTTGGTGTCAGCCGCCCGATTGTCGACCGTGGCAAGCATCACGCCGCCGAAGAAATTGCCCTGGAGCTTGAAGTCGAGCGTTAGACGAAGTCGAAAACGCCAACGATCGCGCGGAATTACCCGGTCCACCGGACCAAGCAGTGGATTTGTCAGAACCAACGGCGTGCGTTGATCCCACTGGTTCCGAAGTCGGAGGTCGCCGCCCAACCTCAATTCCTGTACCCAGTCGCCGAGATGGATCTTGGCGGCCGAATTGTTGACTGGTTCCTGGGCAGCCTGGGCAGCCTCGGCGCTTATTTGTTCTGCCTCCTTGTCAGAAAGGACACCTTTTCGCACGAGGGCATCAAGTATAGCTTGGTCACCTTTCGATTGCGCGTGCGCGGTAATATTCGTTGACGCTAGAAATGAAGCCAGCGCCAACCAAGGCAGTGCACGTTTTAACATTATTAGCCTCCTGGTATTTTGGTTAAGGATACAAAAAGGCGAGTGCCGGTATCGGCCCAATTCGAAGCTGGTACCGGCGACCAGAATGGGACCAATTTCATGTTACGGAAGGACTGCGGCCAAGTCACAATTCTGCAACAAAAACGATAGCGCGCGCGTATCGAAAAGAACTGGGACAACGAAAGCTTGCCTTTTGGGTTGCCCGTGCTGGATTCCAACCACTGAAGGCGTAAAGCCAGCAGATTTACAGTCTAGCTACCTTGAGTGGAACTAGCTTCGAACTCCCGGATCGCCCCTCTGGCAACCTCAAGTCTTTGCTTCAGATCCGTCAGGATTGTGTTGAACTCGCGATCATTCTTGAAGACATCCAGGATGGGATTGTGGAGGCCGAGCGGCAGGTGTAAAAGGGTCCGATGGGTCAGGTATTGGCGCAGGTAACGATACGCCTCGGGTTGTCGCCCAAGAAACCGGCAAGCCCAGGCCAAATACAAAGGCACGTCCCATGGAATGTCAGGTTGCGCCGGGCGCGCGAGCTTCTCTAGTCCGCGCCTTAGGATTTCCTCACTGATCTCTAGAGCTTCGGTTTGCCTGCCCACGCGTTGCAGTCCAATCGTGGAGTAGGTTTTTGCCCGGAAATATTCCCGGTCGCTTTGCAGACAGGCCTTACCAGCGTCGATGACCGCCGTCCAGTCCTCCAACCCGACGGCGCAGCAAAGCAGGCCGTCCGAAACGGAATAGGCTGTGCTCTCCAGCCTGGGCGCCAGGTGCGTTTCAGCCGGTAACTGCCTGAATCCGTCTCGAGCGTCGGAAAACCTGTGTCGCCAAATCAGGCGGTAGCACTCCATTAAATGATGAAGTTGCGGGCTCGTCTCCTGCTCGAGCGCATGCTGCATCCATTGTTCCGCCAGATCGGCCATGTCTGCTCGAAAGAGAATCTCGCCAGCAAAATAAACCCGCCACGTTTCCTTTGGGTTCAGGAAGAAGGCCTTGCGAAAAAGAAGGTAGCCCTCGACGAATTGATGCTTCGCGATGGCCCTGATCCCAGCCAGGGCGTTAGCTGTGTCGTCGTCGGGTCCAAGCTCGAGCGCCTTCTGCAGGGCTTCATCGCACTGGGAATACCAGCCTTTCCTATAGTAAGCTCTTGCCAGCGTCGTGTAGCTGCGGACATCCATTGGATCGAGCGCAATTGCCCGGCGGGCGCATTCAACCGCAGAGTCAAGCAGTCGCTTCTCCCCATGGAAGCCTTCCTGTTCAAGGTAGAAGTAGGCGAGTCCCGTGTATGCCAGAGCAAAATCAGATTCCTGTTCGATTGCTTTTTTGAAAAGCTCACTCGCTTTCTGGTTGGCGTCCGGGTCGAGCAACTCCATCAGGGCCATGCCACGAAGATAAAGATCGTAGGCGGTGAGATCCTCCGTCCCTTTCCGGCGTGGCGTGGCCGGTTTTTCGGCCGGCTGTCGTAAATTCGGAGAATCGATTGAAAGCCCCGCATTGAGGGCACCCACTATATTTGGCATTAACTCCAGTAATCTGGATGGGTTCTGGAGACGACGTCGCGGGTCTTTCTCAAGGAGTGCATCTAGTAGAATGACGATCGGCTGCGGGACATCTTCCAGTCGCTCCAGCGGCAAGGGGGAGTGCAGGTGTTGGTACATCACCTCGGCAGCGTTGCCACCGAAAGGCGCCTTGCCGGTCAGCATCGCCCAGAGCGTCGCGCCAAGTGAGTAGAGGTCCGAGCGAATGTCCACGCGGAGTCCGGCGAATTGCTCCGGACTCGCAAAGGCTGGTGTGCCCGCAAAGGCCCCTGGGATTGAAATGGCGGTTTGGGAGTGCCCTTCATTTATCGCTTTGGCTAAGCCTAGATCGATAATCTTTGCCGTTCCGGCGCTTCCCGTCTCCAGGCGAACCATGATGTTGCTCGGTTTAATATCCCGGTGCACCAGCTTCTGTTGGTGCACAGCAGCCAAACCTGCAGCGACCTCGCGGGCGATTCCCAGGGCCAGCATCGGCTTGATCCGGCCGGAGCGTTTGATCAAGTTCTCGAGCGTCTCTCCCTCTACAAACTCCATCGCATAAAAGATTTCGCGTCCACGGGCACCGAGATGATAAACGGAGGCAACATTCGGGTGCCGAACTCTGGCAGCGGATCGCGCCTCGCGGAAAAAGCGCCGGCGCGCCAATTCTTCCTGAAACAATCGTAAATTGAGAACCTTCAGTGCTACCGGGATACGGAGATTCAAGTCGATTGCCTTAAAGGTGATACCCATGGCGCCGTGCCCCAACTCCTCGAGGCTGCCATCCGGACGAATAAGAATCTCGTAGTGACCAAACCTTCTCGCGCCTGCTTCTGAGGCACCAAGCGTGGAGTCATCAATGCTATCCTCATTCACTAGCCTGTCACCACTGTTGCCAGGGTCGAGCGCAAGCCTCAGCAGGCAGACAGGACAGGAAGCAGCGGGCCTGCCCGCCGGCAGCTTCCTGCCGCAAATTGAACACCTCCCAGTAACCGCTGAGGGACTAGCTGCCGATACTTCTGCATCGGTTTGCTTTTTCTTCCGTTTAGCAGATTTCATTGCGCCAAATGGCCGCGTCGCCCGTGACGGAGGTCGCGATCGCCACGGGCCAGTCAGGCAAAGAAACGTACAGCTTAAGGCCGATCGAAGTAAACAGATCAAAGGGAAGGACAAAATTCAGAACTAACAAATACAGAACAAACAGATGGGCACAACTGCTACAGAAACGATGACAAGGGTTGCAACCGCCACAACGCCAATTGCGCTGCGACTTTGGGTTGCGGTTGATCGCGAAGTTTTGCGGGAGCACCGCGGCGAACCGCAGGGCTGAGCGGCAAGCAATTCGCACCATCAATTCAAGCGTTGGACCCGAACCGTTGCTCCAAACTCAGCAAATATTGGTAGGGCTTTGCCTTAACGGCGGCTTCGTCGTCTTTGAACTTAGCCCACCAGCCTAAGGCCAATAGAGCTACACATCCGGCTCCGAGTACCCCTACGGTTAGATGTGGTGCCCCCAAGGAGTGTGCCAAAGCCATTACTCCGGTGGGAGCGGAAATCTGTAGAACTGTCGGAATCGATTTGGTGTAGAATCGGTCGGCTGCCCCGCGGTGATCCTTAA
>Ga0213878_10000622_pt1 | contig 13011 bp, 12 predicted proteins | sample VelepicoBEBS_R02_FD_161053 | JGI IMG/M metagenome (GOLD analysis project Ga0213878, IMG submission 161053) | Vellozia epidendroides bulk soil microbial communities from rupestrian grasslands, the National Park of Serra do Cipo, Brazil - BS_R02 | ecosystem: Environmental > Terrestrial > Soil >... | reverse complement strand
GTCGAAGTGAATGCAAGAAGGAGCATCGTTGGACCTTGAAAGACCTCGCAGAAAGGCGACCGCGGTGATGTCGGGAGTTTGAAAGCAGTTCCGATAAAGATCAACGGGAAGTCATCTACTAAAACTTGGCAACAACCTTCGGATTTTGACCGCCTTTTTTCTGACAGTCTTTTATGGCTATTCCCGGTTCGTGATACGGATGGTTAAAGCACCAGCCAACAATAGTACCGTTGCCGTTGTCTGAGATCGCAATCGCACCGTGAACAATTCGGATGGGTTGATTTGAGGTAAACCCTTTACCATGCGTACCGTAGAAATAGTTCAACGCTTTTGACCAGACGATTTTAGGGTCTGTGCCGCCTTTTGCCTTGCACGCCGCTATTGCTTTTGCCGACAGGGAGTCAACATGCCCATTCGGATCGTACTGCATATCCCACTTCCCGTTGCTGGATACGGCGAGAACCTGGGCTGCTGAGAGGGCTTGCATTGAGAGTGAGTTCATCCCGAAAGCTAACAGGGCGAACGCGACTTGTGATCTCATGGATTTCACCTTTTCGGTAACCCGTCCGTGGTTTTGGGGTGTACAAGCTCACGAATTCGCGGCTGCTGATGCAAAGCCGGCACGAAACCTTGCGACTAAACCTATTTATTTCAGATTTGGTCTGTCGGCGGCAAGACTTGATTTTCGCCGCCGGATTCAAAGAATGCGCCGTAGTCGTGCCACGCAAAAGGAAATCATTGGACGAAAGAGACGCCGTTGTTGAACGCCTCCGGCAGTTCCTCCGGTTCGGCTACATGACGGCCTCTCAGGTGGCGCAGCGGATAGGCGTACACGACGGGACGGTCTATTCTTGGCTCCTAGGCGAGTTTCGGCCAACTAATCCGAAACGGCTCATCGCCTTCTTAGATTCTCTGCCGGCGGAACGAGCCTCAGGCGTTGCGCCAATCGGCTACGAGTACAGACCATATCCAACAGCACCGAAACGGCCGAGGCCTTGCCCCTTCTGTCGCAAAGCCAGGGGCGAGATCCGAAAGGTGCGAGGCGGATTCCAAGGAGTTTGCCCGGATTGCGGGTCGACCGGACCGAAGAGAGAGAGTCGCGACGAGGCGCTTGGGGCGTGGAATGGGAAGGGTTGAACAGCGCCTCACGTACCTAGGGCGCTACCCGTTACCCTTATCGCCGCCCTCAAGCTTACTGAGTCTGTCGCTTAATTTTCCAAGCGTCCCTCCGATAAGCTCGTGGGCGGCGTTTATATTCGATTCTAGCACACGAACTTTTTCTTCGAGTTCTTCCAATCTTTCCTCTAGCGATTTCGCCATAGAATCGGAGCATGGATGCTTCGCACCCAAGTTGGCAATACGTCGTTTGGCGTATTGAAGCCAGGGGTGGGCGATTACTCACTTCGCCATCCTGATCGCGTCACACCCCTGGCGTTTCCGACGAAGGGCAGGGCTAACTGCGCTCGTCCTTACAAAACTCGATAACCTCGAGTGCGGACATATCGAACCGCGAGCCTCCGAGCGCGATATTGTAACGAGGATCGATCAGCATGAATTCCCCATAGTTATCTATCGTGCCGACTCGCCAGCGGCTTTTCTTGGCGTATAATCCGATGCGTTTGGCTGCGCGGCGGGCACGGGCTTCCATTGCTACTTCCGAGATGGTCATAATGCAGTTTACTTTTTGGTCTTGTTGTTTTTGGACTGAAAGAGCAGGGCATGATTGTCCTGTTCAGTCCTGGACCATTCCATGAATGAAAGCGGAGCGTTCCAGGGGCCATTCCCGCCTTCGGTCGTGGAAGAATTACGCCATAAGGCTACTTACTGCACACCAGCTTTCATCAACGCCCCTTAGGGCTCCGAAAACCAGCGGGAGTGTGTCACACGTTAGTAACCGCGTCAAATACGAGCATGAACGAAAGCGAATGGTCTTTTACTGTATGTGACTGTTTGTGTGACTACCGGGCGATTTTGAACCCGGTCTAAGTGCAGATTGGCTCTCAGAGCGGTTATAAAGCGGGTGAAGGGAATCGAACCCTCGTGTGTAGCTTGGGAAGCTACCGTTCTACCATTGAACTACACCCGCGTATTTGCCGTCAGCGCCGGATGAGCAGGAGCTCATCCCTACCTGAGTGATCGGTTGGATGAAGATGGTAGCCGCTTTGAAGGGCGACGCAAGCCGAAGGTGCTACGGGGATTCAGACTGAAGGTGCAACGGGTATGATTTCTCGACTTGGTGGCGACGAGTGGGCTCCGTTGCCGATAGAACTGCGGGGCCTTAAGACGTTAGCGGGAGCCGCCTGCTGCAAACTGGTGGAGCTGCCGAGTTACAAAGCGGCTCCCCTCCAAGCTGGGGGGCCGGCGATCGCTCCGGGGTTTTCATTCGCGTCTATTCGTCTTCATTCGTGTCCATTCGCGGTTGCCATTCGTCGTGCCAATTCGACACAGAGACGAATCCAGGTTATTATCGTTGGGCCCTTAAGTGGGCAGAATGATTTTCAATGGGTGTTTCTAAAGGTGTGGCTCAGCCGCTTGATCAGCGAGTGTTGAGCTTTCTGGGCAACGACAAGTATCAGCCGCTAAATAAGACCGACTTGGCGAAGAAGCTGGGAGTGCCGGTCGATGAAAGAGCAGGGTTTCGAAAGCTGCTCGCGCAATTGGAGTCCGCTGGAAAGATCACGCGGATTCGGAAAGATCGTTATGTTCTGCCGCGAGAAGCGGATCTGATTGTGGGGACGATTTTGATCAACCCGCAAGGGTTCGGTTACGTCGTCAATGAGACCGGTGACAGGCAAGGGGATGTTTATATCCCGGCAAGCCAGACCAGCACTGCCCTTCACCGTGACCGGGTGGTGGCGCGGATTACCGATGAGGAAGTGACCTTAATTCGTCCCCCGCGGAAACGAGCCGGTAAGGTCATCAGGATCTTGGAGCGCGCGAATAGCCGGGTGGTCGGCACGCTTCAGCAGACCCAGAAGTTTTATTATGTGGTTCCGGATGATCCGTGTCTGGTGCACGACGTTTATGTGCCGTTGACGCCAGATGCAGCCGGCAGAAAGCCGGCGGTCAACGACAAGGTGGTTGTCCGCTTGAGCGAATGGGAAAACCGGCATGTCAGCCCGGAAGGCGAGATCATCGAAGTGCTGGGGCCGTCGCATGATCCGAGAGTTGAAATACTCGGTATTATTAAGAAGCACGGCTTGCCGACTGACTTCCCTCAGGCAGTGCTGGAAGAGGCCGCCGGAATTCGCACGGAAATTTCCAAGAGTGAGCTCGAAAGCAGGATTGATCTTCGGCATCTGCCGGTCTTTACGATCGACCCGGATGACGCTCGGGATTTCGATGATGCCATTCATGTCGTTCCCATCAATGACGGATGGGAAGTCGGCGTTCACATCGCGGACGTGTCGCATTATGTCAGACCGCATTCCGCGCTGGACCAAGAAGCTTACCAGCGTGGCAATAGCGTTTATCTTCCGGATCGGGTGATACCGATGTTGCCGGAGCGATTATCTAACGGCGTGTGCAGCTTGCGCCCGGATGAGGATCATCTCACTAAGAGCGTGCTGGTCCGATTCGACCGGACAGGCAGACCGCGAGGGCACAAATTTGCAGCAACTGTCATTCGGAGCGGCAGCCGGTTAACTTATCGAGAAGCCTTTGAACGGTTATCCAGCACCCACCGAGATGAGTTAACTCAGAATTTAAAACGCGCGTGGGACCTGGCTTCGAAGCTGCGACAGAAACGATTTCAGAGCGGCGCGCTCGACCTCGATATGCCGGAGGTGCGGGTGAAAGTTGATGGGAACGGGCGTGCGGTTGGCTTGGTCCAGGAGCTCAACGACATCTCGCACCAGTTGATCGAGGAGTTCATGCTGCTCGCCAATGAGATCGTCGGGCGCGAAACTAAGCTTCAAAAGACGGTCAGCGTCTACCGCGTGCACGATGATCCTGATCCGGACAAACTGCTGGATTTTCGCGAATTTCTCTCGTCGCACGGGATCCAGGCTGGAGATCTGAGCCAGCGAGCCGAGATGCAAAAGTTGCTGAAGAAGATCGAGGGGCGAGAGAACGAGGTAGCGTTGAAAGTGAATTTGCTGCGGAGCCTCAAGAAGGCCGGTTATTCGCCATTGCCGTTAGGTCACTACGGATTAGCGAAGGCGGATTACAGTCATTTCACAAGCCCGATTCGACGCTACGCCGATCTACTGACTCACCGAGCATTTAACGTGTTACTTCAGCGTCGGAATGCAGGGAAGCAGTTAGCACGTTCGAATCAGTTAGAGTCGATATGTGAACATCTGTCGCTGACGGAGCGATTGGCGGCGGATGCAGAGCGGGAAGCGACGCGCTTAAAAAAACTAGAATTTCTAGAATCACTAGTTAGGAAACCGCACCGATTTGCTGGTATTGTCTCCGAGGTTCGTAATTATGGACTGCTAGTAGAGGTGCCGGAGATCTTGATGACCGGGCTTATTCACGTCAGTTCACTGGAAGACGATTTCTTCAGCTTTGATGCTTTCCGCCGGCGATTAGTGGGTCGAAGCCGCAAGCGTGTTTACCAAGCTGGCGATCATCTTTTTGTACGAGTTTCGCGAGTAGACCGATTTAAACAACAAATCGACTTTACTGTGGTGAGTGAATAAAAGATAAAGTGCAAAAGCGTTACACTTTTGCTATTTACGTAGCTCAGATTTTGTGGCACTTAAGAAGATTCTCTAAAACAAGTCTTGGTCTCAGTCCAAGGCGCCAAAAGGTGTAATGGTATCGGTATCCCCTCCCAAAAATGTCATGGACAATGTCATCATAACGAGAGAGTTGCAGGTAGAGCGTAAGCATTTCTATATCGAATTCCGAGAAAACGAGCGCGGTCGGTTTATGCGAATTACGGAAGAAGCGCATGGCCGGCGTAATACGATCATCATTCCGAGTACGGGTCTGGACGAGTTTATGTCCGCCGCGGGAGAAGTGATTCAATCGGCGGATCGAGTTCCGGCAGCTTCCTGATAACCCTCTGCAGGTGCGAAAGCGCCTGAAAAAGTTTCCCCCCAAAGCCTGTATCGCTTAGAAATGCTTGGACGTTTTTAGTCGATCCAGGCTGTGGCAAAAATACACTGGCTGTCGCCAGCACATTTTGCTGCTTCCTGAGCGCGTGTTCAACGTGACGCGTTTTTGCTGTCTTCGGTCGGGCACCGTGGACCGTGGAGCGCTGCCTCGCTTGCGAGGCCGATGCGGTCGGAACCGAGCAATTTGTTTACGCGCGATCGGTCGAGACAGAACCAGCATTTCGTCGAGCGCCACTTTCGGGCGCAATGTGCAACGGCGTAACGCAGGGCTGAGCCCTGGGCTATGTTGTATCGGCGCTTCGCGGCAAAGTAGACTTCGTTCTGCAGCCGGGATGGAAACGTTCTACGTTTCCGACCGAGTCGGCCTCGCAAGCGAGGCAGCGCTCCACGAGGCCTCGATCGCTTGCAAAGAGGAATCCGTTCACGGCGTTCCCACTGGTTCCCGGCGCTGACCGCGTTCCCATTGACACACCCCACCGCTTCGTTAGTTTGAGCGTTCTGGCGGCGAGGAACGGCCCCGCGTCAGTCTGTGTTCGTCACCGACCCCTAATCTTTTTATGGCAAGAAAACTCAAGAAAAGGACCGCTCAGAAAAAGCAGCGCTCGAGCAAAAAAGCTACATCCACCAAAAAGACCCGCTACGTTTACTACTTTGGTGATGGCAAGGCGGACGGCAATGGCTCCATGAAACCGTTGCTCGGAGGAAAAGGAGCCAATCTACATGAGATGACTCGCATCGGCCTGCCGGTGCCCCCGGGATTTACGATTACGACCGAAGTCTGCACGTACTTCTACGACAACAAGAAAACGTATCCGCCCGAGCTCGAGGATCAGGTCGCTTCGTCATTGAAAAAGGTTGAGAAATCGGTTGGCAAGAAATTGGGAGATCGTGACAATCCTCTGTTGCTCTCGGTTCGTTCGGGCGCCCGCGACTCCATGCCGGGGATGATGGACACAATTTTGAATCTCGGGATGAACGACGAGGTGGTTGAGGTCGTCGCCGAGAAGAGCGGGAACCCTCGTTTCGCTTGGGATTCATATCGCCGCTTCCTACAAATGTATGGCGATGTCGTCATGGGCGTGCAAAAACGGCCGGGCGAAGATCACGAGCCGTTCGAAACGGTGATCGAAGAGGTCAAACACGAAGCCGGAGCCGAGAAAGATACTGACCTGTCGGTCGAGGCTCTCCAGACATTGGTGGAACGCTTTAAACAATTAATCAAAGAACGCACCGGCAAGACATTCCCCCAGGATCCGCAACAACAGCTTTGGGGCTCAATTGGGGCCGTGTTCGGTTCGTGGAACAACGACCGCGCAATCGTCTACCGCCGAAAATACGGGATTCCGCACGAGTGGGGAACTGCCGTGAACGTGCAGACGATGGTATTCGGAAACCGGGGTGAAAGTAGTGCTACGGGCGTCGCGTTTACTCGGGACCCGGCCACCGGCGAAAAGATCTTTTACGGAGAATACCTGATCAATGCGCAGGGTGAAGACGTCGTCGCCGGGGTGCGGACGCCGCATCCGGTGGCGCACTTGGCTAAAGAAATGCCAGCCGCTTATAAAGAGCTGCTCAAAGTGCGGAGCACCCTGGAGGAGCACTTCCGGGACATGCAGGACCTCGAGTTCACGGTCGAAGAAAACAAGCTTTACATTTTACAGACCCGAAACGGTAAACGCACGGGGTTTGCGGCGGTCCGCATTGCTACCGACATGGTAGAGGAGAAGTTAATTAAGAAAGAGGAAGCCGTGGGTCGCATTCCGGCCGACGCTTTGTCGCACCTACTGGCGCCGATTTTTGATCGAAACAGCGTTAAACAAGCCAAGAAAATCGCGACCGGTCTGCCGGCTGGTCCAGGAGCAGCTACCGGGCGGTTGGTGTTCAACGCTAAGGACGCGGTTGATCTGGCGCACAAGGGTGAACCGGTAGTTCTGGCGCGGATCGAAACGTCCCCTGAAGATTTGCGGGGAATGATCGCGGCCGAAGGGATCCTGACCGCGCGAGGTGGTGTTTCGTCGCATGCCGCTCTGGTGGCTCGGCAGATGGGGAAAGTCTGCGTGTGCGGTGCGTCCGCGTTGCAGATTGATTACTCCGCTCAAACTTTGACTGCCGGAGACGTCACCCTTAAGCAAGGGGATTTCATCTCGATCGACGGTACGGCTGGTGAAGTCTATGCCGGTGAAGTGAAGACGGCGGCCTCCGAAGTCGTACAAGTCTTGGTTGAAAAGAAACTCGATCCCAAGAAGAGCAGGATCTACCAAGAGTTTTCCTCCCTGATGGGATGGGCGGACAAACTGCGGAAGCTTGATGTCCGAACCAATGCGGATACGCCGGAACAAGTTGCGACTGCGATTGCTTTTGGAGCGAAAGGAATCGGACTTTGCCGGACTGAGCACATGTTCTTCGAGGGGGACCGGATCGACGCCATGCGCGAAATGATCCTGGCGGAGACCCTGGATGAGCGAAAAGCCGCTTTGGATAAACTGTTGCCTTACCAGAGGGAAGATTTTGTCGGTATCTTCCGCGAATTAAAGGGTCTGCCGGCAACGATTCGTCTTTTGGATCCGCCTCTACATGAATTCTTGCCGCACGCTCCCGCGCAACAAGAAGATCTGGCCAAGAAATTGGGTGTCTCAGCCGAGCGAATCGCCCGTCGAGTGGCAGAGCTGCATGAGTTCAACCCGATGCTTGGACACCGTGGATGCCGGCTCGGAATCAGTTTCCCTGAAGTTACTGAGATGCAGGCGCGAGCGATCTTCCAGGCAGCGGTCGAAGTGCAGAAATCCGGTACCAAGGTTAAGCCGGAAGTCATGATTCCGCTGGTTGGGTTTCCGAAAGAGCTCGCGGTTCAGCTTGAGATCGTTCATCGAGTTGCCGCGGAAGTGTCGAAGGAGAGCAAAGTGAAGTTGAACTACCTCGTTGGCACCATGATCGAGATTCCGCGAGGAGCAATCGTGGCCGATGAAATCGCCAAAGACGCAGAGTTCTTTAGCTTCGGCACGAACGACCTGACGCAGACCGCGCTGGGTATGAGCCGGGATGATTCCGGTAGTTTCCTGCCGCATTATCAAGAGCTCGAAATCGTGAAGAACAATCCGTTTGCCACGATTGATCGAGGCGGTGTGGGCAAGCTGATGGAGATCGCACGCGATCAAGGGCGTAAGACCCGTCCGGATATCAAGCTCGGTATCTGTGGTGAACACGGCGGCGACCCGGAGAGTGTCAAGTTCTGTCACCAGCTGGGCCTTGATTACGTCAGTTGCAGCCCCTTCCGGTTGCCGGTCGCGCGTTTGGCCGCAGCGCAGGCGGCGATTGCGAAGAAGTAATTAGCGAGAGGTGATTGGTTGGTGGACGCCGAGAGCGTCCATCAATCGTGGATCGGTGTGCCTTCGAATCGGCACACCGATTGGCGGGCCACGGGTTTTACGGGCGCGATGGCTAATCTCAGGCAAGACAAATTTGGTGGGGCGAGGCTCCTGAACGACCTTGCCCCGATTGAAAAAGTACGGATCGATTGCTATTGCCGATCTACTCAGGCCCTAGAAACGCGCCGAGCCGTTGGTCTGCGATGTGCCGCGCCAAAGCCGGACGGTTAACGCTCTGGGCTGTAATCTGTATCGACTTCAGGGTAAACCCGGGCCTATTAACGTTGCGATCCGAACCTCGTGTTGGGTGATGGCCACGTCAGGGGTCGCGGCTCGGCGGCTTTTTCGGCCTTGGAGCGCCAGCGATATTAACCAATCCGTATCGCTGCTCACAATGTGGGTCGTTCGGGAGCCTCGCCCCCCTACCAAATTCGTCGCCGCTGATGCCGCACCGGCATTTGCTATCTGCTATCTGCTATTTGTCATGCCGGCCGAGCCTCAGGCGAGGCCGGCTAGTCTCCCTCTTGATGCAGGATATGATGGTCGAGGGCGCTCTCCAGGTGGGTGGTGACTTTGGCTTTCGGGGCGACCTTTGAACCGAGCACGTCTTCAATCTCGGTCGCGATGCGGTGAGCGTCGCTAAGCAACACGCCAGTGGGGAATACCAGATGGAATTCCACCCACTGTGTGTCGCCTAGATTACGGTGCCGGAGATTATGATAGGAAATGTTCCGGTGCTGGGTTTCTCGATCCAGAATTTCAGTGATCAATTTTTGCACCTTAGGATCAGCCTCATCCATGAGCCCGGAAAAGCTGGAGTGTACCAGGCGAATACCGGTGTAAACGATGCTTGTCGCGACGAGCATACCGATCACAGGATCCAGCGCTGTCCAATGAAGTAAGCCGGTGAGAAATAGAGTAAGGAGTACGGCAAGGCTAGTCCAACAATCGGACAACGTATGTTTGCCATTCGCTTCCAGGATCAAGGAGTGATGCTTCTTGGCCGAGCGGAGCAGATAAAGCCCTAGGATCCCATTACCGACCGCGGCGATACCGCTGAGTACCAAGCCCGCGGGCAAGTTCGTCAGCGGCTCGGGTTGCACGAGTTTCCGGATAGACTCAAGGTAGATGAAGAGCGCCGCGATTACGATCATGGTCCCTTCGACGCCGGCCGAGAAGAAGCCGATTTTGGCGTGACCATAGCGATGGGTGTCATCTGCCGGCTTGTGCGAAAAGCGGAGGCTATAAGCAGCGAACAGCACACCCACGATATGGACAATCGATTCGGAGGCATCGCTCAAAACCGCCGCGGAGTTGGTCAGTAAATACCCGGCGACTTTGACCACAACCATCCCGAAGCTGACGCCGACAGACCAGCGCATCGCGAGATCTACCGGAAGCCGCGAAGCGGCCAATTCAGTCTCGTTTTTCGCCACGGCTTTCCTCTAATTCAGAGTCTTTGAGACGTATTTTGATCTGTCGAGATAAGAGCCAGCGGACTCCGAACATATCGATGGTCGCCCGCAGGGCACGGTTTCCGAAAGTGTATTTGCTCGCGCCATGGCGCCGGGGCCGATGATTCACCGGGATTTCTACCAGCTTGTAGCCCATCCCCTTGATCAACGCGGGCAAAAATCGGTGCATGCCATAGAATGGAATCAACGCTTCCCGGCATTCTCGCCGCATCGCCTTTAAGGTGCAGCCGGTATCGCGTACGCCGTCTTTAGTAAACCGGCTCCGGATCCAGTTAGCGATAGTACTTTGGAACTTTTTGAACCAATTATCCTGCCGTTTAGCTCGGTAACCGCAAACCAGATCGGCCCCTTTCTCGATTTCCTCCAGCAATCGCGGAATATCATTCGGATCGTTTTGCAGGTCGCTATCGAGGAGAACAAGGACGCGGCCGCGCGCCATGGCTAATCCGGCGTAGATGGCAGCGCTCTGCCCGCAATTCTTTACAAATTGCAATAAGCGAATGCGAGGTGTCCTTTGGATTTGTTTGGCTGAATCATCGGTAGAACCGTCATCAATAAATACGATTTCGTGATCGTAATCCCGCATCACCGAAAAGAGCTCGGCTTGAAGCTGCGGCAAGCTGGCGGCCTCATTATAGACCGGGATAATGATGGAAATCTCCGGGCTTTGGTTCACAGCGGCAGCGTCTGGTATTGGTAGCACGCAAAAATACGAAACTCGTGCAAGGGTTCGTTTCGTCGATTGACTTGGAAATGATCAACCAGCTCCCATCGGGTAAACGAATTTTGCAAATTCTGCGGAGGCGTCTCGTCAGGGGCGTCCGTGATATAAAGGGCGGTGCGATTAATAAAGGGGTTCACTCCGGATTGTTCGCTAAATAGCGAGTTTATCTCCGATTTATCCGCCGGCTCAACAAACTCGTCATATCGGGGCCAAAAAGAAAACTCGTTCTCAATATTTTGCGACTCCGGAATGTAGACCGGGGGATGACCGGGATCTTCGGCCCTCGGCTCTCGTAAATAGAAAGAGACGATCGCCGAGGTTTCATAGCGGTTGCCGATCAGGAACACCGGTTCACCTAATTTTCGCTCAAAAGCGCTCCTGAACCGCTCGATCTCTCCCGTCGCCGTTTTCCAACCGCGGAGACCGGCCGATGGGTCGGATGAATAGGAAAGATTGATGCCGATGGTGCGGAGTACATCTGTGTCCAAAGCCAGCAACGAACCAGCGCCGGCCGTTACCAGCGCCACCACCGCAGCGATGCGGAGGAGTCGATTCTGTGGTGGTACATCGAGCCACCAGGCAACGGCAAGCAGACTTAAACTGACGCAGCCGAGGGCGAACCACGCAGGCTGAGTTAAATGTTCAAAGACCGCTATCAAACCGATAAGCAGGATCGGCCAACTGAAGCTCAATAGAAAACAGACTTTGCTGCTGCGGAACGCTCTTGGTATCGACCCAATCAGGGCCGCAAGCATGGCGATAAAAAATAGGGGTGAGCAAACGATCAGTTGATGTCCGACGAATTGAAAGAGAGCCGAGAACCGGGCTGGGAGATGCTTATGCGGCTCCATATTGCTCGATAACGGAACGAGTCCGATCCAATCGTGCTGCATGTTCCAAATGATAAGCGGCGCCAGAAAAAGGCAGAATATTCCGAACAAGATGTAAATCCCGGGACGCCGAAATTCCCGGCGTTGTTTTACAACCGTAATCAAGAAAATGAGGACTGAGATCAACTGGAAAGCATTCGCGTAGTCGCAGAGGAAACCGCATCCAATGAGAAAACCGGTTAGAGTCCAAAACGGAAGCCGGTTAGGGATCTCGTGGACCGCTAGCGAGAAAGAAACCATAGCCGCCGTCCAGAAAAAGAGCGAAAGCGGCGCCATGGTCATGAAGCTGGCTTCGAAATTGAAGAGCGGCGTCAGGTTGAGAACGACTACCAACCAGAACGCGATACGCTCTCGATACAGGCGGCGGGCTAAAAAGTAGAGGAGCAGCGACGTCCCTAACGCCAACAAAGGACTCAGCAACCGGACACCTAATTCGCAGCGCCCTAGGAGCGAGGTACCACCCAGCACGGATAGAGCAATGCCGGGCCCGCTAGAGTAATAGGAAACGTTCGGGTGTTGTGCCCACAAATAGTAATAAGCCTCTTCAGGTAGCAGCTCGGAGTGGGCGTTCCAGACGAATCTGGCGCAAGTAAGAACGAGCAGAAACGCAAAAAGAATCCAGCCTGGCCGACGAAGCATCTGGAGGTTCAAGCGAAAGAGCGAAGCCGGAGACTGCGACGTCATTTTGGGGCGGGAGGGGCTAGCTCTGGGTGCAGCGAATGAAATCTAGGGAACCAACGCGCGGTTACCTTCCGATACAAATACGCGAGCAGCGCGTAACAGATTAACGCGAAGCCTACTCCCGCGAACACGGAGATGAAAACATCCGAAGGCCAGTGAGAACCGCAATAGATCCGGGAATAGCAGACCAAGGCTGCCGGAACAATGTACAGAGCGCCCAACCGCCCGAAGAATAGGATTGCGAGGGTGGCGAGCACGGAATTGTTAACGGCGTGCCCGGAAGGAAATGACCGGCCGCTGATCTTTTCGCTAGGGGTTGGTGACAGCACGATATCCGGTGCTTGAAAGACGGCCAGCGCTTGAGGATGGGTCCGAACGAGAGCGACTTCCCGGACGTCGGCCAGTGCTTGCATGGGACGAGGCCGGTCCACCAACCGCTTGGTGACTTCAGTAAAGATACCGTCGGCGATACCCAGCGTAACCAGGGTTGTAAACATGAATGCTCGCCACCGAAACCCACCCCGCCAAAGGAGCAAAGGGATTAAAATGAACAGAAGCGGACGCCACAGGTCGAAGTTGGTCATTATGGCCATGAGCCAATCGAGGAATGGGTTGATCCATTGTCTATTGATGAGAAAAAGAAGCTTGGTGTCCATCTGCAGAGCCCGGATTTCTCATCCGGCAGCCGCCGGACGAGAAATCCGGGCTTCGGCAGCAGATGTCCGGTTTGCGCCGGACATTCTGCTGCTCATTTTTTTAACCATGAAGATTAATAGCCTTTAGTCGTAAGTCTTTGTTCAGGCTCTCTCA
>Ga0213878_10000621_pt1 | contig 13012 bp, 13 predicted proteins | sample VelepicoBEBS_R02_FD_161053 | JGI IMG/M metagenome (GOLD analysis project Ga0213878, IMG submission 161053) | Vellozia epidendroides bulk soil microbial communities from rupestrian grasslands, the National Park of Serra do Cipo, Brazil - BS_R02 | ecosystem: Environmental > Terrestrial > Soil >... | reverse complement strand
ATCGCAGAAGCAACCCTTTGTACGGCCCCGACGGCCGGGGCTTGTTCGCGTAGTACTGCAGGTCCGCGTCGAACTCCGCAGTCTGCTGCTGGCCCACGAGCGCGTACCCGTAGTCGTAGTACGCGCGGCTGGCGACGAAGACCCAGCGCTTGTCGGGCGAGGTGTACCCCGCGCTGAGCTTGAAGCCGGTTCCCGGCGCGCGGCGGTCGGCCATGCCTTGCGAGATGCTCGTGGTGAACAGCGGATCGGTCGCGTACGAGTCGGTGTACGGGCTCGCGAGCCCGCCGAAGAGGTACGTCGTCGTCCCGTTCGCGTTCGTGATGCACGAGGGCGCGTTCGAGCCGATGAAGTACGGCAGGCTGAACCCCGCGCGCGCGCCGGCGACGTGGGCGGCCGAGCAGGTTGCCCCGAGCGGCGTCGGAACCGTCTCGCTGCGCTGCGGGATGAAGTCGTACCCGAGCGCGACGGTGATCGACTTGGTCACGCTCGCGCCGAGCTGCGCGCCGAACACCGCGGCGTCGATCTTACCGAGCAGCGAGGATCCCGTGTTGGTCTCGCGGCCGGCTTGGAACGCGGCGAACGGCTTCATCCGCTGGCCCTGGACCGTGTACTTCGCGTCGAGCCACGCGAGGTTCGCGATGTCGTCGAAGTGGTAGTCGTGGACGTTCGCGACGAGGCCGTGCGACCCGCTGATCCCGATTCGGCCGTACTGGAAGCCGCCGTTCGAGACGCCGTGGCCGCCTGCGAAATACCGGTACGACGGCAAGCCGGGATTGCTCCCGAGGTTGTTGACCGACGTGAGGAGCGTCTTGTCGTCGAACGCGGAGTTGGTGCGGCTCTCGAACCGCATCATGTCCATGACCTCGGCGGTGAGCCCGTGGGGCGCCGTGACGACCAGGTCGCCGCCTTGGAAGGCGACCGGCTTCAGGCGCGAGTCCGACGCGTTCGCCCACGGCGTGTTGATCACCTGATCGCCGAGCTTCACATAGAGGTGCGGGTCCTTGTACTGCACGTACGCCTCGTAGAGCGTGTTCAGCTCGTAACCGGGAAGCGTGTCGTCCGGATTCAGCGACGCGGTCGGCGCCTTGAAGCCGCCGCACGGCGGGCGAACGTGCTTCGCCGGATCGGCGCAGCCGTTGAACGGCGTCGCGTACAGGTAAGAGGCTCCGACCGAAACGGGGCTGGTGCCGAAGCGGTAGTCGGCGTGCAGGCTCAGGCCCGGCTCGATCGACTGCTGGTTCACCGCGTTGACGCCGCGGATCGCGTTGAGCCGAGTGAAATCGTAGAGCCGCAGATATCCGCGGAACGAGAGCGGGTTCGGCGGCGCCGGGCTCGGCGTCGCGGCTGCGGTCGGCGAAGGCGACGCGGCCGGAACGGACGGTGCGGTTTGTGCTCGCACGGTGGCGGCGAGCATGATCGGAATGCAAGCGAACGCGAGCGCGACGGCCACGCGTGCTTGCCGTAGAACGGTAGACACGGCGCGCAGCATAGCGTGACTTCCCTAAGCGCGCATTAAGCGCGGCCTTGAGATTCCCTTAACGTCGACCCTCTATCGTCGCGGCATGCGATACCGCGGATTGCAACTCGCGTCTGTTCTCGCGCTCGCGTTCGGCTGCGGCATCGCGCCGCTGTGCGTGCCCGCGGCCGCCCTCGCGCAGACCGCGCGGCACAACGTCGTCCTGTTCGTCCCCGACGGGCTCCGTGGGGCGGTCGTCGATGCGCGAACCGCGCCGGAGATGGACCGGCTGCGCCGCGCCGGCGTCGCGTTCCCGTTCAGCCACTCGATCTTCCCGACGTTCACGACCGCCAACGCCTCCTCGATCGCGACGGGGCACCTGCTCGGCGACACGGGCGACTTCTCGAACACGATCTACACTGGCTACAAAGTCCCCGCTGCGGGGCTCTCGTTCACGCCGTTCCTCGAGAACGACCCGGTGATCGCCGACGTCGACGCGCACTTCGGCGGGAGCTACATCGACGAGGAGACGATCCTCGCCGCGGCGCACGACGCCGGCTACGACACCGCCTCGATCGGAAAGCTCGGGCCGGCGGCGATCTTCGACGTCGCCGACGTGAACGGAACGCGGACGATCGTGATCGACGACGCGACCGGCCGCAGCGACGCGAGCGGCGCGCCGGTCGGGCGACCGGTGCGCGACGACATCCGCGCGGTGCTCGGACAGGCGACGGGCGCGGCGCAGGCCCCGGCACGCGGCGCGAACGGAGATCCGGGCGATGCCACGCGGCCCGGGACGACGGTCGCGAACGTCGACCAGCAGAACTGGTTCGTCGCCGCCGCGACCAAAGCGGTGCTCCCCGCGTTCAAGGCGGGCGGAAAGCCGTTCGTCCTGGTCTTCTGGTCGCGCGATCCCGACGGGACGCAGCACAACCAGGGCGACTCGCTCGGGACGCTGACGCCGGGAATCAACGGCCCGACCTCGCTGGCGTCGATCCGGAACGCCGACGACGACTTGCGCGCGCTGCGCGCGGCGCTGCGCGACCTCGGCCTCGAGCGGACGACCGACGTCATCGTCACCTCGGACCACGGCTTCTCGACGATCTCGAAGACGAGCCGCACGTCGCCCGCGGCGAAGTACGAGTTCCCGGCGAACGCGGTCGTCCGCGGCGCGCTCCCGCCCGGATTCCTCGCGCTCGACCTGGCCGGCGCGCTTCGAATGCCGGTGAGCGATCCGGACGCGAACGACGTCGTCGTCCACCCCGATCTCGACCGCCGTTTCCCGAGCCGCGGCGACGGGCTGATCGGTTTCGATGCGGCGAAGCCCGATGTCGTCGTCGCGGCGAACGGCGGAAGCGACCTCATTTATCTTCCGGAGGCGAACGCCGCGCAGCTCGCGCCGCGGATCGTCGATTTTCTGCTCGCGCAGGACTACGTCAGCGGCTTGTTCGTCGACCGGCGGCTCGGGACGTTCGCCGGGACGCTTCCGCTCGACGCGATCGCGCTGGACGGGAAGGCGATGACGCCGCATCCCGCGATCGCCGTCAGCTTCACCTCGTTTGCCGAGGGGTGCGCAGTCCCCGTGCGCTGTGCGGTCGAGGTCGCGGATACCACGCTGCAGCAAGGCCAGGGGATGCACGGCTCGTTCAGCGCCGCCGACATCGGCAACTTCACCGCCGCGTACGGGCCGGATTTCAAGCGCGGGTTCGTCGACCCGGCGCCCGTCTCGAACGCCGACGTCGGGATGACGATCGCGCGAATCCTTCGGCTGCGGCTCGCTCCGCGCGGCTCCTTGCTCGGCCGGGCGTTCACCGAGGCGATGCTCGGCGGAAAGGTGCCCGCGATCGCGCACGGGGTACAGCGCTCGTCGGCCGCGGCGAACGGCGTCGTGACGGCGCTGCGCTACACGAGCGCCGCCGGGGTTCGCTACGTCGACGCGGCAGGCGTTCCGGGGCGCACCGTCGGGCTCTGACGGCTACGATCCCGCTGTATTGACATTCGCCGATATAAGGAATAGCATCGACGTATGTCGATGCAGCGCTGCTGCCCGCCGGCGAGGGTCGATCGGGCGGACCACACCGCGGACTCCCTCCTTTTCAAGGCGCTCGCGGATCCCAACCGCCTCACCATGCTGGCGACGATGGCCCGAGCTGACGACGAGGTGTGCGTCTGCGACTTCACCGACGCGCTCCCGCTGGAGCAGCCGACGGTCTCGCATCATCTGAAGATCCTGCGCGACGCGCGCCTGGTGACGTGCGAGCGGCGCGGGACGTGGGTCTACTACCGGCTCGCCGCCGGCGCGCGCGAGAGCATCGACGGCGCCGTTCGCTCCGTCATCCCGGAGAAAGTCCTCGCATGAAGATGCACCTCAACCTCGCCACCGCCGATCTCGGCGCGAGCGTGGCGTTCTACTCGACGCTGCTCGACGCGCCACCGGTGAAGCAGCTGCACGACTACGCGCTGTTCGTCACCGAGCAGCCGGGTCTCGAGCTCGCGCTCGACGCGTGCACCGGCGCGCGTGCCGGCGGCGAGCACTTCGGGATCGTCGCCGACTCGGTCGAAGCGGTCGACGCGCAGATCGCGCGCTTGCAGCAGGCCGGCTACGCGATCGACGTGGAGCGCGAGGAGTCGTGCTGCTACGCGAATCAAACGAAGGTCTGGGCGAGCGATCCCGAGGGCCGCCGCTGGGAGACCTACGTCGTCCACGAAGAGACCGAAGCGCGCGACGGCGAGGCGATGCGCTGCTGCCGCACGGAAGCCGCCGCGGCCGCCGGCACGAGCTGCTGCGCGTAAGGAGGGACAGTGATGCCCGCCTTGCTCAACGCGCTCCGTAGACTTCGGATGGCGTTCGGCCACGTCCCGAACGCCGAGTGGCTGAGCGCGCGCCTCAACCGTGCGGTGACGATGGACCGCGCGCGAGCGCACCTGGCGATCGCGGCATGCGAGCGGGCGTTGCGGCTGCGCCGCGCGGGAATCCCGGCGCGCTGCTTCGGCCCGCTGCAACGATGAACGCGCGTCCGGTCGCGGCGGAGTTCGTCGGGACGGCGCTGCTGCTCGCCGCGATCGTCGGCTCCGGAATCATGGCGGAACGCCTGTGCGGCGGCAACACCGGACTCGCGCTCCTCGCCAACACCATCGCGACCGGCGGCGCGCTGGTCGCGCTGATTCTCGCGTTCGGTCCGGTCTCGGGCGCGCATCTCAATCCTGCGGTCACGCTCGCCGACGCTTGGCAGGGCGGGATCGCTTGGCGCGCGGTGCCCGCGTACGTCGTCGCGCAATTCGCGGGCGCGCTCGCCGGAACCGCGCTCGCCGACGGAATGTTCGGGCTGCCGCTCTTCTTCGCGTCCGGGCACGTTCGCGCGGGGACCGGAATGCTCGTCAGCGAGTTCGTCGCGACGTTCGGCCTCCTCGCGACGATTTGGGGCTGCGTTCGCTCGCGGCCGGCGGCTACGCCGTTCGCCGTCGCGGCGTATATCGTCGCCGCGTACTGGTTCACGCCGTCGACGTCGTTCGCGAACCCGGCCGTCACGATCGCGCGCTCGTTCACCGACACGTTCGCCGGTATCCGCCCACAGGACGCCGGCGGCTTCATCCTCGCCGAGCTCGCGGGCGCGGCGGCCGCGACGGCGCTGTTCGCGTGGCTCTCTCGCATCCCGGCCGAGGCCGCCGAAGCGGTCGTCGTACCGCACCGGGAACCGGTCGGATGAGCGCGGCCGAACGGCCGGCGGTGCTGTTCGTGTGCATCCACAACAGTGCACGGAGCCAGATCGCTGAGGCGTTCGTGAATGAGCGTTACGGTGACCGTCTGCGCGCATACAGCGCGGGGCTCGAGGCCGGCGCGCTGAACCCGATGGCCGTCGAGGTGATGCGCGAAGCCGGTGTGGACATCAGCGGCAACCGGTCGAAATCGGTGAACGACCCGGAGATCCGCGCTCGAGGTGCTCCATCGCGGAACTGCCGTATTCGCCCACCGCCTCACGCGGGTACGAGGCCGTCATGCCGACGCTTTCCGAGACCCTCGTCGATGCCGCGCTGCGAACGCCCGGCATCGACGAACTAGCCGATGCGATAGCCGGACCCGTGAACCGCGCGTACGCGGCCGCCGGTGAGCCGGGCCGCACGCTGAAGGATGTGCTGAACGGTACCTGGCTCGGTCATTCGCTGCATCCGGCGATCACCGACGTGCCGGTCGGCGCGTGGACGGCCGCGCTCGTCCTCGACCTGCTCGGCGAGCGCCGCGGCGCGAAGATCGCCGTCGGCGTCGGGTTGCTCGGCGCCGTGGGCGCCGCGCTGAGCGGCCTGACGGACTGGCTCGACACGTGCGGAAAACCACGGAAGCTCGGCATGGCGCATGCCGCGCTGAACGGCACGGCGACCGTCCTGTACGCCGCCTCGTACTTCGCACGCGATTCGGCGCCGAGTGCCGGCGTAGCGCTCTCGTCCATCGGGTACGCAGCGGTCGCGCTGGGCGCGCTGTACGGCGGCGAGATCGCCCTCGACCTTCAGATCGGCGTGAACCACGCGCACGGCACCGAACCGCCCGAGCGCGAGATCGACGTCGCGGCGCTTGCCGACGTTCCCGAGGGCGGCATGCTGCGCGTCTCGGCGAAAGGTTATCCCGTGTTGCTCACGCGGCAAGGCGGCAACGTCTTCGCGATCGCCGCGGTGTGCGCGCACCAAGGCGGACCCTTGAGCAAAGGCACGCTCGAGAACGGCGTGGTGACGTGTCCGTGGCACGGCTCGCAGTTCTGCGTGCGCGACGGCAGCATCGTCCACGGCCCGACCGCGTATCCGCAACCAGCGTTCAACGTGCGCGTGGTTGCGGACCGCGTCGTGTTGGCCGGGCTGAAGAAGTCCTAGCGGACTACTTGCCGAGGTCGCCGCAGGCGACGTAGGTCGGGAGATCGCTCGTCGACTTGTGGACGTTGACGGCGAGACCGCCCTTGATGAGGTCGGCCATCGGGACGTCGACCGTCGTCGTCGAGAGGCCGTCGACCACGCTGGTGAGCGGGTACTTCGGCTTCGGATCGAGCTTCGAGCACGTGCCGGGATGGATGTGCGCGGGCTGCGGTCCGGCCGGGGCGTTCGCGATCGCGATGTCGACGCGCGTCTTCGAACCTTCCGCCGTCAGCGTGACGGTGCCGAGCTCACCCGAGTTGCTCTGCGTGCCCAAGGCATAGACGTGGTGCGCGGGTTCCGCGGCGAAGGCCGGGAACCCGAGCGAGAGGAGCGCGGCGCCTGCCGCGGCCGCGAAGAAACGGGTCGTGATCATGCAATACCTCCGGGGACTAGGAAGCGCAGGACTGCATACGAGCGGCGAAGGTACCGGGATTCTGTGAAAAATCTCTGAACCCCGTCACCGATGATCTCGACCACGAGCGAGCGAGCGGCGAACGGCTCGGCGAGCCCCGAGACGATGCGTGCGCTGCGCAAGGTCACGGCGGCGCCCGGTTTCACCCTTCAGCACATCCCGGTGCCCTCGATCGGCCCGAACGACGTGCTGATCCGCGTGAAGACGGTCGGCTTGTGCGGAACCGACCTGCACATCTACACCTGGGACCACTGGGCGGAGCGGCGCGTCAAGCCGCCGCTCACGATCGGGCACGAGTTCATGGGTGAGGTCGCCGCGGTCGGGGCGGCGGTGAAGGCGGTGGAAGTCGGCGACCGCGTCTCGGCCGAGGGGCACATCGCGTGCGGGATCTGCCGGCTGTGCCGGACCGGCGAAGCGCACATCTGCGAGCACGTCGAGATCATCGGCGTCGACACGGACGGCGCGTTCGCGGACTACATCCGCATGCCCGAGGCGAACGTCTGGAAGCTCGACCCGTCGATCCCCGACAGCTGGGCCGCGGTGTTCGATCCGCTCGGGAACGCGGTGCACACGGTCATGGCGGCGGGCGTCTCGGTGAAGTCGGTGGTGATCACCGGCGTCGGGTCGATCGGGCTCATGGCGATCCCGGTCGCGCGCGCGGCCGGCGCCTCGACGGTGTTCGCGGTCGACGTGAACCCGCAGAAGCTCGAGCTGGCGAAGCGCGTCGGCGCCGACGCGACGTTCAGCGCGACGCAACCGGATCTCGTCGACGAGATCATCAGGCGGACCGGCGGCGACGGCGTCGACGTGCTGCTCGAGATGTCCGGGTCGGGACAGGCGATCGACAACGGGCTGGCGATGGTGCGCAACGGCGGCGTCGCCGCGCTGCTCGGCATCCCGTCAGACGACGTCGAGATCAACCTCGCCGAGCGGATCATCTTCAAGGGTCTGACCGTACTCGGCATCAACGGCCGCCGCATGTTCGAGACCTGGTACCAGACGCAGGCGCTCGTCACCAGCAGGCGCGTCGACCTCACGCCGATCATCACGCACGAGATGCGCTTCGAGGAGTTCGACGCGGCCTTCGCCCTGATGAAGTCGGGCGAGGCCGCGAAGATCGTTCTGAGACTCTGAGCGCTACGCGCTCTTCGAGCCGACCTCGAGATACGCGGGCACGGTCGATGCGGCGGGCTCGAACGTCCCCGTCTCGACGCGCACGCGCTTCGAGGCGATCGGTGTGACGCCGGCCGCACGCGCGACGAGCAGCGGCCGCTCGCGCGAGATCGCGATACGCCGGGACTCGACGTGCGTGAAGAGCTCGCCGAGATCTGCGATCGTGACCGCTTCCGAGGCGAGCGCCGACCACGGCCGCACGCTGACGGGGAACCCGAGCTCGCGCGCGATTCGGCGCGCCTCGCGGAAGCTCGTCGCCGCGCGCGGCTGCGCTTCGAGCTCGGCGGAGCGGCCGCGCGCGATCATGTCGGGGACGACGACCTCGTCGACGAAGCGCGCGAACTGCTCGGCGAGCGATGCCGGATCGGAGAAGCGCACGTAGCGGACCTTCGCGAGATCGTCGAGGTCGCGCAGCAGCGTCGTCTTGATCTCGGCTTCGTCCCACACCGCGAACAAGATCGGGATGCGGCGCCCGCCGAAGATGTTGTACGCGATCTCGAACGCGCCGCTCTCGCTCAGGCCGGTGCGCAGCACCAGCATGACGTCGGCCGACGAGAGCAGCGAGAGCCGCGTGTCGCGGAAGCGCCGCGGCGCGAACGCCGTCCCCGCTTCGCTCGCGAACGCTTGGCGAAACGAGTCGTTGTCGTGCGCCTTCGTCCCGGTGACGAAGTCGAGCGCGTAGCGCCCGTCGCCGACGAGTCCGCCGATTCCGTCGAGCGCGGCCTGCACGACCCGCGCTTCGCGCTCGCCCGTTTGCGTGAGCGGCTGCCGAACGAAAACCTTGATGCCCATGTGAGTACACCCGAATCTCGACAGGGAAAACGGTACGGCGACGGTGTCGAAACGTTCACCGCGTGTAAACAATAGAACACCACGACGAGAGTGTTTGTCAAGCGAATGCACGGTCGCCGTGCGCTCGAATGAGCCCGATCACTCGTGTCGGTGTAGGGCCGAGCGTAGCACGCTCGACTTACCGCGCGCTTACGTCGCATGCACGAGTCGACGAGGCACGGCCGACAGGACACCGAAGTGAGCGCGCGATGAACGCCGCATTCGAGTCCCGCCTCAACGCCGACCTCGACGCCCTGCGCGCCGCGGGGACGTACAAGCGCCTGCGCCACATCACCGGGCCGATGGCGCCCGAGGTCCACATGGAGGAGGCGGGCGACGTCATCGTCCTCTCGTCGAACAACTATCTCGGGCTCGCCGACCACCCCGAGGTGGTCGCTGCGGGAATCGAAGGGCTCAAGGAGTACGGCGCGGGGACGGCGTCCGTGCGCTTCATCTGCGGGACGTTCGACATCCACCGCGAGCTCGAGGAGAAGATCGCCTCGGTCTTCGGGTTCGAGGCCGCGCTTTCGTACGTCTCGTGCTGGACGGCGAACGAAGGGCTGATCCCGACCGTCGCGACGGCGGGAAACACGATCATCAGCGACGAGCTCAACCACGCCTCGATCATCGACGGCTGCCGGCTGGCCGGCGCGAAGCGGCTGCGCTACAAGCACGGCGACATGGCCGATCTCGAAGCGAAGCTGCGCGACGCCGAAGGGACGGCCTTCATCGTGACCGACGGCGTGTTCTCGATGGAAGGCTCGATCGCGAAGCTCCCCGAGATCGTGGACCTCGCCAAGAGATACGACGCCGTGACGATCGTCGACGACTCGCACGGCACCGGCGTGATGGGAAAGACCGGACGCGGGACGATCGAGCACTTCGGTCTCGAGGGACAGATCGACATCCTGACGGGCACGCTGGGCAAGGCGCTCGGCGGCGCGGCCGGCGGGTTCGTCGCCGGATCGAAGGCGCTCGTCGACACGCTGGTGCAGCGCTCGCGCACGCAGCTCTTCTCCAACGCGCTTCCGGCGACAGTCGCGTGCAGCGCGCTCAAAGCGATCGAGCTGCTCGCGGCGCAGCCGCAGCTCGTGGAGACGCAGCGCGCCAACACCGCGTACTTTCGTGAGGGTCTGAAGCGCTTGGGATTCAAGCCGCTCGACGGACCGAGCGCGATCGTCCCGATCATCGTCGGCGACACGGCGTTCGCGATCGCGATGAGCGACCGCCTCTTGAAGGAAGGCGTCTTCGTGACGGGCTTCGGCTTCCCGGTGGTCCCCGAAGGGACGGCGCGGATTCGCGTGCAGATCTCCAGCGCGCTCACGCGCGAGGAGCTCGACCGCGCGCTGGCGGCGTTCGAGAAGGTCGGCCGCGAGCTCGGCGTGATCGGCGAAGCGGCGCGCGCCTAGCCGAGTGCCGTACCGAGCGGCCGATGGGCCTCACCAATCGCCGGGCGCCTGAAATCGCGAGCGGCGGGTATCGTGACGGGACGATGATCAACGCTCGCATCCGCGCCGTCTCGGCGCTGCTCGCCTTCATCCTGGTCCCCGTCGCCGCGGGAGCCGCACCGAGGCCGTTCACGGGGCCGGCGAACGGTTGGGACCACAACGTCGCCGCCGCGCCGAGCGCGCAAGCGCCGCGCGCGCTCGAGACCTGGAAGAAGAGCGACGGCGAGTACCTCACGTATCTCGAGGACGCCGGTCTTTCGTACGACGACACGCTCGCCGCGGTGAAGAAGAACATCGCCGACAACGGCGTCAAGACGACGGTCGACACCGATCGCCAGTGCGCCGGGCGCCGCGCGCACGAGGTCGAGATGGCGCTCGGCACGAGCGTCGTCCATCAGATCATCATCGACGACGCACCGGGCCTCACGAAGCTCACGTACGCGCGCCCCGCCAGCACGCCTGCCGCAGCGGATGCGACGGCCGCACTGACCGCCTACTGCGCGGGCTCCTGAGGTGCGGTCGAGCGCTCATGAAGACGCGGTGATCTGACCGGCGGCTCGCCGTAGCGCGGTCACGCAGCGCGCGGAGACGTATGCGCGGTGCGTGTCGTAGCCGTGCAAAACGCGCCCGTCGAGCGGAAAGTCCCATACGGAGGCGCGCGAGCTCCACGATCCGTCCGGCGCCATCGTCGCAAGAAGGTGCGCGACCCCGCGCTCCACGCAGGCCGCGGTCCCCGGGTACGCGGCAAGCGAGCCGACGGCGAGTGCCGTCTCGTACGCGTCGCTCTCGGCACCCCACGATCCGTCGTCGTTCTGTGAATCGAGGATGAACGAGAGGCCGTGCCGTGCCGAATCCGCCAATCGGGGATAGCGCAGCAGCACCTCGAGCGCGAGATTCGTTCCGAACAGCAGGCTGGGGTAGAAGTACGATCGCCAAAACCCGCGCGCGTCCTGGGTCTGCGGTACGAGGTCCTGGTTCACGAAGCCCTCGAGGTGCGTGCCTTGGAGCGCGAGGAAGACGTTGAAGTTCACCTCGGGATGCGCGAGAAGGTTGTTCTGCTCCGACCGTTCCGTCGTCAGCGACGTCGAGCCGGGAGTGTCGAAGGTCACGAACAATCGCTCGGGCTCGCGATGGAACGCCAGCAGCGGTTCCGGCGTACGGTTCACCCGGAGTCGCCGTAACGTGCGAATGACGTAGGCCGTGTCGTCGGAGTCGACGTGGCGAACGCGGGATCCGTCGGAGTGGTCCGGAGCGGGCGGCGCATAGCCCCACATCCCTCCATTCTCCTCGGACAGGATCCGGACGAGGATGATCGTTCGGTCGATCTCGTCGAGCAATCCGGTCATCGCGTCGGTGATGAAGGACGCGACGAACACGTGTCCTTTGTTCTCGTTGAAACGTATCCCGTCGCTGCCGACCAAGGCGAGGCCGTACGTACCGGACCGCAGCCGTTCCCGCAGGAATCCCGTCGCTCTTGCGATCGCGGCGTCCAGCGCCCCCTGCTTCACCTTCGATTCCACGGCGAGGCGGGATTTTTCGCGCACGTTCGTTCCGAGCCTTGACGTGCGAAGAAAAAACAGGCCCAGCGGCGTTCGTCGCTGGACCTGTGCATGGTTGCGGGGGCGAGATTTGAACTCGCGACCTTCGGGTTATGAGCCCGACGAGCTACCGGACTGCTCCACCCCGCGGCGGCGACGGTTACTATAGCACCGGCGTCGAACGGGCGTCAAGGACATGTCCGGACTCGACCTCGCCGCGCTCGCCAAAGTCCAGCTTCACTGCCACCTCGAAGGGACCGTCCGCGCCGAGACCTTCCGCGCGCTCGCGGCGAAGTACGGCGTCCAGCTCGGCGAAAGGGCCGACCCCGCGCGGACATACGCGTTCCGGACGTTCGGCGAGTTCCTGCTGCTCTTCGCGAAGGTCACCGAGACGCTGCGCGCCCCCGAGGACTTCGCGCGCGTCGCGCGCGACTATGCCGTAGACGCCGCCGCGCAAGGGGTCGTCTACGCCGAAGTCTTCGTCTCGCCGTCGGTGTGGACGTTCTTCCACCGCGAGCTCGACGTGCGCGCCACGGCCGCCGCGATCCGGGAGGCGCTCGACGAGGCCGCCGGCCCGCTCGGGATCGAGGTCGCGCTGATCGCGGACCTGACGCGGAACTTCGGCGCCGAGCGCGCCGAGCAGTCGGCCCGCGAGGCGGTCGCCCTCCGCGATCTCGGTGTCATCGGGATCGGGCTCGGCGGCGACGAGGCCCGCTTCCCGCCCGAGCTCTTCGAGCGCGCGTACGCGATTGCGCGCGAGGGCGGCCTGCACGGCGTCGTGCACGCCGGCGAGGGGGCCGGGCCGGCGAGCGTGCGCGCTGCCGTCGAGGTCCTGGGCGCCGAGCGGATCGGCCACGGCGTCCGCGCGATCGAGGACCCTGCGGTCGTCGGGCTGCTCGCAGAACGCCGGATCCCGCTCGAGATCTGCCCGACCTCGAACCGGCTCACCGGCGCCGCGCCCGCGGGCGCCGAGCACCCGCTGGGCGCGCTGGACGCCGCGGGCTGCGTCATCACCATCGACGCCGACGATCCGGCGCTGTTCGGCACGACGCTGCTCCAGGAGTACCGCGACGTCGCCGAGGCGTTCGGCGAGGACGCGCTGCTGCGCTTCGCGCGCAACGCGATCGACGCGTCCTTCGCGCGGCCCGAGACGAAGCTGCGCCTGCACGAGCGGTTCGAGCGTTCCCGGAACTCCGCGCTCGCGGGGCGAATATCGTAGGGCGATGGCGGGCCACACCCATTTCGACGAGTCGAC
>Ga0213878_10000620_pt1 | contig 13017 bp, 10 predicted proteins | sample VelepicoBEBS_R02_FD_161053 | JGI IMG/M metagenome (GOLD analysis project Ga0213878, IMG submission 161053) | Vellozia epidendroides bulk soil microbial communities from rupestrian grasslands, the National Park of Serra do Cipo, Brazil - BS_R02 | ecosystem: Environmental > Terrestrial > Soil >... | reverse complement strand
ACTCGGCGACGCCGAACCTGCGGCTCGACGACAAGACGGCGAACCGCAAGATCAAGGACCGTCCGGACCCGCATCTCGTCCTGACCCCGAAGCGCAAGCACTACGAGATGTCGCCGAACAGCGAGCTGAACCTCACCGAGAACCGCGACATCTCGCGCAGTCCGCTGTGGACGCCGAACCGCACGCACATCTATTCCTCGTCGACCGGTCCGCTGAGTCCGAAGCGGCTGAAGAAAGAGACGCTGAAGCTCTGGAAGTGACCGAGCCGCTCCGCCGGCGTTCTTCGCTCGCGTGGGAGACGCCGCTGCGCGAGCTGCTGCGCGACCGGACGCCGAACGCGAGCTTCTTCGTGCGCGATCATGCGCGGACGGTGCCGCGGATCGCTGAGGCCGAGTACCGGCTCGTGGTCGCCGGGGCGAACGGCGAGCAGGTGCTGACGCTTGCCGATCTGCGCGCAATGCCGCGCGTCTCGCGCGTCGTGACGCTGGCGTGCTCGGGGAACGGGCGCAGCGGCTTCGAGCCGCGCCCGCCGGGCGTGCCGTGGGGATTCGGCGCGATCTCCACCGCGGAATGGGAGGGCGTGCGTCTGCGCGACGTGCTAGAGCGCGCGGGGATCGGCGAGCGCGACGCGCACGTCGTCTGCGACGGCTACGACGAGGCGCCGGACGCGGAGAGGCCGCCGTTTCGCCGCAGTCTCCCGCTGGAGCGCGCGCTCGGCGAGGGAACGATCCTCGCCGACACGATGAATGCCGAGCCGTTACCGGCGGAGCACGGCGGCCCGGTGCGGCTGCTGGTCGGCGGCTGGAGCGCGAACCACTCGGTGAAGTGGCTGCGTCGCATCGCGCTCTCCGAGCGGCCCGACGAAGGTCACTGGATGACCGCGGACTACCGCGTCCCCGATCGCGTGACCGGCGAGATGCGCACGATCGAAGCCGCGGCGCCGATGGCGATCATCGCGGCGCCCGAGTCCGGCGCGGTGTGCGGGCATGAGGTCGACGTGCAAGGGGTCGCGTACGGTCAGCCCGCGCCGGCGCTCGTTCGCGTCGAGGTCGACGGCGCGCACGCCGGCGACGTTGTGGTGCGCTACGAGGACGGCCCGTACGCGTGGGGCCGCTGGTCGCTCCCGCTCGAGCTGCGGCCGGGACCGCACCGCATCGCGGTGCGGCCCGTCGACCGCCAAGGAAACGCCGGACCCGAGCAGCCGACGTGGAACTCGGGCGGCTACTGCTACGACGGCCCGCACGCGATTCGCGTCGAGGTCGGCACGGCGCGCTGAGCGCGCGTCAGACGAACGCCAGGCTCGGATACGCGCCGGTCAGGACGTCGGCCGGGTTGCGGCCGAGCCACTTCTCGATGACGGTCGCGTAGACGGCGCGGAAGTCGGTCGCGAACTTGAGATCGCCGTTGCGGTCGAGATCGGTCAGCGACGGGTGCTCGCCGTAGATGCCGCCTTTCACGCCGCCGCCGAGCACGAAGAGCGGCATCGCGGCGCCGTGGTCGGTCCCGTTCGAGGCGTTCTGCGCGACGCGGCGGCCGAACTCGCTGAACGTCATCGTCAGCACCTTCTTGTCGAGGCCGTGGGCCACGAGGTCGGTGTAGAATGCCAGCAATCCGTCGCCGAGATAACCGAGGAGACGGTCTTGCTGCGCCGGCTGACCGGCGTGGGTGTCGAACGAGCCGATCGAGACGAAGACGATCTTCGAGCTCGCGCTCGAGCCGATCAGCTTCGCGGCGAGCGCGAGCTGCTGCGCGAACGGGTTCGCCGGGTACGCCGCCTTGTTGGTGAACTCCGCGGTCTGCTTGCGCAGGACGTCGCCGCCGTGGTATGCGTCGCGCGCGGTCTGGGCGATCATGGCGAGATACGGCGACTGGCCCGGCTTCGCGCCGTCGTACAGCACGCCCGCGCTCTGCTTTGAGGCGAGATCGCGGCCCGTGTTGTAGCCGAATGCGTTGATCGCACCGATCGCCGGAACTTCGACGTGCGAGGCGACGAGCGCCGCCGGCAAGGTGTCGCCCAGCGAGACCGCCTCAAACATCGACGCGGGCTTCGCGCGGCCGGAGAAGCGCTTGTCGAGATAGCGCCCGAGCCAGCCGTACTGCTGCGGGCGGTCGGGCGAGGCCGTCTCCCAGATCTGCGTCGCCTCGAAGTGCGAGCGGTTGGGATTCGGGTATCCGACGCCTTGGACCAGCGCGACGCGGCCCTGCTTGTAGATCTCGTTCAGCCCTTTCAGCGCCGGGTTGAGCCCGATGCGGTCGTTCAGCTTCAGGACCTGCGTCTCCGCGACGCGGATCGCCGGGCGAACGCGGTGATACGCGTCGTCGCTCCACGGGACGATCGTGTTGAGGCCGTCGTTCCCGCCGCCCATCTGCACGACGACGAGAACGTTGTCCGGATCGACGCTCGTCCCGAACGAGGGCAGCGGCGATGCCGCGCCGGCAACCTGCGCGAGCGCGCTCGCCCCGGTGCCGCCGAGAAAGGCGACGGAGAGCGCGGAGCCGACGAAATGCTTGCGTTTCATGCGCGATCCTAATCGAGCTGGTTGACGGGGAGGTTGAGCGTCAGCGCGAGCGCGCCGCGGATCTTGTCCGCATAGTTCTCGGGGCCGAACGGCATGGGGTTCTGCGCGCTCGCCGCGGGCGTCCGCGAGTCGAGATAGGCGACGAGCGTCGCGCGGACGTCGGAGGTGACGTCGTCCTGCACCGCGCCGCCGACGATCGCCGCGGCGACCTTCGCCGGGTCCATCCCGCAGCGGCGCACGAGCTCGTCGGGCGCGACGTTCGGCGCGCCGACCGCGGCCATGCCGTTCTTGCCGGGCGCGGTCTGCGCGATCAGCGCGTTCACGAAGTTGAACCGCGCGAGCAGTGTCGAGGTGTTGATCCAGGCGGGACCGCCGTCCCAGCCTTTGACGCTCGGCGGGTTCAGCGGCTCCTGGCCCATCCGCGCGAGCTGGTAGACGACGTTGGGCGGGACGCTCTGCGCGCCGATGTAGCGCAGCGTCCCGATCGCGAGCTCGATGGGCGACTTCGGGATCGCGCGGTAGGCGCGCGCCGAGTAGAAGACGTTGGAGCGCAGGATCGCGCCGACGGTGCGCGCGACGTCGAAGCCGGAGAGCGCGTAGACGCGCGCGGCCGACTCGATCAGCTCCGGCTCGGGGTCGCTGTAGACGAAGAACTCGAGCAGCTTGCGCGCGATGAAGCGCTGGTGCACGGGTTGCGCGACGATGATCGCGATGACGTCGTCGGCACCGAAGAACCCGCTTTGGCCGAGCACCGTCTTCGTCCCGTCGTCGTGGCGCGCGGGGACGAACGCCGCCTGCTGGTTCTTGTCGAGCGTCCAGCCGGTGAACGCGCGTGCGGCTTCCTTGACGTCGTCTTCGGTGTAGTTGCCGAGGCCGAGCGCGAAGAGCTCCATGACCTCGCGCGCGTAGTTCTCGTTCGGGTGCGCTTTCGCGTTGGCGCGGTTGTCGAGCCAGATCAGCATCGCGGGATCGCGCGTCACCGCGGAGAGCAGCGCCGGGAAGCGGCCCAGGCCCATCGTGCGGAACAGCTCGATCTGCTGTGCCATCAGCGGCGGCTGCGCTTTCTGCACCGACGTCGCGAAGTGGCCATGCCAGAACAGCGCCATCTTCTCCGGCAGCGGCCGGTTGGTGCGCAGCATCCGGTCGAGCCACCACAGCTGGACGTTCTGGCGCGCCTTCGCGCGATCGTAGAGCAGCGCGGTGTCGGGATACGCGGCGAGGTCGGGCTCGGGCACGGTCGGGTGCAGCAGCGAGTCGACCGCACCGATCATGCCGAGCGAGGCGAGCCGCGCGACATCGGCTTCCGAGCCGCCGAAACCGGCCCGGCGCAGCAGATGCGCGGCCTGGCGGGTCGTGAAACGGCCGGCGTACGGCTCGAGCGCGCCGGGCTCGAGAGCGCCGGGCGGGCGGAAACCGACCTGTGGATCGGTCGACGTGTCGATCTTCGGCAACCCCACGATACCCTCCGAACGAACGAGGCTTCGCGATCGTCACCGCGCCCGCCCGGCCGGAATGTCACGGGACGGCAATGTGACGGACACGAAGCGGTAAACGGTGAGGCCGCAGACTCCGATGAGTGAGATGGCAGCTACAGCAGAAACACTACCGGCCGCGGCGCGCGACGAAGCGCCGTACACGATCCGTCCCATCACGGTCGACGAGTATCACCGCATGCTCGAAGTCGGCATCTTGTACGAAAAAGAGCCGGTCGAGCTCCTCGACGGCCAGCTGATCGCGATGCCGCCGCAAGGTCCCGCTCACGCGTCGGTCTTTTCCGCGCTGAACGCGCTATTCGTGCACACGTTTGGGGATCGCGCGCTCGTTCGGCCCGGAGGTCCGATTGAGCTCAACCGCATCTCCGAACCGGAGCCCGATCTCGCGCTCGTGCGCCGCACGGAAGACCAATACTTCGGCTCGCATCCCAAACCCGAGGACGTGCTGCTGCTGGTCGAGGTCTCGCATTCTTCGCTGGCGTACGACCGGCGTCAGAAGCTCTCGGCATACGCACGAGCAGGGATCGCGGAGTACTGGATCGTCGACCTCGTTCATCGTCGCATCGAGATCTTTGCCGAACCGCAGAACGACCGGTATGAAGCGCACCAGACCGCGCGCCCCGGCGACTCCATCGCGCCGCGCGCCTTTCCGAACGATGCGCTCTCGGTCGCATCGCTCTTGCCATGACGCAAGGCGAGCGTCTTCTCGGCCGGAATCGGGTTTGTCAGCGCGCGTTCGTCAGTAGTGCAGCTGCTTCGGCGGCGAGCTCGGGGGCGGCGACGCCGCGGGTCGCTTTGCCGCTCGCGGAGATCGTCACGGTGAGGTCGGCGCGGCACAATGCGGCGGCGAAGAGGCGGCGCTGCTCGCGGACGTACGCGGCGCGCGGTTTGGCGTGGTGGTCGTACCAGGTGAACTTCGCGGTGCGCGCGGCGACCGCGTCGCCGGCGCAGTCCTTCGGGATCATCCCGTAGGTCGTGCTGAACAGGAACGCGTCCGGGACGTAGTACGGCGGGAACGATCCGGCCCGCGCGTCGACGACGAAGACGTGGTCGAACCGGCGTGAAAGAATCCGCTCGACCGATGCGACGACGACCGCATCGTCACGCTCGTCGACCAGCTCGGGACCTTGCTCGCCGCCGGCGAGGCGTTCGCAGTGCGCGAGCGCGCCTGCGAGAGTCTCGAACGGGTGCCGCGCCGCGTACGACTCGATCAGCGCGATGAGCCGTCCGATCAGCGCCGCGCGCAGCTGCGCGCGCGCGCCGGTCTCGCCGGGCCGCGGCAGCAGCAAACCGCCGTCTTCGACGATCGCGCGCGCCGCGGCGGCGGCACCGGTCGCGCGCAGCCACTCGGTCCAGCGTGCGCGCCGCGCGCGGAAGCCGGCGACGCGCTCGCGGGCGAGCTCGGAGAGATCGGCGTCTCGCTCGCCGCGCAGCACATTGGTGCCGAGGCGCAGGTCGCGCTTGCGGTCCCAGCGGCGCTCGCCGTCCGGTTCGGTCTCGGGGATCGCGAACAGCGCGGGCTGGGGGCTCGCCGGCTCGCCGCACAGCGTCGCGATCGACGCGTCGGAGAGCCGCAGCATCGGCGTCTGCAGCGCGCGCAACAGCCACTCGTGGCGGAACGGATCGACCGCGCTCCACAGCAGCGAGAGCGCGTCGAGGACGTCGTGGCGCTCCAACAGCGCCGGATCGCCGGCGAGCGCGACCGGGACGTCGCGCGCCAGCAGCGCGTCTTCATACGTCCCGAGCGTGCGCAACGAGCGGTGCACGACGGCGATCTTCGCCGGCTCCGTGCCGGCGCGGAGCAGCGCGCTCACGCGCTCGGCGACGCTCTCCGCTTCCGAGGCGCGGTCGGCCGCGCGCAGCACGCGCACCGCGTCGCCCGCCGCGACCGGCCGCGCCGGATCGGCATCGACGATCCCGCGCGCGAGCGCGGCGATCTGCGGGTGCAGCGAGCCCGGCCCGAGCGCGACGGTCGTCTTCGCGCGGCCGAAGATCCGTTCCGGACGCGCGCCGGCGAACGTCTGCGTCGCGAGCTCGGGATCCCCCGCGACCGCGACGCCGTCGAGCGCGTCGCCGAAGAGCGCTCGCAAGAAGCGCAGCGCCGCCGCCGGAAGATCGTGCGCGTCGTCGACGAAAGCGACGCGGAGCCGGCGCCGAAGCGCACGCACGATCGCGGGATATGTCTCGAGCAGTCGCGTCGCTTCGGCGAGGACGTCGGCCGGCGTCAGGCAGCCGCGCCGCACGAGCTCGTCGACGTACGCGCGATACAATCGCGCGAGGATCTTCGCTAGGTCGAGCTCGCGCCGGCGCTGGCGGTCGAGCTCGGAGGCGTCGACCGCGAGCGAGGCGCGGTGCTCGTCCTTCGTCGCGGCGAGCAGCGCCGGTGAGGCGAGGTTCGGCGGGTTCGCGTAGAACGTCGTCGCGCCGCGCTGCGCGACCGCGAGGAACGCCTGGTCGTCGATCCCGGCGTCGCGCAGCTTGCGGATCAGCCGCAGCGCCGCATCGGCGAAGCGCGCCGGCGTGCGCAGGCCGGCGATCTCCGGATCGACGTCGGCGCCCAGCCAGTCGCTCCATTCCGCCGAGAACAGCGGCGCCGCGGCGCGCTCGAAGATCTCTTGTGCGTCGAGGGGTTCGATCAGCTCGAGATCCAGCGCGAGCCCGGTCTCGAGCGGGTGCGCGCGCAGCAAGTCGAGTGCGAGCGCGTCCAACGTCGCGCCCTGCACGGCGATCCCGCTCGCCGCCGACATGCGCTCGGCCAGCGCGCGGGCGCCCTCGGGCCGTGCCGCGGTGACGATCGCCGCTTCGGGCAGCGCCGGCTCGGCGCCGACCAGCGCGGCGAAGCGGCGCACCAGCGCGGCCGTCTTGCCGCTGGTCGGCGGCCCGATGAAGGCGATCAGCCCGTGCGCGGCCGGCAATTCGAGCGCACGCTCGAGCGCAAGGCTGGCGATCACCGGCCGGGCTCGCGTTCGGCGAGAGGGAGCACCCGACGGGATTCGGTCAGCCGCCGGGCCGCCCCCCGCCGGTACCGCGTGAAATTCCGTACCGCCATAGGGGTGATCCCCGATGGCGCAGGCCGGTCGCGATCCTACGCTTTGGTCGACCGCCGGCATGCCGAGCGGTCATGCCGGAAAACCGCTCACGAATCGTGAGCAGGAGAGTGACATGAGCCACCACCATCATCCGAAACACGGCCCATTCGCCGTCGCCACCAGCCCCCAGTTCCTCGACGTCCTGTGCGTTTTCGACGCGGACACGATCCTCAGCACCTATCCGAACAGCATGGACCCAAACAACCCTACGCAGATCGACTCCCAGTACGTCTTCATGGTCACGGACGCCGCGAACGCGCTGTCGGGGCAAGGGGGCGGCGAATTGAACCTCGCCGCGAATACCGGAGATGAGATCCGCTGGCGGGCCGATACGGTATCGGGCGGTACCGACAACACGGTGATCTTCTACAACTTCCTCCCCACCGGCGGCGGTTTGCCGATCAGCGCGCCACAAGCCAATTTGGAGCAGGTGACGGTTCCGCTACCGAACCCGCAGAATCCCCAGCAACCGACCACCCAGACGATCCAGAGCTACTACTGGTCATGCAACGTCAACCAGGTCGGCTCGGTCACGTACCACTTCCAGTTCGGCATCTACGACTCGAGCGCCACCCCGAAGGGGTTCTACGAATGGGACCCTTTCATCACCATCACTCAGGGCTGACGTCGCGGTCCGCCAGGTGCGGATTCGTGCGTCAGCGGCCGAAGCGCTCCTCGAGCGCGAGCGGCCGCTCGCGACAAGCCTCGGCGTACGCGCAGTAGCGGCAGGCGCCGGGGTCGTCGGTCGCCGGGAACGACTGCAGCGTTCCCGCCGACAGCTCCGCGGCGAGCGCGATCATGCGCTCGCGCGCGCGCTCGAGCTCGGCGACGGCGATCTCGCCGGTCGCGCCTCGGCTGCGGGCGGCGCGCCAGTCGCCCGCATCCGGGCGCGCGCGCAGCACCACCTCGAGCTCGACCGGCGCGACGTCGAGCAGCGCGTCCTTCAGCGGGACGAGCGCGAGCCGCGTCACCGTGTCGCCCGCCGCGGTGCGCGCCCAGTAGTAGAACGGCAGCTGGAACTCGCGGAACGCTCGAACCTCGGCGAGATACTCGTCGGCGCTCGTCGCGATCGAGCCGGTCTTGTAGTCGACGACGGTCACCGTGCCGGTGCGCTCGTCGCGGTCGAGCCGGTCGATGTAGCCGACGAAGCGGTGACCGCCGAGCTCGACGTCGGCCTGCGTCTCGCAGCCGATCACCTCGAACGGCGCGCGACGCGCGCGCTCGAGCAGCCAGACCAGATACTTCTTCGCGGTGCGCCGCGCGCGGCGTTTCTGCAGCTCGAACTCGACCGGCGCGTCGAAGCGGGTGCGGTGGCGGTCGAACGCCGTCACCACGCAGTAGTCGAGCACCGAGCCCAGCGCGCCGGCGTCGCCGCCGGCGAAGCGCGTGTGCGTGTGGTGAAACTCCTCGAGCGCCGCGTGGAACGCGATCCCGTAGAACGACGCCGACGAGCCGCGGTCCTCCACCGCCGCACAGGCGTAGCGGAACCACCACTTGCGCTTGCACTCGGCGTACGCGTTGAGCGACGACGCGCTGAACGTCAGCTTGCGCAGCGCGACCGGCGCCGCGGGCTCGTCTTCGACCGGCTCGGCCGGCGCGACGTCCGAGATCGCCGCTGTGCTCGGCGAAGCGCCCGCGAGCTCTGCCTCGATCTCGCCGATCAGGTCGCGCGCCTCCCACGGCTCGGCGAACGCGCGCGCGGCGTCGAAATCGCGCGCGATCCGCTCCAGCGCCGCGCGTGTCGCGTGCGCCGAGCCCGTCCAGCGCTCGCCGATCGGAAAAGCGCCGAAAACCGTCGCGAGCAGCGTCTGCGCCGACGCGTCGGGCGTCTTGTATGCCGCCGTCACCGAGCCGAGCCCGTGCGCGAAGCGCGTCGCGTCGGCGGCCGCGCCGCGCGCGATCACGTCGAGCAGGTCGCTGCGGTCGCCGGCCGCCGCCAGCAGCGTGCGCGCGTCGTCGGGCCGCACACCGCTCTGCGGGGCGAGCAGCGCGCGCCGCGCGTCGGCATCGCCCTGCGATGCCGCGTAGCGCAGCAGCGCGACGACGCCGTCGACCGCGGCGAGATCCGGCGCCGCCGCCGCGACCGGCTCGACCGTCTCGAACGCGAGCCCCGCCTCGTCGGCGAGCCGCCGCCAGGCGAACGCGTCGTCGTCGTTCGCGAGTAGCGCCGACTCGACCGCGAGCGTCTCGCCCTCGATCGCCGGCCGTGCCGCGACCGCCTGGCGCAGCGCGCTGCGCACGTCGAGCGCGTCGGCGAACGACACCAGCGTGCGCAGGTGCTGCGCGAGCACCTCGAACGGTGCGGGGACGTCGTCGCGGTCGACCGCGTCCAGGACGCGTTCCGCGAACGACGCGCTGCCGACGACGTGCGCGGGGAGGCCCACGTCCTCGTGCGTCGCCGCGATCCGGCGCACCAGCGCGCGCCGCTCGCCCTCGCGCAGGACGCGCCGGCGGACCAGCCGCGAGAGGAACGCGGCCGGCGCGAGGGCGCCCTCGGCGGGGAGCCGCCGTTCGTCGACGAGGAGCACGTCGTCTTCAGTTCGGGCGTTCCGGCGGCCGCGCCCCTCGGCGGGCTCCACAGAAGCCGGGGTGCGGAGATTGTGGACGGACGTGGAAAGCGGGGATGCGATGCGCAGGCTGATCGTCGGGGTCTCCGGAGCGAGCGGGAGCGTCTACGCGATCGCCGCGCTGCGCGCGCTCCGCGAGGTCCCCGATCTCGAGACGCACCTGGTCCTCTCGCAGCAAGCCCGTCAGACGATCGCGCTCGAGACGGACACGACCGCCGAAGCGGTCGAAGCGCTCGCCGACGTGGTGCACCGCGACGGCGATCTCGCGGCGTCGGTCTCCTCCGGCTCGTTCAAGACCGAGGGGATGCTGGTGATCCCGTGCTCGATGAAGACCGCCTCGGCGCTCGCCTACAGCTTCAACGCGAACTTGCTCGTTCGCGCCGCCGACGTGTGCCTGAAAGAGAAGCGCCGCGTGGTGCTGGTCGTGCGCGAGACGCCGCTGCACCTCGGGCACCTGCGCACGCTCACGCAGCTCGCGGAGATCGGCGCGGTGATCCTGCCGCCGGTCCCCGGAATGTACGCGCGCCCGAAGACGGTCGACGACATCGTCGCGCAGACGGTCGGCAAAGCGCTCGACCAGTTCGGGATCGACGCGAAGCTGTTCACGCGCTGGAGCGGCGCGTAGGGCGCCTCAGCGCGTCGTCAGCGTGAACCAGGTCGCGACCGCCTTCTCCCCGCAGTTCGGTACGGGCTCGGCACGAACGCGATAGGTCCCGGCGACGACCGGCACCTGCAGCGCGACGTGGACACCGAAGATCCCCCTAGCCGGCTTCGTGTCGTATGCTGCGGGGAGATCCTTGCCGCTGTTCTCGTCCTTCGCGCGGTCGGTGAAGTCGTCGAACCCGTGCTGCTCCATCGGCGCGAAAATGCAGCCCTCGCAGGTGAACACGACGTGGCGCGGATGTCCCTTGCGCGTGCCGGGCCCGCCGACTCGCACGAGCAGCGGCTTGTCGAACGTCGCGATGTACGAGGTCGCGCCGAGCGCGGCGTAGCTCCGCGCGACCTGATGGTCGCCGGAGGCGATCGCCGCGCGCACGACTTTCGGCGGCTTCCGGTCTTGCGGGCACTGCGGGTCCTGCGGGGGACGGTGCGCTGCGGCGGTGAGCGCGAGGACCGCCGCGGTGAGCACCGTCAGGCGACGGCCGATGCGTCCGGCGCCGCCGGCTGCGCGGCCCAGGCGACGCGCGGCGGGATCAAGCGCGTGTCGACGCGGGCGGCGTGCTCGTGCGCGAGCGCGATCAGCCCGGCGATCGTCTCGTCCGAGAGCGGCGTGGGCTCGAGCCCCAGCGAGCGCAGGTTCGTGTTCACGCAGTTGTAGTAGTGCGACTCGCGCTCGACGCGCGGGTTCGGGACGTGCGCGATCTCGCACGCCAGCCCGCGATCGCGCGCGACCCGCGCGACCCGCTCCGCCAGCTCTTCGACCGAGAACATCTCGGTGAACTGGTTGAAGACGCGGTACTGCCCTTCCCGCGCGGGGTTCTCCAGCGCGATCTCGACGCAGCGCACCGTGTCGCGGATGTCGAGGAACGAGCGCGTCTGCCCGCCCGCGCCGTAGACGGTCAGCGGATGGCCGAGCGCGGCCTGCACGCAGAAGCGGTTCAGCACCGTCCCGAAGATGTGATCGTAGTCGTAGCGGTTCGCAAGCGCCGGAGAGAGCGCCGTCTCTTCGGTGTAGGTTCCGTAGACGACGCCTTGGTTGAGGTCGGTCGCGCGCAGCTTCCATACCCGGCAGGCGAAGTAGATCTGGTCGCTGTCGCTGACCTTCGTGAGATGGTAGAACGAGCCGGGCTGCTTGGGATACGGGAGCGTGTCGGAGCGGCCGTTGTGCTCGATCGTGATGAAGCCTTCCTCGACGTCGATGTTCGGCGTCCCGTACTCGCCCATCGTACCGAGCTTCACCAGGTGCGCCTCCGGCGCGTGCTCGTGCAGCGCCCACAGCACGTTCATGTTCCCGACCGTGTTGTTCAGGTGCGTGCGCACCGCGTGCTCGCGGTCGATCATCGAGAACGGGGCGCTGCGCTGCTGACCGAAGTGCACCACCGAGTCCGGCATCGTCTCGCGCACGACGCGCGAGAACGCCGCGTAGTCGGTGACGTCGGCCTGCTCGAAGCGGATCGTCCGCCCGGTGACGCGCGACCACTCGTCGATCCGCCGCCGCGCCGACGCGATCGGGACCAGCGAGTCGAGCCCGTGCTCGCGATCCCACTCGCGGCGGATCAAATTGTCCACGATCGTGACGTCGTGCCCGCGTTCCGAGAGGTAGAGCGACGTCGCCCACCCGCAATACCCGTCGCCGCCGACCACCAGGACCTTCATGCCGCTTTCCGTTCTCCTCGTAGAATGCCGATCAGACGCTCGGCATGGACGCCGAGCCGGTGCTCCTCCGCCCGCTCGCGCGCCGTGAAGGAGAACCTCGACCACGCCGGTTCGCCGGTCACCGTGCGAATCGCTGCGGCCAGTGCCGCTTCGTCCGCGCGTTTCACCGCGATCCCCGCGCCGCGAATCCAGTCGGAGATCCCGCCGACGTCGTACGCCACGGCCGGCCGGCCGCGGGCCTGCGCCTCGATCCCGACCAAACCGAACGGCTCGGGCCACAGCGAGGGGACTGCGATCGCGTCGGCGCGGTCGATCTCGGCTCGCAGCTCGGCCGCGCTGAGCTTGCCGCGCCACTCCACGGCGAGGCCGTCCCGCGCCGCTTGCGCGCGGGCGGCGCGCTCTTCCGCTTCCCCTTCACCGGCGACGACGAGCAGCGGCCGTTCGGCGGCCGCCATCTTCGCCAGCGCGCCGAGCAGCGAGCGCAAGCCCTTGCGCGGGGTCAGTCGCGAGGCGAAAACGAGCCTGCGCTCGCGCGAGCGCGGCGGGACGACCAGCGCGTACGCCTCGTCGGGGAGGGGCGGCGGGGTGATCGCGATGCGCGCGTCGGGTATCCCGTTCGCGGCACAGATGGCGCGCATGTGCTCGCTGGAGACCAGGACCGCGTCGGCGCGCGCGATCCGGTCGCGCAGCGCCTCGCGCGCGACGATGCGGCGGAACGAGGACGGACGCGGCCCGTGGACGCAGCCGCGCGCGAACGTCGCGGCCCGGCACGCGCCGCCCATGACGGCCGTGCACGGTGACTCGAACTGCGGATAGACGCGGTCCCCCGTCGGGCAGAACGCGCGGTGGTCGTGGACGCGGACGATCCACCGCGCCGCGACGGCGCGAACCGCGTCGAGCACTTCGGTGTCGAAGACGCTCGCCGTCACGATGGCGTCCGGCTGCTCGTGGCGGATCTCCTCGGCGACCGCGCGCGCGGCGTCCGGGGACGGTGTGCCGTCCTCGTCCGACCAGGCGATCAGGCGCGCGCCGA
>Ga0213878_10000619_pt1 | contig 13024 bp, 10 predicted proteins | sample VelepicoBEBS_R02_FD_161053 | JGI IMG/M metagenome (GOLD analysis project Ga0213878, IMG submission 161053) | Vellozia epidendroides bulk soil microbial communities from rupestrian grasslands, the National Park of Serra do Cipo, Brazil - BS_R02 | ecosystem: Environmental > Terrestrial > Soil >... | reverse complement strand
AATGCCTCTGCGACATTGAACACCGCAGCAAGCTCGGCCGACCCTGCCGGAGCAAGCCCAAAGCGAAAAATCCCAGGGGGTTCGGGGGACAGAGTCCCCTGATTCCATTAATCAAACACTAAAGAAAACCGAGAAACTGGTGTCCGTTTATTAGGGGGAAGTACAGGATATCAAGGGCGAAGCCCTTGCCTAGTTAGCATGGAACCTGATAGAAGCGTCGTTACGAGAAAATGAACTGGTTTAAACTATGTCTACTACTGTAATTCAACACGTTCTGGGCCGCCTGAAAGAGATTGGCATATCCGAGATTTTTGGAGTGCCGGGAGATTACGCATTCCCGATCGACGACGCATTATCCTCGGACCCAAACCTCCGATGGATCGGGAACTGCAACGAGCTCAATGCCGCCTATTCCGCCGACGGCTATGCGCGCATCCGCGGTGTTGCCGTGGCCTGCACAACTTATGCCGTCGGCGAGCTGAGCGCGATCAACGGCATCGGTGGAGCCTACGCCGAATATCTGCCGATATTTCATCTCGTCGGCATGCCGGCAACCGGCGTCCAGGCAGCGCACCGCCTCGTGCATCACACGCTCGGCGATGGCGAGTTTGACATATTCTACAAGATGGCGCAGCCGCTGGTCTGCGCGCAGGCCGTCATGACGCCGGAGAACTGCGCTGCCGAGACCGAACGCCTGATCGCCGCCGCGCTTCTCCATCGCCGGCCGGTCTATATGGGCTTCCCCTCGGACGTCGCGATCAAGCCGGTGATCGGCAAGGCGGAGCCCGTCGCTCACTTGGCGAGTGACAGGCTTGCCCTGGACGCGGCGGTGCAGGCGATCGTTGATGCCGTCGCCGCCAGCAAGACGGCCTGCATACTGCCGGGCATCGTCGTCTCTCGATGCGGGCAGGCGGAACTCGCGACCGCCGTGGTCGAGGCGTCGGGCCTGCCCTTCGCCACGATGTTCATGGACAAGAGCGTGCTCGACGAGACGCACCCGAGCTACGTCGGCATGTACGACGGCAAGCTGATGGACGAGGAGGTCCGCGCCTTCGTCGAAGGCTGCGACTGCGTGCTCGGCATCGGGGCAATGCTGACCGATTTCAACAGCGGGGCCTTCACCGCCGAAATCGACCGTTCCAAGAGCATCAACGTCATGCACGATCGCGTGCGCGTGGGGTCCGCGGTCTACCACAACGTCCAAATGAAGGACGTGCTGGCGGCGCTGGCCGGAAGGCTTCCGCGAAAGGACGTGAGGGGCCCTGCGGCGCACGGGCTCGGAACCCCGGCGGGGAAGCCGAGCGACAGGATCACGGCGGACTATCTCTATCCCCGCCTGCAGCAGATGCTGAAGCCGAACGACATTCTCGTGGCCGAGACCGGGACATCCTCGATGGGGCTCGCTTTCGCCAGGATGCCCAAGGGATCAACCTTCCAGAACCAGACATTGTGGGGTTCTATCGGCTGGGCGACGCCAGCGGCCTTCGGCGCGGCCCTGGCGGCTCCGGATCGCCGAACGATCCTCGTCACCGGGGAGGGATCGCACCAGCTGACGGCGCAGGAAGTCAGCCAGTTCCACCGCTTCGGCCTCAAGCCGATCATCCTCGTCCTCAACAACGACGGCTACCTGATCGAGCGGCTTCTCTGCAAGGCCGGGGACGCGTACTACAACGACCTTGCCCAATGGCGTTACCACAAGCTTCCCGAAGCGCTGGGCTGCGACGGCTGGTTCGCCGCGCGCGCGACGACCTGCGGCGAGCTCGACGAGGCGATCAAGCGGGCGGAGACCTGCGGCACGGGCGCCTATATCGAGGTGGTGACGGACAAGTATGCGGCTTCACCTCTGGCACAGCGGCTTCACGAATCGGTCGCGACGCTTTACGCCGCACGTTGACCGTCATTCTTAGGGCTCAAGGCGCCGTCCGGTGTTCCTGCTCGCTCTTCGGAAGTTGGAATATCGGACGAGCGCGTGACCGGTGGTGTACGTCGCGACGATCGCCGTGTCTCCACCACTTAGGGTTCCCACTATCTTTCGAACCAAAACGTACGCTAGCCCCGGATTTCACGTCCGGTCGCAGCGGAAACGGACTGTCACTTACGATGCGACCAGAGGCGTGGAAATCTTGTCGTACACCCACCGTCGGGCACTCGATTCGACGTAGAGGGAGGCGAGGTGCTGAGGAATAGTTCGCCAGTGCAGGTTAAGCTTGAACTGCAACGCCGCGCCTCGTAAATGAACTCGAGGTGGCAGCATGCATCAGGCAATCGTGATCTTCTCTCGTGTTAAAGCGTCGTCGACCGCGGCAGCAAGATCACAGCGCACCTGGATCCAGTCCTCGTACCGATCCGTCCAAGCTCGAAGCTGAAAGCTAACAGCGCCGGGCGCGAAGTTGACAGGATAAGCTTGCGGTGCTGGTTCTTTGATTATCCCTGGATGATTGGCGGCAACATTTTTCAATAGTTCAACCAGGCGTTGCGGGGCTACGCCGCGGGCCACATTGACCGAGACTTCGACCGCGCGGTATCGGTCCGAAAGGGTCCAGTTGGTTACCTTGTTGGAGATGATCGTCCCGTTTGGAACAATGACTTCGGCCCCGTCCGCCGTGCGAATGACACAGGCTCGGACACCAATGCGTCGGACTTCTCCGACGTCGGTGTCTATCTGTACGACGTCACCAACTTTAATCGGGCGCTCAAAAAGCAAAATCAATCCGCAAACAAGATTGTTAATGACGGTCTGTAGCCCAAATCCAACGCCAACAGTGAATGCTCCTGCCAGAATCGTGACCTTGGTCAGGTCGACCCCGAGCGCAGCCAGGCCGACGAAGAATCCCATGAGCAGGATGGCGTAGTGGACGATCGTTGAAATCGCCTGCGGGATGCCTCGCGCGAGTCGCCAATGGTGATAGATGTCTTCTTCGAGAAGAAAACGCAAGAAACTCGAGGCTAGGAAAGAAGCCCAGACAGTCGCCAGGAAAACCAATACCTGGCCCAAAGAAATGCTGAGGAAGCCAATTGTCAGGTTCGCCCGGAGTACCGCTTCAGTAATCTTGATTAATGGGGTTCGCACCGCGAAAAATTCCAGCGTCAAACTCAGCCAATAAATGAAGGCCAGGAACTCAGCAGCGCCAGTCAGACGCCGCTGAAGCATGGGCCGGTTGAGGCGAACGACCCGTACGAAAGCAAGCGGGCGAACCAGCGATATAATGATCAACCCTTCGACGATTCGCAGCACAGCGTAGAGAATCGCCGCAACGTAAGCACTTCTGAGTGCACCGTTTGCCAGGAGATTCGCGAGGTTGAGGTACCCAAAAACATTAGCCAATAGAGTCACCGGAAAAACAACCAGGCCAATTTGTGTGGCACTCCTGATTGCTCTGGCGAAAAACTTCGTTGTATTGGCACCAACGGCCGGTAAAGAGTTGCTCCGAATCAGCCAGATCAGAAACAGGGTTCCACTTAGCATCTCTGCGCTGAAGATGAACCGGCTCCATAGTGGCACGGGTGTGGTCATCAATCGCAGTTGATCGAGAACGTAGAAGACAAGCAGCGCGTTAATTATGGGAAGTTGTCTTCGATCAACTAACCGCCGGAGAACCAGCGCAGTGGGGATAAGGAGTGCTGCGTCCAGGATGGCCTGAAGCAAAACGGGAGCCATCAAGATCGGCCCGGTGATCAGAAAAGGGAGAAAAGAGAGTATTACTGCCGTTGAGACCGGCAGATCAAAGACTGGCATCGCGCTCCGCAAACTCGGCTCTGCCTCGGTCCATGTGTGTATTCTGCCCCGCAACCGAAATATGACGAATAAGAGGAGGAGAATAATGATCGCATGAAGCAGGAAGAGCGTCGGCCGGTGTCTGATATAGGCGGCGGCCAGCCTTACAGTGCTTCGCCAAATAAAAGGCGCCTGACTTTCCTCTTTCCAGTCTCGGGCCCAAAGGCTCCAGATAGGCGGGCTATCTTGAACGAAAAGTTTCTTGACCGCATTCGCTTGCGCCTCTTCGGTCGCCGAAATGGTTGTTTGCGATTGAGCCATCGCTTCCAGAACGCGACCCTGCAGGCTCAAACCCCTTTCCCGAAGAGATCCTGCCGCTTGCTGCGTACGACCGATGGAGTCGATCAAACGCTGCAAGCGCTTGGCAATCTCCGGTGCCGTCCGGGATAGTTCTGGCAACTGGAGAGTCGATTTCCAGATCCTGCTCAGCCGATCCAACTGGTCAATCTGATCGTCCAGGGTTTTGGCGCGCTCCGTCAGATCATGGTTCCACGTCGAAAGTTCGTCACGAAGTGTCTGCAAGTCGACCTCCACGTAGTGGAGAACCTGAAGAGGCGTGCTGACCGCCAGAAGTTTGGCTATCTGCGCCGTGTGCAACTCTATTTCGTTCGCTAGCTGAGGAAGACGCTTTTCAACGGTCGCGATTAGCTGATCGTTCGACAAGTTGGTCTCAATATTGTGCAGAGACTCCGCGGTAGAGTGCTCTTTCGAAGCGATTTCGGATAGCGGGATTGGCGTGGGTACCGGAGTCGCCATGCTTGGTCCGGAGGCCGTCGGGGAAGGTTGTTGAGCTTCTGCGATGTCTCCGCTTGAAACCCAACAACAAGTCAGGCATAAACCGATCAAGATTGCTTGGCGCATAGGGGCGAAATCGGAGGGGCATTTTGCGGGACAAAGTCCAGCACCCGAAAGTATACTCCCTGACGCGATGCGTAAAATCGGATCAAAGCGAGGATGGAGCTGCGCGATAGCCGTAGTTTTCTGGGTCAGTGACTTTCAGCTGGTCTGTAAGCCCAGCAGACGGCAAAGCTGAGTCCTGAGGTGATGGCGGTTTTCAACGCGCCGCCGCAGAGTTGAAAGAAGATGACGCTCCCCTGAACTTCGGCTGAAGAAGGAACGATTCGGCCCAGCTTATCAAAGCACTCCTGCAAAGTTGCAACACTTCCTTCGTCTTTACTTCCGGTCGGTCGTATCCCGACGGCGAACCTCCCGGCGAGCTGGTTGCCTATCCAGGTGCTGATCTGCGGCTGGAAGATGCCCATGTCGCATCCGTCGGTGGTGAAAGTGCGCGGCCAGGCAACCGTGGCCGGATCGAGGATCTGGCCGGTCGATGCGTTTTCCGCCCCGGGCACAGCGGAAGCAGCGAAGAACAGTGACGGGGCAGTCGCAAGGATGAGGTAATTCGCAGGTTTCATTGCTGGCTTGTGTTAATATTTAGTTGGGCGGGAGGACGCTCAACCGGGGAGCCGCTTGCAGTGCGGGTCTGTTTTGGAGTTGTTAGTTTGGATCGGTTAGATCAGTCGCTCGAGTAGCCAAATCTCCCACCGGTGTTCAAGCTGTAAAGCGCCTTGCCTTTGAATGTGTTGCGCTCGAGCTTGTACGGAGTCATTTCGCTGTACATGGCCAATTGCGCTTGCGTGGACGGGGTCCGCGTCTGGAATCCGGCTTCGCTCAGCAGCGATTCTGTAGTTCGTACTTGGTAGCTTTCGCAGCCCATAGCCAGGACCAGAAGCGCAAAAGCGCCGAAAAGCCTCAAGCCGGTAAATGCCTCTTTCATGTCTTTTCCTTTTTGTTTCGTTTGGCGCTAGCGTGCTACAAAGCCGCCAGCTTGTAGACTTCGCCTCGAACCGGCATCTTCTTGTCAATCTCCCGCCATGCTCATGATCTTGCCCTCCGGGTTGAAGCCCCAAAAATTGCGTTGCACCAGCCATATTTTGTTTGGCGTGATTACCTTGAGTGTGACCGGGTTTCGGCTTCATTAGGGAAACACCTCTGAATGCATTAACGAACACCAGCCTGCGTACACACGTTACTCCCCGAAAAGACTCCCTTTGATAAGCTTGGGAATCACCGGACTGATCTTAAGCTGCACATTCCAGTTCTGCCCGAACTCGCCTGGATGGATCGGCATGTACTGGAGCTCCAGAGCAAACTTGACCGGGAGGGGCCCAAGCTTGACCACCTTGCCGACACCCAATCCCACGGGAAAGGTCAGCTTGTCGCCGCTGGTAGCGTACCAGTTGACCAGAATATTCGGTGACATTTCTATGCTCCAGCCTTGGGCTGGGAAGTACACGAGGAAGTACTGCAGATTGAGTTGGCTCACATTCTTGGAACCGTAACCGGCGACCGACCACCACTGCTGCGGAAAGACGCCGACGGCGAATTTCTCACCAAGATAACCGAGGACCGCCGTAGGTCCGAGCTGCCACTTGCCTTGACCGAGGATGGCGCTGGAGGCTGTTGGAAATATGGCGGTCGGCCCCAGTCCCAGCAGCCAAGGCCCGACCAGGTTCGGGCCGGGCGATAGGACTTCAATCTGCGAGATATCTCCGAAGCCGGTCGTCCGGCCAAGATTACCTTGCGCATTCAAAGTCGGCACGGAATTCACCAGTGGAATGACCGGACGGTTAATCAGGTTCCAATCTTTGGTCAACGAGACCGGCAGCACTGGCTGAAAGAGAAGATTATTCTCAGTCCGTTCCGCGAGGTCATCCGGCATGGTTAACCAGTAATTGTTCTGCTGGAACGTTATGGACCAGAGAGTGGAGACCGGGTTGACTAACTGCTTATTAATCTCAGTCAAGGACATGCCGGCGTCCGGCTTCGACGCCTCATCTTGGGCGTGGACCGTGGCTGCGGCGATTCCGATGAGGAGGAGGACCGCGAGAGGATGTGCCGCCGCTCCGCAACCGTATGTTTGTCGTTTCGTTTTCATCGTTGGGTTAGCCTAGCAGCTCTATCTGTGGGTGAAAATAGCCTTTTTTTCGCACGCCACAGGGCAGAACTGCCAAGGCACCGATAAGCCTGAATCCCGCTGGCGGTGTTCCAATTATTCACTCGTAGTGTCACGCTCCATGCCTGGTCTTCGAGAGCTAGCATCTTACTATAGGTCGCTTCCGCCTCGTACTGCTGAACCGCAAGTTGCTTGTAGCGTTGCTAGGCATGGATTTTATTTGGTTACCACCAAGGTCCCCACATGCCCCAATCCGCGCTGTTCAGCTGGGCAGTTCAAGTTGATCCTGGACCAGATTATTGGCCAGACGCAGCTGCTGATATTTTTGATATTGGGAGGGGGTACCAACGAAGATCTGGTAGTGAGCCGGGTCGGCGTAGACGTAGTAGTTTCCTGCGGTCGGTTGTCGAACATGTTGGTCTTGGCGCTGCCGGTGCGGTTGAGATAGTCGGTGCCCCACTCCGCATTGTTCACCGCACCACGGCGCTAATGCCGGCGGGCGGATTGCCGGTCCATTTCGGGCCGACCATCAGCCCCGGGTTTCGTGCCGTATTGCTTGCCGATTTCCGAGAACTCGTCGGTGCGCTCGTCATAGAGCGCGTAGAGCCAAAAGCGATGCGCCGTCAAGGTCGCAAAGGCAGCATCATAGAGACCAAGGGCCATTCCGACGCCGAGCACCAGCCACGAGGCAAAAAGGCCGATGGGACCTGTTGATGAAGCAAGCGCTAGTAAACCAGCAAAGAGCACCAAGTTTGACAATGTCAATGCATCACGTCCGCCGTGGCGATCAATGATGCGGCCCACGATTGGGCCGAGCAACGCGGCGATGAGTAGGGCCACCGAAAATGCCGCAAACACCCAGGTAGGTGAAACCCCCACTCGCTCTTCGCACTGGGCGTCGGCACCGTCTTTTGCACTTGCTTTTGCCGTTCGATGATGCCTCGCTCTGAGAAAAGCGATACCTCAGTTATGCGGACAAAATTTGCGATGCTGTTTTTCCTAGTTCTGGCAGTTCCGGCCTTTTGCCGGCGGGTTGCAACAGATCCCCGCGGGCGCCGTTTCCAAGCTCCTACTTTCCCTATACGGCCAAGCTGTGCATCAATGGCCACGAGTATTTGAAGTGCCAGCTGGAGCGCCGGGGCATTGGCTATGAAGCTTTAGATAACGGCATTTGGTGGTGTGAGGACGTCGCCACCGCGCAAAGCATCTGCGATCATTTCGACGAGCGGAAGATCGAGGCCTTTTTTCGCAAATGGCTGCGCTCGGCTACCGCATCCCTTCAGTGCCAAAGACCGTCAAGCAGGTTATCGCTACGATCTATCCCTTCAAAGCCGATCTGCCGTAAGGCAGCCAGATTGCGCTAGCCGCCGACCAATGCCGAAATCATAGGCGTTTGAATTCGGAGAAATGATGCGCCGCACGTATGAGAAGGCCTTGACAACAACCATTTGCCAGCGTTAGAAGCCGTTTTACTATTTGTGCGAAGTAATGGATACTTATCAGGTATGAACTTTAAACGCATCAGATTCGTCAGGTTCTGCACGAGCAGAAGCGTTCGACAATATTTCTGCGAGCGTCGCATCTTTGTCCGTTTTCTGAGACGACCCCAGCTAGCAAAAGTGGTAGTTCCTCAACCAGCGCTATTTATGGTGGAATTCCCCGAACACAAGGGGAGAGTGTCATGAGCAGAGTTCGTAGCCTCACACGCAAAACGGGAGTTCTGTTTCTCATCTGCACACTCACCCCGTGCGGATTAGCGCAAACACAGTCTTCCCCTCCGAAGTACACCCCTGCGCAAGCCCAGGCCCTGGAGGACTGGTCCTATGCGCTGGCCCTCAACGCAGCGACCTGGGGGAGCCCAGTCGTAATCATGTATGCGCTCCGCAATAATGACGCAGTAGGCGTCGACGTAAAAGCTTCCCCGAACGAACTGTGGCGAATGGACAACATCTCCACTCCAGAACTGGCTGAAAAAGAGGGATACGTGTTGCCCAACTGCAGCATGATCTACGGCTTTGGGTTTCTCGACTTGCGGCAGGAACCCGTCGTGCTCACGCTTCCGGACTCGGGTGGCCGATACTACATGGTCGAAACTGTTGACATGTGGACCAACGCTTTTGCCTACCCAGCCGGTGTAACTGCCGGTGACAAAGGGGGGAAGGTGGTCTATGTAGGTCCGGGTTGGAATGGTACGTTGCCGGCCGGCCTCAAAAGAATTGACGCACCAACGCCCTGGATTCTGATTCAGCCTCGAATCCACATGCCCAACCCAAGCGAGGTGGACGCAGCCAGGAAAGTGCTTGCTGGAATCAAGGTACAGACACTTTCCGAGTACCTCGGCAAGCCGCCTCTTCCCAAAGCGAAATACGACTATCCCCCTCCCAACTTCGTCAACCCGAAGCTGCCGGTGAGTGCTCTCGACTTCAGGGACCCATTGCAGTTCTGGGAAATTCTGTCCGCCGCGATGAACGAGAACCCTCCCAGCGAGGCCGAAATCCAGGCAGTGCTGCCGATGTTCGAACCGCTTGGCCTTGAGTTCGGCAAACAATGGGACCGCTCGCAGGTGGATCCGATCGTTCTCAAGGCGATGTCAAAGGCGGCCCAACAGATACCCACCATTCTGAACGAGATGCCCTTTGGCCGCCTCACGAATGGTTGGTTTATCCCGCCGCCCACCGTCGGCGACCCGCAGCTGCATTACAAAATTCGCGCAATCGTTGCGCGGATCGGCCTGACTGCCAATAAGCCGAAGGAGGCGGTCTATTTTGTCGGGCTGTCGGATTCGGAGGGGAATCCACTTACCGGCGCGAAGAATTACACAATCACGTTCAAGGAGACACCGCCCTACCTCAAGCCTGGTTTATGGCAGTTGCGAATGTTCGATGGTACGAACAGCTACCCGGTTCCGAATCCTATCAATCGATATGTCACCGGCAGCGATGTTGATCTGAAACGCAACCCGGATGGCTCAACGACCATATACATCCAGCCGGAGAGCCCGGGAGAGGACAAGGAGTCGAACTGGCTGCCGGCACCCAAGGGCCCCATGATCCTGATTCTTGCGGAGTACCCGCCGGGCGAGGCGATCATCAAATCACTCTCTGACCCAGGCGCGTATGTTGTGCCGCCCCTAGTGCCGGTCCAGTAGAGTCGTGCATCGCCGTTGCCTTTCTGGTGAAAGAGTGGGGGCATCTCTTCGACCGGATGGAAGTGTAGGAAGACTCCGGTCGCCATGCCTAGGAGCACAACTGGTAAAGCGATGAAACATGCCGTCTTGTGCCTCATCTGCTGTACTAAAAGTCTGCTCAAAAAAGTGGTGCTGATCAGCGACAATTAAATTTGCCGGCGTGTTGCCTCAATCAAGAATGTTACTACCGATAATCGTCGTTGTCTGAGGCGGGGTGGACCGGCGAGGAGGGCAGCCCTCCTCGCCGGTCCCTGCAGACTCCAGCGACTTTTCGACGGGCACGACTCCTCCGGTGTGTGCGTGGTGATTCGCGATGGGGTTGCCTTCACTTCTGCTTCCTCTGGGTTTTTGAATTGAGTTTTCCGCATCAAATATCGAAGAGTTTCGTTCACGGTGTCGTCTGAGGACCGAGCCCAACGCGTTCCGCAGAAGTTACGGCAAACACCCCAAATGCCGCGCCCGCTCCGCACGCCAGGCTTGGGGTGACTTCACGAAAGGGAAAATAAAGTACGCTAGTGCGCCGGGAGACTGTGCAAAGAGTAAATGGTGAAAGTCCACAACAGGAAATCACTCTCCCGCAGTTGTCGATAGCCCACGATGATATGCACAATAAGGCACTGCACAATCGTGCTAAAACTATAGTAGTGCCGCCCCAGCAGGTGGGCACAGCTTTCCTCCAGGCGTTCCTTCAGTCGGCAACTCCTGAATAGCTTTTGGAATATCACCAGACCAGCGAAGGAGGTGAGCTGCTGATCTTCAAATTTCAGTTCCGGAATGCTGTTCGCTTGACTGTAAATATCTCCTTTTGCTACCTTCACTCTTGGTGGCCTCTCTTTCAGGTTAGGTTCTTATTTACTAACCCGATTCTATCCTGTCAGGGAGCCACCCCCCAAGCTCTTTCCCCTTTTCTTGCCTTTTTTTATGAAACCGAGGGGTTTACTTTGAGGTTCCGTGTCCGCCAAATCGGGGGAGGCTTAGTGTTCTGTCAGAACCGGTCCAAGAATGGAAGTGGTCAGCTGGCGTCGCAGCAAATCTTTCGTTAGCCAATTTATTCGTCAAACGAAGCTGCTGTTCGAATCTCGCTAAGGCGGTTTATCTCGGAAAGAGAAACTGCACCTGGAAGCGTAGCTGCCAGTCGGCGCCGCCCTGGTGCGGTCTGACCACATTGTCAAAAGCCTGCAGCTGAAGATTGATCGGCGGAAACTTATCACCGAACTTCAGAATTTTGCCAAACCCTCCGCCAATCGGCAGCGTCCAGCGGTTGTCGCTGGCAGCCACCCAGTTTGCCGTGATAATCGGTGAGGTGGTTACATACCAGGCTAGCTCTGCTGGAACCGCGCCGGAGAATCCGGATTGCGAGGCAAGCGCTGACGTTTCCAATAGCTACCGCCTCGGCGGGATGACTTTTTGTCACTCGCAACCAATCATGCAAATTCTATTTCTGCCCTATGATCCTCGTAGTACGCCAGGCATTCGTAAACTTGGGCCCGCGTCAAATCGGGAAAACTCCGCACGAACGCAGCTTCATAGCCGCAGGGGTAATGTCTTGGCCCCATCGCCTAGGTTGCCCATTCTAGCCGAGAGCGAGTCGTTCGAGACTTTCTAGCGAACACTAAGCGTTCGTCTCAAAACGATATCGGAATCGGCCATGGTTTTTCCCGGCGCGCAATCGCGGGCGGCGCCGAGAAGCTCAAAATTCAGGCTGGTATAGAACTTGATGGCGACATTATTAGCGGCGTCGGTATAAACCCACAACTCTTTATAAGCCAAGTTGTGAGCAAAGTCGGAAACGGCCGCGACGGCGGCCGTGCCGAAGCCTTGTCGTCGAAATTTGGGACGGATAGCAAACCATCCTAACCAGCAAGCGGCGGCGGCCGTTGCTGGTTGTCTGTACAGTCCTGAAACGCCCACATTTTCAGAGTGCGCGTGGATAAGAAACACTTGCCAATAGTCCAGCGGAGTCGATCTGCGGCCTATTCCGCACCAATGGAGCATGGAGAGGAGAAATTTGTCACCGAAGTCGATTTCACGCATGATGGGGATGAATCGTTCGATTTCTTTGGTTTCGAGGAGTTTGACTGTTTGCTGACCTGGCGGCATTCGGAAAAGTTACGCGATGACCAGCCCTCTGGCTTTTAGCGACGCAACAAGGTGATCTCTGTCGGGAAGCTGTAAACAGAAGAGGGGCACCCTGTCAGGCATGGCGCTCGCATTTTGGAGTTTGAAGAAATTGAACCCTTCGAGGAGAGCTTGGCCTTGGCGGGAATGGGCAAGTGCAAGCAGCTGGCATGGGAAATCGATTTGGACCGAGGCTAGCAAGGATTTGAGCCCATGCGATAAGAGCACGCGAATGGCCCGTCCTCCGATCAGTTCGGGGCGAAGCACGATGCCGGACATATACCAGTGATGAGCAGGGACATTGAGAAACGCATGCATGGTTCGGCCAGCCAGTGCTGATTCCTTGAGGCATCCGGCGGCAAACAGGCGCGCACATCGATCCGATAAAGGCCAGACACCGATTGCTCCCATCACGCAGTTGCGAAAAAATAGAGCCTGCAGTCCAGGAGAAAATGATCGCCACCATTCTCTGAATGTTTCGTAGCTGATGGATGCTTCGCCGTAGGCTTCGTTATCGATAGCCCAAAGATCTTCAAGTTCGGCATTGGAGCGAATTTGGCCAACCCGGAGCTGGGGGTCGTCACAGAAATGGCGGAGCGCGTGTTCGATGGCGAAACGTGCGGGATTGTCGAGCACAGTCTGTCGGCACTGGCCACCGGGCGTTGCACCTTCCTCGTCTGACCCGTACTGCTGGTGGTCCACGATGTCTTGTTCTTTAGATGCAACGACCTCTACCGGGTAATCGTCCAGATTCCATCCCGCCGTTGTAGCGATCCGCGCCGCCAAGTTCTTCAGAGCGAGGGGCTGATCAACTGTTCGGCCATCGTGAATGACGCTGATAGATGAGGACCGCAAACGGCTCACGTCAATGTCCAGGTAGCGCTCTTGTTTGCCGGTTGGTGCAACGAAAAGTTTGAGAAAATAACCCCTGGCAAGATCGCGGAGGTCACTTTTGCCCGGCTGCTGTTTCTTCGCGTTCAGTATGGTA
>Ga0213878_10000618_pt1 | contig 13040 bp, 12 predicted proteins | sample VelepicoBEBS_R02_FD_161053 | JGI IMG/M metagenome (GOLD analysis project Ga0213878, IMG submission 161053) | Vellozia epidendroides bulk soil microbial communities from rupestrian grasslands, the National Park of Serra do Cipo, Brazil - BS_R02 | ecosystem: Environmental > Terrestrial > Soil >... | reverse complement strand
GATCGGAAGAGGCCACCTGCAAACAATATGATGACAATGATCGATTTGGGCGTTGACACAGAGAACAGACTGCACGCGAATATCGTTGCCGCGGCCAGCAGGCCGTTTGCAATTAGGACCGTGCGAATCCGAAGTAATTCTGGTACTTTGCGTCGGCCAAGGGCACGTAGCATGGGCGTCCCGCCCGTGATCTTCGTTGGAGCCGGTCGCGCAGGAGCGCGCCCCTACCGCCGCGGGAACGCATCCTAGCCGCAGCTGGAGAATTTTTAGAAATTTCGTGTCGATCCTGAAACTCGCAGTGAGCGATCTCGTTGTAACGGGGTGAACACTCGTAGCCGCAATCAAAAAGCCGCTACACCGAGAATGAAAGTGCCACCTTTGAAAATGACAATTTTAACCAAACCGACTCAGGCCCTGCAGATGCTGATAGTAACCATCTGCGCCACGCCCGCCGGTGCGACAAAGTCCTCAAGCTTCAGGAAAGGGAGATAATAACCATGAAACTGAATCAATCACCAGACGGCGCATATCATCTTGTACTGACTCTGCTTATTCTGCGGTCTCGCAACGCGGCCGCATGTCGGCGGAGTGATCTTGGGGTCTGGGGGCGATCTCAGAAAGTCGCGTTGCGGCGGCTTCAGGTCGATCTTTAAGCTTTCCTGATCAGCCCTGTGGCGAAATCATTTCTCTGCGTTCTCTCCCTCTTTGAGGAAAGCCTCTATCATGGCCGTCACCAGGGCCGGTATCTTACTGTTCCCGTCTGCTGCGCAGATCTCTCCGATATATTCACCGTGTCCGCCCGGCAGGATGGCCAGTCGGGCATCGGACAGCGTACGCGATAATGCCAGCGCATGCTCCGCGCGCACAACTTCGGCATCACCGTTAATAACCAGCGCCGGCGCCTGAATAGCCTGTAGATGCGAGTCGCTGATATCTTCAAAGGCCAACATTCTGGCGACGTCCCGGTCAAACATCGCCTGCAGTCCTTTCGGGTCAGGGTTGGCTTGCAGGTAGGCTTCCTTTAGCGGCTGGGGCATATTCTCCAGGGAGGCATGTTGCATGCCTTCCCGCCTATTCCATCATGGCCTTTTCGGCATGCAACCGCAAAGAACTCACTGCCACCGCAAAGATAATTAGCAACCCGATAATCACATCTTGAATATAAGGGTTAACCCGCATCATATTGAGAGCGTTACCGATTACCCCCCAGAGTAAAACTCCACAAAATGTGCCTAGCACGTTTCCTTTTCCTCCAGACATCGGGGCGCCACCGATAACTACCGAGCCGATGGCCTGCAGTTCGATTCCGGTACCAGTGCTCGGCTGAGCTGCTCCTACCCTTGATAAAAGCAGCATAGCCGCACAGCCAACAAAAAGCCCGTTAAGGGCGAAAAAAATCAACTTTTGCCGGTTTACATTAATACCTGCCAGGTACGCCGCACGCTGGTTATTTCCGATAGCGTAGACACAGCGTCCAAGCTGCGTCCGCGTTAGGATAAAATGGGTCAATCCATAACCGAGCAGCGCAATTATAAAAAGCAGCGGGAGCACGTTGAAAATTTTCATCCCACCCAGAAATTCGAATTGTCCATAAATCGTCTGAATCGTGCCTTGGGTAATAAATAAGGCTATGCCTTGAAAGACCCCAATCGCTGCAAGTGAGATGATGAAAGATGGCGCCCGAAATAGAATCGCTGCTCCGCCAATAAGGGAAGCGCATACTATGGCAATCAAAACGCCGACAAAGGCTGCTAACGGAGGAAAGACTCCGCTGCGCATCAGCATCGCCATCACCACGGAGGAAAGACCAATATTTGCTCCCACCGAAATATCAAAATTACCCGAGATAATTAATATGGTCGCTCCACAGGCGACCAGGCTAAGGACGGAAATCTGGCCCAATAAGTTGCTTATATTTCCCGGCCAAAAGTAACGATTGTTAACGGTCCCTGCGATAATCGACAGGAGAACGACGACGATCAATAAAAAAGACCATTGATTGGCTAGCAGCCTCCTTTTGATGGTCGCACCAAGATCAGTCATTGGTTACGGATCAATTATCGTGAATACCCAAAAAATATCCTAGTAATTCCTGCTCAGTAACCTGCTTGGAGTGCAGGGTGACCACCAGTTTGCCCTCTCGCATAACCGCAATCCTAGTGCTCAAAGATATGAGTTCCGGCATATCGGATGAAACCATTAGGATACTCTTCCCATCTTTAGCAAGTTGAACCATTAGATTATAGATTTGTTCTTTCGCACCGATATCCACGCCCTTGGTAGGTTCATCGAAAATTAAAATCTGAGCTTTGCTCAATAACCATCTGGCTAAAATGACCTTTTGTTGATTTCCGCCACTTAAGAAACCGGCCATCTGCCGTATGCCAGCGGCCACGATATGCAAGCGTTTAACTATTTCCTGGACCGCCGCATTCTCCCGCCGATGATCTAAAACGGGGCCGCTGGTTTCATTGACGACAATCGTTATGTTCTCGAGAAGCGATCGTAGATCAAAAAGGCCGAGCACCTTTCGATCTTCTGGGATCATGGCCATACCTTGTTCGATGGTGTCGCGTGGTGAATCGGGATTTAGCGGGCGGCCATTTAGAATGATCTCGCCTGTATCGCGGCGGTCAGCGCCAAAGATAACATTCATGAGCGCGGTGCGACCGGCGCCGACGACACCGCCAAACCCAAGTATCTCGCCTCTGTGGAGATTGAAACTCACGTTCTCAAAGTGGCCGAACCTGCTAAGATTGTGAACCTGCAAAACGACTGCCCCGGTCTCAACGGCGTCGCGACCGTAAAAAAGGGAACGCTCTCTTCCGATCATGCTCTTGGTAATGGTCCGCAAATCTGTGCTGCGCACGTCAAAGGTATCCACGACCTGTCCATCCTTGAGGACCGTAATGCGGTCACCAATCTCGAAGATCTCCTGCAAATAATGCGATATATAGATGACGCCGAGTTTTTGGGACGCCAGCTGCCGCACTATATTCATCAAGACCTTCGTTTCTTCGATGCCAAGCGAAGAAGTCGGCTCATCCATAATCATGATTCTGGCGTTGACGTGAAGTGCCTTGACGATTTGCAATATTTGTTGTTGTGCCGGTGTCAGGTCTTGAACCAAAGCCGTTTCTGGAAGCGTGATATTGAGCGAATCCATTAATGCGCGAGCTTCACGGTTTTGGGTCAGATAATCGACCAGACCAAATCTCGTCTTCAGTTCATGACCAAGAAAGATATTATCGGCGACGGTAAGAGATTTAACCAATTCGACCTCTTGGTAGATTGTCGCAATGCCCAGAGCTAGGGATTGATTGGGACTGAGGCGGCTGTACGTTTGACCAAAAGCAATGATTCTGCCGGTATCCGCGCGTTCGGCGCCGGAGAGTATCTTAATCAGCGTCGATTTGCCTGCGCCGTTTTCTCCTACGAGACAGTGTACTTCGCCTGCATAAAGGTTAAAACGCACATGATCAAGAGCAACGGTATCTCCGAAGTTCTTGCTGAGGTCATGGATAGCCAGAATTTCTGTGCGCGTGTTCTGGTCCATCGGCCGGCCGGGTCATTCTTGAATTCTGAGATAGGGAAGCCCACGTTGCAGAGCAGGCTTCCCTTCCCGGGGAATCGCTAGAAGAGCACTTCCTCAGTGGAGGATGGCGTGCCTCAAAGCTGGGGGGCTTTCTCGGGTAAATAAGCCCCTAATTTAGGAAAGTATTGTTTTGTCAGATTAAGCCAGACAGGATCGTACTCCCAGGGAACGACCTGCGCTTTATCAAGTATGGTGTCCTTTGTCACCGGGATTACCGGCAACATAATTTGTTGATTGACGGCTTTGGAATCGCCGGAGACGTATTGGTTCAATGCAAGTAGAGCTACCATACCTTCCCAGCCTGGTGAACTGCTGATGGTGTAATTGAGTTCACCACTTTGCACCAGCGGTATGCCAGCCGGTGAGCCATTCTGTGCGATTACCACGTATTGATCGAGGATACCTTGGTTTTTCAGGTAGCGGATTACTGCTGCGGCCATATCCTCGTTCATAATCCAAAGAATATCGAATTTTAACCCGGATTGTACGAGGTCTTGAGCCTGGTTAACAGCGACCGGAGGGTTATATTTCCCGTCACGAATCGCCACAATCTCGTTTTTCCCGAGTTCTTTCATGCGTTCCTTCATGGCCCCGGTTATCATCTGCACGGGTAAGTGTTCAAGCAGACCGGTAATCAAAGCGACCTTCTTGTCCGGATACTTTTGAGCCATATATTCAGCATAGTTTTTACCCATGGCCTGCCAGTCAAAATCGATGGCCGCTACAATGTCACTGCCGCTATGTAGAGCCTGACCACAGTTGTCAACGGTAACGAGGGGAATGCCGGCTTCTTTACATTTTTTTGCAGCAATGGTCGCACCCTGCTGGTTAAAGGAGAAGATGGCCATGCCGTCTACGCCTTGGGTAATTAAGGATTCAATATTGGAAAGTTCTTTCTGCACATCATAGTCAGAGTTCAGGACCACGGTTTTAATGCCGAGCATCTTGGCCGCCAGGACAAACCCGTCTACATCCCTTTTGTACCAGGTATCAGGACCAGGCGTAATATAGCCAAAGGTTAGTTCTTTCTTTGCGGCCAACGTAGTCGCTGGGAGAGGAACAAGCGCGATCAAAAGCAGTAGCAGAAATAGAGAATTTCTTTTCAAGTTAGAACCTCCAAAAGAAGCTTTTAAAATGGTAGTGCATCGATTTGTGGCGGTCTGCTGCTCTTCGACGGACGCAGCGGCCTTGGTTTGTGAGTCCGAAGAGGGGGAGCCGCAGAGCGCTTGACGTTTGTACAACATGCGTAGTTGTACATCAATGCAGAAAACAACCGGAATTTTTGGCGCGGTAGGGCGAGGCTCCCGACTCCGCCCCTGTCACCCCTTGCTATGTCGGACTCGCAGGGGCGCCATAGCTCCGCGTCCGCGGAACGACGGCGGCCGCCCGAGCCGCGGGACGTGACGACGAATTCGAGGCGAGAACGATTTGGTCGCGCTAAGCCGGCTGGCCTAAATTTTGCGCCCGGTGCATCGCTTGGCTCCCTGCAGTCTTTGGCTTTACCACCAGTGATCTCAGGTCTGCCTCTGGCTTCTTCCACTTGCGCGCCTGTTCCTGGAATAAGGCTTGAGCGTCCACTTGTTCCCCTTCCACGACTCTGCGAATGTACGTCGGTTCCGTTCTTTGTTCCCGCGCTTTCACATTGTCGTTCCAATAAACGCTGAGCATCTGGTCGACCCGGTCCCGCAATTCCGCGTCCTCAACTGGGAAACAGATTTCCACGCGGCCGAAGAAATTCCGGAGCGTCCAGTCCGCGCTCGCGAGATAAATTTCAGGGTTGCCGGCGTTTTCGAATCGATAAATCCGGCTGTGCTCTAAGAACCGGCCGACAATACTGCGCACAGTCACGTTGTCGCTCACTCCAGGAACGCCTGGGTGCAGGCAGCAGACACCTCTGACCAGGAGATTGACTTGCACGCCGGCTTTCGAAGCTAAGCACAGAGCTTTGATTACTTCTTCGTCGATCAGCGCGTTCACTTTGGCGAAAATCGCAGCCGGTCTTCCATTCGTGGCGTGAAGCACTTCACGTTCGATCATTCCAAGGACAAACTTATGAAGGGCTTTCGGCGACGCCTTAATTTTTTTAAGTTCTGGAAACACTGAAACCCCTGTTAACCAATTAAACAGCTCTGCGCTATCGTTGGTTATCTCGGGATCACACGTCAACAACCCGAAATCCTCGTAAAGCTTCGCGGTTGCTGGATTGTAGTTACCGGTCCCGAGATGGAGGTACCGACGGATACCGTCCTCTTCCCTGCGAACGACTAGCGCGAGCTTTGCCCGCGTCACCAAGCTGGCAATCCCGTAGACCACATGAGCGCCGGCTTCCTGGAGCATTCTGGCCCATTTTATGTTTGCTGCTTCGTCGAAACGCGCTTTGAGCTCGATTACCGCGGTAACCTGCTTGCCGCTCTCGGCAGCCTCGGCTAAGGAGGCCACGATTGCGGAATCGCCACTGGTGCGGTAGAGCGTCTGTTTGATTGCCAGAACATTCGGATCTTCTGCAGCCTGCTCGATGAAATCGAGCACGGTCTGAAAGCTTTCGTAAGGATGGTGTATCAGGATCGGTTTGCGCCGGATTTGTGAGAAAATGTCTTCTTCGTGAACCGACGCGGTCACAATCGCGGGCACAAACGGACGAAACTTGAGATCGGGCCGATCTACTTCAGAAATGACCGCCATCAGGCGCAGGAAATTGATCGGTCCATCGACCTGATAGAGATCGTCCCCGCTCAGGCCAAAGGTTTGCAGCAACTGGTCAGCAATGTGGCTCGGACAGTCCCGCTGGACCTCCAAGCGGACCGCATCCCCGCGGCTCCGTTTCCGTAACTCAAGTTCGATCGTCTTAAGCAAATTGTCAGTCTCTTCCTCGTCCAGATACAGATCGCTATTTCTGGTCACACGAAACTGATAAGCGCCCTTAACGCTGACGCCGTGGAAGAGAGAGCCAACGTGCGTTTGGATGAGGTTACCGATGAAAATGTAGCGGTACATTCCCTTTTTCCCCGGCCGATATAAAAGCAGCCGAGGCAGGATTTGCGGCACCTGGACGACGGCCAGATTTGTGCCGATGACAGCGCCTTCAAGCTCTACTGCGACGTTCAAACTTTTGTTCAGCAACTGTGGGAAAGGATGGACCGGGTCCACCGCGAGCGGCGTGAGCACCGGATAAACCGATTTCTCAAAATACTTCGCGTAGTACTCCTTTTCTTCGCTCGTGAGCTCGTTACAGCGCAGGAAGAAAATGTTATTCTCTTCCAAGGCTGGAACCAAATCCTCGCGCCAGGTGCGATAGGTATCATCCACCATCTTACGCACCCTCGATGAAATAGCTGCCAGCTGTTCGCCAGGGCTCATCCCGTCGGGACCGGGCGCGCTGACGTGACTTTGACTTTGTTGCTTCAGACCGGCAACCCTGACCTCAAAGAATACATCGAGATTTGAAGCGACAAAACAAAGGAATTTCAAGCGCTCCAGCACCGGGTTGCTCGGATCCTGAGCCTCTTCCAGGACCCGCTGATTGTACTCCAGCAAGCTTAGTTCCCGATTGGTATAAACCAAGGAATCGGACAGCACCGCCGCGGCTGCTTTGTCCATAGCCGGTCTTCTGTTGACCTGTTTTCTGCGTCGTTGCTCGTGCATCCTTTACCTACCGCAGCTCTCCATTTTGCCCAAAATTTATGACAACCTGGCACGATACATGGTTTACCGCCCTTTGTCTGTAGTAAGACTGGTAATCCTCAGAATAATCTAATCTTGCAGTCGTCATTTCGATATTTACCGATTGCCATAGCCTGCATCGCTCACAAATCCTCAGAGATTTGTGAGCGATGCAGGCTATCGCAGTTTTTTCAAAATTTTGCGCCTTGTTTTGTCGATATTGGTCGGCCTCGTTCGACTTACCAGAGAAAACAGACAAGAAGGCGTAACCCTATGCAATATCTACTGATGATCTATAGTAACGAAAGCGACTGGGATAAGGCGACTGAAGCGGAGCGAGCGAAGGTCTTTGAAGAATACATGGGCTTTACAAAGGAAATCATTGATAGCGGCCATTATGTTAATGGCAACCAATTGCACGCGACTTCCAAGGCGACGACAGTTCGAGTTCGGGACAAGAAGCGGCTAGTCACCGATGGGCCGTTTGCTGAGACCAAGGAGCAAATTGGAGGCTATTACCTAATCGAAGCTAAGGATCTGGACGAGGCGGTCGCCATCGCGGCGAGAATCCCGTCCGCCCGTTGGGGATCGGTCGAGGTGCGGCCGATCGTCAAGCGCGATACGTCAGGCTAGTTTCTTGCCCGTTTGTCGAGTTACCCTTTTTCTGGGTGTCGATGACCGTAGAACAGATCTATCGCGAGCAGTGGGGGACGATCGTCGCGACACTGATCCGCTACCTCGGTGATTTCGACCTGGCCGAGGAAGCGACCCAGGAGGCATTCGTGGCCGCGGCGGAAAAATGGTCTGCCGAAAGTACGCCGCTGAATGCGCGAGCCTGGTTAATCTCGACGGGCAAGCATAAAGCCGTGGACCTGGTTCGGCGGCGAGCTCGCTTTGAGGCCAATCGAGCGGAGCTTGAGAGGCTGGCCGAGGTCGCGCAACAGCTCTCGCAGGAGCCGCTGGAAGAATCTATGCTGGGCGATGACCAACTAAGACTGATCTTCACGTGCTGCCACCCGGCGCTTGCTCGGAGGACCAGGATCGGACGCTGTGGAACCACGAAGCGATCCGAGAAGGCCTTGCACTCGTCGAACTAGTGTTGCTGAACGGGGCGAAAGGACCCTACGCTTTACAGGCAGCGATCGCAGCTCTGCACGCGAAGGCTGATCGGGCGGAGGAAACGGATTGGTGTGAGATCGCAGCTTTATACGGCTTGCTGTTGCGAGTGCAACCGTCGCCGGTGATTGAGTTGAACCGCGCCGCCGCTGTGGCGATGGCGGATGGTCCGGCCGCAGGACTTCGCCTGCTGGATCAACTCGAGGCGAGTGAAGAACTTGCAGGTTATTACCTTTACTCGGCAGCCCGCGCTGACCTTTTGCGCCGTCTTCGGCTCTGGACGGATGCGGGAGAAGCTTATCGGCGAGCGTTGTCTCTCGTCACGAACGAGGCGGAACGCCGGTTCCTCGCGAGGCGGTTGGAGGAGGTCGAGTCGCAGGCAAGTTGATGCGGTACGGTAGGGACGCGCTTCGTCGCGTCCTGGATAGGATGCAGGAGCCTGCCTAGGCCAAGGTGAAACGGCTCGACTGAGCTCGCCGAAGTCTTGGCCCTACCGCACGTTGGCCCAGCGTCGCACTGACACTGGCACTCGTACTAACACTGCGTACTGTTTCCAGTATGCCTAAAATCGTTCGTTTTCATCAGGTAGGTGGACCGGAGGTCCTTAAGCTCGAAGAGTTGCCGGCTCCTCAACCGCAAAAAGGCGAGGTGCGGATCAAGGTGGATGCCATCGGGTTGAATCGGGCAGAAGTGATGTTTCGGAGTGGGCAATACCTGGAACAGCCAGACTTCCCTTCGGGGCTCGGGTACGAGGCTTCAGGGACAGTAGATGAGGTTGGCCCGGGTGTGGCAGGGTTGAAGCCGGGGGATCGGGTCAGCTCGGTGCCGTCATTTTCGATGCGAAAATATTTTACATACGGCGAAGTCGCGATTTTGCCGGCGTACGCGCTAGCGAAATACCCGGAGAACCTGAGTCCGATTGAGGGTACATCGATCTGGATGCAGTACCTGACCGCGTACGGTCTCATTGAGTTTGGGAAGATGCAGCAGGGCAATTACGTCCTGATTACAGCCGCGGCGAGCAGCGTAGGGCTGGCGGCGATCGAGTTGGCGAATGCAGTGGGCGCGATTCCAATTGCGACGACCCGAAACAAAGCGAAAGAAAATTCATTACAGGAAGCCGGCGCCAAGTTTGTGGTCAACACGAAGGCGGATGGCTGGGTTGAGAAAGTGCGGGACATTACGTCAGGTAAGGGGGTTGATATTGCTTTTGATCCGGTAGCCGGGCCCGAGGTGGAGCGGGTCGCGCAAACGATGCGGCAGGAAGGCGTGGTTTTTTTGTATGGCGCACTTTCGCCTGAGCCGACACCGTTCCCGTTGCTTGCCGCTATTGGGAACAGTCTCACGATTCGAGGTTTCTCGTTGTTCTCCATTGTGACGAATCCGGAACGGTCGGAACGCACGAAGCGTTGGGTATTCGATCAGCTCGCAGCCGGGAAGCTGAAGCCTGTCATCGCACGAACCTTCATGCTTAACCAGATCGTTGATGCGCATCGGTACATGGAATCAAACGAGCAGTTCGGCAAGATCGTTGTGACGGTATAGTCACAATCAGTGACGTCTGCGGTTGCTGGGGCGTGACAGGATTGGTAGGGCGGTCAGGCTCGCTGGAGGGCTACGCTCCGTCGTAGCAGCCACCGCTGAAAAGCTCCGCTTCACCCATTCTTTTGGCCGGACTTCTTGCCATTCCCGCCGGTGGCGCGGTGGCTGCTACGACGGAGCGTAGCCCTCCAGCCTTGCTCGCCCTCCAGCCTTGCTCGCCCAACTTAGCTAAGAGCCATTTTGGTTGCGGCTACGCCTCGCCCTTCCGAGCCATGCCGGCTAGCGCAACCGCCTGGCGGATAGCAACGAGCAAATTGATTTCGTCGGCTGCGCCCGTCCCAGCGATATCGAAAGCCGTCCCGTGATCGACCGAGGTCCTGATGACCGGCAGCCCGACCGTGATGTTAACCCCGGTCTCGATGCCCAGCACCTTCACAGGCCCGTGGCCTTGGTCGTGGTACATGGCCACGACGATGTCGAAATCGCCACGGCCCGCGCGGAAGAACAAGGTATCTGCGGGGAGCGGCCCTTGAACGTCCCAACCGCGTGCCTGGCAAGCGTGGATCGCCGGCTCAATTTTCGATTCCTCTTCCCCGCGACCGAACAGGCCGTGCTCTCCGGCGTGGGGATTGATGCCACAAACGCCGATGCGCGGGTTTGCGATTCCCGAGCGGCTTAACATTTCATGGGCACGAGTGATGGTGCGCTGGACCAATCCTGGTTCGATTTTGGCGATGGCGTCGATCAAGCCGATGTGGGTCGTGACGTGGATCACCTTCAATTTCGGGGTCGAAAGCATCAACGAAACTTCGGGCGTGCCGGTCAGATGTGCGAGTATCTCGGTATGGCCTGGAAAGATGTGGCCGCCGGCGTGCAGCGCCTCCTTATTCAAAGGGGCGGTGCAGATCGCATCGATCTCTCCAGATTGGGCGAGCTTAACAGCGCGAGCGATGTATTGGTAGGCAGCGTCTCCACAGATTGGTGAAAGTTTGCCCCAGGGCAGACCGGCGGGAATAAGCTTCAGGTCGATGCAGTCAGCAACGCCGAGCTGGTATTTTGCGGCTGCAGAATCCTGAATCGAATTGACCGCGAGCTTTGAATTGACGATCCGGCCGGCTTCGCGGAGCCGGTCCGCATCTCCCACGACCAAAGGCCGGCAGCGGTTGTAGAGGTCGGCGTTGCTCAGGCTTTTCATGATGATCTCAGGTCCGATGCCTGCTGCGTCACCCATCGTGATGCCAACTCTGGGCAAGGAAATTTGGGGCATAGTGAATAGGTATGTAGCCCATCGGGGCCGTTCAGTAGCATAGGCTTCCAGCTTGTATCCACGCTGCGGTCACCGTTCTGACCGGCAGGATGCCTATGCTACTTTGTTGGCACCCCGATCGTTCGCTACCCAAATGTAGCATAAGGAGGCGAAATGGGGACGGAGGCGAAATGGGGAGGAGGCGAAATGGGGACAGGTCCCGATGAGGCGGGTTCCGATGAGGCGGACAAGGGTGCTGCGTCAGCTCACGAACCGAGCGCCAACTCGTTCAGCAAACGCGCACCGTCGATGGCCGAACCGTCGTGCCTAGCTTCGATGTAATTCGCGAGAAACCTAGCATCCTGGGCGACTCCGGAAAAGCGCCCGGAACCCCAAGTGTAGAGCCAGGGTAAACCAAGAAAGTACACGCCTGGCACGTTCGTGACGCCGCGTTGGTGGGTTGGATATCCCTTGCCATCGAAGATCGGGACCTCAACCCAGCTATAATCGGTTCGATAGCCCATGCACCAGATAACCGTAGTGATCTTTGCTTTGGCGTAATCCAGTTCGGTGCAGCGTGCTCCGGGCTCCCAAACCGAGCGGTATCGTTCCTCGATGGGCGCGTCGATTTTGTTTGCTACAATGAAATTATCGATGGTGGTCTTGATGCTTTCGGCAACGGTGTCCGCTTGATCAAGGTTGTGCTTCAAATCGTCTCCAAAAAACAAGAGGGCCTCGGTTACGTCCTTCAAGCGCCCGTAGAGCCGCATCCCTTCAGTGGCGAACTTTCGCAGATCAATGTCGCGTCCTCCATCGCGCCCGGTGACATAGTGGTTGGCCTTCGCCCGGACCCGCTCTTTCAGCGGATGTTCGTGAACAGGCTTGTCGTAGTAGTTCATTTGATGCAGCCAGGCGACGACGTCCTTGCCGCGGTAGCGCCGGGCAGTACGCGGCGCGCCGCCAACGCACAAATGAACGCTCCGACCGGCGAGGTGAAGATCCTCCGCGATTTGACACCCAGACTGTCCCGATCCGACCACGAGTATTTCACCTGGCGGCAGTAGGTCCGGGCTTCTATAGCTGGAAGAGTCGAGTTGTTTGATGCTCGCAGGAAAACGCTCAGCAAACCGTGGGATGGTTGGAACATGGTATGCGCCGGTCGCAACGACCACCTGATCAGCGAAGTAGTCGCCAATCGTGGTGTTCACCTCAAAGGCACCGGACTCATGCCGGGCCACTCGCTGGACCGTTACGCCCTCTCGCAACGGCGGTTTAAACGATCTCGCGTATTCCTCAATATACTGCACGATTTCATCTTTTTTCATGAAGCCGTGCGGGTCGTTTCCCCGATAGTCAAATCCCGGCAGTTTGCATTGCCAGTTAGGTGTCACCAGACAAAATGTATCCCAGCGTTTTGAGCGCCACGACTCAGCGAGACGCTGCTTTTCAAAGATGATGTGATCGATGGCCCGCTCCTTGAGACAGTAGCTCATCGAAAGGCCGGCTTGCCCGCCACCCACGATGATGACGGAGCAATGGCTCTTGTCGCGAGCATGAAGTGCGCGGTCGGTGTTTAGTTGGTCGTGCATGGAGTATTCCTGGCTATTGGTGTGGCGAGAGCACTTGGAGGTAGTCGTTTTCGGACGCGTAGCTGAAGGCTGTCTGGCCGGCTCGGAAGCCGCACAAGGCTATCCTCGACTGACTTTCGCTGGGTTAGATGTGGATGACGCGGATGGTAGCATTGTCGGGATGCTCGCGAGTCCATCGTTCGATGTCCTCGAGCTGAGCTGAAGCGGAGCTGCAGGAAAAACCAAACCTGCTGCGCACACGTTGGGAGGCTTCCTTGAAAGCCTTGCGGCTCCGGGTGAGAAACTCGGTCAA
>Ga0213878_10000617_pt1 | contig 13042 bp, 9 predicted proteins | sample VelepicoBEBS_R02_FD_161053 | JGI IMG/M metagenome (GOLD analysis project Ga0213878, IMG submission 161053) | Vellozia epidendroides bulk soil microbial communities from rupestrian grasslands, the National Park of Serra do Cipo, Brazil - BS_R02 | ecosystem: Environmental > Terrestrial > Soil >... | reverse complement strand
TCGCCCCTTTCCCTAACAGATCCGGTAAACCCAAACGGACCGCTACGTGAATCGCACGCGCCATCCAGAGGCCTTGCAATTTCTCAAGAATCGCGAGATTCGCAGAGACCGGGCTAGTGAAACTATCATTAACAAACATCTTGCTCATACTTTTGCTGATCCATTCCATTCCTAACGGGCTCCAGGGGCAGAGTTTCATTTGCTGCTAAACCTTGCGCTGTTTTGGAGCCGCGGTTTCAGCGATCAGATAACGACAAGCGGGAGAACCGCGAAGGGCGGGGGAAGTTCATCGATCGAGGGTAAGTCAGGATGTTAGCTAACTTAGTGTTTCTCTTTTGAAACTCTGCTTTGGGCGATCGTTAGGAATGGGTCAAAGACCAATTCTCCGCGTCCTTTGACGCGCAGCGGTAAGATGAAAACAATTTCTATGAAAGGCGATCTCGAAACATGCGTCGATTTGTGCACGCCGCCAGCAACGGCACTCGATAACAATAAGGAGGCGGCTATCCCTTTGTTCGAAGAGAATTCCACACTGCTTGTAGAAATGCCTCGAAAACAAGCGCGAGAGCAATGCAATGATTTTCCCGTCGTTGTCCGCGGAGGAATGCACCAGCCCTTCGAAGAATAAAAGACACAAATTTATGAAGACGGACTCAACCGCACACAACCAGAAGGAAACTGGTACAGGCGAAAATGGCAATGTCTCCGGCTATGGCACTTAGTCCTCTTTTTTCCGAGTACGCCGACTTTTGTCCGGTTTGTGGCGAGATGGCCGTTCTGTGCTGGATCGATCGCGACCTGGCTGAACCGATCTGCGACGATTGCGCGGAATGTCTGGTTCGCGCGGAAGGTACGCTGTCGAAGGTTAACCTCCATCCTCCTTCACTCGAGCTCATCGACCGTAACCCGTAAGATTGGAGGACATCAGAACCCCTGCTTCGTTGTTAACCAATTATGATATCGATAGGAGCTATGTACTGAACAAAAAATAGAGAGAATGAATACAGTAAAGAAATTAGACTATGTTCTTGGGCATTCGCAACGAGAGATTCAGCGCCTAATCTACCAAGCAGCCATACTCAAGCCCATCACCGAGCGACTGCTAAGGGAGGTGCAGATCGCCTCGGGGATGCGTGTCCTCGACTTAGGTTGTGGCGCGGGCGATGTTTCGATGCTGACCGCTGAGTTAGTCGGTCCAACCGGATTGGTTGTTGGAATTGATCGCAATCGGGAAGTACTCGCTTTAGCTGCGGAACGGGCTGATAAGGCTGGGTTGCCGCAAATTATCTTTGAACAGGCTTCAGTTGAATCCTTCGCGTCGGACGAAGCATTCGATCTGGTAATCGGCAGGAAAATCTTGGTCCATCAGTCTGATCCAGTTGGCTTTCTCCGGATCGCCGCACGTCTGGTTAGGCCAGGGGGAACCATCGCCTTCCATGAGATTCGATTGGTCAATAGGTTTGATTCCCGTCCGTCTGTTCCACTGTGGCAGGTGACCGGAGATTTCATCCTGACGGCATCGCAGTCTGCATTGCCACACTATGATGTGGGCGAGCGGCTAATTGAGTCTTTTTTGGAATCCGGTTTGCCGGAACCGGACCTGTTCTGCGAGACTCTTGTCGGGGGCGGCGTCGATTCGCCGCTCTACGGTTGGGCGGCCGAGACACTCCAAAGCTTTTTACCCCAACTCGGTGAAATGGTCGGAATCGCGAGCCTCGCGAGCAGGCTGAGAGAGGCGGTGGTCGCGGCCCGCAGCCAGATAGTCGGGCCGGGGCAAGTCTGCGCATGGGCTCGGGTACCGTCTCGCATATAATACCAATAACATCCGGCGAGCCGATAAGGTTCTCGTCATTCCCTTGGTGCCAACTGCGCTAACAATTTCTCGAACTGCGCGTGTTTACGAAGCGGATCAAAATAGGAGCTGAGTTTTAGATCGTAATAATAGAGACCGTGCGGCGCTTTGATCAGAGGATCTAACGTCGTAAAAGCCAACTCGGGTTCGTTGGTCCAAGCATAAACCACCGCGAGATTAATCGCGACATATGAGCCGTCCACTGCGTCTTTGGACGTGGGCAGCATGGTCACGGCGCGTTTGGCTTCCGAAATAGCAATTTCCTTGTGCCCGAGCAACGCATCGACTACGGCTAATTGACTGAGCAGAACTGCGTTTCCCTCCGACTGTTGAACCTTTTGGCTTAGTTGCTCACGCGTTGCGCTGAAGCTCGAGTTCTCACTCGGGGGCTCGCCTCGAAGTCGAGCGAGCAAAATGGAGTAACACCCAACTGGAACCGCTTGAGCTCCATAGGCAAAGTTGCCGTTGTCCTCGCCAGCGTTCATCTTGTCGATGAGCTCTTTCGCTTGCGGCCAATCACGAGTGTCCAAGGCGAGCTTCAAACGGTAACACAGCATATCGCGGTCATCTGCCATCGACGCTGGAAGTTCAGCAAAAGCTAATCGGACCGGTGCGTCGTTTCCCGTCCTCATCGCGACAAGGTAAGCCTTGAGGACCTTCAGCAAAGGCTGGCCAGGAGCAAGCTCGATCAAACGATCGTAGGTTTGTTCGGCGGCGCGGAATTGACGCGTGAGAAGAAGCGTCGAGCTCAACTCTGCGATCGCCTCTGCGTTAGCCGGATCACGCGCGATCGCTTCATTAAATTCGTGGACTGCTTTTTCCCAATTACCCTGCCGGCGATCCATGTAAGCTGTGAGTAGGGTTGCCTCGACATCGTTAGCCCGCCCGCGCCTGGCAATCGCTAACTGCTCTTTAGCGCCTTCGTAGTCGCGATAGACGTAGTATAGGTGGTACGCGCAGGCCAAATGAACCTCGGGAAGATCAGGTGACAAGCCCAAGGCGCTGTCTATCGCGATATCGGCGCGCACGCGCCACTCAAGCGTTGGTTGGCTAAACTGATAAAGTAGGTCGTAAGCCTTCGCAGAGACGCAGTAGGCAAGCGTAAACTTTGGATCACGTCGAACCGCTTGTTCCAGTAAACCGACCGCCTCTTCCAGGGGTTTCTCGACATTGACAACAGTGGAAGCTGCTCCGGCGTTTAGGACTAGCTGGTTGGCCCGAAGATAGAGGTCGTAAGCCTCAAGATTAGCGGTGGGTTTTGCTTCGATCCACTGTTTCTCCTGAGGGGAAAGCATCGTAGCCAGCTTCGCAGCGATGGTCTGTGCTACCTGGCTCTGGATTACAAAGATATCAGTAAGATCCTGGTCATAGCTGTCGGCCCATATCGTGTTGTCATTCCGAGCATCGATTAATTCCGCGCTGACACGCACCCGGTTTCCCTCTCGACGCACCGTTCCTTCCAGGACGTTGGCCACTCCCAAGGTATTGGCGACCTTTCGCAGATCGCGTTTCGTGTCCCCGCGATACTGCATGACCGACGTACGGCTGATGACTTTGAGTTGGGAAATCTTGGCGAGGTTGTTCAGGATTTCGTCCTGTACCCCGTCAGCAAAGTAGCTATCGCTCTTGCTGTCGCTCAAGGTCTCAAATGGCAACACCGCAATGCTCTTTTCGCTTGGACTCGCGTCCAGGCTTCTCTGGCTTGGGAAAGACAACTGGAAAAAGGAATTCCAAACGAGTAATGCAGCAGCCGCAGCGACAAGCATCGCCGCTGTCCGCCCCAGCCAGCCGCGCGAATTTCGAACTCGCCGTCTAACGCTCCGGCAGATCGTCCGCGCTATGCCCCGCGAATCGATGGGGGGCATCTTCTGCAACTTCAGGCGATTTATGGTGCATCCGGCATCGATTGCGTCCATAATCGCCGGCATCGCACTTTGGAGTTCGAGCGGTTCCTGAAAACGGCGCGATGGGTCTTTTTCGAGGAGCGTCTCTAATAAGATTGCCACCGGTTGCGGCACCCCTCCGAGTTTTTCCAACGGTAACGATGCGTGCTGATGTTGATACATCAAATCAGCTGCGGAGCCTACGAACACGGCATCGCCGGTTACGGCCTGCCACAGCGTCGCGCCCAGCGAGTAAAGATCCGAACGGATATCTACCGCTACTCCTGCAAATTGCTCGGGACTAGCAAATGCTGGTGTCCCGGCGAATCCGCCGGGTGTCGAAATCGACGTTTGGGAGCCTAGCTCCGAGACGGCTTTAGCAAGACCCAGGTCGATAATTTTCGCCGTCGAAAAGTTTCCTTCCTCAAAGCTCACCATGATGTTGCTTGGTTTGATATCGCGGTGAATCAGCTTCTGCCTGTGGATCGCAGCCAAGCCGGCAGTGACTTGCATGGCGATTTCTAGCGCCACCTTTATATCAAGCCGGCCCAAGCGTTTGATTAGCCGTTCAAGGGTCTCTCCGTCGACGAACTCCATCGCGTAAAAATAATCCCCTCCGGTTTCGCCTAAGTAGAAGACCGAAGCGACGTTCGGATGGCGGACGCTCGCCGCTGCGCGAGCTTCGCGCAGAAAACGAAGGCGTGCCCCTCGGTCGACCAGGTATCGTTCATTGATAACTTTCAATGCCACCGGATAGCGCAGATCGACGTCGAACGCCTTGTAAGTAACCCCCATCGCACCCCGACCTAGTTCGACCGGTCTTCCATCCGCTCCCCTCACCAGTTCATAGTGTTCAAATCGCGCAACTGGGTAATCAGGTGGGATTGCGGTCGCTTCTTCGGGAGAAGGTTTACGGGACTCCACTTCACGTGTTATAGCGCTACGAAGCATGCATACTGGACAGAACTCTAGCACTATGGAAAACAGGTATCCGCAGTTCTGACAGGTCGTTTGGAAGTCCGCCTTCATGGATCTAACCGTCCTTCGGATGCGATTAATGCGTCGCAGAGCGCCCGGAGTTCATCTTCGATGTCTGCCGGGTCTGAAACCGTGCGGCCGACTTCCTCGCGCAGGAGGGTGATGTAGCGTTTGCGCAACCGATGGATGAGCGTCTTAACCGCTCCCAGATTGACTCGAAGAACGCTCGAAGCTTGTTCGTACGATGGTGAGGTCTTACCGCTAAACGGGTCTAAAAACGACTTGAGCGCTTCGAATATGCCGCTCTTTGCCTGGGAGGCGTATTCCTGGCTAAGCCGAATCTTCGTTTCAGCGAGTACGGTCATAGCCCAACGCGCGTCGAAGATCTTCTCTGCGGTCAAATGGTCGGCCGGCTCACGCCAGTAATGATGGTCTGCCGTCTCCCCGTCCAAGGACAGCAATTGATGGCCTCCTCCTCGCTTGAGTGCTCGCGCCCGCTCCCGAACGTGCGATAGATGATTCTGAAATGAAGCCAGAAGGAAGGTTCGAAATCTACCCCTGACCGGAGTCGCCATTTTCAGAGCATTCTGCTCAACGAGGTGTTGAAAGAAGCTCTGGGTTACATCCTGAGAATCGTGTGCATCATAGCCGCTCCGCCGCGCAAAGGCGTAAATTGGATGCCAATATTGCCTGCATAGCTCGGCTAACGCAGCTTCATTGCTCGGAGTTCCGCTCTCTCCCGCAGAGAAAATCACGCTCCACTGCGTGGTGCGGAATCCGCCGCCCTTAGTCCCGTGAATTGATGAATTTTTCGTGGTCGAATTTCATCGGAGTTTTTTTAACTTTTCGAACCTCAACCGAAGAATCGGAGTGCTCGTCCTACATTAATTTCCTAACGAACATCGGGGCCAGAGTTTCAAGGTAGTTGAAGTCAGAAATGGAACCGTTGCTGGTAGGATCGATTCTTCCCGCCTTCGCAAGGCTTACGGCGCGACAGGTTTCGTTCTATTTTACGACGGTTACGGGATGCTCTAGATTGGCGATCGTGAAAAGGGGCGGCGCGACGAAGAGTCGTGAATTCCATACCACGCGATGGAGTACCATTGCCGCCGCGGCCGAGAGAGCGAGTCCGAAGAATCAGGAGGCGTTAGCGGAGCTGTGCAGGCAGTACTGGTACCCGATTTACGCCTTTGCCCGGCGTAGCGGGCATGATGCACACGATTCCCAAGACTTGACCCAAAGTTTCTTTGAATACCTCCTTGAGCGGAATACGTTGAGCCAAGCCACCCCGGCCAGGGGTAGATTCCGAACCTTCCTGCTGGCTTCCTTTCAGAATCATCTATCGCACTTTCGGGAGCGGGCTCGAGCACTCAAACGAGGAGGAGGCTTTCAAATCCTTTCCTTAGACGGCGAAGCCGCCGAGGACCGCTACTGGCAAGAGCCCGCTGATGACTTGACCGCGGAGAAGATCTTCGAAGCCCGATGGGCAATGACGGTGCTCGCAGAAGCGATGAGCCGGCTAAGTGCAGAATGCGCTTCACAAGGCAAAACAGCCACATTCGAAGCACTAAAATCTTTTCTAGATCCCATCAATGCCAAAACCCCACAGTCGTACGAACAAACGTCGGACGGTCTCGGAATTAGCGTGGGCGCAGTCAAAACGCTCATCCACCGGTTGCGAAAGCGGTACACCGCACTGTTGCGAGAGGAGGTCGCCCGCACGGTTTTGGACCCGGCAGACATCGACGAGGAGCTCCGCACGCTTTGCCACGCATTAATCGCATCCGAAGGGCGGTTAGACCCATGAAAAAGCCGCCGCGACGCACCTGTCCGCGCTGCGGCCATCCGTTTTCCGGAGCGATGGAATTTTGTCCGGTTTGCATGATTCGCAATGCTATCGGCTGGGGGGATGAATCAGGTCAGCCGTCTCCCGACGAAATAGTCGAGGCAACATCGAAAGGCACGGTGCAACGATTTGGACACTATGAACTGGTCAGAGGCGAACACGGGGAATCGCTCGAGTTAGGTCGAGGCGGAATGGGGGTTACTTACAAAGCGTTCGACATCGATCTGCGATATCCAGTGGCATTGAAAGTCATCAGCGAGCGATACCTTCTCGACGAATCGGCGCGTCTTCGCTTTTTGGGCGAAGCCCGCGCTGCCGCTGGCATTCGTCATCCGAATGTAGCCTCGGTCTTTCATCTGGGTAGAACAGGCGAGCATTATTTTTACGCGATGGAGTTTGTCGATGGTGAAACGCTCGAGAGTCTCATCAAACGCAGCGGCCGGCTTGAGATAAAGGTGGCGCTAGAAATTGCGACACAGGTTGCCGCCGGTTTGGCCGCGGTCCACAAACAGAAGCTGGTTCATCGGGATATCAAACCAAGCAATATCATGGTGAGTTTCGATGAGGGGGGCGCCCTGAGCGCAAAAATCATCGATCTGGGTCTTGCAAAATCGGTCACGGACCCAGATCCGCCGAGTGCGATTTCGATGCCTGGGGGGTTTGCTGGTACCCCGGAATTCGCCAGTCCCGAGCACTTCGCGGGAGCCGGCGTCGACATCCGTTCCGATCTCTACTCGCTGGGTGTGACGCTCTGGAAGGCCGCTACAGGTGATGCCGTATTCGCGGGCACTCCGGCCGAGCTGATGTCTCAGCATCAGCGCTCGCCACTACCGCTTGAAAAACTCGGAGATCTCCCTCAGCCGGTCGCGGTTTTACTTGAGACCTTGCTCGACAAAGACCCTGCGCAGCGTTTCCAAAACCCGGCCGAGCTTCTGGCGGCGATGCCGAATGTTCGAGGCGCGATCGATGCCGAGCACACACTCACTCGTCAGACCCTACAGAAAGGGGCCTTTATTCATCCGGCTGTCCCTACTAGCGCAATAACAAGATCGGGACCAAAGAAAGTTTCAGTTGCGAGATTGCCCATTACCGGAAGCGGTTTCTTTGGTCGAGAGGAAGACATTGCTTTCCTGGAAAATGCGTGGGCAAACGAGCAAATCAATATTGTTACAATCGTCGCCTGGGCTGGCGTCGGGAAATCCACGCTGATCAACCAGTGGCTCCAACGGATGGCCGCTGAACACTACCGCGGGGCGGAGTTCGTATTTGGCTGGTCCTTTTACCGGCAGGGCGCTAGCGGAACAACATCGTCCGCTGACGAGTTTCTTGAGGCTGCTCTCGCATGGTTTGGCGATCGGCATCCACGGATCGGAACTGCCTGGGAGAAAGGGGAACGACTGGCGAAGCTGGTCGCACGTCGACGGACATTGCTGATCCTGGACGGTCTGGAGCCGCTGCAAAATCCTCCGGGACCACAAGAAGGCAGAATTCGCGAGCCGTCCCTTCAAGCGCTTCTGCGCGAGCTGGCTGCCTTTAATCGAGGGCTTTGCTTGATTACCACCCGGATACCGGTTGCTGATATCGCCGATCATGAAGACGTTTCGGCCCGCCGTCGTGAACTGGAACAACTATCCAGCGAGGCTGGCGCAAAGCTACTTCGAGCGCTCGGGGTTCAGGGGTCTGATGCAGAATTGCGGAACGCCAGCGACGAGTTCCGGGGCCATTGCCTCGCTCTGACGCTCTTGGGCAGCTATCTAACCGACGCATGCGACGGAGATGTTCGTTGCCGCAATGAAGTGTCAAACCGGCTTGCTTACGACATCCGGCAGGGGGCACATGCCAGAAAGGTAATGGCATCCTACCAAAGCTGGTTTGGAGAGACACCCGAAATATCAGTTCTCCGCATGCTAGGTTTGTTCGATCGGCCCACGGATGAAAGGGCGCTTGCGGCTCTACTGCAACCACCGGCCATTCCTGGCCTCACTGAGTCGCTAACGGATCTAACTCCGGGCGCGTGGCACGCAATTATCGCCAGATTAAGAAGGGCCAGACTCGTTGCCGGCGGAGATTCGCGCCACCGCGGACATCTGGATACGCATCCTCTTGTTCGGGAATATTTCGGCGAACAGCTTCGGAGCCAAAAAACGGATGCGTGGAGAGAGTGCAATCGGCGGCTCTATCACCACTACCGTACGTTAGCGCCGGAGCTGCCAAATAGCTTCAGGGATATGGAGCCGCTTTTGTTAGCAGTAATCTGCGGCTGCAACGCTGGCTTGTTTCATGAGGCGCTGCACGAAGTTTACCTTCCAAGGATTCAACGGGGTGATGCTTGCTTTGCGGCTAGTGTCCTCGGAGCCAGGGGGGCACTACTGTCCGTATTGGCCCATTTCTTTGAACATGGACGTTGGGGATCACCGGTTGAGACGGGTGTCGAAGGACAGCGTCTTACCGCAAAAGATCAACTCTTAATCCTCATGCAGGCAGCGTTGTATCTATCGCTCACGCGAGGAATGCATGCACCAGAGGTGCGGACTTGTTACGAGCGTGCGGAGCCGTTGTGTCATTCGCTCAGGCGCCCGCTGCTCCTGCATGTGGCTCTGATAGGGCGGTGGCGCTACTCACTAGCCACCGACACTTTGCCGGCAACGTTGGAGATTGCTCAACGAGTTTACACCCAGGCGCAGGAGCAACATGATTCTGCCCTACTAATAAAAGCCTACATGGCTTTGGCAGCTACCCTATATTTCTTGGGCGATTTCGAGTCAGCTAGACGAAACGCGTTGAGCGGTGTCCAGATCTGGCGTTCTGAGGGCTTGCAGTCTCCGGTCGAAGAGGTCGACGTACCCGCAATCGGTTGTCTCTGCAATGAGGCCCTACTCGAGTGGCTTTTCGGCGAGACCACCTTTTGCCGAGCGACCGTGGCCGAGGCGATTGCACTAGCCAAAGAACTCAATGACATGCATGGATTAGCCGTCGCCCTAAATTATGCAGCGGTTCTCGGTTACCTAGAGCATAATCCCACCGTAGTGGAATGCTGGGCAACGGATTTGATTGAGCTCTCAACCCGTCAGAATTTTGCATTTTGGCTGGCCCAGGGAGCCGTTTACCGCGGTTGGGCTCGCAGCGCTTCGGGCAACGTGGCAGAGGGCGTTTCGTATATCGAGGGCGCAATAGAGGACTTTCGAGCGACCGGTTCGGCTCTGGGATTACCATTTTTTCTAGTATTAAAAGCGGAAGCCTTGTATCTCGCCGATCGTAGCTCCGAGGCGCTTGAGGCGATAGACGAGGCAGAAGTTTTGGCCAGAAGAATTCAATTAGGTTGGTGCAGCGCGGAACTACACCGGCTTCGAGGCGTGGTTCTAATTGGCATCGGGGCCGACGAACCTCAGATCAACGCTTCGTTTCGCGAAGCCATCAAAGTCGCGAAGCAGCAGAAGTCGGTTTCTCTACAGAAGCGTGCTGAAGCAGCCTACGCTGACTACCGCAGCCAGGGAGCGGCGCACTGACCAATGGTTTTTTGAAGATAATCCCTGCAGACCTCCGTTAGTTTTGGAGCGGCTCGGAAGATAACTTGCGGCGCTTGGTTGATCGGCGGTCAAGTTTACAACGATGAATTGGTGTAGTCATTCCAGTCGCATCACAACGGTAACGATATTTTCCGATGACCTCGGAACTTGCTTGGAAGAAGTGCCAGATTTTCATGCGGTGCTCTTAATCTCAGGTTTACAACTCATTTCTAACGAGTCCCTAAGCCGGAGTTTCAGGATCGATGCAGTGCCCTCACCAGGCGCTTCGTTCTCGTTTTTGAATTCGGCCGCGCGAAGTTCCGGCGCAAAAATAACCGCCGAACTGATTCCGTTATAACCTGGCGAGCCCGCCATGCTTAGACAACAAAAACGGCGATTCACGCAAAAACGGGCCGGTCACTCGAATTGCTGCTTTTTCTTAGCGAGAAATGCAGAACACTATGATGCAAAAGGAAGAAAAAATTGCGACGAACAGATCGCCAGCCGTATTTGGTCGAGGAGATACTGGGGTTCGTCATGTGGGCCTATATGCGAGAGATCCTGCTGCGACGGCCGAGTTTTATCGAGACGTAATGGGTATGCAGATTGTCGGAGGAAGTTCCGCAGACCACCCGTATGGGGCGTCCGCTTTCCTTACCAGTCGTCCTGAGGAAGCGGGTCATGAGCTAGCGCTTTTCGCGAACCAGGACTTTCGCCATTTTGCCTTCAGGGTGGCTTCACTCGCAGAGTTACAATCTTTTTATCACCGGGTTCTTGATCGAAAAATCGAAGTGAAAACGGCACTAAACCTTGTAACGTCGATTGCCTTCTATTTTACCGATCCGGACGGAAACCTGATCGAGGTTTATTGGCGCACCGGAATAGAGTGCCTGCAGCTTTTTTTTTCGGAACCAATTGACTTGAGCAAGACTGAAGAATCCATTCGGGCTAAGCTAGGGCTAAAGGCGTAGGTCGATGAAGGTGCGAGTCTTGGGCAAGAGTGGACCCCGGTATTTCCCATCGCGTTGGGGTGCGCTGCGATGTCCGGCCTGCGTGGCCAAGTGATGGACGATTCCGAGAGTATCGCCACGATCCAAGAGGCGATTGAACGAGGAGTCAACCTAATAGATGCAGCCGATTTTTATGGCGGCGGCCATAATGAATTGCTAATCGCTCAAGCGATAAAGGGGCGACGCGAGAAGGTCGTGCTGTCGGACAAGTTCGGAGGTCTGCGGTCGCCGGATGGCGGCTTCGTCGGCATAGACGGACGGCCCGCAGCAGTGAAGAACTTCTTGACCTACACGATGACTCGACTTGGCGTCGATTACGTCGATATCTACCGTCCGGCGCGAGCCGATCCGCAAAGGTGATCCGCGTTCCCACTTGCCACGATTTCATCCAGAAAATTTTGAGCACAATCAAAAACTTGTCTGGGCATTCGGTGAGATCGCAAGGGAAAAGGGCGTGACCAACTCGCAACTAGCGATTGCCTGGGTGCTGGCGAAGGGGCCAAGCATTGTTCCGGTGGTCGGTGCCCGCAAACGCACGCACCTGCAGGAAGCGTTAGGCAGTCTGGACTTCACGCTTTCTGCCGAGGACGTTTCGCGCATCGAGCAAACCGTGCCGGCGGAAGCCGTCGCAGGCTTACGATACGATCCCCGCCTTATGATGATGCTGGACAGCGAAAGGACAGCTTAGCGCGCTCAAAGAGGATGCCCAGTATTCCCAAATCCGTCGCACCGTTCACGACTGCTCCTCACCAATCACTCTTCTACGCGCATAAAAGCTTGCCTGTATCGAGCTCGCCGAGATGCTCAGGGCAGGCCTCTCATTTCTCACCAATCACTTCTCACTTCTCACTTCCGAGGATCCCTGCTTCTTCATGAACGCCTCTGTTAGCTGGATAATCTCAGCAGCCTTCAAATCCATCGCGAAATGTCCGGCATCGAGAATATGAACCTCGGCGCGCGGATCATCCCGGTGATAAGCCTCTGCTCCGGCAACAGTAAAGGAAGTATCGTACTTGCCCCAAAGGACGAGCATGGGAGGCTGGTGGTCCCGTAACCACTGTTGCCATTTGGGATACGATTTCACATTGTTTTGATAGTCGTAAAACAAGTCCAACTGAATATCCGCCTGGCCAGGTTGGTTCAGAAAATAATATTCGTCTACCCAGAGATCAGGGTTGTATGGGGAGACGTCAGGTGATGTCCCTAAATGCCGTTTCTTGGTCGCTTCGAGTGACAGAAGGTTAGTTCGTACCTCGGCCTCGTGCGCCGCGCGATCTTCCCAGAACGCGCGGCGAACCGCCCAAAGAGACGACAATCCTTCTTCGTGAGAAACCGCGTTCTGAATGATCATCGCTTGGATCTTTTCTGAATGCGCCAGGGCCATGCGGAACCCGACGGGACCTCCGTAGTCCTGCAAGAAAAGCGTGTATCGGGAGAGATGCAGTTGGTCTGCAAAATCCTGCATCACCTTCGCCAGTGAATCGAAAGTGTAAGCAAACTCTTTTGGGTTCGGCCAAGAGGAATGACCAAAGCCCGGATAGTCAGGCGCAATGAGATGATAATTCTCGTTCAGACTTGACTCCAGTAACGGTTGAAACATTCGGGACGAAGATGGCAACCCGTGGAGGAGAAGGATAACAGGACCGTCTTTGGGTCCTGACTCTCGATAGAATATGTCCAGATTATCGACCCGAATAGACTGGTAGGTAACAGCGGATTCGGTTGCAGCAATTGTGCTACTCATAGTGAATAAGGCTCCCAAGAAAACTAAGGTGAGTGATTTCATAATTTGTCACGCCGATGGAGCGCTGCCTCGCTTGCGAGGCCGACAGACCGCAGCGGACGTGAGAGATCAAAGTTCGAATATAGTTTCAACGACCACTGGCGTGTGAACCGGCAAACTGTAGACACCGTACACAACGCGAACATGCCCCGCCTCGGCACCGAACCGCTGGCCAAAGAGGTTC
>Ga0213878_10000615_pt1 | contig 13060 bp, 8 predicted proteins | sample VelepicoBEBS_R02_FD_161053 | JGI IMG/M metagenome (GOLD analysis project Ga0213878, IMG submission 161053) | Vellozia epidendroides bulk soil microbial communities from rupestrian grasslands, the National Park of Serra do Cipo, Brazil - BS_R02 | ecosystem: Environmental > Terrestrial > Soil >... | reverse complement strand
TGCTGATCGGGATCGTAAGGCAGGTAGCTTGTCGGCATGGGGTGGATCTTCCCAGTCCGACCCCATTCACGCATCCGGCGATGCCCTTGACATCAGGCTTCTACCGCGCAGGCACCTAGGCGCTGGCCTCGGCGTCCCGCGCCGCGTACAGCGAGGTGCTGAAGCGCAGCGGGCCGCCGCGTGCGTGCATGGCCCAGCGCGTCAGCGCGTCGGCGGGCATGGGCCGAGCGAACAGGAAGCCCTGCAGCTTGTCGCAGCGCTTGCCGCGCAGCACGGCGGCCTGACCCTCGGTCTCGACGCCTTCGGCGACCACCTGCAGGCTCAAGGCATGGGCCAGGTCGATGACGGCCTTGACGATGGCGCGGGCGTCGGCGCTGGTCTCCAGGTCCTGGATGAAGCTGCGGTCGATCTTGAGCTGCGACACCGGCAGGCGGCGCAGGTAGGCCAGGCTGGAATAGCCCGTGCCGAAGTCGTCGATGGACAGGGCCAGGCCCAGCCCGGCCAGGCGCCGCAGCGTGCGCTCGGTAGCCTCGGCATCGTCCATCGCGACGGACTCCGTGATCTCGCAGGTCAGGTGGCGGGCGTCGACGCCATGCTGGGCCAGCGCTTCCTCAAAGCGCTTCACCAGCGCGTCGGGCTGGCGCAACTGCTGCACGGACAGGTTGAGCGCCACGCGCATCTGCAGGCCCGCGTCGCGCCAGGCGGCCAGCTGGCGGCAGGCCTCGGCGATGACCCAGTCGCCCAGCGGCATGATGAGGCCGAAGCGCTCGGCCACCGGGATGAAGGCGCCCGGGCTCACCGACCCGCGCTGGGGATGCTGCCAGCGCAGCAGGGCTTCCACGCCGGTGATGGCGCTTTCCGCCGTGGCGATCTTGGGCTGGTAGTGCAGGGCCAGCACGCCGCTGCCGGCTTCTCCGGCCAGCGCGGCCCGCAGGTCGCGGGCCAGCTCGAGCTGCTCGCGTACGCCCGCCTGCATGTGCGCCTCGAAGAAGGCGAAGCCGTTGCCGCCGGCGCGCTTGACCGATAGCGCGGCCGAGTCGGCCTGGGCGATCAGGCCCTCGCCCGGCTCCGAGCCGTCGTCGAGGGCGATGCCTATCGAGGCCGACAGCCGCAGCGGATGGCTGCCGGCGCCGGGCACGCCGCCCAGGGGCTCTGCCAGCGCGTCCAGCAGGCGCTGCGCGACCTGGGCCAGCGCGGCCTCGGCGACCTCGCCCTCCAGCATCAGCACGAACTCGTCCGCCGCCAGGCGGGCCAGCGTGTCGTCGCTGCGCGCCAGGCCCTTGAGGCGCTGCGCCATGCTGCGCAGCACCTGGTCGCCGGCACCCAGGCCGAAGCTGTCGTTGATGAGCTTGAAGCCGTCCAGGTTGATGACCAGCAGCGCCAGGCGCGCGCCTTCGCGATGGCCGCGCGCGGCGGCGTGCTGCAGGCGATCGTCGAGCAGCTGGCGGTTGGCCAGGCCGGTCAGCGGGTCGCGCAGCGCGCGCTCGTGCAGCTCGGTGGTGGCGGCTTGCAGGGATTGCTGCAGCCGGGTGGTCTGGCGTTGGCTGCGCGCGTCCAGGGCCAACGTGACCAGGGTCAGCATCAGCAGCGCGAAGGCGGCGCCGGCGACCAGCGCGCCGAGGTTGTCGCCGCGCAGCGCATCCGCGCTCAGGCAGACCGAGTCCTCGGCGATGCCGGCGGCGGCCATGCCGGTGTAGTGCATGACGCTGACGGCCGCGCCCAGGACGAGGGCGGCGCCCAGCTGGCCCCAGCGTGTCCAGGCGCTCGGCAGCTGCCGCAGCGCGAAGAAGATGCACAGCGCCGCGGCTGCCGTACCGGTCGCGACGCCGGCCGAGGCGGCGACCAGCGCCCAGTTCCACTGGATGCCCGGCTCGAGCACGAGGGCGGCCATGCCGGTGTAGTGCATCGCGCAGATGCCGGCGCCCATGCTGAGCGCGCCCAGCGTCAGCCGGGCGGGCGTCAGCGTCTGCCCAGCGGCGACGCGCAGCGCGATCGCCGACACGCCCACCGCCGCCAGCCAGCTCAGCAGCGTGACGGCGGTGTCGTAGCCGACCGCAAAGGGCAGCCTGAGCGCCAGCATGCCGACGAAGTGCATGGCCCAGATGCCGGTACCCAGGGACAGCGAGCCGGCGATCCACCAGGCATGCGCGACCAGCGCTTCCGGCGTGCGCACGCGTTGGGCGAGGTCGAGCGCCACGTAGGACGCGAAGGCGGCGGTCAGGTAGGAAAGCGCCACGACGGCGAGGTCGAAGCGCTGCGCGAGTACTGCGGCGGGCATGCCCGCCAGTATGAAAGCCGGCCGCATGACTGCGCCGTTCGCACCCGCCGCGGTCGTGAAGGGCTGACGCAGAACGCAAAAAAAGACCCGGTCAGCGGGCTGCCGGGTCGTCAAGCCCTCGGGGTCGAGGGCGTCGTTGGGATGGGCGCACTTTAGGCTGCGGGCCGGCGCCGTGGTGGGCACTAGTCACGACGCACTGCCGATAATCGCGCCATGCCCACCGCCTCCCATCCCGCCCCCGAAACCCTGTCCGAAGCCGACCTGGAGCGCCTGCAGGCGCTGCTCGATGCGCTGCCGGCGCCGCTGGAGCCTCTGGATGTCGGCATGCTGGACGGTTATCTGTGCGGCGTGCTGTTGCAGCCCGAGGCCGTGCCGCTGGCCGCCTGGCTGCCGCCCATCCTCGACAGCGAGGGCCGGCCCACGCCGGCGCGTGTCGACGACGAGCTGCTGGCGCTGCTGCGCCGCCGCCACAAGGAGCTGAACGTCGCCATCGCCGGCAGGCAATGGTTCGACCCCTGGATCTTCGAGCTGGACGACGATGCCGAGCCCAGCGAGACCGTGCTGCCCTGGGTGGCCGGCTTCGCGCTGGCGCTGGACGCGCATCCGGCGCTGCTGCGCCTGCCCGAGGAGCCGCTGCTGGAGCCGCTGGCGGCCATCTACCTGCACTTGGACCCGGACGATCTCGAGGACGCCGACGCGCTGCTGGAGGAGATCGAGTCGCTGGAGCCGCCGGCCGACCTGGAGGAGGCCGTCGAGGGCCTGGTCAGCGCCGTGCTGATGCTGGCCGACGTGTCGCGGCCGCTGAAAGCCGCGCCGCGACCGGCGCCGCATGGCGCCCAGCGCCGCCGCGGACCGCCGCCGCGCCGCTGAGGATCCCCTCGGCCGGTCTTGCGCCGGCTGGACGCCGGCAGGCACATCGCCGCGCCGGGCAGCATGGTGCGGCCCGGGGTCCGGTCCGAAATGCCCTGGGGTTCAGCGCGGCGCGCGCGGGTCGCGCGTCTGGCGCTTCATCCACGTGCTCATCTCCCAGAGCGTGTGACCCACGGACTCGCGCGCGCTGTAGCCGTGCGACTCATGCGGCAGCACCACGTAGCGCACCTGCCCGCCGGTGCCGGCCAGCGCCTGGTAGAAGCGCGCCGACTGGATGGGGAAGGTGCCCGGGTTGTCGTCGCTCTCGCCGTGGATGAGCAGCAGCGGCTCCTTGAGCTTGTCCGCGTAGTTGAACGGCGACAGCTTCAGGTAGACGTCCTGCGCGTCCCAGTAGGTGCGGCGCTCGCTCTGGAAGCCGAAGGGCGTCAGCGTGCGGTTGTAGGCGCCGCTGCGGGCGATGCCGGCCTTGAACAGGTCGGTGTGGGCCAGCAGGTTGGCCGTCATGAAGGCGCCGTAGCTGTGGCCGGCCACCACCATCTGCTGCGGGTCGCTGACGCCCAGCTCGGCGGCCTTGTCGATGATGGCCCGCGCATTGGCCGTGATCTGCTCGACGAAGCTGTCGTTGACGGTCTTGGGATCGCCGACGACGGGCATGGTGGCATCCATCAGCACGACGTAGCCATCCAACGCCAGCATGACGGGGCTGGCGCCGGCCAGCGTCACGAAGCGGCTGCCCGAGCCGCTGACCTGGCCGGCGGTGGACGCGTCCGTGAACTCCAGCGGGTAGGCCCAGACCAGCGTGGGGCGGCGCTCGCCGGGCTTGTAGTCGGGCGGCAGGTAGAGCCAGAACGACAGCTCCACGCCATCGGCGCGCTTGAACTTGACCAGCTCGCGCTTGATGGCGCGCAGCTGCGGCGCGGGGTCGGCGGTGCGGGTCAGCGCCTGCAGCTGCTCGAAGCCGGTGCCACTGCGCAGCACCAGGTTGGGCGGCTCGGTGGCGCTCTCGCGGCTGGTCAGCAGCCGGCCCTGCATCGCCCCACCTTCCAGCAGCGTGATGGGGCGCTCGTAATGCGTGGGGCCCGAGCGGAACAGGCGCGTGGCCTTGCCGTCCTTCAGGCTGTAGCTGTCGATGAAGGGCAGGTCGCCGTCCTTGCTGGCGCCGGCGCCGGCCAGCAGCAGGCGGTCGCCACCGTCCACGCGCACGATGCTGCGGCCGTTGGGCAGCACGCGCGTCAGCGGCTGGCCGGGGTCGTTGTAGCGGTCGCGCAGCGAACGGTCCTGCAGGCGCTGCGGCTTGGCCGCGCCGTCCAGCGCGATCAGGTCGGTCGCGATCCATAGGCGGTCGCGATCGACGTCGGACACGATGGCGCGGTCGCCGGCGTCGACGAAGTGCAGGCCGGCCAGGCGGCCCGCGGTGCGATGCACCTCGCGGGCCTCGCCCACGTAGGGCGGGTCCAGGCGCATCAGCCTGTCGCGGAAGGGGACCTTGTTGCGAGGGTCGCCGCCGTCCAGGGCCTCGACCCAGTAGATGGCCCCATCGGCCCTGGGCGAGGCCCAGAAGTCGCGCGGCCCGGTGATGACGCCCTCGACGGGCACGCCCTCCTTGAGCTTGATGATGCCCAGGTCGCGCAGCAGCCGGCCGTTGAAGTCGCGCAGCTCGACCTGGCGGGCGAAGTCGTTCCAGGTGACCTGGTAGCTGAACGGCGGCACCAGGCGCTCGGTGATCAGCGTGCCTTGGGTGCCGACGACCTCGACGCCGGTATACAGGCCTGCCGCGCCGATCTCGCGCGAGGCGCCGGTCGACAGCTGGATGCGGCGCAGTGCCGAGGCGGCGTAGTGGCTGAACAGCGCGTCATCCTGGCTGTTCTTGAGCAGGTCCTGCAGCGTGCGCTCGGGCGAGTTGCGGCCCATGGACTCCTGGATGCTGGGGCCGCTGGGCGCGTCGAACACCGGCGCGGGGCCGCGCTTGTCCGGCACGGTCAGCGCAATGATCTCCTCATTGGAGATCCAGGCCACGGAGGCCTCGAGGATGGTGTTGAGCCTGACGCCCTTGACCTGCTGGACCCTGGCCGTGGCGACGTCGCCCAGCCACAGTTCGGTGGCGTTGGCGGTGCGGCGGTTGAGCAGGAAATGCCGGCTGTCCGGCGACCAGCGCAGCGACGAGAACGTGCCGCCGGCCGGCAGCTTGACGACGCGCTCGGCGGCGCCGGGGTTGGTCAGCTCGCGTAGCGAGATCGAGGCGATGTTGGCCGTCAGCTGCGGGCTGCTGGCCGCGGCGTCGATGCGCTTGCCGGCCAGGCGCAGGATGGGCCGGGCCAGCTCGGCCACGCTGCGATAGCGTGTCAAAGCAATGCTCGCCAGCGTGCGCTGGTCGGGAGACAGCGAGTGGCCCGGCAGGGCAGGCGCGTCCAGTACCGCGCGGATCTCGGCGGAGGGTTGCTGGTAAGTCGGGGGCTCGGCGGCATGGGCCGCGGTGGCGGCCAGGGCGACGGTGGCCCAGGTCAGGGCTTTCAACATGGAGCGCGGGTTCGGGGTGCGAAGCCGCGCAGCCTAACAGGCCCTAGCCACCGAACAGCCGCTGCGCGTGCAGGCCCAGGCCGGTCGCGACGGACGCGAAGCGGTCGCCGGTGATGCGTGCCGCTTGGGGGAAGCCGGCGGCCATGCCGTCCACCAGCAGCCTCAATCCGGTCGAGCCGCCGGTGAAGTAGAGCGCGTCGATCTGCGCGGGCTCGAGGCCGGCCTGCGCCACCGTCTCGTGGGCCGTGGAGATGATGCGGTCCAGGTCGGCGCGCAGCGCGTCCACGGCAGTCTTCTCGCTCAGCGGCAGCACCAGGCCCGGTTCGACATGGCTCAGGTCCACCGTCGTGTCGGCGCCGCCGGAGACGGCGATCTTGGCGCCCTCGGCGCGCGAGGCCAGCTCGTGGCCCAGGCGCTCCTCCAGCACCGTCATCAGCCGCGCATGCTGGCGCACGTCGCTGAACCAGCTCTTCATGCCGCGCCACTCGGCCACGCGCAGCGGCGCGTAGCAGGTGTTGATGAGGTGCCAGGTCGCGAGGTCGAAGTAGATGCCACTGGGCAGCTCGCGCCCGCTGGGCCCGGTGGCGCGGTAGCCGAACTCCTGCAGCAGTCCGGCCAGCTCGATGTGGCGGTCGAAGTCGGTGCCGGCGATGTGCACGCCGTGGCTGGCGAGGATGTCGTCGCGGCGCGCCAGGCGCTGCGCGCGCTCCGGGCCCACGCGCACGACGGAGAAGTCGCTGGTGCCGCCGCCGATGTCGGCCACCAGCACGATCTGCTCGCCCTTGCCGGCGCGGATGGCCTGCTGCTCGAAGTCGAAGGCGGCGGCGATGGGTTCGTACTGGAACTGCACGTCGCGGAACCCCACCGCGCGGGCACAGGCCTCCAGCTGCGCCTGGGCCTGGGCGTCGCGCGCGGGCTCGCCGTCGACGAAGAACACCGGCCGGCCCAGCACGGCGCGCTCGGGTTCACCGGCCAGTCGGCGCAGCCGCTTCAGGTAGCCCGAGACGATGTCGGAATACTTGGCGCCGCGGCCGCCGCCGACATCGGTGGTCTGGTCGATGAGCGCCGAGCCGAGGATGCTCTTCATCGAGCGCATCAGCCGGCCGTCGTGGCCCTCCACGTAGGCTGCCACGGCGGCGCGGCCGAAGGCGCGCGGCGGGCCGTCGGTGTCGTGGCTGCCTTCGGTGAAATAGAAGACCGCCGTCGGCATCGTGCGCTGGCCCGGTTCCAGCTCGATCAGCCGCATGCCGCCCGCATCGTCGGGTACGGCGACGGCCGAGTTCGAGGTGCCGAAGTCGATGGCACAGAAGGAGGGGTGGGCATTCATGGCGCGTTTCGTGTCAAGTTTCATCCCGACGGAGCAGCACTGGGGCCAGTCCCGAGAAAGGGCGCGGATTCTAGGAACACAATCCGCGCCGACAAGGAGACTGCATGAAATCGCGCCGCGCCCTCGCCCTGGTCCTTATCGCCGCCCTGGCCGCCTGCGGCCAACGTTCCGAGCAGGATCTGCTCGCCTCCGCGCAGAAGCGCATGGAGCAGAAGGACGTCAGCGGCGCCGTGATCGAACTGAAGAATCTGCTGCAGCAGAGCCCGGACAACGCCAGGGGCCGCTATCTGCTGGGCAAGGCGCTGCTGGAAACCGGCGACCTGGCCGGGGCCGAGATCGAGCTGCGCCGTGCCTGGGAGCTCGGCGCGCCGCGCGACGAGCTGGCGCCGCAGCTGGCCCAGACCCTGCTGCATTCGGGTCAGTCGCGCAAGCTCATCCTCGAGTTCGCCGACCAGAGCCTGGCCGACCCCGGCGCCATGTCCGCGCTGCAGCAGCATCTGGCCATGGCCTACCTGGCCCAGGGCGAAGTGATCGAGGCCAAGGCCGCCGCCGTGCGGGCGCTGCAGTTGAGGCCGGATTCCGAGGACGCCGTCATCGTCAGCGCGCGCACCAAGCTGGCCAGCGGCTTCCCCGACGAGGCGCTGGAGGCGTTGAGCGAGCTGCTGGTGAAGAACCCCAAGGCCGGCAAGGCCCTGCAGCTCAAGGCCGAGGTGCTGCTGTCGCGCGGCGAGCTGGACGAGGCCCAGCCACTGCTCAGCGAGGCGCTCGTGCTGGACCCCGGCGCCTACGAGGCCCGCGCGCTGCTGCTGCGCCTGGCCCTGGGTCGCCAGCAGCTCGACGTGGCGACCAAGCTCGTCGAAGGCATGCCGCCGGCCATTGCCAAGAGCCCGCGGGGGCGCTTCCTGCAGGCCCAGCTGGCGTTGGCCAAGGGCGATGCCGCCAAGACCCGCGAGCTCGCGCTGCCGCTGCTCAAGCTGATGCCCAACTACGTGCCGTTGCTGCGCCTGGCCTCGGGCGCCCATCAGCAGCTCGGTGAGCTGGCGGACGCGGAGAATCTGCTCAACCAGGCCATCAAGCTTGCGCCCGAGGACCTCGCGCTGCGCCGCCAGTTCGCCGGCCTGCAGCTGCAGCGCCGCGCGCCGGCAAAGACGCTGGAGACGCTGAAGCCCGTCCTCGAGGCGGCCAAGGCCGATGCCGAAACGCTGCTGCTGGCGGGCAAGGCCCACCTGATGCTGGGCAATTTCGAGGCGGCCGACCAGGCCTTCGGCGCCGCCGCCAAGCTGCGGCCCGACGATGCCAAGACCGGCGCCGCGCTGGCTCTGTCGGCCATCGTGCGCGACAGCATGACGCCCGGCGCCAACAGCCGTGCCAAGGCCGACGCGGCCATCGGGCAGCTGCGCGACATTGCCGCCAAGGACAGTGGCAGCAGCTACGACCTGATGCTCATCAACGCGCTGATGCGCCGCGACGAATTGCCCGCCGCGCTGGTAGCCATCGACAAGCTCGCGCCCAAGATGCAGGGCAGCCCCGTGCCCGATGGCCTGCGCGGCCGCATCCAGCTGGTCCGCAAGGACAACGCGGCCGCCCAGGCCGCCTTCGAGGCTTCGCTGAAGGCCGACGCCGGCTATCTGCCGGCCGTGCTGGGCCTGGTGGCGCTGGACATGCAGGCCGGGCGCAGCGAGGCGGCCCTCAAGCGCCTGGAGGGCTTCGTTGCCAGCCAGCCGCATTCGCCCCAGGCTCGCCTCGTGCTGGCCGATCTGCTGGTGCAGACGCGTGCGCCCGCCGAGCGCGTCACCGAGGTGCTGGCCGCCGGCGTGCGCGAGGAGCCGACCGACGCAGGACTGCGCCTGGCCTTGATCGATCAGCATCTGCGCCTGGGCAACGCGGCCAAGGCCGCGCAGGCCGCGCAGGAGGCGGCGGCGGCGCTGCCGCTGAACCCGGACGTGCTGGAGCGCCTGGCGCGCACCCAGCTGATGTCGGGCGACAAGGCGCAGGCGGTCAAGACCTATTCGCGGCTGACCGTGTTGGCGCCCGCGCGCGCCCAGGGCTGGCTGGGCCTGGCGCAGCTGCGCTTCATGGAGCAGGACTTCGCCGGCGCGGAGCGCGAGGTCAAGCGTGCGCTGGAGGCCGATCCGGGCTCGGTGGCCGCGCAGCGCCTGCTGATCCAGCTCGCGCTGCGTCAGGGCCGTACCGACGAGGGCCTGGCCGCGCTGCGCGAGCGTCAGAAGAAATTCCCGCAGGAGGCCTTTGCGCTGATCGCGGAGGCGGATGTGGAGATCAACCGCCAGCATCCCGACGCCGCCATCGCCGCGCTGCGCAAGGCCACGGCCCTGCGCGACCCGGGCGAGGCTGCGCCGCGCCTGTTCGCGGTGCTGCTGGCGACCAAGGGCCGAGACGAGGCGCTGGCCTTCGAGAAGCAGTGGCAGACGGCGCATCCGCAGGACCTCATCTTCGCGGGCGCCGTGGCCGACGTGCTGCTGGCCCGTGGCGACGCCGACTCGGCGCTGGTGCGCTACGAGGCCTTGCTCAAGCGCAACCCCGATGCGCTGCCCATCATCAACAACGTGGCCTGGCTGCGCAGCAAGGCCGGCAAGCCCGATGCGCGCGAGCTGGCCGAGCATGGTCTCAGGCTCAACCCCGACTACGCGGCCCTGCGCGACACCTACGCCACCGTGCTGGCCAACGAGAAGGACTTCGGCAAGGCGATACGCCTGCAGCGCCAGCTCGTCAGCGACCAGCCCGACCAGCCGGCCTACCGCCTCAACCTGGCGGAGATCTTGATCCAGTCGGGAGACAAGCAGTCCGCCAAGAGCGAACTGGAGGGCCTGGCCAGGCTGGGTGCGAAGTTCCCGCAACAGCCCAAGGTGGCGGCGCTGCTGAAGACGCTCTGATCACGGCCCGGGGCGAGCGCCGGGCAGGCTGGCCTAGCCATTCCCTGGACGACGGGCCTCAGGCCATGCCGTAGAAGCCGAAGGCCATGTCCGGCCTGCGGCCGGCGATGAGCTCGGCCATCGCATGACCCGAGCCGGCGCCATGCGTCCAGCCCAGCGTGCCGTGGCCGGCGTTGAGCCACAGGTTGCGCGCCTTCCTGCTGCGGCCGATGTAGGGCACGTTGTTGGGCGTGCTGGGGCGCAGGCCGGTCCAGTAGTTGGGCTCGCTGGTGTCGGCCACGCCGGGGAAGAGCTCCTCGTAGCGCCGCACCAGGGCCGCGCAGCGCACGCGGGCGGTGGCCGAGTCGAGGTTGAGGTCGAAGCCCGACAGTTCGGCCGTGCCGGCGATGCGAATATGGTCGCCCAGGCGCGAGATGGCGATCTTGCGCGTGTCGTCCAGCAGGCTGACGACGCTGGCGGCTCCGGGCTTCTTCAGGCGCAGCGTGGCCGAGTAGCCCTTGGCCGGGTAGATGTTCAGGTGCTCGCCCAGCGGCTGGACCAGGGCTGGCGTGTAGGAGCCCATGGCGGCGACGAAGGCGTCGGCCTTGAGCGTCTTGCGTTCGCCGCTGCGGGTGTGGGCGATCTGCACGGCCTCGATGCCGTCCCCCGCGCGCTGCAGGCCCAGGATGTCGTGCTCGTACAGGAACTGCGCGCCGCGCTCCGCGCACAGCCGGGCGAGCTTCTGAGTGAAGACCTTGGCGTCGCCGCTCTCGTCGCTGGGCGTGAAGGTGCCGCCGAAGATGCGGTTGCCGAAGGCGGCCAGGGCCGGTTCGACCTTGAGCACCTCCTCGCGGCCCAGCACGCGGCGGTCCACGCCGTGCCGGCGCATGATCTCGGCGCCGGCCGCGCCGGCGTCGAAGTCAGCCTGGCTGGAGAAGAAGTGCAGGATGCCGCGCTCCAGGCGGTCGTACTCGATGCCGGTGCGAGTGACGAGCGCCTTCAGCGACTCGTGCGAATAGCGGCCCAACTGCACCAGCTCCTCGACATTGCGCTCGAAGGCCGCGTTGGTGCATTGCGTCAGGAAGGCCAGGCCCCAGCGCCACTGGTTGGGGTCCAGGCGCGGGCGGAACAGCAACGGCGAGTCGTCGCGCAGCAGCCACTTGGCCACCTTGAAGGGCGCGCCTGCATTGGCCCAGGGCTCGCAGAAGCTGACCGAGATCTGCGCGCCGTTGGCGAAGCTGGTCTCCAGTGCCGCGTCGGCCTGGCGGTCGACGACGACGACCTCATGCCCTTCGTCGAGCAGATACCAGGCCGTGGCGATGCCGATGATGCCGGCGCCGAGAACGACGATCTTCATGGCTGTCCTTTGATGTTCTTAGAGGGGTTGCAGGAGGAGTTGTAGGCCCAGGCCGGTCATCAGCAAGGCGACGAGCGCGTCGACGACCCGCCAGGTGGCGGGACTGCGCAGCTTGGGGGCGGCGGCGGCCGCGCCGAAGCCCAGCAAGCCGAACCACATGGCCGACGCGAGCCCGGCGCCGGCCGCAAAGGCCGCGCGCAGCTCGGGCGGCTGGCGCGCGCCCAGGCCGCCGAGCAGCACGACGGTGTCCAGGTAGACATGGGGGTTCAGATAGGTGAAGGCGAAGGCGGCCGACAGCGTGGCGCCCAAACCGGCGGACGCACCCGCGGCGGCCAGCCCCGCGGTGGGGCGCCAGGCGCGCCGGGCCGCGAGCAGGGCATAACCCAGCAGAAAGGCGGCGCCGCCGAAGCGAAAGAGCTCCAGCAGCAGCGGCTGCCCCTGGATCAGCGCGCCCAGGCCGAAGACGCCCAGCGCGATCAGCAGCCAGTCCGACAACGTGCAGACGGCGACGACGGCGCCCACATGCTCGCGCCTCAGACCTTGGCGCAGCACCAGCGCGTTCTGCGCGCCGATGGCGAGGATCAGCCCGGCGCCCATGGCCCAGCCCTGCGCGAAAACGGCGGGCGTGGTCGGATCGGCCAGGGCGGCGGCAGGCATCGGCGGATTCTCCGCAGCCATGGTCAATTCAAGAAGCTTCATTCATATTCTTCGCCATACATTAGCGAAGCTTATGAATGAATTCGACCCCGCCGCCCTGGACTGCCTGGCCGCCCTGGCCGACGAGCAGGGCTTCGAGCGTGCCGCGCAGCGCCTGTCCATCACGCAGAGCGCCGTCTCGCAGCGGCTGCGCGGGCTGGAGGCGCAGGTAGGCCAGCCCCTCGTCGTGCGCTCGCGGCCGCTGCGCCTGACCGAGGCGGGCAAGGTGCTGCTGCGTTTCGCCCGCCAGCTGCAGGCGCTGCGCGTGGACGTGGCGCGCGAGCTGGGCGAGCGCGTTGCGCCGCAGTCGCGGCTGGCCATCGCCGTCAACGCCGACAGCCTGGCGACCTGGGTGCTGCCGGCCCTGGACGGTCTGGTGCAGCAGGGGCTGCGCGAGGGCTATGGGCTGGAGCTGGTCGTGGACGACCAGGACTTCACCCACGACAGCCTGCGCCAGGGCGCCGTGCTGGGCTGCGTGACGACGGTGGCCGAGGCCTTGCAGGGCTGCCGCGTGCAGCCGCTGGGGGTCATGCGCTACGTCGCGGTGGCCAGCCCGGGGTTCCTGGCGGCGCAGCTGCCCGAGGGCCTGCACGGCGGCAATTTCGCCGACACCCCCTTCCTGGTCTTCAACCGCAAGGACGACAGCCAGTCGCAGTGGGTGTCACAGGCCTTCGGCGTGCGAGCGCCGCGGCTGAGGGAGCGCTTCGTGCCGTCCAGCGAGGCCTATGTGCGGGCCGCCGTCATGGGCTGGGGCGTGGGCGTCGCGCCTGAGATCCAGGTGCGCCCGCTGGTCGAGGCCGGCCAGTTGCTGCGACTGAGGCCGGAGGTCGGCGTCGACGTGGCGCTCTACTGGCATCAGTGGCAGTTGCAGGGCCGGGATGCGCTGCTGGATCGCATCGGCCAGGCCCTGGCAGATGGCGCCCGGCGGGCCCTGGGCTGATCAGCGGGCGGTGGTGGCCGGCACCGATGCCGCGGCTGCCGCGGCGGGCACGACCTGGGCGAGCAGCGGGCTGGCGCGACTCGGCTCGGGATGGATGGCATAGGCCATCCACAGCGTGCTGGCCAGCACCGCGGCGATCAGGCCGTTAGCGAGCCATTTCAAGAATGCTGAACTCATGCAGGAGCCGGGGGGGCTTGGAAGGTGG
>Ga0213878_10000614_pt1 | contig 13064 bp, 9 predicted proteins | sample VelepicoBEBS_R02_FD_161053 | JGI IMG/M metagenome (GOLD analysis project Ga0213878, IMG submission 161053) | Vellozia epidendroides bulk soil microbial communities from rupestrian grasslands, the National Park of Serra do Cipo, Brazil - BS_R02 | ecosystem: Environmental > Terrestrial > Soil >... | reverse complement strand
AGGGCGAAGCCGACGAGCAGGCTGTCCATCTGCAATTCGCGCTTGAACGCGCCGACGATTGGAATCGAGGCGCCGCATCCGACGAGCGCCGCGGGCTTGCCCCACTCGGCCTCGAGCGCCCGGCGCGCCCGGCGCAAGGCCTCGTTCTTGATCGGCAGCGAAATCGCGGCGCTTCCGCCGTGACTGATGAATTCGGCCTTCACGTCCGGCGGCAGGCGCGACGTGACGAACGACCTGAACGCCTGGGCGACCCGCTCGGGGTTTTGTTTGCCGACCAGCCGGAATGTGATCTTTGCGCTGGCCTTGGCCGGCAGGACGGTCTTGGCGCCCTCTCCGGTGTAGCCGCCGACGATTCCGTTGACATCGCAGGTCGGGCGCGACCAGAGCTGCTCGAGCGGAGTGCGGTCGCGCTCGCCCGCCGGAGTTGTGAGGCCCACAGCGCCGAGAAAAGCGGACGCGTCGAAATCGAGCGTGCTCCACTGCTCCGCGATTTCCGCGGGCAGCTCCTCGACCCCGTCGTAGAAGCCGGGCAGCGCGACGGCGCCGTTGCTGTCGTGCAGGGCGCCAAGGATCGTCGAGAGCACGTGAATAGGGTTGACGGCGGCTCCGCCGTAGACGCCGGAGTGCAGATCGCGGTTCGCGCCGGTGAGGATCACTTCTTCGCCGACCAGACCACGTAGCGATGTCGTGATCGCGGGGGTTCCCGGGCCCCACATGCCGGTGTCGCAGACGAGGGCGATATCGGCTTTGAGAAGCTTTGCGTTCTTGGCGAGGAAGGCGGGCAGCGAAGGCGAGCCCGTCTCCTCCTCGCCTTCGAACAGAACGGAGATCTGGCACGGCGGACCGCCGAACTTCTCGAAGGCCCGGCAGGCCTCGAGAAAGGTCATCAGCTGGCCTTTGTCGTCGGAGGCGCCGCGAGCCACGATCTGTTCGCCGTGGGGGCCGGCTTCGAGCTTCGGTTCGAAGGGCGGGCTGCGCCAAAGGTTCAAGGGATCGACCGGTTGTACGTCGTAGTGGCCATAGAACAGAACGTGGGGCGCGTCCCGGCGGTTCGCTTTGACTTGCCCGGTGACCATCGGCCGCCCTTCGGTCGGGTGCTTGGCGACCTCGAATCCGAGGCCGCCGAGTTCGCCAACGAGCCAGTCCGCCGCCCGTTCGCAATCAGGGAAATGGGCGGGCACAGCCGAGATCGAGGGGATCGAGAGGAACGCGAACAGCCGCTCGAGCGCCGACTCCTGATCGGCGTCGATCGCCTCGAGAATGTTGTCTGTCGTGGCCATGTGCTCCGCCTCCCGGTCGCCCAGCTTTGGCCGCCTTGTAGCAGGCCGGGGGCCCCTCTTCCAATCAGGCCGACGCACCTCGACCTTCGTCGCCTTGCCAACCATGCGCGGTCCGGGAACAATCCGCCGTCCGGGGGAGGAAGCCAATGGCGCACCATTTCGATGCGAAGAATGCCCCGTTCGATCGGTTGACCGCCGAGGAGGTCGATGCCGTGCGGGAAGCGCTCGACATCGTCTACTTCCGGCCAAACGAAACGATTTTCGGCCGCGGCAAGGCGCCCGACAGTCTCTTCATCGTCATCAAGGGCCTCGTCGAGGAGCGCGATGGCGACGATCTCGTCGCGTTGCGCGGCCCCGGCGACGCATTCGACAGCCGCGCGCTGGTGCAGGGCGGCGGATCCAATGCTTTCATCGCCCGGGAGGAAACGCTCTGCAACCTCCTTCCGCGCGATGTCACGCTTAAGCTCATCAACCAGAATCCGCGCTTCGCCTCGTTCTTCTATCTCGACATCGCCCGCAAGCTTGGGGCCGCGACTCGGGAGGAGGAAGCGGCGCGCTTCGCGCCGTTGCTGGCCGCCCGGGTCCGGGACCTATTCCTCCATCCTGCGGTGTTCATGGACGCGAAGGACACCATCGCCGACGCAGGCGCACGGATGAAAGCCGCCAACTGCCACGCCCTCCTGGTGCGCGAGGGCGCCGAGACCGGCATCGTCACCCGGACAGATCTCCTGAACGCGGCGGTTCTCGATCGCCGCTCCATCGAAAGTCCGATCGGGTCGCTTGCGCGCCGCCCGATCATAAGCGTCGCTCCCGACGATCTGGTCTCGACCGCGTTACTAAGGATGACGAAGCACAACAAGCAGCGGGTGGCCGTCACGGAGAACTCCGAATTCGTCGGCCTGCTCGAAGACATCGATCTGCTGAGTTTCCTCGCCGGCAATTCGCAATTGGTGGCCGGACGAATCGACCGCTCGTCATCCGTGGCGGAGCTCGCGCGCGCGGCGCGGACCATCGATACCCAGATCCGGACGCTGCGCCGCCAGGGCGTCCGAGTCGACATCGTCTGCGAGATTGTTTCCGACCTCAACCGCCATCTGCACGCGAAGCTGTTCTCTCTTGTGGCGCCGAAGTCGATTCGCGAGTCCGGTTGCCTCATCGTCATGGGCAGCGAGGGGAGGGGAGAGCAGACGTTCCGCACCGACCAGGACAACGGGCTCATTCTGGCGGCGTCCGTTCCGCCCGCGGATCTCGAGACGTTCCGGACTGACATGTTCGACGCGCTCGAGCAATGCGGCTTTCCGCCCTGTCCGGGCGAGGTGATGGTGCGCAATCCGGTCTGGTCGAAGACGCTTGCCGACTTCCGCGACGATTTCAGTCGCTGGCTCGCGCTTTCCAACGAAACGGGCGCAATGAACATCGCGATTTTCTACGATGCGATGGCGACGGCCGGCGAAGCCGATCTGTTGCGCACGGCCAAGCAGACCCTGATCGATCTGATGCACGGAGAAAGAGTGTATCTCGCGCGGTTCGCGCGCGCGATCGACGCTTTCCCGACGCCGATCGGTTTCTTCAACAATCTCGTCACCTCGAAGGCGGAAGGCGACGCGCTCGATTTGAAGAAGGGCGGCATCTTTCCGATCGTCCATGGCGTGCGCGCGCTCGCGCTGGAGAACGGCCTGCATGAGACAGGCACAGCGGCCCGGATAGCCCGCCTTGGCGAACTCGGCGCCTTCGAGCACCAGTTCGCGCGCGAACTGACGGAGGCGCTGCATTATCTCATGACGCTGCGGCTTGACGCTCAGATCGCCGAAGCAGCGCCGACCAGTCTTGTCAAACCCGGCGAACTATCGACCATGGAGCGCGACCTGCTGCGCGACGCCTTCCACGTGGTCAAACGCCTGCGCGAGATGCTGCGCCGCCACTTCAATCTGGCGATGTTCTGATGCTGCTTGCGCTCAAGCGCCGACTCCATCGACATCTGCTCCGGGATCCGCTCTACGCCTTCCTGTTCGAGCCACCTCCGCCCGGCGAGGCCGTGTCGGTCGATTGCGAGACGACTGGCCTCAGCACGCGCAAGGACGACATCGTCGCGGTCGCAGCGATCAGAATCCGCGGCAATCGAATCCTGACGAGCGAGCGCTTCGAGGCGACGGTGAAGCCCCGCGCCAAGCTCAATGCCGAGGCGATCAAGGTGCATCGCCTGCGGGAGCAGGACGTCGCCTCGGGGCGATCCATCGATGAGGTGCTGTTAGAGCTCCTGCGCTTCATCGGCTCGCGGCCGCTCGTCGGCTTCTACCTCGAATTCGACGTCGCGATGCTCAACAAGCATATGCGCCGCCTGCTCGGGATCGAACTCCCCAACCAGCAGATCGAGGTTTCGGGGATTTATTACCGGCGCAAATACGGCGACGCGCCGCCGGGCACGCAGGTCGATTTGCGCTTCATCAGCATCATGACCGATCTCGGCCTGCCGCTGCTGGATCAGCACGACGCCTATTCGGACGCGCTGATGACGGCGATGATGTATCTGAAGCTTCGGGATTTGGAGGCGCGCGACATCAGGATTGCGCGCCAGCGCGCAAAGCCAGTGTCTTGACACGGCGCCGGCTGAGAGATGTTTCTTCCAGACTCGTCTGTTCGGCGCCCCTCAGAAAATCTGGCGGAAGATGACGAAAAGGAAGCCCGACAGGAGCATCGCAACCGGCAGAGTCAGCACCCAGGCCAGCGCGAGATTGCGCACTGTCGACCACTGCATCCCCGAACCGTTGGCCACCATCGTGCCTGCCACGCCCGACGACAACACGTGCGTGGTCGACACCGGCAGGCCGAGACCGTCCGCCGCGCCGATGGTCGCGGCCGCGATGATCTCGGCCGCCGCGCCCTGACCGTAGGTCAAATGGGTCTTGCCGATCTTTTCGCCGACGGTGACAACGATGCGCTTCCAGCCGACCATTGTGCCAAGGCCCAGCGCGATTGCGACGCAGATCTTCACCCATAATGGAATGAATTTGGTGGCGTAGTCCAGCTGCTTCTTGAACTCGCCGATCTGCTTCTTCTCATCCGCCGTCAGCTCGCTCTCCTTGTCCTTGCTCAGAACGCGCATCGCCTCGGAGGCGAGATACATGTCGTTACGCACGTTCTGCACCTTGTCGAGCGGCGTCTTGGCGACCGAGCCGTATTCCTTGACGGAGTCGCTGATCTGCTTCACCAGCACCGCGAGCGAGGGGTAGGTGCCCTCGGAGATCTGGTGGGCGTGGATGTAATCGGTTACGGCTGGACGGGGATCGCCAATCACATTGTATCCGGCGCCGTGCGCCTCGACGATCTTCGAGGCGTTTTGCGCCGCGGCGATAAACGCGTCGGCGTGTCCGGCCGGCGGCGCCCGGTTCAGCGCATAGGCTGTAGGCGCGACGCCGATGAGAATCAGCATGATGAGGCCCATGCCCTTCTGGCCGTCGTTCGAGCCGTGGAAGAAGGAGACCAGCGTGCAGGTGATCACCAGAAGGCCGCGGACCCACGGCGCCGGCGGCGCGTTCGTCGTCGGCGCCTTATAGAGTTCCGGCGCTCGGATGACACCCTTCATCAGAAGCAGCAACAGCGCGGACAAGACGAAGCCGAAGACCGGGGACAACAGCAGAGCCTCGCCGATCTTCGTCACCTGGTCCCAATCCACTCCGGAGGTCCCGTCCTGGCCGCGCATGAGCGCGTTGGCGACCCCGACGCCGACAATCGACCCGATCAGCGTATGGGAGCTCGAGGCCGGCAGCCCGAGCCACCAGGTGCCCAGATTCCAAATGATCGCGGCGATGAGCAGCGCAAACACCATCGCGTACCCCGCGCTCGAGCCGACCTGCAAAATGAGCTCAACCGGCAGGAGCGAAACAATGCCGAAGGCGACGGCGCCGCTCGAGGCGAGCACCCCGAGCAGGTTCCAGCATCCTGACCATACGACCGCGGCCTGCGCCGGCAGGGCATGGGTGTAGATGACGGTCGCGACGGCGTTGGCGGTGTCGTGGAAGCCATTGACGAATTCGAAGCCGAGCGCGATCAGCATCGCTACGCCAAGCAGCAGGAACGGCAGGATCGTCGTCGGTCCGCCGCCGGTCTCCGAAATGTCCGAACGAATTGAATAGGCCATATAGAACAGACCGCCAGCGAGCACAGCCAGGAGAATGAGCGCGAGCCGGATGTCGAGCGGGTGGTCGAGATGGGGTTTCACCGGCGGCGCGGCCGAAGGTCCGAGGCGAGCGTCAAATGCAGCAGACATGAGATCGGCTCCTGGGCGCGACGGCGTTTATTCTGTCTCGGCTCTCATTCTATCGCGGCGCTGCATGACAGTACTGTGAACCTGCGCACGCCCGTGGCGTGGCGCCTTTACCCGACGCGAACCGGCGTCCCTGCGGCTATTGTGCGGCTATTGGAAAATTTTCACTGCGCTGAGCAGGGTCATGTAGACGCCCCAGGCGAGCGGTATTCCGACAAGCGCCCAGGCGACGGCCGCTTGGGCGTCGAACCCGCCGTAGCCGATGCCGAACGACGACGTCCGCGGCGCGGTGAGGTGCGGCTCATGCTCGCCCGCCGCCTTGATGAACCATTTCTCCGCCACAGGCCGCACGAGAGCGTTGCAGATGAGGCCGACGACGAGCAGCCCGGTCAGCGCATAGAAGATCGCGTCATAAACATGATCGCGCGGCACGCCCTCCGCGACCCGCGAATCGTGCAGGTAGTTGACGAGCACGGGGCCGATGATCCCGGCGGTCGACCAGGCGGTGAGCAGACGACCATGGATTGCACCGACGTATTGCACGCCGAACAGGTCGGCGAGGTAGGCAGGCACGGTCGAAAAGCCACCGCCGTACATCGACGCGATGATGCAGCAGGAGGCGGCGAACACGGGCAAGGCGCCCCAGTTCGCCAGCGTGGTCAGCGCGCCGTAACAGAGGATGCCGAGGACGAAGAAGCAGTAATAGGTGGTCTTGCGGCCGATCCTATCCGAAAGGGAGGCCCAGAAGAAACGGCCCAGGATGTTGAATAGCGAGAAGAGCCCTACAAATCCCGCCGCGACCCCGCCGGCGAGCTTGCGGTCTTCGTCGGTGAACTGGGCGAAGCCGACCGAGGGATGGCCGAAGAGATAGCCGCCGAAGGTCTCCTGCAGCATCGGCGCCGCCGCGCCGATGACGCCGATTCCGGCCGAAACGTTCAATGTCAGCACCAGCCATACGAGCCAGAACTGCGGGGTCTTGTGCGCGTCGTTGAGATGCACGTTGCCGTGCGTGATCATCGCGCCGGCGCGTCTCGTGAAGGTGAAGCCGTTGGGCGCCCAGTGCGCCGGCGGCAGGCGATAGCCGAGCGCCCCGCCCATCATGAAGGCGAAATAGACGAGCGCGAGGACCAACAGCGTCTGCCAGACGCCGACGTCGGTCGGCGTCTTGAAAAAGTTCATGAGCAAGCTCGCGAGCGGCGAGCCGATCATCGCGCCGCCGCCGAAGCCCATGATCGCCATTCCGGTCGCCATGCCGCGCCGGTCGGGAAACCATTTGACCAGAGTCGAGACCGGGGAAATGTAGCCGAGGCCGAGGCCGATTCCGCCGATCACGCCAGCGCCGAGCCACATCAGCCAGAGCTGGTGCACATAGACGCCGAGGGCGGCAATCACGAGGCCGCCGGCCCAGCAGAATGCGGCGACCACCCCGGCCTTGCGTGGGCCCGCATGCTCGAGCCAGCCGCCGAAGATCGCGGCGGAGGAGCCGAGAAAAACGAAGAAGAGCGTGTACATCCAGCCGAGGTCAAACTGGGTCCAGTCGCAGTCGACGGCGAACAGCGCGTGCCCGGTGATGGCGAGCTTGCCGGCGAAGCTCGTCGCGTCACCCGGGCAGGCGATCGGCTTGGCGACGCCCTTCGCAACGGCGAGCGCGCGTCCGAGCGGCACCCAGAACACGCTGAAGCCATAGGCCATGCCAATGCAAAGATGGATCGCGAGCGCAGCGGGCGGAACAAGCCAGCGATTGAATCCGGCTTTGGCGATGGTGGCTTCGCGATCGAAAAAACCATGGTTCGCCGCCCCCTGGGCGGCGCGGACGCTCGACATTTCCATCCCTTTCCGGGCCAACCTGTGAAACTTCTAGCCCCGGCGGATCCCGCGGTAAGCAATGTTCGCGACTCGTCGTCGCGCGTCAAGCGTCCGTCGGCCGAAGTCGAACCTAGCTCGCCTCGGCCAGCAGCGGCAAATGCTGGCGTCCGGGCTCGCCGTCCCTGTCGATCAGGCGCGTCGGGTAGTCGCCGGTGAAGCAATGGTCTGTGAATTGCGGCTGCCGGGAGTTTCGACCGGAGTAACCCATGGCGCGATAGATCCCATCGATCGACAGAAAAGCGAGGCTGTCGGCGTCCATGAACTGCCGCATCGCCTCGAGGTCCATGCGCGCGGCGAGCAGCTTGTCGCGCTCCGGCGTGTCGATTCCGTAGAAGTCCGGGAAAGCGATGGGTGGAGAGGAAATGCGCAAATGCACCTCGCGCGCGCCGGCGTCGCGCATCATCCGCACGATCTTCACGCTCGTCGTGCCCCGCACGATCGAATCGTCGATCAGCACGACGCGTTTTCCCTCGACCACCGCGCGGTTTGGATTGTGCTTCATCCGGACCCCGAGTTCGCGGATCGACTGGGTCGGCTGAATGAAGGTCCGTCCGACGTAGTGGTTGCGAATGATGCCGAGTTCGAAGGGCAAGCCGCAGCCGCGGGCATAGCCGATTGCGGCAGGAACGCCGGAGTCCGGCACGGGCACGACGACGTCCGCCGCGGCCGGCGCCTCGCGCGCCAACTCCTCGCCCATCGCCTTTCGGGCATCGTAGACCGAGCGCCCGTGCACCATCGAATCGGGCCGGGCGAAGTAGATGTATTCGAAGATGCAGGGACGCGCCGGCAATCTCGGGAAGGGGAAGAAACTCCTGACCCCGTCGGCGTCGATGACGACAACCTCGCCGTTCTCAACGTCGCGCACGAACTTGGCCCCAATGATGTCGAGCGCGCAGGTCTCGGAGGCAAGGATCGGCCGTCCGTCCAGTTCGCCGAGGACCAGCGGACGGATGCCAAGCGGATCGCGCGCGCCGATCAGTTTCTTGTTGGTTAGCGCGACGAGGGCGTAAGCGCCCTCGATCTCGGCCAGCGCCTCGACGAAACGATCGACGATTCTGGTCCTGCGCGAACGCGCCGCGAGCAACAATACGACTTCGGTGTCGGTCGTCGACTGGCAAATCGCGCCCGCCCGGATCAACTCGCGCCTCAGCGTGAGGCCGTTGGTGAGGTTGCCGTTGTGGGCGACCGCGAGACCCCCGGACTCGAGCTCCGCGAACAGCGGCTGGACGTTGCGCAGCGCCGTCTCGCCGGTCGTCGAATACCGCACGTGGCCGACCGCCGCCTGCCCCGGCAGACGGTCGATCGTCGCAGCGGAGGAGAAATGATCGCCGACCAGCCCCTGGCGCCGTTCAGAGTGGAACCGGACGCCGTCGAAGGCGACGATGCCGGCCGCTTCCTGCCCGCGATGCTGGAGGGCATGCAAGCCGAGCGCGACAATCGCCGCCGCATCCGGATGACCGAAGATGCCGAAGACGCCGCACTCCTCGCGCAGCCGGTCTTCGTCCAGAACGCCTGAGGCCTCTTGCGCGGCTGAGCTGCGGTCGATGGCGTCCTCCTCAATTCGCCCGGGAGCGCTCGGACCTCGGGCGCCTCATTGTTTGGGAACCAAAGCCGGAGTCGCAGGTCCTGACGCAGGGACGTTCTTGTTGATAAGCGCGTCGAGCTTCTGCTTGTCGGTCGCGGAACCGCTCGAAGCTGGCGAATCCGCCTTCTTCTGCGGCGCCGCGGCTGGCGCGGCCGCCGGCGGCGGCACGGCCGGCTTGGTCGTTGCGGGCGCCGCCGATTCGTCTGCCGGCTCCTCGCTGGCCGGCGTCGCGCTCGCCCGGGACTTGATCCAGGCGTCGACCGTCGCCGCCGCGTCTTCGGGCAGCATGGCGACGATCTTGTCTGCCGTGTCGGTCAAGACCGGCCGCGTCTTTGCTGTTCTGACCCATTCGGGTTGCTGCTTTTCCGAGACCAGCCAGTTGAAAATTGCAAAGGCGACGACGGCGAGCAGAAAGCCTCGCACGACGCCGAACAAGAAGCCAAGCGTCCGGTCGAGCGCGCCGATCTTGCTGTCGAGAATCGCGTCCGACAGCCGGACCGTTATCAGCGACACGAGAATCAGCGTGGCGAAGAACACGATCGCCGCGGCGCACGCCTGGGCGACAATGTCCTTGTGGATATAGGGCGCCAGGTAAGGAACGACGAGAGGGTAGAAGGAATAGGCCGCCGCCGCGGCCGCCGCCCATGAGGCGATGGCGAGGACTTCGCGACTGAAGCCACGCAGCATCGAGAGCGACGCCGAGACCAGGACGATCGCGATGACGGCGAGATCGAGATAGGAAGGCATTCGAATGGAACCTCGTCACGACACGCGACGACGGCGCGGCCTTCAGGCCGCCGCCGCCGTCCGGCCGAGCGCCTTATAGACAAGCCTCCTCAGTTCGTCACCCCGCCGCGGGGGCGCTCGGTGTCCCTGCGCACAGGCTTGGCCTCGACGCCGGCCGCCGCGATCAGCGCGACGAGCGAGGCGACCGAAGCGATCGGCGTCGCTCCGATCCGCAGGCTCTCGCCCTCCGCGCCGGGCGGCGCGGGGGCAAAGGCGGTAGTGAAGCCGAGCTTCGCGGCCTCCTTGAGGCGTAGCCCCGTGTGCGCCACCGCGCGGACCGAGCCGGAGAGAGCGATCTCGCCGAAATAGACCGCGTCGTGCGGCAGAGCCGCGCCGGTGAGCGAAGACACAAGCGCCGCCGCCGCTGCGAGATCGGCGGCAGGCTCGGCCACCTCAAGGCCCCCTGCGACATTGAGGTAGACGTCGTACTGCCCGAGCTTCAGCCCGCCATGCGATTCCAGCACCGCCAGCACCATGGCGAGCCGGCTCGGCTCCCAGCCGACGACGGCGCGGCGGGGCGTGCCGAGCGCTGTGGGCGCGACAAGCGCCTGTATCTCCACCAGCAGTGGGCGCGCCCCTTCGACGCCGGCGAAGACCGCCGCTCCCGGGCTTGCTCCTCCGTCCCGCCCCGCGAGAAACAGCGCCGACGGATTTGGCACCTCCGCGAGGCCCGACCCGGTCATCTCGAAGACGCCGACCTCGTCGGTGGCGCCGAAGCGGTTCTTGGCAGCCCTTAACAGGCGGAAGGCGTGCGCCCCGTCGCCCTCGAAGGAAAAGACTGCGTCGACCATGTGTTCGACGACGCGGGGGCCCGCGATCTGGCCATCCTTGGTGACGTGGCCGACGATGAGCAGCGCGGCTCCGCTCGACTTGGCGAAGCGGATGAGCGCCTGCGCGGACCCGCGAACCTGGCTCACGGTTCCCGGCGCCGATTCGATTGCGTCGCTCCACATGGTCTGAATCGAATCGATGACGACAAATCTTGGCGGGTCGCCTGAGCCCAACGTCGCCACGATGTCTTCAACGAGGGTCTGCGCGGCAAGTTGCACTGGCGCTTCGGCGAGCCTGAGGCGCTCGGCGCGAAGGCGCACCTGCGCGGTGGATTCCTCTCCCGAGACGTAAATCACGCGCCCACCGGCGCGCGCGACCGCGGCGCAGGCCTGGATCAAAAGGGTCGATTTGCCGATTCCCGGCTCCCCGCCGATCAGTGTCGCGGACCCGGGGACGAACCCGCCGCCGGCCACCCGGTCGAGTTCCGCGATTCCGGTGGCGACCCGCAGCTCGGGTCTCGAGGGGCCCGACAGGTCCTCGAGCGGAAACGGACGGCCGGCGCCGCCGCGCCGCGCCGCGGCTCCCCCTACGCCAAGCGCCGCTGCTTCCTCGATGATCGTATTCCATTCGCCGCAGGATTCGCACTTGCCCTGCCAGCGTTGGGTGATGGCCCCGCAGTTTTGACAGACGTAGGATGAGCGAAACTTAGCCATGAGCCCCGAATTGGCGCCTTTGGCGGATTCTGTCGAGCGATTCGAGCCGCCTCGGGGTGATCTTCCGGTTCGATGAGCGACGGCGGTGCCCGCGTGCGTCAAAACGCCATGTTCCGGGACGGCGCCCTGCGGACCTATATCGGAAGCGTGGGGAGTGCGGGCGGCTGTGGCGACCGACGTGATGGGCGGCAGTCGCCGGTCGCGCTTCCTCCAAACAGATAAGGAGGCCCGCGTGGCATACGCCTTCAACCATCGCACCAAGAACGCGCCGTGCATTGGCGAGCTTCTCAGCGCGGCTTTTCCTCATTTCGACGCTCTGATCGTCCCTTTCGGGCCGGGGCAGGAGGTCACGGGCGAAGGCGATCCGACGGAGAATTTCTTTCTGGTGATGCGTGGGCTTTTCCGGGGGGTGAAATTCACCTGCGACGGACGGCGGCAGGTGTTCGCTTTCTATATGCCTGGCGACCTTTGCGGCCTTGAGCCGGAAGGGAGCCACAAGCTGACGATCGAGGCGGTGGATTGTGCGGCGATGGCGATTCTGCCGCGCCACGCTTGCAGGTTTCGGATGAACGACGACCCTGAGCTCAACGCGGCCCTGTTCGATGGCGCAACCCGGGCGCTGGCGCTGACTATCGATCACATGATGATGGTCGGGCGCAGTTCGGCGGAAGAGCGTCTCGCGTGGTTCCTGACAATGCTCGCGGCGCGCTCGGCGTCCCCGAACGCCCGTGCGGTCGATCTCGCGATGCAGCGCCAGGACATTGCCGACTACCTCGGACTGACGATCGAAACGGTCAGTCGCACGTTCACGCTGTTCAGGGATCGCGGCCTGGTCAGCCTCCCGCATAAGCGCCGCGTCCTGATCCTGCGACCGGATGCGCTCGCGCGGCTTGCCGCCGCCGATCGGGACGCTGAGCCCATCGGCCCTGTGCGGTCGGATGAAGACATGGAGGCGGCCGTCGCCTGAGGCGAATCGCCGCCGTCAGCGCGAGCGCCTCACCAGATTGGTCCGCCCAAGCGCTTTGAATGCTTGCGAATTCAGGTGCGACAGATGGTCACGGCGTTCCGGCTTGGGGTCGGACACGACGGAATTTCCTTTGTTTTCCAGGCCTGATTGGCGCGCCGCGTACGGGGGACGCAGGCTCGCCGCCAAATTGCGACCTTCGGAGATGTGGACGTTACGCGACTCGCTATGCTTTATAAAGGCCAAAGCAAGAGTCCGCCGGCGGTCCGATTGCTATCTGCTGGCGGAGTGAGGCTTCAATCGCCTGTCTCGGCCGGAGGCGGCGGCGGCGCGGCGCTGTACAAGAGAGGCCCCTCGCCTCCTGTCTTGGGGATGTGAAATGCAGACGGTAGCACAACCAAAGTCGCTCTGGGGCGGGGAATTGGGTCTGATCGCGGTCCTTGGGCTCCTCGGCCTGCTTTGCCTATTCATTGCGGCGAGGACGATCGAGCCCGCCTACGCCTTCCATATGGGGCTTGGCGTGATCGCGGCTGCACTCAGCATCTTCGCGATTTTCCAGCGCTACAACGCGCGACCCTCGGAGCATCCGCCGCTCGAGATCGACGGCCTTCCGAACTATAACTTCGGCCCCGTCAAGTTCTTGACGCTGATGGCGCTGTTCTGGGGTCTCGCGGGCATGGCCGTCGGCGTCTACATCGCCTTCGAGCTTGCGTTTCCGGACATCAATCTCGCGCCCTGGTTCAACTTCGGGCGGCTGCGCCCGCTTCACACTTCGGCGGTGATTTTCGCCTTCGGCGGCAACGTGCTCTTGGCGACGTCGTTCTATGTCGTTCAG
>Ga0213878_10000613_pt1 | contig 13067 bp, 15 predicted proteins | sample VelepicoBEBS_R02_FD_161053 | JGI IMG/M metagenome (GOLD analysis project Ga0213878, IMG submission 161053) | Vellozia epidendroides bulk soil microbial communities from rupestrian grasslands, the National Park of Serra do Cipo, Brazil - BS_R02 | ecosystem: Environmental > Terrestrial > Soil >... | reverse complement strand
GAGTCGGGCTCGCCGGCGCGCTTCCACGAGAGGCTGTTTCCGTCGCCCTTGGAGATGTAGAGGAAGTCGTACTTCTGGTCGTCGCTGCGGCTCACGCCGAGGAACTCATCCGGCTTCGCGGTGGCGGCGAGGCGGTCGGCGGACTGCGGCGTGCCGAGCTTGTGGTAGTAGAGCTTCTGCACGCCGAGCGCGCTCAGCGTCGCGTTGCCGCCCTGCGGCGGATCGTACGCCTCGTAATAGAACCCCGTGTCGCCGGTCCACGACGCGCCGGAGAACTTGCTCCACCGCAGCGTGTCGGGCAGATCGCGACCGGTCGCGACGTTCCGCACGCGCCACGTCTGCCAGTCGGCGCCCGAAGACTGCGTCGCGTACGCGACGAGCCTCCCGTCGTGCGTCGGGTGGAAGCCGGCCAGCGCAACGGTGCCGTCGGCGGCGAGCGTATTCGGATCGAGCAGGATGTGCGCCGCACCGTTCGCGCCGTGCCGCACGTAAAACACGCTCTGGTTCTGCAGCCCGGTGTTGCGCGAGAAGAACCACCAGTCGCCGTCGTGGAACGGCGCGCTGACCTTCTCGTAGTTGTACAGCTTGCGGTAGTCGTCGCGGATCGCGCTGCGCTGCGGGATCGCGTCGAGATACGAGCGCGTCAGATCGCCTTCGGCTTTCACCCACGCGACGGTCTGCGGTGCGTCGACGTCCTCCATCCAGCGGTACGGGTCGGCGACCTGCGTCCCGAAGTACGTGTCGACGACGTTCCCGCGCGGCGCGTCGGGATAGGTGAGCTTCGCGCCGGCCGCGAGGACGGGGGACGCAGCGAGCAGCACCGCGGTGAGGGTGAAGAAGAGACGACGCATCGCGCGCCCCTTCTACGCATTAAACCGGAGGCGCCTGCACTCCGTGCGCAAAGGCTTCCAAGCGGGCCCGGTCGATCGCTTTGACGCGCCCGCGGTCGAGCTCGACGGCTTGCGCGTTCTTGAGCCGGATCAGCGCCCGAGCGGCCATGTCGCGCACCGTTCCTGCCGCCGCGGCGATCTGCGCTTGCGAGAGATCGGCGACGCCCGGCAGCCCGGGCGCCATCCCGACCGTCGCCGGCGCGTACGACATCAGGAACTTCGCGACGCGCTGCAACACGTGCGCGAATGCCAAGTCGGCGATCGTGTCGATCGAGCGCCGCCGCGCCTGCGAAGAGGCGGCGAGAAACCCGAGCGCCAGCTCGCTGTCGTTGCGGACGGCGTGCAGCACCGCTTCCGACGGGACCAGCACGATCGTGCAGTCGGTCAGCGCTTCCGCGCGCGTCGTCGCGCCGCCGCCGTCGAACGTCCCCGACTCGTTGAGCGGGTCGTGGGTGAGCCGCTCGCCGAGCGCGTGCGTCTTCCCGTCCGGCGAGAGCAGCGTGTAGACGACCTTGCCGGTGCGCACGAAGCCGAGGTACGGCCAGATCTCGCCTTCGTCGAAGATCGTCTCGCCGGTCCGGTAGGACCGCTCCGTCGCGACGGCGGCGAGCTCGGTGATCGTCGACTGCTTCGCGTTCGCGAACGGCGCGGTGTGCGAGAGGAACGTCGCCGTGTCGGCGCGCTCGTCGATGCGCTCGAGGCGGATCGTCCAGCGGCTGCTGCCGAGGTTGCGCGAGTCCCACGAGAAACGGCCGGGCCGGTACTGCTGGAACTCGTTGCGGAGGGAGCGCGGATCAGTCTCTTCGTTCAGCTCCAGGATGCCGCCGACGGGCAGCTTGTCGAAGGCTTCGAAGATGCGCGCGCTCCGGTTCTGCGCCGGGAGGGTGCGCGCGTCGATCGTGAAGGACGCGACGCGGGACGTTGGCATCGGTTCCTGGGATGCGGTCGCAGGGGGCGCTTTCCCTGCGAGCCGAAACCGCGCCGGTGCCTCTCCGCCGGTGGGCCGCACGCGCCCTCGACGTCCTCGCCGTGCTCGTCGTCCTCGCCGCGCTCGCCAAGTTTCTGATCCTGCCGCGCCTGCTCCATCACGAGCTGGTCCAGGCGCCTCCGGTGACGCTGGCGACGCTCAACGGCGCCCGCTTCGACCTCGCGCGCAGCCGCGGCCGGCTGGTCTTCCTCGATTTCTGGGCGTCGTGGTGCGACCCGTGCCGAGACTCGATCCCGCTGGTCCAGCACTTCCGGCGCGCGCATCCGGAGGTCGAGGTCATCTCGATCGACGTCGGCGAGCCGGAGAGCCTGGTCCGCCCGTTCGCCGCGCGGTTCAAGATGGGCGACGTCGCCCTCGACCCCGACCAGACCGTCGCCCACGCCTTCGGCGTCACCGGCTACCCGACGATGTTCGCGATCGACCCGACCGGCCGCGTGCGCGCCCAATGGGTCGGCTTCGACCCGGACGTCGAGCGAGCGATGTCCGACGTCACCGCACGCTACGGCACCCCGCAAAACCGCCATGTCACCCTGAGCTCAATGTCACCCCGAGCAAAATGTCACCCCGGGCAAAATGTCACCCTGAGCTTGTCGAAGGGTGAGCCAACGCCTCGGTCAGCGCCCCGCGAACTCGGCTTTGCGCTTGTCGAGAAACGCCGCGGAGCCTTCCCGGAAGTCGTCGGTCATCACGACCTGCCCGAACAACAGCGCTTCGAGCGCGAGCCCGTCGGGAAGCGTCATCGACGCGCCGCTCACGATCGCGCGCTTCGCCGCGGCGACCGCGAGCGGCGCCTTCGAGGCGATCAGGCCGGCGATCCGTTTCGCCTCCTCCAGTAACCCGTCGAGCGGCGTGACGCGCTGCACCAGCCCGATCCTCAGCGCTTCCTGCGCGTCGATCATCTCGCCGGTGAGGCACAGATACATCGCCATCCCCTCGCCGAGCAGCCGCGTCGTGCGCTGCGTCCCGCCGTAGCCCGGCAAGATCCCGAGATTCACCTCGGGCTGGCCGAAGCGCGCGTTCTCGCTCGCGATCCGCACGTCGCAGGCCATCGCGAGCTCGCAGCCGCCGCCGAGCGCGAACCCGTTCACCGCCGCGATCACCGGAACGCGCATCCGTTCGATCCGGCTCGTCAGCGCTTGTCCCTTGAGCGCTTGTGCCTCGGCGGCCCGCGCGTTCGGCAGCGCGTTCAGCTCTCCGATGTCGGCGCCGGCGGCGAACGCCTTCACGCCGGCGCCGGTCAGGATCACGGCGCGCAGCGCGTCGTCGCGCTGCAGCTCGCCGAACGTTTCGGCGAGCTCGTCCAGCATGCGCAGGTTCAGCGCGTTCAAGACGTTCGGGCGGTTCAGCGTGACCGTCGCGACCGCTCCGTCGCGCTCCAGAAGGATCGTGTCCATGGTCGGCCGCGGTACGGCGGGGTTTGCGGAACCCCTCCCCTCTGCTATGGTGGGAGGGACATGCGTACCGCCTACCACCAGGCGCTGGAGAACACGCGCCTCGACGTCGTCCGGCTGGGCGCGCTCGTCTCGGACGCGCTGCGGTCCGCGATCCAAGCGCTCGAGCGGCGTGACGTCACCCTGGCCGGGCGGGTCATCGCGGGCGACGACGAGATCGACACGGCGCGGCGCCGCGTGGAGAGCTCGTGCATCCAGCTGATCTGGAAGCAGCAGCCGGTCGCGGGCGAGCTGCGCGCGATCGCCGGGATGCTGCAGATCGTCACCGACCTCGAGCGGATCGGCGACTACGCCGTCGACATCGCGAAGAACGCGATCAAGCTGGCCGACGTGGCGGTGCGGCCGGCAAGCGTCGAGGTCGGCCGGATCGCCAACCTGGCCTACGACATGCTGGAGGACGTGATGCGCGCGTACCGCGAGGGCGACGCCGCGCTGGCCGACGAGGTGATCGAGCGCGACGACGACGTCGACGTGCTCTACCGGAACGGGATCGAGGCGCTGCAGGCGGAGATGCAGCATGATTCGGGTACGGTACCGGCGGGCACCCTCTTGCTCTTCGTCGTCTCGATCATCGAGCGCGTCGGCGACCGGGCCCAGAACATCGCCTGGCACACCAAGGACATCTACTCATGACGCGACTCCTCGCCGCCTTCGCCGCCGCCCTCATGCTGCTCGCCGCCGTCCCGGCTTCCGCCGCCGACCGCACGGTGAAGCTGACGCTCGACGGCCGCCCGGTCGACCGCGCCGGCGGGGTCGCGGTGCTGCACAACGGCGTGGTCTACGGGAACGTCGTCCCGCTGGTGAAGTCGTTCGACGGGCTGCTGACGTTCCAGGGCAACGCCGTGGTGGTGACGATCAACGGCGTGACCGGCCGCTTCACCGAGGGCAGCCGCACCGCGCTGATCAACGACGGCGCCGTCACGATGCCGGGGCAGACGTTCAAGCGCGACGGCGATCTCTACGTCCCGCTCGACGTCTTCGTCACGCAGATCGCCAAGGCGAAAATCCGCACGAACGCCGCACGGACGCAAGCCGACATCACCGTCAACGCCTCCGCGAGTTGATCGAATCTCAGGCCGCCTCGCGCGGTGACGCGGCGGCGCGCGCGGCACCGCTCGCGCGCGAGGCCTTCGCGCTCGCGCCCGGGCTCGTCTACGTCAACCACGCCGCGGTGGGCGTCCTGCCGATCGCGACGCGCGACGCGCTGCACGCGATGATCGACGATCATGCGGCGCGCGGCGTCCTCGGCACCTGGACGCGCGAAGCCGCGATGCCTGCGTACCGCCGCCGCATCGCGGAGTTCATCGGCGGCCGCGGCGAGGAGATCGCGGTCCTCCGCAACACCGGCGACGGCGCCACGGTGATCGCGCAAGGACTCGGCCTCGGCCCGGGCGACGAGGTGATCACCGGCGCCAACGAGTTCGGCGCGAACGCGTACCCGTGGCTGGCACTGCGCGAGCGCGGCGTGACCGTGACGCTGATCGACGCCCCGCGCGAACGAATGACCGCCGACGTCCTGCGGCGCTACGTCTCGTCGCGTACGAAAGTCGTCGCGGTCTCGTGGGTGACATTCGACGACGGCTACCGCCACGATCTCGCGGCGCTCGCCGAAGTCGCGCACGAATGCGGCGCGTTGCTTGCGGTCGACGCCATCCAAGGCCTAGGCGCCTTCCCGCTCGACGTGCGCGAGACGAACGTCGACGCGGTCTACGCGGGCGGCGCGAAATGGCTGATGGCGCTCCAAGGCGTCAGCTTCCTGTGGCTGCGCGCAAACCTGCTCGACCGCATCGCGTTACGCATGCCCGGCTGGCGCTCAGCGAAAGACATGTGGAACTTCCTCGACTACGACCAGCCGCAGGCCGCCGACGCATCGCGCTACGAAGGCGGCACCCCGAATTTCCTCGGCGCACTCTCGCTTGCGACATCGATCGACGTCCTCGCCGCCGCCGGCGTGGACCGCATCGCGGCGCACGTCATCGGCCTCACCAACCGTCTCACCGAAGGCCTGCAATCGCGCGGCTACACGATCGCCGGCGACCGCTCCCGGGACGCGGTCAAATCCGGCATCGTGACCTTCCACCGCGACGACGTCGACCCCATCGCCCTCGGCAAACGCCTCCAGCAAGCCAGCATCGTGACCACGCACCGCCAAACCGGAATCCGCCTCGCCCCCCACGGCCACAACACGGCCGAAGAGGTCGATGCAATCCTGGACGTACTGCCGAACTGAGGAGAGTGCCGCCGCGGGTTCGGGACGTCAAGAAGATGCTTCGTAGTAACGGGTTCACCGTCGAGCGCCCCGGAAAGGGCGATCACACCGTGTTCTACAACCCGGCGACCGGAGATTCGTACTCGCTGGACGGGGCGGACAATCACGAGCTGCCGCGAGGGGCTTGGGAGAAGTTGCGCAAGCGTCTCGGGTTGAAGTAGGAGGCCGCCCATGGTCCTAACAGTAATCGTCGAGGCCGACGAACAGACCGGGACGTTCGCGGCGACCAGCCCGGATCTTCCCGACGTGCTCGCGGTCGGTGAGTCGGAAGATGATGCCATCTCCAGATTCGTGAACGCAGCGCGCGGGCATCTTGATTTCCTACGAGAGTGCGGTCGCGAAGTGCCGCGCACCAGGACGCGCGTGTTGGCCGTCGCAGTTTGACGAATGCATAAATAAGCGGGCCAGTATGCGGTAGTCCTGGACCGTTCGCTGCAGGCGGATATACGCAACATGATGGTTAGTGCCGCGCGGAGAATTTTCGGCGCGGTACGGGATCGAACCAAGGGCGCGAGCGGACGGCTGTCATTGAGGAACGCTGGCGACCCGGCGGTCAGCGCGGAGGCGGGCGTGGACTCGGCGTGGCGAACGGCTCCAGTGTAACGTGCATATCGTTCACAAGCAATTTGCGAACCTCTGATACCGGTTCAACAACGCCGAGCGATCCAAATCCCTGAAGATTGATAATCTGCGAACCGTTTTGCAATTGAGTTCCATACGATTTGCTCACGATCCCAAGCCATGCCGCTTTTCCTCCAATGGAAAACACGCCGTTCGCTTGGACGCCGCTTGGATTCGCGAACACGGGGCCGCCGCTATTACCGGGGAAAATCGCTGCGTCGATAAGGAAAGGATTCGATGACGGTCCATTTGGATCCGTCCACGCAACGATGCCACCCCGAGTAACAGCGCGCGTCAGTATATTATTACCAACGAAGCCCGGGTATCCGTAGACAAAAAACACCCTCGCCATCAAACAGGTCGCTATCACCGGCAAAGTCGTTTATGAATAAACCCTCGAAGACTCCATTTGGAGGACGAGGAGCTCTGGGTAAGAGTCCCGCAATATTGATGGCGGCGACGTCGTGGCCGTCGCGCGCGGACGTCCACAAAGGAATACTCTGAGACGACACGATCTGCAGTTGTGTCCCGAGATCCGAATCGGGTGCCTCACGCTGTTCCCACGCAAATCGGATCCGGATCTCAGTCATCTTAAGGTTCAGGACCGATTCAAAGCAATGTTTTGCGGACACCAGGAAGGCCGTCGTCGTATTCGCGGCGACAATTTCACCCGTGCAGATTGGCTGAAAAACGGGGTGTGCCGGGTTTACGAGGATTCCGATCGATACCGTAGCGCGACGCTGGTGGTCGGACCATGCCTGACTGGCCGGCGCCTGGCTTTGCGCGAATAGCTGCGTAGCGCCGAAGCATCCAGCGATGGTTAGCCCGGCAAGGCCGCCGACAACAAATGATATCCGCCGAAACATTTATAGTCCCCAGGTTGCAGTTAATCCCCGCTTAGCTCCGGTGAGCCAAGAACCTGCTATTTGTGTGGCTCGACTGCCCCTCGGAGACGATGCAAAGCAAACTACTTTCCGCCGGGGCCGGCGGCGAAGATGCCGGCGAAGAGGTTGATCACCATGCCGACGATCACCGAGTTGTAGGCGAACGAGATGATCGAGTGCGTGATCACCTCGCGGCGGACGCGGGTCTCGGTCACTTGGGGATCGCTCACGGCGAACGACGTTCCGATGCAGAACGCGAAGTAGGCGAAATCCCAGTCCGACGGCTCCTCGGTGCCCGGGAATCTGATCCCGCCGCAGGCCGTGCCGTCGCCGTCGTCGTCGTACCAGTACAGGTGCGCGTAGCGGAACGTGTAGATCGTGTGGACGAGGAACCATCCGATCACGATCGCGGCGACGCCGAGCACGTAGGCTTCCCACTTCTCGGCGTCGGTCTTGACTTGCGGGCCGTGGCCGATGATCGCGATCGCGGAGACCATCCCGACGACCACCGCGGCCAGAACGATCAGCGCCACGGCGTTCTTGCCGGGATCGTCGAGCCCGGCGCGCGCGCGCGTCAGCTGCGGATCGGCATGCAAGCCCTTCAGCCAAAAGAACACCAGGAGCGTGAGCGCCCCGGCGTCGTACGCCGCGACGAACCGGGTGGCGCCGTGCAACCAGGTCGGCACGACGACGTGCACGATCAGCGCCACGAGCCCGGCCGTCCCGAACGCAATCAAGCGATGCCGCAAGCGCATCGCCGCGGTGAAGTGCGGAGCGACCGGTGCTTCGGTGCTCAGAACCCGTCGTCCGCGAGCCGGCAAGAGGCCATGATCGCGTCGCTCATCCCGTGGATCACGCGCTTGTCGGCCGGCGCGACCGTCGCCAGGATCCCGCCGAGCTGCGTCTCGTCGCCGCTCACGAAATAGTACGGGCACAGCCGCACGCGCCCGTCCATCTCCTTGATCTCGCCACTCGACGCGCTCAAGAACGGCACGCGCACGCGCCGCCCTTTGTGGAAGCGCTGGAGAATGTACGACGTCTTCCCGAACGACGCCGCGGCATCGTGCAGCGCCGCCTTCCACGCCTCTTTGGTGAGGTCGTTGGCGACCTTCACGCCGCGCGAGCCCCAGGCGAGCTCGCTGAACCCCGACGGTTTGAGCACGTAATCGCGCTCGCTCTTTCCGAGGTCCACCAGCTCCGACCAGTCGTGCACCGGCACGCCGTTCGCGCTCAAGTCGGCGATGACCGACTGCCACGGCGCCGGGCGCGGGTCGACGATCCACGTCCGCGGGAAGATCCCCAGCAGCCGCTCGTCGATCGCCTCGCCGAGCTCCGCGCGCCAGTACGCACGCAGACCCGGATGGTGGAACAGCGCGAACGACGCCTTCTCCTCGAGATGCGCTTTCGGCGGCGGCGTCATCTTCACGCGGTTGTGGCGCGCCGCGTACAGGATCAGCTCCTGCTTCGGCACGTTGAGCAGATCGAACAGCTCGAAGTTCCGGTAGAGTACGTCGATCTTCGCTTCGCGCCCGTCGTCGCGGCGCACGAACAGCGCCTCTTCGGTGAAGACGACGTCCTGCGGCGCGCACACGAGCGCCTCCGCGAGCCCGAGCGCGTTCACGCGGGACGCGAGCCAGGTCAGCTCGCCGCGGTAGTCGTTCGACTCCTGGCTCACGACGATCGCCGCCGTCGGATGCTCCACGCCGGCCGCGGCGGCGAGCATCTCGCCGAAGCGCTCGGCGATCCCGTCGGCGCCGCCGATGCTGTCGGTCCCGATCTCGCAGTACGTGCGGGCGAGCGCGCCGGTGAACCCCATCCCGCCCGGGACGCTGTCGAGCTCGCTCGCGACGTAGCCGTCGTCGGTGAGGATCAGGTCGGGCCGGATGACGCGCGGGACGTCCTGCTTGAAACGGTTCTGCCGCGCCAGCTTGACGATCTGCTCGGGCTTGCCGCGGTCGAGCTCCTCGGCGATGAACGCCGGCGCGGTCCCGCGGGCGCTGCGCAGGTAGAGCGCATTGAGCGCCCGGTAGAACGCCAACAGGTCGTTCCCCAGCGTCTCGATTGCCGCGACGGTCTTGGGGGAGAGGGGGAAGGGCTCCGGGCTGACGCGCCAGGCGACGTTGGCGTCGGCGCCGTCGGGGACCCGGAACAGCCCGGGAGGGAGGTGCTCGGTGACGTACCGTGCTCGACCGGCTGGGTCGAGCTCCGGGGCCACGCTGGTACAGGGCATCAGCTGCCTCGACACCGCATTTCTGTGCCCTAGAACCCTGCGGCGCCCACGCGGTTGCGGCGGGCAGCCTTACGTCACTTGAGCGGGACGGCTCCAGGGAGCAGCAGCGCGTGCTCGATCGAGACCGCGGCTTGGCGGTACGCCAGGGTGAGGTGCAGCGTGTATTGCAGGCCGAGCGGGGCCAGCGAGACGTCCTCGACCGTGCGCGAGGCGGTCGCGCCGGGCAGCACTTCGATCGACGAGCTGTGGTTGAAGGATGCCGCGGCGGTCTTGAAGGTCTCGGCGACCGCGACGGTCTTGCCGCTGTCGGGCGCGCCGGCGCAGACGCTCACGGCGACGGACTGGCCGCCGACCGAGAACGTGTCCCGCGAGCACCGCTGCGCGGGCTGCGGGAGCGCGGGGGCGATGCTCGCGGCGAGAAGCGCGAGTACCGCGACGAAGGTGCGCATGCTCCTGGAACGTATTCCGCGAGGCCGCCGTTGCGCATCCTCAGGACCCTCCGAGGGTATCGTGCTTTTCCGCCGATACCGATTGATGGACGAGATGCCGCCGAAACCGATTCAACCCCCTATCGACCTCATCGCGCTCGACCTCGACGGGACGCTGCTCGCGCCCGACGAGTCGATCAGCCAGCGCAACCGGACGGCCGTGAAAGAGGCGCTCGCCGCCGGGATCCGGGTCGTGCTGGTGACCGGGCGCGGCGTCGACACGCCGATCAAGGTCTCGAAGGACCTTGGCCTCAACCTCCCGGTGATCTGCTGCCACGGCGCGCTGACCAAGGACTTCGGCGCGAACCGGACGCTCGAGAGCATCCCGGTCCCGCTGCAGTACGCGAAGCCGATGGTCGAGTTCGCCGAGCGCGAGGGCCTTTCCATCGCCGTGTACCTCGACGAGGCGTTCTACCGGCTCGAGGGCTCGCAAATCTACATGGATGACATGCGCGGCCCCGGCTGGCACGAGGCGCCCTCGCTCTCGAAGATCCTCACCCAGGCGCCGACGTTCATCCGCTTCCTCGGCGAAGACTCGGTGAAGCGGATGCAGCGGCAGTTCGGCGATCTGCCGCTGAGCTTCCGGTACGAGACGTGGTACGACTTCGTCGAGTGCGCGGTGCTCAGCCGCGAGGCGAGCAAGAAGAACGCGCTGGCGAAGCTGTGCGCCGACTTCGGGATCTCCGCGGACCGCGTGCTCGCGATCGGCGATTCACGCAACGACGTGCCGATGCTGCGCTGGGCCGGGATCGGCGTCGCGATGGGTAATGCGCTCGCCGAGGTGAAGGAGTCGGTCCGGTACGTCACCGCACCGAACGATCAGGACGGCGTCGCGCGCGCGATCGAGAGGTTCGCCTTCCCGGCGGCGAAGAAGTCGGCGTGATCATGCAGCCGGCGGCGCCGAGCCCGGAGTACGAGAACGAGCTGCGCACGGTTCTGGCCCAGCGTGACTGGGAAGCGTTGCGCGAGTTCACGCGCATGCACAACCAGATCCCGGACGACGTCTACGCACAGGACCGCCACTTCTGGGAGGTGCTGCTGCACAAGCTGACCTGCAACCGCATCGACCTCCTGGGTCTGCACGACGACTCGCGCGCATGGCTGAAGGAGCACGGCTACACGACCGATCTGGGAGGCCCGTGAACGTTCGCGTGCTCGCGTTCGCGCGGCTGCGCGAGCTGCTCGGCTTCGGCGAGCGGGTCGTCGCCGTTCCGGACGGCACCACGCTCGACGGACTGTTCGCGCGGTTCGCCGGCGATGCGCCCGGTCTCTCAGCGCTGCGTGCGTCGACGCGCTTCGCGCGCAACGGCGCGCTCGCGAGCGCGACGACCGAAGTGCGCGACGGCGACGAGATCGCGCTGCTGCCTCCTGTCGGCGGAGGCTGAGATGGCGATCGAGACGCGCGAGCCGGTCATCGCGCTGTCGGCCGAGGCGATCGATGCCGAGGCGCTGGTGCGCGCGGTGAAGACCGATGCGCACGGCGGCGTGGTGACGTTCCTCGGAACGACGCGCGAGACGTCGCCAGGCGATCCGCGTCCGGTCGAGGCGCTCGACTACGAGGCGTACGACGCGATGGCGCTCGCCGAGATGCGCGTGATCGCGGCCGAGACGCGCGAGCGGTTCGGTCCGCTCGGCATCGCGATGGTGCACCGCACGGGGCGCGTCGCGCTCGGCGAGCCGTCCGTCGCCGTGGTCGTCGCCGCGCCGCATCGCGGCGCCGCGTTCGACGCGTGCCGCTATGCGATCGACGCGCTGAAGTCGCGCGTCCCGGTATGGAAGCGCGAGCAGTACCGCGACGGCGGCACGGCCTGGATCGCCAACACGCCCTCGTGAACCACACGCCGTGAACGTCACCCCGTGAACGTCACCCCGTGAACGTCATCCCGTGAACGTCACGCTCCACCGCATCAAGGTCGACCCCCGCCCCGATGTCATCGAGCCCCGCCCCGATGTCACCCTGAGCCTGTCGAAGGGTGATCCCGGCAACGACGTCGCCGTGCTCGAATACGAGGCGCGCCGCGCGCGCGGCGTGTCGCTCGTCGTCGGCCACGGCTACTCGAGCTCGAAGCAGAACCTCGACGGACTCTGCGCGTTCCTCGGCAGCCACGGCTTCACGTCGTACTCGCTCGATTTCCCCGGCCACAAGCTCGGCGCGAGCGGCGGCCGTCTCCGCAGCACCGAGGATCTTTTCGATGCGATGAGCGCGGTCGTGCGATTCGCGCGCGAGCGCGGGGCGCGGACGGTTTACACGATGGGCCACAGCATGGGCGCGGCGACCGCGCTGATCGTTGCAGGGCGCGACCCTTCGATTGCGGGGGCGATCTCGATCGCGACCGGCTATGGCCGTCTGACCGCGCTCGACGCGCTCGCCGCGCGCGGCATCGTGGACCTGCGCTCGTCGTACGTCGACGGCCTCACCTTGCAGGAGGTCGTGCGCGACTGGCAGCCCGAACTCGACGCCGCGCTTCCCGCGCTCGCCGGCCGCCCGACGCTTTTCGTCGCGGCCGAGCGCGACGTGATCGTCGCGCGCGCGTCCGTGCAGTCGCTCTACGACCGCGCCGCCGAGCCGAAGACGTTCGTCACCGTCCCGAGCGATCACACCTTCGCCGGCGACAACAGCCGCACCGCGGTGCTGCACTGGCTCAACGCGCTGCACCCGCGCACCGCAACCCCGGCCGCCGAACCGGCTGCAACTCCGCTCATCGACTCGCCGCTCTGAGTCACCGATGAGCACCATGGCGGGACGCCGGGACCTGCGGCGGTACAGCCGGCATCTGCTGATCCCGGAGGTCGGGCTCGAGGGCCAGGAAAAGCTTGCGAGCGCGCGCGTTCTCGCGATCGGCGCGGGCGGTCTGGGTTCCCCGGTACTCGCGTATCTCGCCGCCGCCGGGGTCGGGCGGATCATCGTGATCGACGACGACACGGTCGACGTCACCAACCTGCAGCGCCAGATCCTCTACGACACCGCGGACGTCGGCGCGCCGAAGGCGCACCGTGCCGCCGAACGGTTGCGCGCGCTGAATCCTCAGATCGCGATCGACGCGCTCGCGACGCGCTTCGACGCCGCGAACGCGCGCGAGCTCGTGCGGCTCGCCGACGTCGTCGTCGACGGCAGCGACACGTTCTCGACGCGGTATCTGGTCAACGACGCGTGCGTCCTCGAGGGCAAGCCCGACGTGCACGGTTCGATCTTCCGCTTCGACGGTCAGGTCTCGGTGTTCGGCGCGTCGGGCGGACAGTGTTATC
>Ga0213878_10000612_pt1 | contig 13092 bp, 10 predicted proteins | sample VelepicoBEBS_R02_FD_161053 | JGI IMG/M metagenome (GOLD analysis project Ga0213878, IMG submission 161053) | Vellozia epidendroides bulk soil microbial communities from rupestrian grasslands, the National Park of Serra do Cipo, Brazil - BS_R02 | ecosystem: Environmental > Terrestrial > Soil >... | reverse complement strand
AATTCGCCAGGTCTTCAACGATGGTCGATCCCGTTCTCGTGAGCACGCCATCGCCGACGTAGCGCACGTGCTCGGTTATGGGCGTGTTGGTCACCGAATCCAAGATGTACTTCACACTGATCTTCTAACCGCGGTTCGTCGGGGTATCCTGGAAAATGTTAGGGGTGACTTACAATTACTGTTTCGCTCAATCGCAGATTACGACCGGGATTTTCTAAAACAGCAGTTCCTCGCCGCCGTCGGACGTTCCTGGGTTGAGCGCGACGAAGCAATCCAAAATTTCTGCCGGTGGATGGGATTCCGTCGGACCGGACCAACTATCGACGAAACAGCACGGTCTTTGATCAACGGTCTATTGCGCGAAAACCGTATTGAAACCGAAGGACCTAACTTGATTCGCCGCAGTTCTTGATACAATTCGACCAGTTGCAAACGGGCCGTGCCACACTCCTACACCGAAGACGAATTGGTAGAGCAACCAGCAGTTCAGCTGTTTTCAGAATTGGGGTGGCAAACGATGTCTGCAAAGGAGGAGAGTTTCGGTTTGGGGGGGACTTTCGGGCGAGAGACGAAGAGTGAGGTGGTGCTTGAAAGCCGGGTAAAAACCGCGCTCGAACGGCTGAATCCGCAACTACCACCGGAGGCGATTACGTTAGCGCTGAATGAATTAACTGGTGATCGATCTACGAAAGCACCCGTCGCAGCGAATCGCGAGATTTATGACTTGCTCAAAGATGGCGTGATCGTTTCGATACCGGACAGGAAGCACGGCGGGCAAACCACCGAACGGGTACGGATAATCGATTGGCAGGACCCACTTGCTAACGACTTCCTGTTGGTCAACCAATTTTCGGTAACGGGAACCTTATACACCTGTCGTCCCGACCTAGTGGGCTTTGTGAATGGGTTGCCAATGGTAGTAGGTGAGTTGAAGAAACCGGGTGTACCGGCGCAGGCTGGTTTTGACGAAAATCTGACCTGGTACAAGGAAGTCATACCGCAGCTTTTTTGGTCGAACGCGTTCCTCATCAGCTCAAACGGAATAGATAGCCGTGTTGGCTCACTGACATCGAATTGGGAACGGTTCTTTGAGTGGAAACGCATCGAGAGAGAAGACGAACCACGTCGGGTTTCGCTTGAAGTGTTAATCCGGGGTGTGTGCGAGCGAAAAAGGTTTTTGGACCTGATCGAAAACTTCACTGTCTTTTCTGAACAGGGCGCGGCTTCCTTAAAGATAATAGGTCAAAACCACCAGTTTCTAGGAGTGAATAAAGCGATAGCCTCGGTGCTAGAAGCGCGGGAACTACGGCATGGGAGAGGCGGTGTATTTTGGCAAACACAAGGTTCGGGGAAGAGCCTTTCCATGGTATTTTTTGCCCAGAAAATCTTCCGAAAGCTGGCGGGTAACTGGACCTTCGTCATCATCACCGATAGGGCCGAGCTGGATGATCAAATCGCCAAGACCTTTAAGGCGTGTGGGGCGGTGAGCGAAACGGAAAGCGACCTGTGTCACGCCGAAAGCATAGCCCACCTGCGCGAGCTGCTCATTGGCAATCATCGCTATGTTTTCACGCTCATTCACAAGTTCCGAACTGAGCCGGGGCAAATACATCCAGTGTTAAGTGATCGGCGTGACATCATCGTGCTGACTGATGAAGCGCACCGGAGTCAATACGACACCCTAGCGCTCAACATGCGCACGGCTCTCCCGAATGCGACGTTCCTGGCGTTCACTGGTACGCCGTTGATCGCGACTGAAGAGCGCACCCGTGAAGTGTTCGGTGATTACGTATCAATCTACGATTTTCAGCAGTCAGTCGAGGACGGCGCGACTGTTGGCTTGTTTTATGAGAACCGGACACCAGAACTGCGCCTTCAAAATGCTAACCTAAACGAGGACCTGTATGCGCTAATCGAACAGGCGGAATTGAGTGAGGAAGCTGAGCGAAAATTGCAAAGGGAGCTAGGCCGTCAGTACCAGCTCATTACTCGCGATGACCGGTTGGAAGCAATTGCAAAAGATATTGTCCACCATTTCCTACGTCGCGGTTTCCAGGGTAAGGCGATGGTGGTTTCAATCGATAAAGCCACCACCCTCCGAATGTATGATAAGGTGCGTAAACACTGGGAGATCGAACGCAAAGATGTTGTGCAGAAGTTAGGCGAACTTTATCGGCTCAAAGCTACGGAGACTGAAATTGTCCAGGGACTTCGCGAACGGCTTCAGTTACTAACCACTACCGACATGGCTGTCGTCGTCTCACCCGGGCAGAACGAGATAGAACAAATGAAGTTTTTGGGTCTGGACATCGTTCCTCATCGAAAACGAATGAATGAAGAGAAGCTCGACGATAAGTTTAAGGACCCAAGTGACCCGTTTCGACTGGTGTTCGTCTGTGCGATGTGGCTGACAGGTTTCGATGCACCGAGCTGTTCAACAATTTACCTGGATAAGCCGATGCGGAATCACACGCTCATGCAGACGATTGCTAGGGCCAACCGAGTCTTCCCCGGTAAACACAACGGGTTGATAGTGGATTACGCCAATGTCTTCGCGTCGTTAGAAAAAGCATTGGCGATCTATGGGAAGGGCAGGGATGGAGCCACGCCGGTTCGAGACAAGAGTCAGTTGGTTGAATCGCTTCGCAAAGCTCTAGCGGAAGCCTACATTTTTTGCGATCGGCAAGGTATCCATCTTGCTGAAATCGAAACGCTTCGGGTTGGCGCTTTTGAAAGAGTGGAACGCATTGGAAACGCCGTGAATGCGTTAATCTCCCCCGATCCGCTTCGGAAAGAGTTTCTCGCCCACGAAAAGATTGTTTGGACCCTGTTTCAAGCTGTGAAGCCAGACCCGGCCATAGCGGAGTTCGTTTCTGCGGTCTCTTGCCTGGGTACGATTGCTGATGAAATTCGGTCCAGGACGGGTGCCGGACGATCCGGGGACATCTCTGGGGTTCTTGCAGCGGTAAACCGTTTGCTCGATGACTCCATCGCCGCAGACGGGTTTCGTATCGCGGAGGGGCAAACCGGCGAAGAACAAAGTGTCATTGACCTAACCAAAATCGATTTCGAAACTCTTGCGAAGCGGTTTGCAAAATCTAACACGAAGAACATCGAGCTTGAACAACTCAAGTTAGCCGTCCGCACGCAGCTCGATAAGCTAGTCCGATTGAACCGGACCCGCGTCGACTTTCTCGCTAAATTAGAGGAGTTAATTGAATCCTACAACCAAGGAAGTCGAAACATCGATGACCTCTTCCGCGAGCTTGTCGCACTGAGTAAGGCTCTAACTGACGAGCAACAACGCCATGTGCGAGAAAATCTCACCGAAGAGGAGTTAACTGTTTTTGATATTTTGACTCGTCCAGGTCCGGACCTGTCGGCAGAAGAGCGAGGCGAGATCAAAAAAGTTGCCCATCTCCTACTCGAACGGCTGAAAGCCGTTTTGACTCTGGACTGGCGAAAGCGCGTCGATGCACGGGCTCGCGTCCAGCTGGCAATTGAGGATATTCTCGACGAAGGTCTTCCCCGGGCTTACACGCCAGAATTATACAAAGGCAAATGTAAGGCGTTGTTTGAGCACGTTTATGAGAACTACGTCGGTTCCGGCGTTAGTGTCTACACCGCTGCGGCGTGAACTTGTATCGCTATCCCAATTACCTGCTCAGTCTCATCAAGGACGAGAGAACCACTGGAGCCGGGTGAAATCGGCGTCTTTCTGGAAGGTCAGGGATGCTTTTGCTTTTTTTTGCCTAATTTTTGTTGTGCTTTGAAAACTGAAGAGAAAAGCTCGTGGTCAGAGTATAGCGATGTTTTACGCCCATTCCTAGGAGCCCTACACCCTTGAGCAATCGCGTCCTTCTCACTCATGAACTTGCCTGTTTGGTGTGCCCGTACCACCTTGTCCAAGGGTGGTGTTCTGGAATGCTTCAAATTCTTCCTTTGTGATTTCACCAATAAGGAATTTCTCGGGTCCCAGTTTTGTTCTAGCGATAGCGTCTCTGACTGCATCGGCTGGAGTCATGCCGACAGCTACGGCCTCAGCCTTGGCATCTACTATTTGGTAGGCTTTGTAATAGTCGTCGAAATTGAGCCCTAAATTGTGCAGAATATTTGTAAAGGCAAAATGCCTCCCGTCGGCTCCATATGTTTCGAACCAGTTGAATATGCTGTCCCCATAGAGTGGTGAGCCCTTTCTTGCTTGGGAGAAAGGTCCAGCTAGATCCTGTTCGAACTTCAGTGCCTTTGTTAGCTCGGAATTGAGTTCTGCTTCGGAACGGTCACGGATTGCTGCGAAAATCTGTCCGTGGATAAGTAACTCTGCCTGTATTACCTCTTGAATCCCGCTTGGTGGCGAAACAAACCGAATCAACTCAGGCGCAGTTTGCAAGGATGTTTGGATTGCCTCGGTTAACTTAGGGAACACTCGGATTACAAAGATCTTTCTTACAACTCGAATCCATGTGCATTCTAGCTGATTGAGAACAGACAGGTTGCCCGACTTATGTTTTTGAATGAACTCCTTAGTTCGCGACTTTTCTGGCTCGTTTGCTTTTTCGTAGAGGGCGCATGCACCGGCGAAAGTTTGTTGCTTTCGAAAGATCGATTGCTTGTCAAAATCGCTGGTCAACTTCACGAAGATATTCTCGATGGGGGACCCTTCTTCCAAACTCCGGTCGACGAAGATTATACCTTCGCAACCCATGAAACCCGTTGGGAGCTCCATTTGCATGTAGGCCTCCGCTGCAGTCAATGCCTTCTTCTTTGATGCCAGTGCGTCGAAATATTGCTTCTGCTTTTCCATCTCGAGTTCGCGGACGTGTTTTGAGATTAGGTTTGCATTCTGATATCGCGACGAGCCAAGCTTTCTGATCAACGTTTCGGGGTACGTTCTATCCAAACTCGAGAGACAAAGTTTGTCGTACATCACTTTTAGGTCATCCTCGATTTTGACTCTCAGCTTTTCGGCAGATAGCAAATCGAATATCTGAGGCCATCTCTGAGTTAGCTCTGATGCTTTGAATTCGAGTATTGGCGTGTACAAGTCCTCTTCCAGATTCAGCGCTCCAAAGGCGACATAAATTGCAGAATCTCGTCCGTTGGAGACAAGTAGATAGCGCGCCTGAATCTCGGGGTGCAAACAGTACTGTAGACCTTGGATAAGAAACTGTTTCGGAAACGGGTGTTTGACGTCCTTCGGCGATTTCGCCTCTATAATCCAAAATGCTTTCTTGCGGATAGTGGGTATGAAATCCGGATTATAAGTTTTAACCGGCCTCCCACCGTCCTCAACTGGCGGATACCGAAGCTTAAATGAAGCTCCGTCGTCACCGTGCCGAATTACTTCATAGTCGCAGTGTTGTTCATAGCCTAAACAGGCCAGCAAGGGCGTGAGGAAATTGCTTTCGACAAAGGCCTCTCCCTTGCCCTCGAAATTGAGCCTTTCAAGTTGTCTAAGTGTTTCTTGAATCTCCATAGGTGCGCCAAGCGATCTTGAGTTTCGTTTTTATCCGAGGATTCTATTCTGTAAGACCTAACCTACCTCCACTTGATAGCGATCACCTGAGCCTTCCCCAGCATCAAAGGAACTGAAACTCTTGTTCCCGTTGTGGCGGCATTGAAGCCACCAGGATAGAAGTTACCGTTCGTGAAAGCGTTCCCGGTTGTCAGGGTCCCCGCGTACTCGCTGCCCTCCGCCAGAACGATAATGGCATCGGCCCCCAGCTCCTTGGCCCGCCTGGCTGCGAAGCCCACCACACCTCTTCGGCGAATCGGGGCTGTCGTAGCGTCTAGGTATCCGATGACATTGTAAGGCTTGTTAGGGTAGCTATGGATGTAGGCCGGAATGGCGTATTGAGTCGCCACGAACGAACCAGGCTGCGTTGGCCAGTTCTGTTGTTGGCCGGAGTAAGTCGTGAAATCTGCAATGGCGCATCCAGAGACTACAAGAACCGTGAGGACGGCACCGAAAATAAGTCGGAATACCAGATACTGTGTTTTCAATGAGGCGCATTGTGTATCAGGAGCCAGTCGCAAAGGGAAGTACACAAATGGCGTATTGACTGCTTGTGAGAGTTGGTGGCACCATCATCACGCGTCTTACCGGTCCAAGGTCGAATGGAAATCCGCGGGAAATCCTGGCTTGTGATGCCAGCTCTTTTGTGTCTTAGATCTTCGAAAGGCATCGATACGAACCATGGCGACGGGCCCGGTTTTCTCCCGATCACCGGCCAGACCTCGTGCACGTTGTTCGCAAAAAAGGCTGCAGATGTCGTCTAAGCAAATTCTGTCGTTTATTCGGGATCTTTTCGAACGTTTTGAGCTGTCCCAGCAGCATCAAACGATGTTAGCATGTCATCAAACGAGACCAAATGTTCGCATGTCATCTCAACGACACGTGTTGATTATCTTTAATAGCTTTTGCTCGTGCGTGGATCGCTGTATAAGTTCCTGAAATCGAAAGAGTTACAGTCAGAACTAAGGCATAGCATCAGACAATCAGTCTAATGTAAAATAGGAGTTTGTCGGGCCCCATGCATTCCAGACGGGAAGGGGGGGCGTCGAGGGGGCAGTTCCTTATACAGCCTGGGGCCGGTAGAAGCCCACAAAAAATTTTCGCAAAAAAGGATCGCAAAAAAGGATCGAATCAGGCAGGAAGGTCGCACCAAGGACTCCTTGTTCCTCACATAAGCTGGTAACCGGAATCGGCCTGGAAAGGGCCAGAAGGGTTCAATGGTTACGGTTCGAGAGATCTCGATATAATCCGCAGAGACCGGCTTGCCAGGTTTCCGGCTAGGTCGATCGTTCTTAATGCCAAACGGCAACGTTTTGCTCAAACGCGACTTTGAAGTCTCTAAGGACGAAGCACTCTACAAAGTCGAAGCTGTTGCAGTCTTCGAGACGCATGGCTTCAATCTGACGGAAGTTGGTGGCGAGTCCGGGATGTATCACTTCAGCTTTACTTTCAGAGGACAGTTCGCTGGGTTCTGGCAACCGGATAAGGAACTGTATTCACGAGACCAGGCAAAGGCCGCTGCTGAGCAGCTCTTCGCTTTTGGGTCTGTCAGAACCTACGTTGAAAACCAGATCCCAGTGTGGGTTGCCCTTGGTCTGTGATGGGTGCCGTACTTCTGCCGTATACGAGGCTCCGATGCCCTCGCTCTACCAGGCTTCCGTGTGAGTGCGAGCTCACACCCTTGGTCCCGCCAAGTAAGGAACCAGAGTATTGCCCGCACCATCCAACGCTGGTATCAATGCCGTCCACCTTACCCGGACGATCTTCCGGAGGATGCCGTAGGGCGCCGTATGGCTCTCGCCAGGTAGCCCTACGGTCGCCAATCCGCTGTCAGAGCCAATCCGCGGGCAAACCGTAGGGCTGTAGGGCTATTTCTCTTAAATTGATTAAATAAAAGTAAGTAGTAAGGAGGTGGCGACAGCCCTTGGCAGCCCTGGCAAATCCCGTCATGGTGCAGGCTTTTGCCGTATTGATATAAATATCGAGAAATAGCCCCATAGCCCTACGGTAGACAGCTTAAACCGTTGATAATGAGGATATTAAGGACCGTAGGGCTAATCTAAAACAGCTGTATAGAGGTATACGGTCCTCTTGAACTCCTAAATGAAGAAGCCGGGAAGAGTACAATAAGCTCCCGCCCGGCTTTCTTCACTAGTGCTCTTTTTTTGTTTTAGGCTGCTTTCAGGTAACTGATACCCTTCGGCTTTGGTTGCCATCCAGCCGGTGAATAAATGCGATAGACGGTTGAGTTATCGGGGCGGCGACTGGTTACCCGCGATGGTAACTGCCTCGCTAGCCTGCTCAAGTACGTACCGCACGTGTTGTTGTGTTTAAGTAAAGAGCTAATGCGCATCCTTGCCAAGTGCCCTTTGTGTTCTGCGGTGCTTTCCAATATTTCTTGAATCTCTGTCGCGAGCCCGTCAAATGCCCAAACACCCTCCTCTGTCTCTTTGTACGGCAGGTCATCGGAGTATTTGTCGATCTCCTGAAGCAGTTGTCTTTCTGGCGACGTAGCTGCTAATGCTTCTAAGACCCTCGGATGATGGTAAGCCTTTATGCCAAACCGATCGTCTCTCAGGCTTTCCCTAATCTGGTGCTCGTACAGAAGATAATGGACATAGGCTGGAAGTTCATTTGCAATTGCCTTCTCGATCTTATCCCCGGATGGGAGTGGTAGTTGGACAAAGCTGCAACTGAATATCATGATCTTGTCTTCGATGGATTCGTCCATCGGTGGCAAAGTTCTGATATTTTCATCTTCGTTATTTAGACTTACCGTTCCTCTGCGAAACGGTCTTAGTACGACAGGAGTGGTATGCTTTACCTCCACCCGGACTTCTGCATTTGATGCCACGCTCTTGATGTGATTGCCAAAAGCTCTCCTGCTGTCAATATCCCGTGCCGGTGTTTCATCTGAAAGCTGCCAATGCTCTGCCCCGCCTAAGTCTGCGTTGAAGTTAGTTTTGTCGTTGAAAAATGTGGTTGGTTTGGCGACTCGACCTCCGAAGATAGGCGTGATGACCCTCTCTTGTACAAGATTTTTTCCGCCACCTCTAGGGCCGACCAAAGCGAGAAACTGTCCTGGACGGCTTTCACCTCCTTGGTAGGACTTAATAAGGTTTTCTATACCCCACTTCATCCAGCCGTTGAAGTATTCCAATTGCTCTTCACCCAGAAGACCTAACAGGATCGACTGGATGACAGGGAATTCTCCCTTTGCTGGCTCAATAAGCTTTGGGCTATCCAGGACCAGGATATCCTTACCATTTGTCGACATCAGTTGAGCTGGCTTGCCTCCGCAACTGCCCGCCCAAAATAAAGAGTTCTGGTCCCTAATTGACACCATCACATCATCAATTTGTTTTAGGGGATCTCCATCTCTTAGTTTACGATCGAGGATGCCATGATTCTTCAGTAAGTATTGTTTAGCGGCTGATTCATTGGTGCGGAACCAACCTCCCTTGGTGCTCGGAACGAAGTATTTCCCGTCGTTGTGATACACCCTAAAGCGACTCACATCAGGGACAGGCTGTTCGCTTGCAATCGTATCGTTGAGTACGGTTTTGGTTTCTTTCAGCTTGGATTCAGTCTCTTTGATTTCCGCCTCAAGTTTGGCAATCTCTTCATCGAGTTCCTTCAGCTTCTGTTTATCCGTAGATACCATTCGGGTACTCTTGCGGAGATCTAGCATACGTTTCGCTGATCTGAGTTTCTTTTTCAGCTCTTCCACTCGCTCTTTGAGAGAGTCACTCAGCGTTTTTTCCGACTCTGTTGAAGCCCCGTCCGGTTCGTGAGCGTCTGATTCTGGGTCTGCTTGCTTCGTCGAATCAGGTTCTCCTTCTGTGGGCCCCGGCTGGCTCTGTGAAGCAGTTTCATTTTCACCCGTCTCAGTAGTGGGCTGAGATGCTTCTGAAGCCTCCTGGGCTGGCTCTGTTGTAGGAATGGTGGATTCCTCAATGCGGATTAGTGCCGGTTCAATCCTGGTGGCTTCTTCCGCGCCGACAGCTTCAGGTTGAGCAACAGATGAGATAGATTCCTCTCCGAACATTTCCACCAGAAGTTTTAGCCCTTGGCTATTCTCTTGTGTATCGATGACTGGTGCACTCATTTACGCTAAACCTCCTTCCGGCAGCTTAGGCAATACCCAGCTGACCTTCCCACGTTCTTTGCAGGCCTTTCGGATAGCTCTGAGTAAATTCCTGGCTGCTAGTTTGTCGTTGATCCGACCGAACGTTTCTTTGAATGCGGCAGCTACGTATTCGGGAGACAACCGGGTCCACTCCCAACTTAGCTCTAGATCCCACCCTTCGCCGCGCTCCCACTGATTAAGTAGGAAAACGTCTTTGGGAGTGCAACATAGCAAATCGAAGTATTGAAATATGTAGAGGTTAACGTTAGGTAGTCGCGTAATTGGGTCGATCCGCTGATAACTCCCATCGTCTTCACCATCTGCGGCTACTATTATCTTGGCTGCTTTCATCATCTTCTCTTGTAAATCTGCCGCTCCCGTAGTACTCTTCCCTTGAGCTGCTAGGGATGCGGCTCGCGTGTCTACTTTAAGGGGCTGCTGGCGAGAATCTGCGCTGGTAGCCCCTGTACTTTTACTCTTGGTTAGTGTTCCCATTTGTCCCCTCCTTGATTGCCTGGTAATTGTTGCTGCTGAGTTTGCTGACGTGTTTGTCAATGAGCCTGGCAGCTTCCTCAGGCCCAAATTTTTCTTTGACCGAGCTTAGGGCGGCATCCGCCAACCATTTGTAGGTCTTGTATCTTTGGACAACAGCGGCATGCTTTGCTTCTGGACTTCCAAACTCCTGAGCTTCTGTGAGCACAAGCTCCTGGCTCACGACGAACCTAACGAAAGTGTCAACATCAGTATTCAGCCACCAGACAGAATGGAGAGCTCGGATCAATCTCCGAATCACTCTCTGTTTATCTTTCTCCCTCGCCTCTGAGTGGTTCCTCATTGCCGGTTCGATTTTGACCAGGATCAAACCCTTCTTGTCGTCGGAGTTCTTCTTGATGACCTTTGATACGAGCTTCCCTTCACGCACCTGATCGTAGGTTGCTACTGGCCCGAGGTGGAGTAGCTCCGTCGCGGTCTTTACTGTGACCCATGCTCGTTTCTTATCCTCCGGCTCCAGCGAATGATAATCTGCTGGACGATCGACTAGTATGTTTGGAAGGCCGGTTTCTGGGTCTTCCCCTAGTTCGGTTTTTTCTACGTACCCTTTTAATTGCATATTGTGGTTTCCTTTCTTTTCCGATGACAACGGACCCCGGAGGAAGACCACTTTTCTTGTGGCAGATCGAGCGATCCACCAACCCTCAACACAGAGACAGAACTCAAGCTGCGAGTTTAAGAAAGGGGACCTTCAGGGGGTCCGAGTGTCAACGTGTTAGGGTGCTAATATACTCGTCGAGACTGGCAAGATTAGCAAGTAGAAATTCTTCGTTTTTGCCAGAAAATCGAATCTCTGAGGCTAAGGTTTCAGCCTGTGTTTATCAGGGTTTTGGCAAAAAAGCTTTACAGAGAATAACGGAATTTCTTCTTGTTCCTTAGCAACGTTTGCCGTATAGTCTGGTGTTTCATTTTCACCCCTTACTTGCTGCGGGGTCGAGTGCCAGATAACGCTCCCGATCTAAGACCGTATAAGGACAGAACGACCATGTCATTTTCACAACTATTGAGTTTCCACCGTTCGCGCTTGGGCTTGTCCCAGGCCGCAGTAGCCGAGTTGTTACAGACTCCATTCAGAACGTATTGGAGTTGGGAATCAGGAAGCAATACGCCCAACAAGTTTACACAGCAGGTGGCGGTTGCTCTCCTCGAAAGCTTGAGGTCTGACTTTGTGCCAGCCAGGCGAAAGGGCGGGCGGCGATCTGATCGCGAACGCGTTGTTCGACAACCTCTAGTGGCATAAGCAAACTACCGGAAGCAGTGCGTCAATATCGGGTAGTTTCTGACCGTGCGGAGGAAGCGAACCCAGTGAGCAGTTGTCGGTATAACAGCAAGACTCTGTAAACCCGGGAACGGAAACTTAGGCTTGAAGAGTGCGACCAAGATTCTGTACGGTCTATTACCAAGTGAACACCGAAAGACAGCAGTTCGAGAGTCTATCCTCAGAGGAAAAGAAGCAGCTCGCTATTCTCGGCAGTATGTTATCGCAACCGGTGAGTGCCGAAGACGAGGAACTCCAGGCACTCTTAGACGCTTGTGTCGATGCCAGGCAGCAAGAGAATGAAAGACGCTAACACCTTCTGGGCGGTAGCGATAGGGGTCGGGATCGGGAGTCGTTTTGGTATTTGGGGTTTGATCGGGACCTGCGTGATCATAGCCATCATTGTGCGCCTATGGAATTGGTGGCGTAAGAAGCGAATGGAAGACGAAGGGTATTAAAGGGCTAGGTTTGGGGGCCAGGCTGAGCTTCTTCCGAGCTGCGCATTTCGAAGCAGCTTGTGACGAATTGGCTGGCTGGGCGCAGAGCCCCAAGCCTAACGCAATTCTTCAATATCCAGAGGTTCTTACAGGCGCAGAAGCCGCGTTGACAATCGTGGTTGTTAGAGCTGACAAGATCAATTTCGATGTCGCTTCTTATCTTCTGGCAGCGTAAAACCCTACGCGTCCAATGCGGAGGATCGTATGGAAATAGTCAAAAGAGTTCTCGACGCAGGTATTACTCTCGTAGTTCTGACCCAACTAGTCTCGCTGTCTGATTTCCTTTTTTCCAAAAACCAGAAAAAGACACTCGGACGGTGGTGTGACCATATTACCTTGACCCTTGATTACGCAAAGCCCGCGAGGTGGTTGCAGGGGTGGTTTAAGGCTAGCAGAAGGGCAAATCTGACTCGCATTCTATTCTACATCCTGGCTAGCCTATATTTCATAGTCCCAACGATAGGATGTGCGTTGTTAGTCCTTTGGTCTGGTTTCAATTGGTGGACTCTTGTCTTCCTCTTCGCAATTGAGGTCCTGCTGTGCTTGTCCTGGAGCGTCGTAGCAAAAGTCTTCGGTTGGTTTGAAGGCTTGTTTAAGAAAATCTCTGCAATAGAAGGTTTGTCTAAATTCGTTTGGGTCTTTTTGTTGTGCGAGGTTGTGGGATTTGTCTGTGTTTACACACTCGGGGGGATTGTCGGAGGAATACTATATTCGGTACGTGATCAATTATTTTTGAAATGGTTCGTGCTCTATTTCAGTTATTTCTACGTCGGCCTCGCTGTTGCTTGGGCGCTTTTCTCTATAGATGGGCTGATAACTTTGTTGATATCTGGACTTCTGTGCCTGGTCCGCCTGATCATAATTCTAGCTCGAACTTTCATGTGGAGAGTTTCTGACTTCGAAAAGGGGCCTCTGGCGGCGCTAACAGTGGTTACCGGGGCACTTCTTGCGGTCGTCCGTGTGGCCTTGGGGAAATAGATTTTCGAGCGAACGGCTTCAGGGTCCCCCTTAGACCGCAGCTTCCGCCTGGGCATTCATCCACGCGTCAATGCTGGCCCTGGAGACAAGCCGAGTTCCTGATTTGTTGGCCGGGTGAGATTTACGAAGGAATGACTTAATCGTCTGGGCAGAGATTAACTCA
>Ga0213878_10000611_pt1 | contig 13101 bp, 2 predicted proteins | sample VelepicoBEBS_R02_FD_161053 | JGI IMG/M metagenome (GOLD analysis project Ga0213878, IMG submission 161053) | Vellozia epidendroides bulk soil microbial communities from rupestrian grasslands, the National Park of Serra do Cipo, Brazil - BS_R02 | ecosystem: Environmental > Terrestrial > Soil >... | reverse complement strand
CAGCATCGGGCCTTCCAGTTCGACGCAAAATACGACTTCGACCACCGTTGGAACGGAGGCGGAAGTGACCAAAGGTGGCGATGTTACAAATTCGGGCCTGATCGAATCTACCACCGGGGACATCACTCTGGTCGGCGGCCAGGTGATGCAGGCTGGCATTGCGATCGCAACGACTTCGGTAGCCAAACGCGGCACGATCCACCTCCTAACCGACGCAACTGCCCCAACCACCAGCGTTACGCTTGCTCCAGGTAGTGTGACTCTCATTGAGCCCGATCCGAACTCCGGCCTCGCGCTTGATCCTCAGCGAGCGAACGCGTTCAGCCAAACAACTGCGTACTTAGGGTTAACCAGCGTTCTCAATGACGAGGTCGGCTTACCCGATCAGACCGGCCTATCGCGCATTGAAATCACCACGGGAGGTACCGTCAATTTCGCGGCGGGTTCATTGACCAGCGCCAATGCCGGCCAGGTCGAAGTCAGCGCAGGCAAAAGGGTATTTGTGGCCGGCGGAGCCGAGCTCGATGTTTCCGGTTTGGTCGGGGTGACCTTGCCGATGTCGGCTAACGATCTGGCGGTGAATATCCAGGGGTACGAGTTGCGCGATGATCCGCTCAACCGAGACACGAAGACTCTGTTAAACAGCACGGTTTGGGTCAATATCAACCAACTGGTCGAAGTCCCTGCCAGCTCGGCCTATTCGCAGAACCGCTTTTACACGTCCGGCGGTGTATTCGAAGTCAGCGGTGAGCTCAATAATGTGCAGCACAGTATCGACGAGTGGTCGACGATAGGGGGTTCTATTGTGCTTTCCGCTCCGCAAGTTATTGCCAAGTCAGGATCCGTTTTTGATATCGCCGGCGGCACCATCAATTATCAATCCGGCTATTTAAAGCAGAGTTGGTTAATCGGTACTGACGGCCGGTTTTACAACGCGAACACTGCCCCGGCCTATTCGACCTACAGTGGTGTGTGGAACGGGTTCGTGGTCAATCATCCCCGATGGAACGTGGTGGAAACCTACCAGGACGTGATTTCATTGCCCGCTCAAATCTATGAAGCTGGTTATACCGTCGGGCGCGACGCGGGAACGTTGACCATCGATGCACCGACCGCGTTGTTCGCTGGAACCATTGAAGCCGGGACGTACACGGGGTCTCAGCAAAATGCGAGCAGACCCTCTACCGTCGGAGATCCGTTTCTTTTGCCCCAAAGCGTAGTGCCGTTGAATGGATCCCTGGTGGTGGCCCCGTACCAAACCTACTCGCTGAACAACGGCGCTTTGGTCACTAACCCTGTAAATCCTAACACCAACAATGTTGTTTTCAGTAGCGACCCGGTTTCAACACCAGATTCGTCGAGTGCAACCTTGCCGGCTGATGTTCGGAACACGGGCATTTTTTCGGCACAACAAATCAGTGCGGCTCAGCTTGGCGGCTTAACGGTGGACATCCAGGCCCCGGTACCGAGCACCAGCACGACTGCTTCAGGCGCGGTGGGTTCAGGGAAAGGTCATCTGACAATTGAAGCGCCGCTCACTTTTGCGCCGGGCGCCCAAATCACATTCACCGCTGCACAAATCAATCTGGCGGCGGGCATCGTCGCGAGAGGAGGCGATATCAGCATCACCTCCGACGCATACCCGGTAATCGGAGGTAGTGCTACCCCAACTCTTGTCACCGGGATTGGCATCGATCTAGCCGCCGGCGCAGTGATTGATACGCGCGGGCTTTGGACGAATGCGGAGCTGGACCCTTACGATATCGGCGGCGAAGCTTACGTTAACGGTGGCTCGGTCAGTTTGGTTTCGGATCGTGGCCTCATTCTTAGTACAGGCAGCTTGATTGACGCTTCTTCCGGAGGCGAGCTTTCGCAGACCGGAAAAGTCTCCGGAGGGGCGGCGGGAAATATAACCATAAAAGGCGATCTGATGACCAATAACGTAGAGGCGGTGGTTGTTCATTCACCGGTTGAACTGAATGGCGTCTTACGTTCTTATGGAGCCACGCACGGCGGCGCTCTTACCCTGCAAGGGTACTCATTCTTAATTGCTAACCAGCCAACCGGTCTCCGGAAGAACCAGATCTGGATTGCACCCAGTTTTTTTGGTCAAGGCTTCTCCAGCTACAGCCTGTTCGGCCTCACCGGCGTAACGGTTGCACCGGGGACTCAGATCACACTGACCGAACCGGTTTACCAATTGCCGCCATATAATCGAAACGTGTTTACAAACGTGCCGACTGGCGCCGATCCTTCCGCAGCATTCGGAAGTCCCGTTCTGATGCCGGTCTATCTTCCGAACCTGGCAACCGACGCTTTTACCCAACGTCCCGGCGCCAGCCTCACTCTGGAGGCAGGTGTGAATGACGTGTCCCGGAAAACGGCGTCCGGCAAGGGGGTTTCCGGAGTTACCGTCGGCACTATCACCATGGGAACCGGGTCCGCCATTACGGTGGATCCCGGCCAGTCAGTTATCCTGGCCGGTAACGGTCAAATCACTGTTGACGGTACGATCACAGCCCCGAGCGGTTCAATTCTGATCGGCAACACCCGATCTTTGGGGGGCGGGGAAGCGACATATAATGTCAGAGCTCTATCGATCTGGATCGGGAGTAACAGCAAATTGGATGTTTCCGGTCAAGCGATTACCGCGGTAGGCGAGTTTGGGCGGGTGTTCGGATTTGTGACGGGTGCGGGTTCCATATTCCTGGGCGGATTTGGTACGCCGAGTACGGTAGTTACCGGCAGCGATTTTGGCGAAGCACCCTATCAAGCTCTGGCTCCCAATCTTCCGGTTACGGCGTCGGAGGAAGCGCCCACCGATGCATTCGTGATTGTGCGTCCCGGCGCGCAGTTGGACGCTGCAGGTAGCGCCGCTTTGGTGAACACCAATTTATTGCCAGGAGGCTTCTTGGGAGCAAATACGGTGCTCACAAATTCAAGTCTTACGCCCATAGCGAGCAACGGAGGTGCAATTGCATTCGATTCGTTTACATCGATCTTTCTGGACGGATCGATGAACGCAAAGGGTGGAGGTAATGGCGCATCCGGAGGCTCGCTCACGGTCGCCCTCTTCGCCCCGCACTACGATACGGGATCTTGGGAGGTTCCTCCCGATGACATGATCGATCCAGCTACACTGAATCCGATCTATGGCAACGATCCGGCTCGAACCAACTATCTGGTTCCTGATCGCATGCGCCAGTTGCGAATTATTACCATCGGCTCCAATCCGCAAGACTCGGGATTAAGTTTAAATTTACAGCCGGGTGAACTTGATCCAAAGCTAATCGCCGGGAAAGCATACCTCAGGACACAAATGCTCGCGTCAGCGGGCTTTGCGAGCCTTACTCTAACAGGCGGAGATGGCGTTGTCTTTCAGGGGAATGTGACCTTAAAGATGCCCGAGAGCATCAGTCTGTCTTCAGCATTTCTCGCTGAGACGAAGGTTACGGGGCAGGCTCATATCATTGCGCCCTACGTACTGTTGAACGCGATAGGGGGCAGTAACAGCCTCGCGGGAAGTCTCGGCAGCGGAAATTTAAACGGAACAGTATACGGCCCGGCGCCCCTCGGACCAAAAGATAGTTCGTCGTTCTACCAAGCGTCATTGACAGTTGATGCAGATCTGATCGATTTGGAATCAACCCAATATACCCTTGGATCTCAGCAGCCCAGTAGCAGTACGGCCACGGGTACAGGAGTCCTCCAATTTGGAGCTAGCGTCTCCTACCCGCTTGCTAGCGGATCGACTGCTCAAATCAATTACGCAACATTTCCGCAGATTATTTTGGTGAGCCAAGGCGATATCCGTTTCCTTGCGGGATCAACTGGAGGTGGGACGCTGTCTGCGCCCGGAAATCTAACATTGATCGCTGCGCAGATTTATCCGACAGCGGGCGCTAACTGGCTTGTTGAAGCCGGACAGAATCAAAAGCTTGCCCCCAATTACACCCCGGGCACATCCATCACGATCGGTAGAGTAACCGCTCAAACACCTGCTGTTCCTGATTCTGTGTTCGGTGAACTCACTTTTCAAGCCGTGACGATCAACCAGGGAGGAGTTATCCGAGCTCCATTAGGCGACTTGAACTTTCAAGAAGAATCGATTCAGGGACCAAATGGTCAAAGTATTAGCAGTAACAGCGGTCTCAATTTCTTGCCGGGTAGCATCACCTCAGTGAGCGCTAACGGATTAACCATGCAATATGGCGGTACGACCAACGGATCGGTCTATACCGTGAATGGTAACTCAATAACTTTATACGACCCTCTCACTGGAGTGGCAGTTGGTGCTAGCCCACTTAATGTCGGCGCAAGTTTTCAACTAGGAATCCATATTAACACCACTGGCGCATTGCTGACGGTTGACAAAGGAGCTTTCTTGGATTTATCCGGTGGAGGTAATCTGACGGGAGCCGGCTTCATCTCGGGAGAGGGTGGTTCGGTGGATATTCTTTCAACTCCGATGGTGAACGCGAACCCGATCCTGAATTCCTTCAGTTCCGCTACGAATAGTGTCTACGCAATTGTTCCCGGGTTCCAAGGGTACTCCCCAGTAGCCGGTGGCACCAGCACGCCTTACACCGGAGGGATCCCCTCTATTGGACAGCAAATCACCCTCCCTTCGGGTATCCAGGGTCTCGCGGCGGGAACTTATACTCTGTTGCCGGCGAACTATGCATTGTTGCCCGGAGCTTTCCGGGTCGAGCTCGGCAGCAATTCTTCTTTTACGCAAGCTCCAGTCGTTTCTGTCGGGAACGGTTCCTATCTGGTCCAGACCTATAGCGCCGTAGCGAATACTGGGTTTCACGGGACAACGCCGATTCAAACCATCATTACACCAGGAAGCAAGGTTCGCGACTATTCCGATTACGATGAGGAGAGTTACAGCAGCTTCATTGTCGCCCAGGCCCAACAGTACAGCCGGCCGCGCGCGATGATTCCCGCGGATGCCAGTCTGCTTAGTTTGTCGTTTGGCGTCCCGAATTCTCCAGCCTTAGCGATGCAATTCCAAGGAACCGCCGATTTTGCATCGGCGGATGGAGGGATTTCCGGCCGACTCGATGTCAGCGGAGCAAATAGCCTCGAAATACTGGGGCCTGGAAGTGCTCCTACCCCCGGATGGGCAGGAATCTCGGTAGCGGCGACGGATATTAATGCAGTCGGAGCACCCAATGTATTCATTGGAGGGATTCTTGATCCGATATCGAGCTTGATATTAGCTTTTTCTGGCAATCAGAGCTCGATTGTTCTGAGAGAAGGCGCCGTGCTTACTGGTGCTCAAGTTGATTTGATTTGTGGGAGCCAGAACCAGATTACGATCGAAGCCGGCGCGGGAATCGATACGTTAGGTTGGGGCGCTCCAAATGTCGGTTCCTCTCAAGGGTACTTGTTTACTAACTCCGTTCCCATTACAGGTAGCGCGCCGAGCATTTCTTCGGTAGTTGTGGTTTCTAATGGTTACGTGGATATCGCACCTGGCCAAGGAGCGGGTAACGGAAATACTCAAATCGGTATTCAAGTCGATAGCGGCGCATCGCTTTATTCGGAAGGCTCGATCGGGTTTGCTACACCGGGCAACCTGGCGCTAGGCACCGGAGTCAGTTACGGTGCGCGCTATATCGATTTCTCGGTCCAATCTGTCAATATCGGTAGTCAATCGGCGTTGAACAACGCGCAGGCGCAAGGAACTTTGCCACCCGGACTAATCCTGACTCAAGATTTGCTGAGTAGCCTCTTGCGGGGAAATCCGGCGATTGGCGCTCCGGCCCTGCAAATGCTGACCTTAGCCGCGTCGCAGTCGATCAATTTTTATGGCTCCGCAAATTTGACCACGATCGATCCGGCAACCGGCAAATCGGGTCTTCAGGAGCTGGTTTTCGACACGCCGGCTGTTTACGGAGCGGGAGCTTCAGGGGACACCGCCACGATCACGACCGGAACCCTGATCTGGAATGGGCTCGGCCAAGTTGTGACTCAGTCAACTGCTTCTGGTTCTAGTGTGTCGGTGATAGCCGATACGCCGCCCGGTCAGGTGATCGTCAATGGCCCAGGCACGGGTAGCGGAACGCTCAACATTGTCGCCAATCAAATTATCTTCGGCTATGCGCCGACGGATCAGCCGCAAAACAATACCTCGTTGTCTCGTTTGGCTCTTGGATTTTCAACCGTCAATCTCACGGCGACACAAGAAATTTCCGCGAACAACAAAGGAACACTTTCCGTCTACCAAACTCAAGCCGGCGCCAATTACAGAGGCGGTAATCTGAATCTGATCACTCCGCTTCTGACCGGCGACTCGGGGTCGGTTATGAATTATAAGACCGGCGGAGCGCTTACCCTCAGTTCACCGCTTGGTATTTCACCCTCTACAACGATGCCCAATTCGCTGGGTGCGGAGATTAATCTTTCAGCCAGCTCGATCTCAGTCTCGACCTCAATCATGGCCGGCACCGGTAAAGTCACACTTACGGCGAACGGCAACATCGATCTCTTGTCCGGCTCGCAGATCAACGTGGCCGGACAGGTGGTTCCGATGTTCGATCAAAATGTCGCCAGCTGGGGAGGCAATGTCGCGCTCGAAAGCACACAAGGTAGTGTCATCCAATCAGCCGGATCGGCTATCAATGTGTCGGCTATCGGCAACGACGCCGGTACGTTGCAGATCACGGCCACTACCGGTCAAGTCCAAGTCGCTGGCATTTTACTAGGCTCAACAACCGGGAATTTCAACGCCGGTTCGTTCAATGTCCGAGCTCAGACCATCGGCGATTTTGCGGCTCTAAATGCTCTACTCGACACTGGCGGATTCTATTATTCCCGAATTTTCGACATAAAGCAGGGGGACCTGACGATCGCTGCCGGTACCACGATCCGCGCTCACGATGTGGAGATCTCCATCGATAACGGGAGCCTGACCGTGGCAGGTACCATCGATGCCAGCGGCGCAACGCCGGGTACCATCCGATTATCCGCCGGTAATAACCTTGAGCTAACCTCGACTGCGGTACTCGATGTCCACAACACCGTTCTTCAGGTAGACAGTTATGGCCAACCGATTGATGCGGAAAATCGCGGCACAATCGAGCTCACAGTCGCCGATGGCAATAACACCTCCACAGCCAATTTAAACAACGGCCAAGGCAGCCTCTTGTTGGATCCCGGTGCGACCATTAATATGAGCTCACCCGACGGAGTCGCTCGCGGCGATCTGGAATTGAATGTGCCTCGGACCGGTGTCAGCTCAGGAAATGTCCGGATTCAAGCAAGCGGACCGTTCAATATCACGGGCGCACAGACAATTGCGGTAAACGCTTTCTGGACCTACGCGCCAGCGGACGGAATTATCACGCAGATCAACCTGAATTCTTCCGGCAGTCCGATCGATCCGTCTGGGATCGGGCTGGACCAGATTAACATTGATAGCAATAACTTTATCTCCAATGCCGTAGTCAACGGAGCTTTGAACTCCACGTTGAGGGGTGAGCTCGCCGGGTTGATCGCCTATAGCCAGGCGTTTCATTTCCGGCCGGGTGTCGAAATCGTCAGTGCAACCCCCAACGGGAACCTGACGGTAGAAGGTGACCTGGATTTGTCACTCTATCGCTATCCAAGCGTGAATCCGAATTCGCAGATGACCGGTAGTGTATACGGTTCCGGTGAACCCGGCGTACTGGTCTTGCGGGCGGGCGGTAATCTTAATATTTACGGCAGCATTAACGACGGATTCGGCACTTCGACCCCGATCAAGACGCCGGATGACAATGGCTGGGTTTTGTTTGGCGGCAACACGAGCGGTCAATCCTCGTCAACTCCGCTTGCTTACAACTTAGTGGCGAACATGGATATCTACCTGGCGCCATCGGACTCGTTTGGTAACAACACGGTGTTTCCGAACACTAGTATCACGTTGAACTATGCGATCACGATCGCCGGGGCGACGGTGGGTCCGGTGGGGTTCGTTACACCCGCAGCAATTACGGACAGTTCGGGCAAAGTCCTATTCACGGCGGGCGAAGTTGTTCCTCCCAATACGGTCTTTCCGAGCAATACGATTATCCCTGCGGGAATCAATCTCTCATTATTCAGTTCGTCTTTGTCGTTGGCCAGCAATCTCACATTGCAGCCAGGAGACGTGATTCCAGCCGGCACGTTTCTTGCGTTTGACGCAAATCATGAACAAGTTCAGCAAGGTGCGAATGGGAATCTTTATATCAATCTGCGCCCAGTAAATAGCTCCGGCGTCCAGGGCGTCAACTTTGCCGTTCAACCGATGCTTCCGCCGGGTGATCTTTCCTGGTCGATCCGCTTGGTTGCGGGCGCCGACACATCCGCTTCCGACACCCGTGCCTTGATCCCTGCCAGCCAGTTGGCGTTGATGGCGACCACCTCTAACCCGAATCCCGGTAGCCTGACGCTTAGCGATCTGCACTACATGGATCCGCAAAACTTTTCTCAAATGGAGAATTTCAGTGTCTTGCGAACCGGAACGGGAAATTTGGATCTGCTCGCAGGAGGTAGTTTTTCCGAGGCATCGGTTTATGGGATTTACACGGCTGGGACACAGAGTCCGGGGGTCACGGCTTCTTTTAATTTGGGTCGGGACGGGCTAGCCGGGGATGGTACTATTACCGGAAATTCCACGTACAATCAGATAGCAGACACTATCGCAAATGGCGGTGCTTATCAGGCCAACTATCCCCAGAATGGCGGCAATCTGTTACTCGCTGCGCAAGGAGACGTTACTGGCTTTACGACTCTCAATAGTAGTAGCAATCTGCCAAGCGCGATGGTCGGCTATTGGCTTTGGCGTCAAGGTGGCGCAGAGATCAATCAACAGACCGCTTGGTGGATTAACTTCGGCACTTACGCATACGATGTAAACACTAGCGGTCCGGTGCTAATCGGCTTCACCGGGATTGGAACTTTGGGTGGAGGCAATGTGACCATCGATGCAGAACGAAATGCTGGGGTCACTATCCCTTCTTTCTCGGGGGCTCAATCCGGAAGCTTGGTCGTCGCCGTCGGTTCGACCGGTCGAGTTCAAAACGGTGTGTTAGTTCAAACCGGCGGAGGAAATGTGACTATCGATGTTGGTGAGGGGCTTAATCCTGCTTTGTTTCAAACCGGAGCACCGAATGTAGTTATCGGCGGTGAGTTCGTCGATGTGAGAGGCAATATAACGATCAAAGCGGGTTCAATCGGCGGAATGTATCTCTCTTACGGTGGCGCCGCTGTGGACGACCCGCGCGCGATCAACCCTTTCGAGGCTGGTCTACTCAATACATCACTGGGTTCTAATGATGTCTATGGCGGGCCAATTCTTATACCAGGAGACTCTTCGATCACCATTCAGTCCCGCGGTGACTTGGTTGTCAGTGCTGCCGGTGATCCCGGTCGCGTTCCGGACTCCAACGCTACGAATGCGACCACAGCTAGTAGTTGGACTTTGGATCCGTCGGTGAACGGAGAGGGTTACACCTGGTTTTCTCTTTGGACTCACTCGACGTCGATTAACCTATACTCTGCGGGAGGGAACCTTTCGCCTATAGTATCGGGAGAACCGCAGCAAGATGATTCCTCAGAGCCGGGAACAGGTGCTACCATCTATCCGCCTTCGCTGACTGCGATTGCGATTTCCGGAAGTGCCTATCTTCCAAGCGCGCAGGTATTAGAACTTGCTCCAGCCCCGAACGGTCAATTTGAACTATTAGCTGGGAAATCGATCTATGGGAATCCAGCCTATACACAAGGCATAACCTCAGTACCGCTGCCGTTCCAAATCGATATCTCTGGCGCGGACTCAAGCCAACTTCCCAATCCTTTCAACCCTGCATGGTATCTGTACCCTCAGGCGAATACCAACCTGCAAAGCGTTGGAGTAGGTGGTCCTGGTACCGCCAACCAGGGGATCTACGCAACGACCGGCAATGCCAGCCCGAACGGCACTGCAAATTGGCCCGCTAATGCTGCAGCTGGACAGGCTTACCAAGGACCGGACGCTCTATTTGCTTTTGAAGCAGATTCGGCAACGGGAGTACTCCACGCTAATGATCCTAATCCGGCTCTGATCTACGCGGTCACCGGTGATATCGTTGACCTGGGTTTTGGCCAAATATTTAATGCCGCTACCTTCCAGAGTTCTAATGGAGGATTTCTACCCTGGTACATCATGGCCAAAGCAGCCCAGATTCGAGCTGGCCGCGATATCGTCAACTTTGACCAGCCGTCTAGTGGGGCGCAATCACTCACAACGAACCAGCCAAATTATATTCTCAACAATTCTCCGTCTGACGTTTCCGTGATCTCTGCTGGCAGAGATATTCTTTTCGCGAATGTCGATATTTACGGACCGGGGAACCTGGAAGTGAGTGCTGGTCGGAACATTGTCCAAGCTGGCCAGGAGAATAGTATAAACCAATCCGGCCAGACGATTAGTTTAGTAGTCGAGGGGGTTCTCGATTCCAAAGGGCTGCTGGGAAATGCCAGAGCCCAAAATCCTAATGAGGGAGCTGGTATTATCGCTTTGGTTGGCGTCGGCTCCGATGGCCCGGATTGGAGTGCTTTTGAAAATCTTTACCTCAATCCCGCCAATCTTGCTAGTTCCTCGGAGCTACTTGTCGATCAACCCGGTAAAGTCGTTCAGACGTATCAGGACGAGCTTTATACCTGGCTACAGCAAAATTATCATTATACCGGATCGGAAGCCGATGAGCTCGCTTACTTCGAATCGCTGCCGGTACCGCAGCAGAGCGTTTTCCTTCTTAATAAAGTTTATTTCCCTGAGCTAACTGATACCGCCGCCGAATACAACGTTTCAACCAGCCGATTCTATCATACCTACGTTCGCGGAGAAGAAGCCATTCGCACACTGTTCCCTACCGTCGGCCCGAACGGTCAATCGATCAGCTATAACGGATCGCTGACTATGTACAGTCAGGCCAATCCTCTTTACGTTTCTGGCGGCGGCAATGGACCCGCTGCTTACGATAGCTCGATGCTCACCGAGTTCGGTGGCGGCATCACCGTTGTCGATCCAGGCGGACGAGTCTTAGTCGGCGCGGAAGGAGTTACCCCGGGTTCGACGGCCGGCATACTGACCGAAGGTTCCGGTGACATCAATATCTATTCCGAAGGCAGCGTTCTGTTGGGATTAGCTAGAATCCTAACGACGTTCGGCGGGAACATCGTGATCTGGTCACAGAACGGGGACATCAACGCCGGTAAAGGTTCCAAGGGAACCGTCATTTTCGCGCCGGTCGGTGTCAGCTATGATGAATTTGCGAATCTGACCCTGTCGCCAGCCGCACCCAGTTCTGGTGCGGGGATTGGCACTCTTCAACCGATTCCCGATGTACCGCCCGGCGACGTCAATCTCGCCGCGCCCAACGGTAGTATAGATCTTGGTGAAGCCGGTATCCGTGCTTCCGGTAATGCAAACCTCGCAGCAAGAACGATTATTAACGCCGCGAATATCAGCGTTGCCGGTAAGGTCACTGGTATCCCGACGGTCGTAGGTCCTAACGTCGCTGCCGTGACCGCAGCAAATAACGTCGCCGGTTCCACGAATAACGTCGCCAACCAATTCGCCAGACCGTCACCAACCCCCAGTTCGGAGGTCGGTCAGTCGGTTATTATCGTGGAGGTTTTGGGGTACGGGGGCGGGGATTGAGGGGAGGCCCGCCCTGAGCAAGCCTAAGGCGCGTCGAAGGGGCCCAATCGTCCTCGTACTCGTCGTCGTCCTCGTCCTCGATACGTGCCGAGATGTGATTGGTGATAGGTGAAACGTGAAACGTGGGAGAACCTACCCCTGGGCAAGAGTAAACTTCAGAGATTAACTGAGGCAGTTGGTAAACGCTGCAGCCAGGTTAATCACCTCGTACTAAAGATCTCGTGAAGTTCCTGCGGAACGAATAATCTCGGTAGACTTAGATCTGAACCTGGCGGCGCGCCTCTTCTCACGTCGCGCTGGCGACGCGCTATAGACATGTTATTGTACTGTTTCATGAGTACCCTGCACGAAATCGAGGCTGCGGCGGATGCACTCCCGCGCGAGCAAAAGGAGGAGCTCTTAGCGTTCCTGGCGGCGAGTCTCGGTCGGAGTGTTTCCAGCATGCCCCTGCAAGCTCAGGCTTCAGAACGTCGTGCGGGTCTCCATCCAGGTGTATGGGAAGTGGCCCAAGATTTTGATTCGCCGATAGCCGATGAATTTTGGCTTGGCCGAGACGCGTGAAGCTCCTCTTGGATACGCACGCGTTCATTTGGTGGGACGGTGATCCGTCGAAGCTGTCCGACCAAGCTCTGGAAGCGTGCCGCTCACCAGCCAACAGTCTGCATTTGAGTCTCGAGAGCGTCTGGGAGATGCAAATAAAACTAGACCTTGGCAAGCTAACTCTACGTATGTCGCTAGCCGATGTAATCCGGGATCAGCGGCACAGTGGCCTATTGCTCGAGCCTGTGGTCCTAGAAGATATTCTTGCCCTTTCCGCACTTCCTACATTTCACCGTGATCCGTTCGATCGCTTGATAATAGCCCAGACAAATCGCGGCGGGTTTCATCTCGTGACGCAAGATCCTGAGATGCGCCGCTACCCCGTTTCGCTACTATGGTAGAGACCGGCGTGGGGGCCGATTGATGAGACGAAGAGGCACGGTTCGTCAAGAGTCTTAGGACACGGCCCCTGGGTCCAGCTCCGTAGGAGCGAAATCTTTATAGCCATCTACACACGAAAAGCTCCGTAGGAGCGGCATCGAAGGCCTTCTTGGTTACCGCGAACCGTTCTTCTCTGCCAGGTTTTCGCCCCTACTGAGCTGGCCTCTTCTTTTGTCCCGCGAGTTAAGAAGATTTGACTCCTATGGAGCCGTTTTTCAACTGCCTGCTACTACGCTACAAATAGATAACAAAACACCAGCGCGGCAGAAAGCCGCGCTGTCTTCTCTGAATCGATCACTGTCTAAAGAGTCTACCGATCAAGGCACATTCGGAGGCGTACCGCCGGACAGGATTTTCGTACCGTCGCCTTCGCGGTGAATCTTCATCCCGTAAATCGGCACACCAGAAACCAACGAGTTAGCGGCGATGTAGCTTTCTAGTTGTTG
>Ga0213878_10000609_pt1 | contig 13156 bp, 14 predicted proteins | sample VelepicoBEBS_R02_FD_161053 | JGI IMG/M metagenome (GOLD analysis project Ga0213878, IMG submission 161053) | Vellozia epidendroides bulk soil microbial communities from rupestrian grasslands, the National Park of Serra do Cipo, Brazil - BS_R02 | ecosystem: Environmental > Terrestrial > Soil >... | reverse complement strand
ACTACGCTGCGTTGCTCGCGGGAGCCGAGGATCTTCGCCTGTTGAACGACTGCTCTAGGATCCTCGTTGAAGCGGTAGCCGTGGCAGCTTGGGCAGGTCGCAACTCGTCTGGTCACAATCGAATCACACCCCTCACAAACCTTGTACAGGTGCGGCTCCTCAGCGATTTTCGCCGCCTTAGCTGCTCGCTCAGTGAGAGACATGATCCAGTTTCGTCTGATTTGGCGCAGATGCACGGGCAATTTTCCTCTTGAAGGTAAATTCACGCAGCCTGGACCGCTCACAAATCCTTAGAGATTTGTGAACGATCCAGGCTTTTGGGTGATTTTTTGCGGGCTAAGCTTCCAAATACCGACGCGGCACGAGATAGTTCTGCACATAATCGGCTACTGCCTGCTCAAGGCTAAACTTGGGACCGCGATACCCGGTTGCTTTGAGTTTTTCGATGTTGGCTTCTGTAAAGTATTGGTATTTGTCGCGGATGGCCTCTGGCATTTCGATAAATTCAATCTGCGTGGGCAATGAAAGGGCTGCGAAAACTGCGTTTGCAAGATCGACCCAGGTACGCGCTTTTCCTGAACCGAGGTTAAAAACACCGTTAGCGCTCCGGGTAACAGCGAGATGAATAGTCATATCGACGGCGTCTTTTATGTACAAAAAATCCCGCTTCTGCTCGCCGTCTTTGAACATAGATCGGTAACTTTTGAAGAGCCGAATCTTGCCGGTTTCGCGCACCTGGTCGTATGCCTTATTAACGAGGCTTCGCATTTCTCCTTTATGCCACTCGTTTGGTCCATAAACGTTAAAATACTTGAGGCCCACGATATTTGAGAAGAGGCCGCGCTGTTTCGCGTGGCGATCGAATAAATGCTTCGAATAGCCGTAGGCATTCAGCGGACGCAACAACTCTAGCTTCGCTTCGTCGTCGATCATGCCGTTGGATCCATCGCCATACGTTGCGGCGGAGGAAGCATAAACGAAACGAGCACCGCGAGACACAGCCCAATCGCACAGGATCTTCGTGTACCGATAGTTGTTCTCCATCAAATACCCCGTGTCTCTTTCGGTCGTGGCCGAACACGCTCCGAGATGAAATACCCACCGAATCTCGCGTAGGGCCGGGCTGTCGGCCTCTGCATATTCGATGAGAGTTGCCGACGAGAAGTAGTCTTCGAATTCCAATGGAGCAAGGTTCAGCCATTTGTCATCTTCGCCGAGTTGGTCGCAGACGAGGATATTTCGGAATCCAAGCCGATTCAGGGCCCAGATCAGGCCGCTCCCGATGAAGCCCGCTCCGCCCGTGACCAGTATCTTGCCGTTTTCTAATTCATTCACGATTTGAAATCTCGAGCCAGTGGACGTTGATTGCGCAATAAAATAATTCTGGATGCCTAAAGGTCGCCGAAGAGTTCTGATGCTGGGAGCGGTCTTCTGCGGGGGATTACTTGCGGGAGTCGTATTGGTCTACTTTTTTCAAGCTAGACCACAGCCGGCTCCTGACACTTCTAAACTTGAAGACCTGTTACACAACACAGCGCAATCCGCGATCGCGCTACCGCCGCTTGCGGACGCTGAAGTGGAGTTGACGATAGACCGAGCGAAACTCGACGAGGAAATCGAGCGAATTAAAACGTTGGCGGCTAAGTTCGGAGGAACGGCAGTTCAAGGGGCGGGGGATAATAGTGGGACAGAGGTTTTGGCTCAGGTCTCGCCGAAATTTACGAGTCAATTTTTAGACGCGGTCAAACATCCCGAAAAGGAACCTGCGGCTAACCTGGAGTCCCAAGGCAGCCAAACTGCGCTGGTTCAAGTGAGGTTGAAATTTCAAGGATTGCGATCCGCAGATGGCGCCTAAGATCCTCGTTACCTTTGCGCTCAGGCCCGAGGGTCTATCGTTCGAGAGAAAGCTTACGCGGCGCGCGATCAAACATGGTTTGACAGTGGGCCAACTGGGTGGCCGTGAAATAGCGGTTTTTCCCTTGGGAGTTGGCGTCAGGAACAAGGAGGGATTCAGAAGTGCCGTGGGCGAACTGAATCCCGAGTTCGTCGTCAATTCCGGATTTGCAGGTGCTGTGCGCACCCTTCTGGAGCCCGGCGATTTTGTCCTGGCTAGTGACTGCAGTACACCGGAATTGTCGACTCGGCTTCTGACAAATGGTCTGTTTGAGGCGCAGGGGCGCTTCGCTTCCGTCGATGAAGTCGCCGACGCAGCCATCAAGGAGCGGATCAATTTGCAAGGGGACGTCGTCGCAGTCGATATGGAGTCGGCTCAAATGGCCGCGCTTTGCGCCGATCTGGCCGTTCCGTGTTTGAGTGCCAAAATGATCTCCGATCGGTACGACGAGTCCATCCCGGATTTATTCCTGGGCAGGGCGGCTCGGCGGATCGAAGATCTTACCGACGCGATCTGGTTTGCGAGCCGCATGTTGGTGTTGCGGAGCAATTTGGCCGATCGGTTGGTCGTCCTGATCCGTAGCCTGAGCGGCGAAAATCAGGAGTTCAGGAGTTCAGGAGTCAGGAGTTACAGGAGTTCAGGAGTCCGTACGGGGCCTCGGTCGCACCCAACGCAATAAGTGGGTCGCTATCGCGAAAGAAATCTCCCCCGAATCAAATGCAAAAGGTCGCTAGCTAGGCTCTTACGGTGGCGCCTGGTGCCTTCTGAACTCCTGAACTCCTGACTCCTGAACTCCTGATTAGTAAATTCACTTTCAGAAATATTAAATCGTTTGTAATGATTGTTACTTCCATGCGTGAATTTACACGGATCGAGCCGGCTACCATCGAGGATCTTCCGCTGCTTACGGAGTTGCTGATGGATCTTTTTGGGCAGGAGCCGGATTTTCGCCCGAACTATAACAACCAGATGCGTGGTCTTCGCCTGATTCTGGAGCAACCAAGCCGAGGGCGTATCTTCGTTCTGCGCAGTGCGAATAAGATCATTGGGATGATAAACCTGCTGTTTACAATCAGCACTGCTGAAGGAGGTTTTGTCATCGTCCTTGAGGATCTGATCGTTACCAAGGAATTCCGCGGCCAGGGGATGGGCAGCGGACTTTTGAAGTACGCCATGGAATATGCAAAGGAGAAAAGCTTTCTTCGCATCACGCTTTTGACGGATCGGATGAGCGAGGGCTCGCTGGCTTTTTTTGAGAAGCATGGATTTCAACGGTCCGACATGATACCGATGCGCCTTTACCTGGGCGCAGCTGCCGAACTTCGGTTACCACGCATCAAATAGTTGTTATGCAGGGTTTTGCCGACCTTGGTATTGCTAAAGTTGACGTGGGCCGTCTGGAGAGGCGGGGCTTTCCAGAAGCGGTATTTGCAGAGGGTAAAAGCCCGGCTGATCTCACCAAGATCCTCGAGAAACTGGTGGAAGCAAATGGAGTGGCGTTGGCGACGCGAGCCAAACGCAACCAATACAAGAATGTGGTCCGGGCGATTCCGGATGCTCGGTTCGAAGCCATCGGGCGATGTATCGTTGTTGAGCGGAGACCTTTGCCACGGCTTCCTCACAAGATCGCGGTCGTGAGCGCCGGAACGACCGATCGGCCGGTTGTCGAAGAGGCGCGAGTTACCCTTGAGCTGTTCGGGAACAGCGTCCAGATTATCCAGGACGTTGGCGTCGCGGGGATACATCGCACGCTTGCGGCCCAGCGACTGATCGATCCTTGTTCGGTCGTTATTGTTGTCGCCGGAATGGAGGGCGCTTTACCCAGCGTGATCGCTGGTCTCGTGAACAAACCAGTGATAGCTGTCCCCACGAGCGTAGGGTACGGCGCCAGCTTTGGCGGCATCGCGGCCTTACTCGGTATGTTGAACAGTTGCGCCAGTGGCGTGACGGTCGTCAACATCGATAACGGCTTCGGGGCTGCCTATGCGGCCTCAATGATCAACCGGCAAATCGGCATGCCGTGTCCGTAGGGTTGGTAGGGCGAGGCCGCGGGTAGGGCGAGGCTCGCATAAGCGTTAAGCGCAAAGTAAGCGAAGCGTCCCGCTTTGCATTCTTCGGAACTAAGCTAACCGGGGCGGTTCGCCCACGTTGTGCCGCGTCACGCGCCCCGGCTCGGGCGGCCGCCGTCGTTCCGCGGACGCGGAACTATGGCGCCCCTGCGAGTCCGACGTAGCAAAGGGTAACAGGGGCGGAGTCGGAAGCCTCGCCCTACCGCCTCGCCACTCCTTACCGCGGAATCCAATCATCGTGAGCCTCGATGAGTGCGTCCACAAGTTCCCAGATTTGGTCCAATTCCAGCTCGGCTCCGGTGTGTGGATCCAGCATCGCTGCATGGTAAATATGTTCGCGTTTTCCGGTCACGACTGCTTCAACCGTTAGCGCCTGGACATTAACGTTGGTCTGAATCAAAGCAGCCAGCTGCAGCGGTAGGCGGCCGACCCTCATGGGTTGAATGCCGTTCTTGTCGACCAGGCACGGCACCTCGACACAACAATCGGAAGGCAAATTGTCGATCAGGAGGTCGTTTTTGACGTTGCCGTAAACGACCCGCGGAACGCCTGTTTCGAGGCTGTGAATGATCGATGAGCCATATTCGACGCTTCGCTCGATCGCTAAGGACCCTGTCTCACTCTCCAAACGCTTGCGCAGCTCGTTCCACTTTGCGATTTGCGATTCGCACCGGCGCGGGTATTCATCGAGGGGGATATTGAACTTTTCAATCAGATGTGGCCGATCGTGTTTGATGTACCATGGAACGTATTCCGAAAAGTGTTCGCTGGACTCGGTCACAAAATAACCAAGTCTGGAGAAGATATCATACCGGACGCGATTCGTTTCCGGCACCCGACCTTCAGCGATCACCCTTCTGATCTGCGGGTACAGGTCAACGCCGTCTCGCTCGAACTTCAGGTAGAACGCAACATGGTTAATTCCGGCGACCAGATAGTTGATCTCTTCAACGGGAATACCGAGATCGGTCGCAAGCTCGTGCGCGGTATGTGGAACGCTATGGCAGAGGCCGATCGTGCGGATGCGCGTTGCTCTGGATAGTGCCCAACAGTTCATGGCCATCGGGTTGACGTAGTTGAGGTGGACTACATCGGGGCATAAGCGCTCCATGTCCTTACACATTCCAATCAGGACGGGAGCAGTTCTCAACGCGCGCATAATCCCCCCGATTCCCAGGGTGTCGCCGATCGTTTGGCGCAACCCGAAGCGCTTAGGAATTTCAAAATCGGTGACTGTACAGGGTCGGTATCCACCGACCTGGATCATATTGATGGCGTAACTAGCTCCGTCGAAAGCTGTCTCCCGGTCGGTTGTGGCTTCGATCGCAGCGGGGGCGGCCAGCGTTTGAGCGATTCGGCGCGCAACACTTTCCGAGGTCCTCAGCCGCTCTTGGTCGATGTCGAACAGGCAGATCGCCGAATCGGCGAGCTCCGGAAACGAGAGAATGTCTCCCAAAAGATTCTTTGCAAACACGGTACTGCCCGCGCCAATAAAAGTGATTTTTCGTTTCGCTGTTTTCACTGCAGAAGATGGTTTGAACTTTCCGCGGCCGTTCACAACTAATGTTTGGCCTCTGCTACCTCATGCTTCTCGGGCCGGCCGTGCACGGCATGATCATGAAACACTTGTCGGATGATTTCTTCAATCGGTTCCTCCTCGACGCTGAAATCATGCACTTCGCAGTTCGAAAGAATCACCCGGCAGACTTCCGTGACTTTGTCACGCTGAATTTTCAGCTTCACGGAAGTGGCCGTCCGCTCGATGACTTCCCCAAGATCGAAGGTACAGGACGGTGCTTTGGCGAAGGTGAACTGCAACAGTTTGTATCCGGCAAAATTCTCGATGATTTCAGCTAATTCCCCATCAAAGAAAACCTGCCCATGATCTATGATGATCACTCGCCTGCAGAGTTCTTCTATATCCTGCATGTAGTGGCTTGTGAGCACGGTAGAAATGCGGTTCTCTTCGCTGTAAAAGCGCAAAAAATCGCGGACCTTCTTTTGGCTGACCACATCCAGGCCGATGGTTGGCTCGTCAAGAAACAGGACCTTCGGTCCGTGCATCAGGGCGGCGATCAACTCCATCTTCATCCGCTCACCGAGACTGAGTTCGCGGACCATAACACTCAACTTGTCGCGCACGTCCAGGAGATCGACCAGTTCGTCTACTACCTGGTGAAATCTGGTGTCATCGATCTCATAAATTGCCCGATTCAGCTCAAGTGATTCACGGGCAGGCAAGTCCCACCACAACGAATTCTTTTGGCCAAGCACGAGACTGAACTGGCGCTTGAACTGCGCCTTTCGTTCCCACGGAATATAGCCCAGCACGCGTGCACTTCCGGCGGTGGGAAACAGGAGGCCGGCCAGCATTTTGAGCACGGTTGTTTTGCCCGCGCCGTTCGGGCCCAGGAAGCCGACGAATTCGCCCTCTTCGATCTCGAAGGAGACATTTTTCGCGGCGTGAATTTCGTCGTACTGTCTCACAACGAGACCCTTTAGAGCACCAACCAAGCCCTCGCCCTTTTTGTAGGTGCGATAAACCTTCGACAGGTTCTCGGCGGCGATAGAGATACCCATGGCCGAACAATCGGTTGGAAGCCTTGGCTACGCAACGTTCGCCGCGGTCTCGGGTAGGGATGCGCTCGTGCGTGTCCGGGCGAGCGCGTTTCTAGTCATGTGGACAGGCTACCACGGACGCGCGGGAGCGCGTCCCTACCACGCGTTCGCGTCGTTACGCCGCTGTTTTCGGATTCCTTTTTGGGGCGATTTTCAAAAACGGCCTGATCTTCTCAACGGCTGCCTCCGCGTTAAGGCCGTGCTTTTTTCTTAAAACCGGGATGGTGCCATGCTCGATAAATTGATCGGGCCAGCCGACCCGCACGACTGGTGTCGTGATTCTGGCGTCTGCAAGGTGCTCAATAATCGCGCATCCAAAGCCATTGTGGAGGACGTGATCTTCGAACGTACAGATTACATCGACACATCGCGCAAAGAACTCCAGCGTGCCGGTGTCTATCGGTTTGATCCACCGCGGGTTGATCAATGCAACCGAAATGCCTTCGGATTCTAAAATTTCTGCAGTCTCCTTGGCCATGGCGAACATATTTCCCAGCCCGAAGAGTGCGACATCGCGACCATGTTGAACGACTTCGGCTTTGCCTATCTCCAGCAGTTTAGGCTGTGGTTTCGGTTTAGCGCCCGGGCCTGCGCCGCGCGGGTATCGGATCGCGATTGGACCGTGATGATAATTCACCATGGTCCACAGCATGTCGACAAACTCCTCTTCGTCCTTCGGTTGCATGTGTACCATGTTGGGTATGTGCCGGAGATACCCAATGTCAAAAAGACCATGGTGAGTCGGACCATCGTCACCTGATAGGCCGGCTCGGTCCATGCAAAGCGCGACGTTCAAGTTCTGCAACGCGATGTCGTGGATCAGCATGTCATAAGCTCGCTGCATGAATGTCGAATAGATCGTTAGGAACGGTTTGAATCCCTCAGTCGCGAGACCGCCGGCAAACAGGGAAGCGTGTTCTTCTGCGATCCCGACGTCGAAGTATTGTTCCGGGTGCTTTGCGGCAAAGTGGAACAGCCCCGTGCCCGACGGCATGGCGGCGGTTATCGCCATGATCTTGTTGTTCTGATCTGCGAACTTTGCCAACGTCTGACCCAATAACTCTGAGTAGGTCGGAGTCGGTGCAGCCGCGGTTTCACCTGTTTCGAGTTTGAATTTTGCGAGGCCGTGGAATTTGTCCGGCTTAGCGATTGCCGGAGCATAGCCTTTTCCCTTCTGGGTGATGATGTGCAGCAACACCGGTTCGTTCTGCCTTTTCAAGAATTCAAATGTTTGAATCAGCAACGGAATATCGTGTCCATCAATCGGTCCGTAGTAGCGCAGACCAAGATCCTCGAAGACTACGCTCGGCAGAACGAGATGTTTAACGCCCTCTTCCACCTTATGCGCTAATTGCTGAGCGACCCTGCCGCCGATCATCTCGACGAACTTCGCAGCCTTTTCGTGCAAGTGGCTGTAGGTGTCGCTGGTCACCAGCTTGTTCAAATAGTTGGCGATCGCTCCGACATTTTTCGCGATTGACCATTCGTTGTCGTTCAGGACGACGATGAACCGTTTGGTGTTATCGGCTACATTGTTCAACGCTTCGTAACTTGTTCCGCACGTAAATGCGGCGTCCCCGGCGACAACTACAACGTTTTCCTTGCCGCCTCTTCGATCCCGGGCGACCGCCATCCCCAGTGCCGCGGAGAGTGCGGTACCGGCATGCCCGGCCCCGTAACAGTCGTGTTCGCTTTCGGTCCGGAGCAAGAATCCGTTCAGGCCTTGGTATTGCCGGATCGTATTAAAGCGAGCTCGTCGTCCAGTTAAAAGCTTATGGACATATCCCTGGTGGCTGACATCAAAGACAAGTTTGTCTTTCGGCGTATTGAAAACGTGGTGCAACGCAATGGTCAGCTCTACCACGCCAAGGTTTGGCCCGAGATGACCACCTGTTTGCGAAAGAACCGTGATGAGTTCCTCTCGGATCTCCTGCGCGAGCTGAGGGAGCTTTCCTTCTTCAAGCCGTTTTAGATCTGACGGCGAATTTATGGCATCCAGAATCCGTCCTGCAGACGGCGATTTAAAAGAGTCTAATTTCTTCATTCTTGATGTTCTTTGAGTCCTTCAACGAATCTTGAGCGCTCTCAGCGTTCCCCGACTGGGGCTTTCCATTGGCATTACGACTCAGGGTTTCAATTCGTTGTTCCGCACCAGCGAGTTGTTGGCTGCAAACGCCCACCAGCCGGATCCCTTCCTCATAACGCACTAGCAACTCTTCGAGCGGTAATTTGGAAGATTCCATCTCTGCGACGATCTTTTCTAATCTTTCCACCGCCGCCTCGAAGGAGATTTCCATTGGTATCGGCTCGACTTTCGGCATGAGTAAGTTTCGCACCTTAAACGGAGGCAAAAAGAAAGCCAATAACTTTCGCATTGGCACTTAGCCGCCAAAATCGCCGACTTTTACGCTAATTTTACGACGCCGCAAGCGATAATTTGATGGGAAACGGACAGAGGTTGCATCGCTCACAACGCGACGCGGTCGCAACAAGGCCAAGGTGAAACTTGGCCCTACCGAATCGTTTGGTAGGGACGCGCTTCGTCGCGTCCTGGAGATTTGTGAGCGATGCAGGCTAATCGCTGCCCCTGGCCCGCAGTGAATCTTCTCGGGTCGCAGGAGCAAAGAGCGGCAGCTTTTGTTGCAAAAAAGTGGGGTGATCGGCCGCTGTGACCGTAACGGTGACCTCTTTGCCATCCCGGAGAACAGTGATTGGTACATCCTGGTCGGCGGTCAGAAAAAACGAGGCGTTGACGACGTCAGGCGGAGAATGAACTTCGCGGGAGCCAATCCGCAACAAGATGTCGCCGGGTTGCAACCCTGAATCAGCGCCCGGCGATCCTTCAGCGAAGCTCTGTATCACGGCGGTCGAGTTATGCACCGGTTCTTCCGTCTCGGTCACGTTGACTCCAACCCAGCCTGGTCTCACGTCTCCAAACCGAACATAGTCCGTTCGGACCTTTTCGGCAGCCTTCATCGGGAGTGCATAACAAGCGGTCCGGTTGTCGATCGGAAAGATTAGGATGCCGACGACTTCACCCTTTAGATTCAGAACGGGAGCGCCAGCTTCGCCTCGTTGCGCAGCAATATTCGCCCTGATCAGCGTCGTGCTGAAATACTGGTTCAAGTACTTAAGGTCAAAGCCCCCGATCATTCCAAATGTGGGCGTTGCCGACAGATCCATCGGGTAACCAATCGTTACCACTGGTGAAGCTGTCTTGAGTTCATCTGAATCTCCAATCGGCAGCCAAGGGGTATTCGCAGTCACTCGGAGGATAGCCACACCGCTCCGGGGATCAGCAACCAGACGCTCGGCTGGGTAGCGGTTCGGGCCGAACTCCACAATGATATCCTGGGACTCTCCGCCGACAGCATACGCGGTCATGATAGTGCCTGTCGGGTCGATGAAGAAACCGGTGCCGGCGAGTCTGCCATGCTCGTCTTCTGCCTGAATACGGACTACGGCACTTTTCGCTCTCTCAAAAACCCGTTCTACCTCCGAGGAGATAGAATTCAAGCCTTGCTGCGCAAGGAGTCTTGAGGCTCCCAATAACAACAACACCATCCCAGCCTTCAGAGCGTTTGCCCGGTATGTGCTCTGAATTGGCCTACTGCCAAAAATCTCCAACATTACCTTTAAAAGCTGAACGAAGCTTCGTAGCTAACGGGCCTGCCGTCGAGAACATAACGAGGAAGAGCCGTTTGCGAAGGTCGGAGCGTCGGAACGACGCGAGGTGACGCAGGCGAATGATAGAATTTCGACCAGTCGAGGTTTCCGCTCAATGCCAGCTTGTTGCCGGCTACTTCGCGGACTCCGGGCGTTGACGCAACGCCGGGTAAGTCGGAGGCGGTCTCAACTGTCTGAGTGAAAGGAGCCCACGCTCCCGACCCGATGATGGTTGCAGCCGCCACAAAAGCCGCGAATGCCGCCCCGTACGCGTAGGTCGGCACTCGAAAACTCCAGACGCCCGAAGCAAAACGTTCAAACCAGATCTGGAAGGCCGAACGTCGCAATAACTCCTCGCGCTGACGCCGATGGAACTCGTTCAGGGCGCGGTCAAAATATCCGGGGGGTGGCTGCTCGAACCGTTTAAGTTGAAGCAATTTTTGGAGCTGCTGTTCGTCGAGCATCATTTCTTTCTAAACTCCTCGAGGTAATTCTGCAACTGCCGATGTGCGTAGAATAATCGCGAACGCACGGTCGCCTCGGGGATTCCGAGAATTTTAGCGATCTCAGCATGAGGCATTCCTTGGATGTCAAACATCGTGACCACTGCTCTATGCTCAACAGACAGCTTCATCATCGCTTCGTTCAATCTCTGTTGAAGTTCTGCAAGATCTACCTCACGAATGGGCGTATTCGGCGCCGTTAAATCAATAAATTCTTTGTCATTCTGCACATTTGCGTCCAAGTCGTCCAGACTCATCTGAAAGCGACGGCCACGCTTCTTTACAAAATTGATCGTCATGTTGACCGCGATGGCGTGAATCCAAGTGTAGAAACTTGATTTTCCCCGGAATCCATTAATCGACCGATAGGCTTTGGCAAAGATTTCTAGAAGCAGATCGTTCGCATCGTCATGATTGGCGGTCATATTGTAGATCAGCGCGTAGATCCGCGGACTGTATTTCTGCCACAGGAGATCAAAGGCCCGAGTGTCGCCGTCCTGAGTCTGGCGAACCAACGTTTCATCGTCGGGCAAGTTCTGGTCGTCCATTCAACCTCTACTCTGCAAATAGCGGATCAAAACTCCAAGTAAGCAGAGAAAGCCTGCATCGCTCACAAATCCTGAGAGATTTTTGAGCGATGCAGGCTCAGGCAGCAGAATTCCCCGGCTACGCCCGGACGATTCCGCTTTCGAGCCCGCAATGAGCTCGTGGCTTCGGCTATCGCTGATTTCTGCGGGCTAGGTGGCCGCGCAGTTTTGTTCTCTCGTTCAACGGACCACACCGGTTTCGACACGTCGGTTTTTCGCCCAGGCAGATTCGCTGTGTCCAGGATCGACAGGCATCTCTTGTCCAAAACTCACCGTCTGGATGCGGGCCGGCGAAACCCCCAGTGAAAGGAGATAGCTCCGAGCGGCTTGCGCGCGTCGTTCACCGAGGCCTCGATTGTATTCGGGCGTACCTCTCTCATCGGTGAAACCGGCGAGAATAACGTTATTTCGACCGCTTTTAATGAAGCTGCCGATCTGCTGAAGTTTTCCCGCCTCATCAGGCGCGATCTCGAAACTATCGAACGCAAAGTAGATCGGCTGAAATTGACCCTTGGCCACATTGTTGCTTAAAAATGAGACACCTTCCTGGCGCGGCGGGAGTGGTGTGCCATTCACATAATCGCCTTCCACTCCGGCGTATTCCTGTTTTTGTTGCTTTTGACAGGCGGTCATGCACAGAGCGAGTAAGCAGCTCAGAGCGACAATTCTTTTCATCGGCAAAATATCTCTTCTTTCAGCGGGACCAGGTCGGCTCGGATATTCGTCCAAGATCCCCTACCAGACGGGTTTCGCGACCAGTGACAGTATCAAACATATAAAGACCGGCGCCTCGAGAAAAAATGATGTGTCGCGAATCAGCACCCCAAACGGGGCTCTGCCCGTCATTGACAGCCACATGGGCTGATCCGGAATCGAGATCCAAGATGGCGATCTGGAATCCCCCGCCACTCCGGACGTTGAAGGTCACTTTCCGACCATCAGGAGACCAGTTGGGCTGGGTATTGTAGCCGAACCCGGTTGCGAGCAAGCGACCGGCACCGCCTCCGGCTGAGATTCTATAGAGTTGCGGGCTGCCTCTTTGATCGGAAGAGTAGATGATCTCCGATCCATTCGGCGACCACGTTGGCGACGATTCCACGCCGCGGGTGCGCGTCAGGCGGAAAGGCGAATCACCATTAATCCCGGTGACATAGATCTCAGGGTTCCCATCTTTGCTAAGAGTGCAGGCGATGCGGTTCCCGTCCGGCGAGAAGGCGGCTCCGGAATTGGTTCCCGGGAACTTGATGATGCGACTGCGTGCTCCGTTGCCCAGGTCGACCAGGTAAATATCGGCATAACCACTTTGATAACCGGTGTAAGCCAGTCTGCGGCCGTCGGCCGACAACGAGGGGCTTACGCTGATTGCGTTATCGTGAGTAAGCTGCACTACTTTCGCGCCGTCGTAGTCGCAGATGTAGATTTCTTTGTGCCCGGTTCGATCCGCCACGAATGCTACCCGCGAAAGTGCGATGCCTTTTTGACCTGTCAGGGTCTCTATTAAATCGTTCACAAACTGATGGATGGAACGACGCGTCTCTCCGGTGTAATCCTTGTGCAGGACAACTCCGCCGGTCTTTTCAGTCGCTTGCCCGCTGAAAGCATTCGCGGAAGCCGTCCCGCCAAGTGTGATGGTGGCGGTTCCCGCGTCCCCAAGCGATAACACGCCAGAAAGTTGAATATCATTTTTCAAAACGTTTGTTGCCTCACCGCCTGCGGCGCCGCTGACGTTTTGCACTTCGACTTGCAGCGAGGTTCCCTTTCGGACGGTGATGACCGGTCCGGCCGATTCTGCGCCAAGGAGCCCGGTTGCCAAACCAA
>Ga0213878_10000608_pt1 | contig 13159 bp, 8 predicted proteins | sample VelepicoBEBS_R02_FD_161053 | JGI IMG/M metagenome (GOLD analysis project Ga0213878, IMG submission 161053) | Vellozia epidendroides bulk soil microbial communities from rupestrian grasslands, the National Park of Serra do Cipo, Brazil - BS_R02 | ecosystem: Environmental > Terrestrial > Soil >... | reverse complement strand
TGGGCGTACTCCTCCTGCGCGTCGCAGATGGCCTCCAGCGTCTGTATCACGGCCAGTTCGTTCCGCCCGATGCGGCGCACGCGCATCTCCCGCGCGCCAGCCTGTGTATCGAACTGCCAGCCCTTGGCCGACTTGACCAGTGGCACGGGTAACGTCCAGCCATCGTCGCCGACGGCGATAAATGCGTGGTTATCCGATCTGTGGATCGTGTGCGATACGGCCCAGGCCTTGTTGAACTTGTCCCGGATCTCGGCACCGACCGGAGGAACGACGTCACGGTAATCGTCGCCGAGCATATCGCGCATGGCCGGCTCGTTGTCATTCAGCACGGCCTGCCCGAAGGCCGTCATTGCCGCGTCAGGCGTGTCGAAGTATTGGGCCGCGATGGCGCTGGCCGTCGTCATGCCAAGCAGCAACGCGCAGCTTGCTGCGGCGGCGGCCCGGGCAAATCCACCTCTTCTTTTCATGCTTGGATCTCCTGCGCATCATGCACCGCAGCAATCTCGGTGCGGGCGTGGCGGGTCTTGCGAAGGACGGGATGGCGCCGCGCAAGTCACGGGGGCCAGCATCAATGAACAAAGTGTAGGGCGAACTCCAAAAAAGAGAACCTCACGCCAGATTGGCAAGATCCCGTGGAAGCCTCTCCGTAATGGATGCGCAGGCACAGAGCGATTTGGGGAATCGAAGGCGGGTCACTATCATCAATGCGTGCTGGCCAGTCGCTCGATCCTCGCCGGAACTTGACACGAATCGGCGACCGGCACGGGCAGACAGTCGAAGCGGGACTCACCTCACGCCCGGGCCGGCAGCCAGTGCGCGATGTGGCACAAAAGGAGGCGCGCCATGCGGCAACCCAAGATCGTGCTCATCGGCGGCGGACTGGTTGGTGGATCGGCGGCATTGTTCACGGCCATGGCGATCCCCAGTGCGGAGATCATCATCATCGATGTCGCGCGAGTGCGTGCCGAGGGGCAGGCGCTGGACCTGGCCCACGCCGCCGCTTTCTGGGGGCACAACCGGTTCTATCCGGGCGAATATGAAGACGCCCGCGACGCGGACATCATCGTGATCACCGCCGGAGCTGGCGTGAAACCAGGACAGACTCGCCTGGACCTGGCCCGGACCAACGCCGAGATCGCAGCGGAAATTGTGGACCGGACGGCACCGCTGGCGCCCGATGCGATTTACGTCATCGCCACCAATCCCTGCGATGTGCTGGCCGGCGTCGTCCAGCATCACCTGCGCTGCCCACGGGAGCGGGTCATCAGCACGGGCACCTCGCTCGACACCGGCCGCCTGCGGTCGCTGCTCTCCGAGCGGCTCGGCGTCGTGGCGACGGGGATCCACGCCTATGTCATCGGCGAGCACGGCGAGTCCGCGGTAATCGCCTGGTCCGGCGCGACGGTCTCCGGCATGCCTCTCGAAACATTCCTGACCCGAAGCGGCAAGGAACTAGGGCCCGCCAGCCGCGATCTGATGCTGCGTTCCGTGCATGAGGCCGCCAAGCTCATCAAGGAGGGAAAGGGCGCCACTCACTATGGGATCGGCAGTGCCATCGGCCGAATCTGCCAGGCCATCGCGCACAATGCGGACCTCATTCTCACCGTCGCCATCGTGCATGCCGAAGTCGAGGGCATTCCCGAGGTATGCCTGTCTCTGCCGATGGTCGTCAATGGCGCGGGCGCCAGGCTGCTGGCGTACCCGGACCTCGCCCCCAGCGAGCACGAGGCCCTGCAACGCAGCGCCCGGATCGTCAAGGAGGCAACCGACAGCGTGCTCCCCGGCCGGTAGGGGCATTGCGCACGCCTGGTATTCATCGAAATGTCACCGGCGCCTGGAGGTTCATGATGGCCGCCACACACGAAAAGGCTTCATCCCCCACCAGCCCGACTGCGGCAGCTTCGGCGCCGCCGGCCGGGCATCTTGGAGATCTCTGGAAGTTTCTCGTCCCGGTAGCGATAGGCATCGTCCTGTGGTTCCTGCCGGCCCCCACCGGCCTTGAGGCAAAGGCATGGCATATGTTTGCCGTGTTCGTCGCCACCATCGCCGGCATCATGACCGCTCCGCTGCCGATGGCCGCAGTGGCCATCATCGGCGCCACGGCGGGCGTGCTGGCAGGCGTCGTTTCATTCGCCGATGTCACCAAGTCGACGGGTACGGACCTGGTCTGGCTGGTGATGCTAGCGTTCTTCATCTCGCGTGGCGTGATCAAGACCGGCCTGGGGCGGCGTATCGCACTGCTGTTCATGCGGCTACTGGGCAAGCGAACCGTAGGGCTCGGCTATGGGCTGGCGCTCACCGAACTGATCATCTCGCCCGCGATGCCGAGCATCACCGCCCGCGCCGGTGGCGTGATGCTGCCAATCACCAAGGCGATATCCGAAGTCCTGGGCAGCCATGCCGATGACCCGGCATCGCGCGGCAAGGTGGGGCGCTATCTGATCCTCTGCGCCTTCCACGCCAACATCATCTCCGCGGGCATGTTCATCACCGCCATGGCCGGTAATCCGCTTTCGGTCAAGCTGGCCGCGGATCAGGGTGTCTCGATCAGCTGGCTCGACTGGGCCGTGGCAGCATCGGTCCCCGGTCTGCTATGCCTTGCCATCATCCCCCTGGCGATGCTCTGGATTGCTCCGCCCCAGGTTCGCCAGACGCCTGACGCCACGGCCCTGGCGCAGCGGGAACTCACGGCGCTGGGGCCCATCTCCGCCAAGGAGATCATCATGGCCGTAATCTTCATCGGCTTGCTGGTGCTCTGGATCTTTGGCGATGACCTGAATGTCGGCGCAACGCTGGCGGCGGCGCTCGGCGTATCGCTGCTGTTCATCACCGGCGTGCTGACCTGGCAGGACGCCCTGAACGAGCGTGCCGCCTGGGACACCATGATCTGGATCGGCCTGCTGATCATGCTCGCGTCCAAGCTCAATGAATACGGGATGGTTTCCTGGTTCGGCAAGGAATTCGGGGTTCACCTCCAGGGCTTTCCGCGCCTGGCGGTCTACATGCTGGTGGCGGCGATCTACTGCTACATCCACTACTTCTTCGCCAGTGCCACGGCGCATATCAGCGCGCTGTTCCCGCTTTCCATGGCGCTGATGGTCGCCGCCGGCATCCCGCCCTTCACCGCGGCGGTCGCGCTCGGCATCCTGAGCAACATCAACGGTTGCCTGACCCAATATGGCATCGGCTCCGGCCCGGTCATGTTCGGCGCGGGCTATGTGACTCAGGGGGAATGGTGGAAGGCGGGCTTCCTGATGAGCCTCATCTACATGGTGGTGTGGCTCGTTGTCGGCCCGCTCTGGTGGAAGGTGCTGGGCCATGTCTGAGATTGTCGAAGCATGATGGGTCGGAAATGAAAAAGGCCGGGGGTCACCCCGGCCTTTCCAGCTTCACGACTCAGCTCGCCATCGAGTCCGACAGGCGGCTGTCATTCCTGCCGTTCTCCTTGGGCTCGTCTGGCCATGACCTGCCCACCATCCACTCATAGAGCGTAGGCAGCACGATCAGCGTCAGCAGCGTTGCCGTAATCAAGCCGCCGATGATCACGATGGCCAGCGGGCGTTGCGTTTCCGAGCCGATGGCACGCGAGATCGCCATCGGGAACAGGCCCAGCATCGCCAGCATCGCGGTCATCAGCACCGTGCGCAGACGATCCATCGAGCCGGTCAGCACGGCCTGGCGCACGGGCATGCCTTCGTCGCGCAACTGGTTGAAGTAGGTCACCATCACCACGCCGTTGAGCACGGCCTGGCCGAACAGCGCGATAAAGCCGATCGCCGCCGAGACCGACAGCGGAATGCCAGTCAGGAACAGCGCGAACACACCGCCAATCAGCGCAAACGGAATGTTCGAGATGATCAGCGCGGCGCTCTTGAACGACTGAAACGCGTTGAACAGCAGCAGGAAGATCAGCAGCACCGACAAAGGCACCACGATCGACAGACGCGCCATCGCCCGCTCCTGGTTCTCGAACTCGCCGGACCAGCTGATCTTGACGTCTTCGGCGTTGACGTTCTTCTTCACGAGTTCCTGCATGTCCTTCACCACGCTGCCCATATCCCGGTCATGGATGAAGATGCCGATCGACGTGGTGCGCTGACCGTTCTCGCGGCTGATGTTCATCGCGCCGGACGCGGCGCGGAACGTCACGAGCTGCGACAGGGGCACCTGCGCGCCATCGGCGGTCTGCATGAAGATATGCGGCAGGTTCGGCAGTTCGCGCTCGCCCGGCTTCAGGCGCACCACCACGCTGAAGTGCTTCTCACCCTCCCACAACTCCGTGGCCGCCTTGCCACCGAGCGCGCTCTCCATCAGGTCCTGCACATCAGCCACGTTGATGCCGTAGCGGGCCGCCTGGGCGCGGTCGAAGTCCAGCACGTACTGCGGCAGTTCCCCGTCACGGTCGATAAATGCGCGCATCACGCCGCGCACCGACTGGACGTTGGCCAGGATCTGGTCCGCCACCTTCTTGTTGTGCTCCAGGCTGTCGCTCTGCACCTTGATGACGATCTGGCCCTTGATCTGCGAGATGCTTTCGAGGATGTTGTCGCGCACCGGCTGCGAAAAGTTCGGTTCGATGCCCGGCAGCTTGCGCAGGTTGCGGTTGATTTCCTCGATGATCTTGCGCTTGTCCAGGTTCGCGCGCCATTCCTTGTCGTTCTTCAGATCGACCAGGATTTCCACGGTATTGATCAGCTTCGGATCGGTACCGTCATCGGGGCGGCCCACCTTGGAGATCGTGGTGTTGACTTCCGGGGTCGTGCGGATCACGTTGCGCAGCAGGCGCGCCTGCTCGCGCGCTTCATCCAGCGACACCGATGCCGGCAGGTCGAAGCTGACCCACATCGAGCCTTCATCGAGTTCGGGCAGGAACTCGCTGCCAAGGAACTTGCCCACGCCGACCGTGGCCACCAGGAGCCCCACCGCAAGGCCCACGACCTTCTTCTTGTTGTCGAGCGCCCATGCCAGCATCGGTTCATAGATGCGCTTGCAGTGGCGCACCACGAAGTTGTCCTCGTGCGCGATGTTCTTCTTGAGCAGCATGTGGCACAGCAGCGGCACCACGGTCAGCGAGATGATCAGCGAGCCGACCAGCGCCCCGGTCACCGTGTAGGCCATCGGCGCGAAGATCTTCCCCTCATGGCGCTGCAGCGTGAAGATCGGGATGTGCGCCGCGATGATGATGATCATCGAGAACACGGTCGGGCGGCCCACCTCGGTGGTGGCCTGCAGGATCGCATGCAGCCGCGCCTTGTTGTCCTTGATCTGCTGCTCCTTGAGCTCGCCCAGCCGCTTGAAGATGTTCTCGACCACGATCACCGCGCCGTCCACGATGATGCCGAAGTCCATCGCCCCCAGAGACAGCAGGTTGGCCGGAATGCCCACCCAGGTCAGGCCGATGAACGTGGACAGCAGCGCCAGCGGAATCACGAGCGCCACGATCGCGGCCGCGCGCACGTTGGCCAGGAACAGGTACAGCACGGCCATCACCAGCAGCGCGCCTTCCACCAGGTTGCCGAACACCGTGTGCAGCGTCTTGTCGATCAGCGTCGAACGGTCGTAGTACGGCACGATCTTGACGCCCTTTGGCAGGATCTGGCTGTCGAGCAGGTCGATCTTCTTCTTGAGCGCCTCAAGCACGATCGACGGATTCTCGCCCTTGCGCATCACCACGATGCCCGAGACGATATCGTCCTCGTCGTCCTGCCCCATCAGGCCCTGCGGCGGCGCGGAGCCAACCTTCACCTCGGCGATGTCCCTGACCAGGATCGGCGTGCCGTTGTTCTCGGCCACCACCACGCTGGCGATGTCAGCCGAGGTACGGAAGCTGCCCAGCGACCGCAGCAGGAACTGCTGGCGGCCATGCGCCACCGACCCGCCGCCGGCGTTCGAGTTGCCGCGTTCCAGCGCCGTGAAAAGCTCTCCCAGCGAGATCTTGCTGTCGCGCATGCGCCCGAGGTTCGGGTTCACCTCGTACTGCTTGATCGTGCCGCCAATGGTCACCACGTCGGCCACGCCGGGCACCTGGCGCAGGTTCTTTTCCACCACCCAGTCCTGCAGCGTGCGCAATTCCTGCGGCGTGTAGCCCTTGCCAGCCAGACGGAAGCGGTAGATCTCGCCGATGGCGGTGGACAGCGGCGCCAGTTCCGGCTGCACGCCATTGGGCAGGTCCACGCTGCGCAGCCGCTCGATGATCTGCTGGCGCGCAATGATGTCGGTGGCCTTGTCGTTGAAGGTCACCATCATGAACGACAGGCCGAACTGCGTGTGCGAGAACACGCGCACCGAGTTCGGGGTGCCGGCCAGCGCGGTCTCGATCGGGATCGTGACCTGCCGCTCCACTTCCTCGGCGGCGCGTCCCGGGTACAGCGTGATCACGTTGACCTGGATGTCCGAGACGTCGGGGAACGCTTCGATCGGCAGGTTCTTGAAGGCGGCCAGGCCGCCCGCGATAAAGATGACCAGGCCGAGCCAGACAAACAGTTTCTGGTGCAGTGCAAAGCTGACGATACGAGAAATCATGGGGCTGCCGTCCTCAGTGCTTGGCAGCCGCGCGCGCAGCATTCACGGCCGTGGCATCGCGCAGGATGTCCTGTAGGTAGAGGTTGCCATCGGTGATCACCACATCGCCCTCCTTCAGGCCCTCCACCACCTCGGCCGTGCCGGGCATCGTCACCCCCAGCTTGACCTCGCGGCGCTCGAACTTGTTGGGCGCGGTGCGCACGAACACATAGTTGTTGTTGTCGGCCAGGAACACGGCCTTTGACGGCACGGAGATGCCCTGGAACGACGCGGCCTGTATTTTCGCCGTGACGAACATCTCGGCTTTCAGGCGGTGGTCGGCATTGGGCACGGACAGCCGCACCTTGACGCTGCGCGATGCCGGGTCCACGTAGTCCGCGATCTTGACCACGGTGCCCGTGAACGTTTCGCCTGGATAGGCGGCGCTGGAAAGCCGCACGGTCACGCCGGGCTTGAAGTGGCCGAGATCGGCTTCGGCGGCATCGAGCTGGGCCCACAGCGTGGTGGGATCGGTGATCAGGAACAGCGGCGCGTCCTGCTGCTGGTCGGGCCGCAGTTCCATGCCCGGATTGATATTGCGCTCGACCACGAGCCCGTCGATCGGGCTGCGCAGCGCGAAGCGCTGGTTCACGCCATCGCCACCGGAGGCACCGTACATGCGCAGCGCGGCCTGCGTGCGTTGCTGGTCCGCGGCGGCGCGGGCATTATCGGCCTGGGCCTGCTCCAGATCCTTCTGCGCGACGATGCCCGCCTCGTAGAGTTCGCGCTGGCGCGCCAGCGCCTTGGACGCCACGGCGCCGTCCGCAGCAGCCTTGCGGGCATCGGCCTGGGCCGAGCCGAAATCGGGCGACGTCAGCATCGCCAGCGCCTGGCCGGCCTTCACGGTGGTGCCGGGCTGCACGAGGATATCCATCACACGGCCGGCAAACGGCGAAGCCACGCGCACGGTCTTGTCCTCGTTCCAGACCAGACGGCCCGGCATGCTCAGCATGCGGTCGCCGCCGCTCTTGACGGGCTGGCCGACGACGCCGGGCAGCGTCCTGACACTGGCCGGATACTCGATGACCTGGCCGGCGACCTTCGGGTCATCATCGTTCTCGGGCACTTCCTTCTTGCCGCAGGCGCCCAGCACAAGCACGCACAGCGACAGCACGGCGGCCAGGCGCACGGCACCCATGCGAGGGAAGCGGGAATCGCGGGAATCAGACGGCGTGTTATGGGCGCGATGCATCGGTTCGGACCTGGGGAAGCTTGTTGATATCGGAAGTGGTGGCCTGCAGTGCCGCGCGGTATGCGTAGAAGGCCTTGGCGTAGATGCCCTGCACGTCGACGGCGTCCAGGCGCGTCTGGCGCAGTGCGCGGCGGGCGTCGAGCAGATCGAGCACACCGGTGGCGCCCTTCGAATAAGCGAACTCGGCGCTTTGCGCGACGTTCTCGGCGGCCGGCAGCACGGCGCCCTGCATCTGCTGGAGCGACGTGCGCGCGGACTCGAGCTGGCTGCGCAGACGTTCGATGTCGTTCTGCGCAGCCAGCAGGATGCGGTTGCGATCGTCGAGCGCAGCGTAGTAATCGACCTCGGCGCGACGCGCTTCACCGCCGAAGCTGTGACGCACGAACAGCGGGATCGATACGAACACGCCGTAGCTGTTGCCGCTGCCGTTGGTATTGGCCTCGGACTGCGGCCAGTGCTCGTACTGCGCGCCCACGGTCACGTCAGGCACGCGGCCGGCGCGAGCCAGATCGCGCGCTGCCGCGGCGGCGGCCAGCCGCGCTTCAGCGGCCGTGACGTCCGGGCGGCGCTGCAGCACGTCGGGGTCGACCGGCGGCGTCGGAGTATCGGGCGTGGGCCAGTCCGGCACCAGCCGGTTATCCATCAGCGTGCCCGGCACGCCAATCGTGGCGGCCAGCATGGCCTTGTCACTCGCGTGGTCCGCCTGCGCGGCACGCAGGTCGTTCTGCGCGCGCAGCGTTTCGAGCTGCAGCTTGGTGACCTCGGCACGCGCCACATCGCCGGCCTTGAGACGTGCTTCGTTGGCCTGCTGGGTCCGCCCATAGAGACCAACCGTTTCTTTCAACACCTCGACACGGCTCTGGCTGACCACCGCCTCGTACCAGGCTTGTTCCACGGCATTGAGCTGCTGGGCCACCACGGCCTGGGCCTGCTCGCCTGCCGCGGCGCTGGCCTTGCGTGCCGCATCGGTCCGCAGGTTGCCCTTGTTGGCGGTCTCGATCACCTGGTCGATGCGGACCGTCGAATCGACGGTCTTGCTGCGCCAGTTACCAGCGCCAACACCCAGGTTCGGGTTGATGTTGGCCACACCGAGGCTCAACACCGGGTTCGGCCGTTGGGATGCGATCTGGACGTCGGCCTGGCTGGCTTCTTCGCCACGACGGGCCATGATGATGTCGCGATTGCAGCGCAGTGCGTCAAGGCGCGCCTGCGCCAGCGTCAATGCGGCCCCGGCGGGCGGCGGCACACACGGGCCGTCTGGTGGCATGGGGCCGCTGGCGGCGTGCCCGAATGAGGCAGCCACGGCAAGCAGCGTCGCCGCGGCGACTCGGAAAACGGGAAAATGCACGGTCGGTCTGGCTCGGTTCGACTTAATCGGGTGTTAACGATCATGTCTGCCAAACGGTGCACCGAATGTCTTCGTTGTTGTCTCTATTTCAAGACATTAATCTTCGTTGTTCCCCGCTTGGCGCGCATGATCTCGCGCGCATATTAAACCTCAAGTGGATTACAAGGTGCTTTCATCCTGCCAATAAACAACAGGATTTGCACCGAACTCGGCGGTCAGGGAAAGTCTCGATTGGCGAAGCCGGCCGGCGCACGAAGTGCCGCCTACCGCGCCCCGGCCCCGACGATCCGTTGTGCCCGTTCAAGCACCGGGCGATCGACCATTTTCCCATCGACGGCGATAGCGGCACCCTGCGCGGCGGCGGCCTGCTCGACCACACGGCGCGCCCAGGCCAGTTCCTCGGCAGAAGGTGCGAGTCCCGCGTGGACGCCAGCCACCTGGCTCGGGTGGATCAGCAGCTTGGCGCCAAAGCCGAATCGCCGCGCACGCGCGGTGTCGGCAGCCAGCGCGTCTGCGTCCCCGATTGCCGTGCATACGCCATCAACCGGCGCGGGCAGCCCCGCCGCCCGTGAGTGCATGACCAGTTCGCTGCGAAAGTGATGGAGCGGTGCGTCGTCGTCGCCCACTTGCAGATCGAACATCAGGTCGATACTGCCGAACAGCAGCCGCGTCACGCCTGGCGCACGCGCCACCTCGCGCAGATCGGCAAACCCGGCGGCGGTCTCCATCAGCGCGCAGCATGGTGTGTCAGGCAGCGCACTGCGCAGGGCGGCCAGCGACGGTCCGTCCGCCTTGGGCAAAACCACCTCGCGCACGCCATATGCGCGACAAAATGCGAGATCGTCGGCGAAATACGCGGCATCAGCACCGTTGACGCGGACCAGCAACGCCACCGCAGCGGCGTCCGCCTGATCCTGAAGCGCATGCCACGGTTCGCCAAGACCGGCACGCGCGGCTGCCTTGGCATCGGGCGCCACGGCATCCTCGAGATCGACGATCACGGCATCCGCCCCGGCCGCGATGGCCTTGCCGATGCGCTCCGGACGCGACGCCGGAACGAAGAGATAGCTGCGCGGCACTCGGCTGGTCGTCATCGCCGCGCCCTCAGACCACACCATCGGCATGAAGCCGGGCGATCTGTTCGGCATTGCAACCGGCCTCGGCCAGAATGGCGTCGGTATGCTGACCGACTGCCGGAACCGGGTCCATGCGTGCGTCGGTCACGCCGGGCGGCAGCAGCGCGGGAATCTGCCCGGCCGGCGTATCGACGGTCCGCCAGCGTTCGCGGGCCGCCAGTTGCGGGTGCGCCCAGACATCGGCCATCGTGTTGACATTGGCATTGGCAATCTTCGCCTCTTCGAGCCGCTGCACCACCTGCGCGGCGGTCAGGCGCTCAAACACCTCGACGATACGGGCGCGCAACTGGGCACGGTTGGCATTGCGCAGGCTGTTGGTGGCGAATGCCGCGTGCGTGGTCAGCTCCGGTTCCTGGAGCACCACCTTGCAGAACTCCGCCCATTCGCGCTCGTTCTGCAGGCCGAGCATGACGGTCTTGCCGTCGCCGGTCGGGAACGGGCCATACGGGTAGATCGTGGCGTGGGCCGCCCCGGCGCGCGGCGGCGGCTCGGCGCCTTCGAATGCGTAGTACATCGGGAAACTCATCCATTCGACCATCGATTCGAGCATCGACACGTCGATGCGCTTGCCGCGCCCGGTCTGCCCGCGCTCGATCAGCGCTGCGAGCACGTTGCTGTAGGCGTACATGCCTGCGGCAATGTCCGCCACCGAGGCGCCCGCCTTCACGCCCTCGTCCGGCGTGCCGGTCACCGACACAAAGCCAGACTCGCTCTGCACCAGCAGGTCGTAGGCCTTCTTGTCACGAAAAGGGCCGTCGCCGCCGTAGCCGGAGATATCGCAGACGATCAGGCGCGGATAACGCTTCGACAAGGTCTCGTAGTCCAGCCCCAGCCGCGCCGATGCGCCGGGCGCGAGGTTCTGAACCAGCACATCGGTTTTTGCAAGCAGCGCTTCCAGCACCGGTGCCGCGCCCGGTGCCTTGACGTCGAGCGTCAGGCTCTCCTTGGAACGGTTGGTCCAGACAAAGTGGGAAGACAGCCCGCGCACGCGGCCGTCATAGGCGCGCGCAAAATCGCCCGGGCCGGGCCGCTCGATCTTGATGACGCGCGCACCAAGATCGGCAAGCTGGCGCGTGCAGAATGGCGCGGCGATCGCCTGCTCAAGCGATAGAACGGTAATGCCTTCGAGGGGTCTGGACATGGCGGTGTCAGGTGAGTGCGGTGGCGCGATGCCGCCAATCTACCTGCCTGCCCGCAGCCTGTGAAATAGGGATTGCCGAAGGCTCCATAAGTAGAATCAATAGTCTGCACCCCCTGGAGACCCTATGGACATTCGTGCCATGCGCTATTTCGTAGCCATCGTCGACCACGGCAGCCTGACCCGCGCCGCCGAGGTGGTCTGCGTGGCGCAGCCCGCGCTGTCACAGCAGCTTGCCGCGCTGGAAGACGAATTTGGCGTGCCGTTGGTGCACCGCAGCGCCAAGGGCGTGCGGCCCACGGAGGCCGGCAAGACGCTCTATCGCCACGTGCGCAACATCCTGCGCCAGGTGGAAATTGCGGGCGCCGACGTGCGCGTGGCCGGTGCCGAGGTATCGGGCACCGTGGCCATCGGCCTGCCCACCACCGCGGCGGCAGCCTTCGGCATGGCGCTGGTGCGCGCGGTCAGGCAGCGCTATCCGCAGGTCAGGCTGCAGCTGTTCGAGAGCATGAGCGGCTACATCTCCGAACTGCTGAACCAGAACCGGCTCGATTTTGCGATCCTGTTCCGCGATACGCCATCGCGCGCGGTGGAGCCCGAGCCGCTGGCCAGCGAACCGCTCTACCTGATCGGCACGCCACCCGCGGCACCGCCACGCGCGGGCAAGCGTAGCGGCGGCACGGCCGATACCATCGCCCTCAAGGCTCTCGACGGGATTCCGCTGGTCTTGCCGAGCGGCTCGCAAGGACTGCGCGAGGAAGTCGAGCGCGCCTTTGCCAAGACCGGCATGACATTGAACGTGGTGGCCGACCTCGACTCGCTGCCATTCCTGCTGGCGTCGGCCCGCGAAGGGCTGGCCTGCACGATCCTGCCGGCGTCGTCACTCGGCGATGGCGATGCAGCCGTGCCGCGCCGGCTTATCGTGCCGGAGCTGCGGCGCACGCTGTCGCTGTGCTGGCCAAGGGCGCTGCCAAGATCGAATGCGGCGGAGGCGGTGGCGGAGGTGTTGCGGGAGATCGTCGGGGAGAGGATTGCGCAGGGGCAGTCGCTGGCGCCGCCTTGATGGGGCGCGGTGGTCGGAAGCGGCGTCGCTGACGAGAGGCTTGCCCTCTCGTCAGCGACACCTCAATCGACAGCTTTATCGCCCCCTCCAATAAGAAATCCTTATGCCCATAGTCACCGATTGAATTTCTCCTTGGCGAATGGCTCCGCTAGAGTGGGCCCCACGATGAGCGGGCACCGATACTGGCCCGCCGGAAGCCACCGAGGAGACAACATGCTTCGCACCTACCGCGTCATGGCCGGCATGGCCCTGGCCCTGGCCATTGTTGGCAATGCGCACGCCGACGCCTATCCGTCCAAGCCGATCCAGATGATCGTGCCGCAGGCGCCGGGGGGCACCAATGACATCGTCGCGCGCCTGGTGGCGGCCGACCTGTCGCAGCGGCTCGGCCAGCAGGTGGTGGTGGAAAACCGCCCCGGCGCGGGCGGCAATATCGGCACGCAGACGGCGGCACGTTCCACGCCCGATGGCTATACGCTGCTGATGACCATCAGCAGCACGCAGGCCATCAACCCGTCGCTGTACCGCTCGATTCCTTTCGACCCGGTCAAGGACTTCGAGCCGATCGCGCCCGTGGCCTCGGTCCCCAACGTACTGGTGGTCAACCCCGCGTTCCCGGCGAAGTCGATGGCCGAGCTGATCTCGATGGCCAAGGCCAAGCCCGACTATTACCGGTTCGCATCGGCCGGGAACGGCACGCTGAACCATCTGCTTGGCGAAA